>Ga0209212_1000098_pt1 | contig 174586 bp, 135 predicted proteins | sample RifGroC2_FD_183996 | JGI IMG/M metagenome (GOLD analysis project Ga0209212, IMG submission 183996) | Groundwater microbial communities from Rifle, Colorado, USA - Groundwater C2 (SPAdes) (version 2) | ecosystem: Environmental > Aquatic > Deep subsurface > Groundwater | place: Rifle, Colorado...
GCCGACCTCGGCATAGACACCGTCAAGCAGGCAGAGCTCTTCGCCGCGATGCGCGAGCATTACGCCATCCCGCGCAAGGACAATGTCTCGCTGAAGGATTACCCGACCATCAGGCATTGCATAAAGTTCGTGATGGGCGAGAAGGGCGCCTCCGTCGCCGTTGCCGCCGCGCCTGTAGCCGCCGCCCCCGTGACTGCGCCGGCCCCGGCACACGCCCCGGCCCCCGCGGCCGTTGCCCCCGCGCAACAGGCTCCCGCCGCCGGCGGCGTCAGCGAAGACGCGGTCAAGGAAAACATCCTTAACATGATAGCCGAGAAGACCGGCTACCCCAAGGACATGCTGGAGCTCGACCTCGACATGGAAGCCGACCTCGGCATAGACACCGTCAAGCAGGCAGAGCTCTTCGCCGCGATGCGCGAGCATTACGCCATCCCGCGCAAAGACAATGTCTCGCTGAAGGACTACCCGACCATCCGCCATTGCATCCGCTTCGTAATGGACTCGGCCGCCGTTCCCGCGGCCCCCGCCGCGGCCCCCGCCGCGGCGCCGCAGCCAGCGCCCGCGCCGGCAAAGCCCCAGCAGCCCGAGCTGCTGGACGTGACCACCGCGACGCCCGCCGAGGAGAAGCCGGCCCCGAAGCCCGCCCCCAGGGCCGAGCATCCGAAGCGCCACATCCGCCACGTGCCGGTGATCATCCCGGCCCCGGTGGAACAGGAAGTCATAAAGAAGCTGGCGCCGCGCCCGGTGGCCATCTTCTCCGAGGACCTGGACCTGGCCAAGGCCTTCCGCGCCGAGCTCAACAAGCACCGCGCCGATTCCTATATCTTCACTCCGGCCAAGACCAAGGTGAAGGACGCCATCACGGTGAACTTCTCCGACATCCCGGCGATGGAGGCCGCGCTCAAGGACTTCGCCGCCGCGCACCCGGACACGCAGGGCATAGTCTACCTGCCCGGCTGCATGGTGAAGTCGCTGTCCAAGGACACCGCGGCCTTCGCGGACCTCAAGCGCTACGCCCTGCCGCTGTTCCTCTCCGTCAAGTACCTGTCCGGCGCGCTCAACAAGCTGGACCCGGGCCACGCCACCTTCATGGCCGTGGTGACCACGCTCGACGGCGGCTTCGGCTACAAGGCCCGGGACGCCTACGACCCGGTCTACGGCGCGATCCACGGCGCCACGCTGTGCCTGCGCAAGGAGCTGGCCAACAGCACGGTCAAGCTGCTGGACTTCGAGCCCAGCTCGTCGAACCAGGTCATAGTGCAGAAGACCTTCTACGAGATCCTCTACTCCGACAAGCGCCTCGCCATCGGCTACGCCGACGGCAAGCGCTGGACCATGGTCGGCAAGCCCGCCGCGCTGGACAAGTCCCGCCTGACCGTCCAGCTGGAGGGCAAGAACGTCGTGGTCACCGGCGGCGGCCGCGGCCTCGGCGCGATGTTCGCCCGCATGCTGGCCGAGCAGCACAAGGCCAACATCATCGTCCTCGACATCATAGACATCAACGACAAGGCCAAGCGCCTGACGTCGATGGACGAGGCGCAGCTCAAGGCCTGGAAGATGGGCGAGCTGTGGAACGAGCTGAAGGCCGGCCCCGAAAAGCCCACCCCTGCGCTGCTCGAGAAGGAATACACCAGGCTCAAAGACGCGGCCGACATGCACCGCAACCTCGAGGCCATCCGCGCCCTCGGCGTGAAGGTGTACTACTACCGCTGCGACCTGACCAACAACGAGATGCTCGCCGAGGTGATGAACAACCTCAAGAGCGACTTCGGCCAGGTGGACGGCATGGTGCACTTCGCCGGCCTGGAGCGCTCGAAGCTCGCCGTGGACAAAGCCGTGGAGGAATTCAACCTGATCTTCAACGTGAAGGCCGAATCCGCCATCAACATGTGGAAGTCCGGCGCGGTGAAGGAGAAGGGCTTCTGGGCCGTAGCCTCGTCCATCGCCGGCAAGTTCGGCAACCTGGGCCAGAGCGACTACGCCGCGGCCTCCGACTACATCGCCAAGTTCTGCGTCAGCCTGCAGAACAAGGGCCTGCGCGCCCTCAGCGTGGACATGACCGGCTACGCGCAGATCGGCATGGGCGCCCGCCCCGGCGTCGAGGCCTTCCTGAAATCGCAGGAGATGGAATTCCTGTACCCCGAGGAGGGCATCCAGGCCTTCGTAGACGAGGTCGCCTACGGCCGTGTGCCGGAGATCATCCTGTCGGGGAGCCTGGGCAAGCTGGACTGGGACAAACAGCTGCATTACGAGCCCGGGTTCTCGGCCACGGGCTCTACCGGCTTTCACTTCGCCCCGAAGGTGGAAGACCTGCTGAAGGGCGAGAGCCTGGCCGCCGCCAAGGACTTCTCGCTGGAGTCCGACCCCTACCTGGCCGACCACTCCATCAACGGCACGCCTTACGTGCCCGGCGTGATGGGCCTGGAGACCTTCGCCGAGGCCGCCACCGTGGTGACCGGCAAGCCGCCCAAGGCCCTGACCGGCGTGCGCTTCGCGGTGCCGATCAAGCTGCTGCGCAACAAGGCGGCCGAAGTCAAGATCAGGGCCGCCGCCGCCGGCGACCTGGTGGAGATGCGCCTGGAGTCGGACTTCGTCAGCCCCAAGGGCGTGCGCCTGGGCCAGACCCGCACCCACTTCAAGGCCTCGGCGGCGCAGGAAGCCCCTTCGGCGTGGGGCCCCGGCATGCGGCCCGTCCTCCCGAAGTCAAAAAAATACAAGACCGAGAACGCGGTCATCTACAAGACCTATTTCCACGGCCCCAGCTTCCAGGTGCTCGACGGGATCCTGTCCGTGGACAAGGGCTCGGTGCTCGCCGTCTTCAAGCGGCCGCAGGCGCCGCTGTGGAAAGGCGCCCACCCCAAGCTGGTGTTCCACCCGCTGGTGTTCGAGGCCATGTTCCAGGCCTGCGGCTGGCGTGACATCCAGTTCGACAGGACTATGGCCCTGCCCGACGCCATCGGCGCGGCCATCGCTTACGACCACGAACCGCTGGACCCGGAGACGCTGTTCCTCTACGGCGTGTTCAAGGGCCGCACCGAGGACAACCGCAGCCTGTACGACGCGTGGGCCTTCGACGGCGACTATAACCTGTTCGCCGAGCTGCGCGACTACGCGATGATCCCGACCCCTATCTGATACCGGGGCCGGTAAGACAACACTGATGATAAGAACAGGCATCATTGAGACCTGGAGCCAGACCGGGGTAAGGCTGCATTTCCTCGGGACGGCGGGCCTCTCGCCGGACGGCGCGCTTTCCGAAAAAGAGGCCGCGCAGTACTCCGCCTTCGTCATGGAAAAGCGCCGCAGCGAGTGGCTGGCCGGGCGCCTGGCGGCCAAGGTCCTGCTGGCCGGGGGGGGCGGCAACCCGCTCTCCGGCTTCGAGATAACTACCGACCTGCTGGGCCGCCCCTCGTGCGGCGAGCAGCTGATCTCCATCTCCCATTCCAACGGCTGGGCCGTGGCGGCCGTAAAGCCCGGCTCCTCCTTCATGGGCGTGGACCTGGAGAAGATAGAGCCGCGCCACCCGGCCTGGTACCGCGACTATTTCCATTCCTCCGAGCTGCCCGAACCGGACCCGTCCGAGGGCACGCGGCTGTGGGCGGTGAAAGAGGCGCTGATGAAAGCCCTCGGCCTCGGCCTGATGGCCGACCCGCTGGACATCCGGGCCGCCGGAGAAATAAAACTTGGCGGCAAGACCCTGGAAAGATACAAAGAGCTGGGCAGCCCGGCCTTCTCCGTGGAAACCCGCCGCTTCCCCGACGGTTTCTGGACGGCGGTGGCCGGATGATGCTGTTCGGCAAAAAGCCGCAGGCCGCGCCAAAAAAGACCGCGGCCCAGTACATCCTCGGGATCTCCTCCTGCGCCGACGGAGCGGCCGCCGCCATGCTCCGCGACGGCAAGGTGCTCTTCAGCGCCTTCGAACCGCCGCCCGCGCCCGGCTGCGGCGCGGCCGCCTTCCCGGCCGGGGCCGTGGCTACCGCCCTGGAAAAAGCCTCGGAAGCCGAGGGCGAGATCCTGGGCGTGAAGGATATGGCCGCTGTGGCTTTCTGCGGCAAGCCGCAGCGCGAATACGACAGGCTGCGCGGCGAGTGGCTGGCGGCCGCCCCCGCCGGGTTCGGCCGCTTCATGGAGACGGCCCCGGGAGCTTTCAACAAGCGGCGCCTCGCCGGGGGCCTGCTGGCCAAAGAGCTCTCCGCTGCCTCATGGGGGGAAAAGCCCGCGCTGCTGCTCTACCCCGAACACCAGCTCTGCTGCGCCGCTTCCGCCTTCTACCCTTCGCCGTTCGAAGACGCCGCCATCCTCTCGCTCGACGGGCCGGGCGAGGAGGCCTGCGCCTCCATCAGCCTGGGCTCCGGGGAAAAGATAAAAGCGCTGCGCGAGCTGATCTGCCCGGACTCGCCGCAGGCGCTGGCAGGGGCGCTGACCGCCTACGCGGGCTTCGGCCCCGAATCGGCCTGGGAGCTGTTCACCGCCCCGCCGCCCGCCGACCCGGCCAGGTCCGCTAAATACCTGGCGGCCATGACCGGAGAGCTGGCGGCGCTCAGAGAGGACGGTTCGCTGCGGCTGAATAAGCGCTATTTCAAGGCCGCCGCCGGCATGAAGCCCGATACCGCCCGCTGGCGGGAGCTGTTCGGACTACCCGCGCGCGCCGGAGGCCCGCTGGCCGGGGCCCAGCTGGATTTCGCCGCGGCCGCCAGGGCGGCCATTGAGGAGATAGTTTTCCGCCTGGGGGCGCAGGCCAAGCGCCTGACCTGCTCCAACAACCTCTGCCTCTGCGCGTCTTCGGAGCTGAAGCTGGCCGCAGAGGGCAAGCTTAAGACCGCCGGCCTGTTCAGCGGCACCTGGTCCCAGCCCTACTCCGCGCCGGAGGGCAAAGCCGCGGGCGCCGCCCTGGCCGCCAGGCACATAGGCCTGGGCATGCACCGCGCCACGGCCTACGGCTCCCGGCTGGGCTGGGGGGAAACACCGGAACAGCCCCTGCCGGAGGAGGCCGAGACCCCGGTGAAGGTGCAGCAGGCGAAGCCCCTTGCCGCCGGCGCCAGATTATTTTACTCGGCCTATTTCTGGGCCGCGGTAGCGCCGAAGGGGCTGAACCGGCGCCGCTCGGCATCCGCCCCGCAGGAGTCCGGCTCGTTCTACGCGGTAAGGAACAGCCTCTATTCGACAGAAGACCTGCGCAGCCCCGGCTGAGACAGCTTTGACCGCAGGGCCGCTTAAAAAGGTAAAATATAGTTTTGGCGGGCAAAAAGCCCAGGAGGCAACCGATGGCTGATCTGATAGACCCCATAACCGGAACCGCGGCCGAGCCGCAGCCCACCGGCAAGAAGGCCCACCCCAAGAAGATCCGCGTTGTGCCGGAATCCCTCAAGAAATTCCGCGAGATCCACGCCGCGGCCGAGGCGGGCGGCCCGCCCGAAAAGATAGAGGCCCAGCGCAAGAAGGGCAAGCTGACCGCGCGCGAGCGCATCGCCTACCTCGTGGACGAGGGCTCCTTCCAGGAGCTCGGCCTCCTGATGGAAAGCCGCTGCACCGACTTCGGCATTAAGGATAAACATATTAAGGGCGACGGCGTCATTACCGGCTTCGGCAAGGTGAACGGCCGCCTGGCCGCAATTTTTTCCGAGGATTTCACGCAGCTGGGCGGGTCGCTCGGCCGCACCCATGCCGACAAGATAGCCAAACTGATGGACATGGCCGCCGACGCGCGCTGCCCCGTCATCGGCATACTGGACTCCGGCGGCGCCCGCATCCAGGAGGGCGTCGACAGCCTCGACGGCTACGGCGAGATCTTCTATCGCAACACCAAGTACTCCGGCATCGTGCCCCAGATCTCCATCATCGTAGGCCCCTGCGCCGGCGGCGCCGTGTACTCCCCGGCCCTGACCGACTTCGTCTTCATGGTCAAGGGCATGAGCAACATGTTCGTGACCGGCCCCGAGGTAGTGAAGGCCGCCACCGGCGAGACGGTGGACTTCGAGACCCTCGGCGGCTCGATGACCCACGCCTCCAAGTCCGGCGTCTGCCACTTCGTCGCCAACTCCGAGCCGGACTGCTACCGGCAGGTCAAGGAGCTGATGGGCTTCCTGCCGGCCAGCCGCTACGAGAACCCGCCGGTGAACGAGACCAAGGACCCGGCTGACCGCAAGATCCCGCTGATGGAGAAGCTCTGCGAGGTGGACCAGCGCAAAGCCTACCGCGTCAACCACATCGTCTGGTGGCTCTCCGACGACCACAAGTTCCTCGAGGTGCACCACGACTACGCCAAGAACATCGTGGTGGGCTTCATGCGCCTGGGCGGGCAGACCGTGGGCGTGATCGCCAATAACCCGGCGCACATGGCGGGCGCCCTGGACATCAACGCCTCGGACAAGGCCGCGCGCTTTATCCGCTTCCTCAACAACTTCAACATCCCCGTGCTGACGCTCGTCGACGTGCCCGGCTACTGGCCCGGCGTGGCGCAGGAGCACGGCGGCATCATCCGCCACGGCGCCAAGCTCCTCTACGCCTACGCCGAAGCCTCCGTGCCCAAGGTAACGCTGGTGCTGCGCAAGGCCTACGGCGGCGCCTACATCGCCATGAGCTCCAAGCTGATGGGGGGAGACATAAACTTCTCCCTGCCGTCGGCCGAGATCGCCGTGATGGGCCCCCGCGGCGCCATAGAGATCCTCTATTCCCGCCAGATCAAGGAAGCCAAGGACGAGGAGAAAGAAGCCCTGCGCGTGAAGCTGGCCAAGGAATACTCCGACAAGTTCGCCTCGCCTTACCAGACCGCTTCGATGGGCTCGATAGACGAGGTTATAGAGCCGGCGCAGGCCCGCACGCGGCTCATCGGCGCGTTCCGGGTGCTGTCCGGCAAACGCCGGCCGGGCGAGCACGAGCGCACCGGGAACATCCCGCTGTAAGGCCGCGGCACCGGCGGACATACGGGCCGGCCCCGCCGGCCCGTTCCCCTGCCCGGGAGCGGCCCGCCACGACGAGAATATAAGCGCGCCTAATACAGCCATTAATCTTTCTTTACCGGCCTGCTTTTTCGTTTTTTGTATAATAAGTTATAAGGAAAACATATGGATCTCCCCATTAAAATGCTCACCACCGCGGTCGCAGTACCCGTCTTCGGCGCGTTCCTCATACCGCTCGCCGCCCGGGTTTCAACTTCGGCACGGAACACCTTCGCGGTGCTCCTGGGCCTGTTCACCTTCGTGGCCGCGGCCTCTCTCGCCAGCCCGGTGCTGATGGGACAGACCGTGGATTACGCCCTCAGCTTCCCGCGCGGCTTCGACTTCATCCTGCGCGCCGACATGCTGTCGGTCTTCATGGCCTCCGTCTCGGCCTTCGTCAGCGCGATCATCCTGATCTACTCGGTGGACTACATCTCCCACTACGAAGGTCAGACCGAATACTACACGATGGTGGTCCTCTTCCTGGGCTCGATGATGGGCCTGGTGTTCTCCGCCAACCTCCTGTGGATGTACATCTTCTGGGAAATGACCGGCTTCGCCAGCTGGCGCCTGGTCGGTTTCTTCCGCTCCGATAAGGACGTGGCCAAGGCCAACAAGACCATCCTGGTCACCGTCTTCGGCGCGCTGTGCATGCTGGTCGGCATCATCATGGTGTACTTCGACCACGGCACGCTCGACCTGCGCGCGCTGCACGGCGCCAGCATCGGCTATGCCGCGGCCGCCTTCATCCTGGTCGGCATCCTCTCCAAGTCCGCCACGCTGCCGTTCTCTACCTGGCTGCCCGACGCCGGCGTCGCGCCCTCCACCGTCACCTCGCTGCTGCACGCGGCCGTGCTGGTCAAGATCGGCGTCTACGCCTACGCCCGCATCTTCGGCGTGACCTTCGCCGCCCCCGACGCCTTCTCCAACCTGGTGCTCTACCTCGCCGGCGCCTCCGCGCTGGTCTCCGCCGGCGCCGCGCTCATCGACACCGACATCAAGAGGATCATCGCCTACTCCACCGTGAGCCAGATAGCGTTCATCTTCCTGGGCCTGGCCTCGGGCAACAAGACCGCCTTCGCGGGCGCCCTGCTCTACATCCTGATGCACAGCATCGCCAAGGGCGGCCTGTTCCTCTGCGCGGGCATCATAGAGCAGAACACCCACACCAAGGACATCAACAAGATGGGCGGCCTGTTCTCGTCCATGCCGGTCACGGGTACCGCGTTCGCGCTATGCTCGCTGTCCGTGATGGGCATTCCGCCGTTCGGCGGCTTCTTCAGCAAGTTCATGGTGTTCTCGGGCGCGGCCCAGAACGGCAACCTGGCCGTGCTGCTGATGTTCCTCGTGGGCGCGGTGATGACGCTGCTCTACCTCGTGCGCCTGTTCTACAAGATCTTCCTCGGCGAGCCCGCCGGCCACGGCAATCCGAAAGAGGGTTCCGTGACCATGGTGGCGAGCGTCATGGCCCTGGCCCTGATCGGCCTGGCCCTCGGCGCGCTGATCTATTATCCTTCGGCCTACACCGCCCTCCTCACCGCCAACTTAGGAGTTAACCTTCAATGAACCTGATACTGATCCCCATAGTCCTGCCGCTGGTCTCGGCCCTCGCGCTGCTGCTGATAAGCGAGAAAACTAAATACCTGAAGGAACTGCTGGCCTCGGCCGCGGCGCTCGTGTCGCTGCTGGCCGCCGCCAACATCTTCCTGCAGCCCGAGACGATGCTGACGCTGCCGTGGCTGTCCCCGGCCATCAGCTTCACGCTGAAGGCCGACACGCTCAGCGCGTTCCTGCTGCTGGCCGTCTCGCTGTTCTCGGCGGCCATCTCCATCTATTCCTTCAGCCTGCCCGCCAAGGGCTCTTCTAAGTGGTTCTTCTTCAACCTGCTGATGACCCAGGGCTTCGCGGCCGGCGCCGCGCTGTCCGACAACATGGTGGCGATGCTGTTCTTCTGGGAAGGCCTGCTGGTGTTCCTCTACACCTTCATCGCCCTGTCCCAGCCCAACCACGCCGCGCGCCGCACCGCGGGCAAGGCCTTCCTGATCAACGCGGTCACCGACCTCTGCCTGCTCGCCGGCGTCTGCATCACCGGCTACATCGCCGGCACGATGAGCATGAGCGAGATCTCGCACAACAAACTGACGCTGGACTACGGCTGGGCCGTCTTCGGCTACGTGCTGCTGCTGATAGGCGCGGTCTCCAAGGCCGGCGCGTTCCCGTTCCACACCTGGATCCCGGACGCCGCCACGGACTCGAGCTCGCCCTTCATGGCCTACGTCCCCGCGGCTATAGACAAGCTGCTGGGCATCTACTTCCTGGCCCGCGCGAGCGTCTACCTCTACGCCCTTAACGGCACCATGTCCCTGGTGCTGATGTCGCTCGGCGCGGTCACCATCCTGGTAGCCGTCATGATGGCCTTCGTGCAGAAGGACTACAAGCGCCTGCTCTCCTACCACGCCGTCAGCCAGACCGGGTACATGATCCTGGGCATCGGCACGCTCAACCCTATCGGCATCGCCGGCGGCCTGTTCCATATGATCAACCACGCCACCTACAAATCCTGCCTGTTCATGACGGCGGGCTCGGTGGAGCGGCAGGCCGGCACCACCGACCTGTCCAAACTGGGCGGCCTGTTCCGCGCCATGCCGCTGACCGGCCTGGCCTTCCTTATAGCGGCGGCCGCCATCTCCGGCATAGCCCCGCTCAACGGCTTCTTCTCCAAGGAGCTCGTCTACAAGGGCACGCTCGACACCGGCTACTCCGTCTTCTTCTGGGCGGCCGAGCTCGGCTCGTTCCTGACGCTGGCCTCGTTCCTTAAGCTCGGCCACGCGGTCTACTTCGGCGACAGGCCGGAGGGTCTCAAGGACGTCAAGGAAGCGCCGTTCTCGATGCTGCTGCCGATGGCCGCGCTGGCCGGCGTCTGCCTGCTGTTCGGCTTCGGGGCGCAGTTCCCGATCGACAACTTCATCACGCCTTCGATGCAGGCGCTCAACATCGTTACCCCCAGGCTGAGCGGCTTCCACGCCGACAAGCTCTACTTCGTGTCGGTCATAGTCATACTCGCCGCCGTCATCAACCACATGATGGGCCTGGCCGCGGGCGGGGGGAAGGCCAGCAAGGCCTCCGACCACATCCACTACGCGCCGGTGCTGAAGGAAACCTTCGCGCTGGCCGAGCGCCGCGCCTTCGACCTCTACGAGGTCGGCATGGACCGCGTCGTGCCGCCGGTCTCCTACGTCCTCTTCAAGATAGACCGGGCCTTCGACTGGGTCATAGACGCGCTTCCCAGCCGCACGGCCGGCTTCCTGAGCGCGGGCGCGGGCCGCTTCCACAACGGCTCCTACCCGCTCTACATGGCCCTGACCCTGGCGGGCGCCCTGGTGTACATCTTGCTGGCCGCAGGCAACGGAGGACTTAAATAATGGACAAAGGACTTCTCGCTTATCTCCTTATCCCGCTGTTCGCGGCGGTGCTCATTCCCTTCGCGGCGCGCTACCGCGCCAAGCTGGCCGACATCCTGGCCAGCGTGACGCTGCTGGCCGGGCTCGCTAACCTGCTGTGGCTCGCGCTGAGCCCCTCCATGGTGCGCAGCGGCTTCGCCGATCTGCCCGGAGACGGGCTGGGGCTGCTCCTCGTCGGCGCCGTCTACCTGGTCGGCTTCTGCGTGACCTTCTTCTCCGCGTGGTACACCTCCGACGACATGCCCAACCGGCCGGCCTACTACTCGCTGATCCTGGTCTCCGTGGCGGCGATGACCGGCGTGGTGACGACCAACGACTTCTTCACGCTGTACGTCTTCATCGAAGTCCTGGCCGTGACCTCGTTCGCGCTGATCACCACCGACGAAACCTCCGGCGGCGTAGAGGGAGCCCTGAAGTACTTCTTCCTGACCTTCCCGGCCTCGGCCCTGATCATCGTCGGCCTGTCCGTGCTGATGCTGACGCTCGGCAGCCTCTCCTACGAGAACCTGCGCATCTTCATGGCCGCCGACATCCCGGCCGGGCCGGTCACGTTCGGCGCGGCGCTGCTGCTGCTGGGCTTCGTGATAAAGTCCGGCGTGGTGCCGTTCCACACCTGGACCCCGGACGCCTACCAGGGCGCCTACGCCCCTGTGTCCGCGCACCTGGCCGGCATCGTCACCAAGATCTCCGGCGTCTACGCCATCGTCAAGCTGGCCACGCTGCTGCGCTTCTTCGACGGGCGCGCGCAGGCGCTGTCCGAGATGCTGATGTTCCTGGGCCTGCTGTCCATCGCCGTGGGCGCCATCGCGGCGCTCAGGCAGAAGGACTTCAAGCGCATGCTGGCCTTCTCGAGCATCAGCCAGGTCGGCTACATCGTGCTCGCGGCCGGCCTCGGCACGCCGCTCGCGATCATGGGCGCCGTGTTCCACCTCTTCAACCACGCCACCTTCAAAACCGTGCTGTTCCTCAACAGCGCGAGCCTGGAGAAGGCGGCCGGCACCACCGACATGGACAAGCTCGGCGGCATGGAGCACCCGATGCCCTGGACCTCCTGGACCTCGGTCATCGCGCTGCTGTCCACCGCCGGCGTGCCCCCGCTGTCCGGCTTCTGGAGCAAGCTGCTCATCATCCTGGCCCTGTGGGAATCCGGCCTGAAGACCTACGCGGTCCTCGCGTTGCTGTTCTCCATCGTCACGCTGGCCTACTTCATGGTGATGCAGAAAAAGGTCTTCTTCGGTAAGAAGACCGCCGCGGCCGAGAGCTCGGCCGAGGTGTCCGCCCCGCTGCTGGCGCCGGCGGTGCTGATGTGCTCCATAATAGTGGCGCTCGGCCTGCTGTTCCCTTACTTCTACACCTACGTAAAAGTGGTGGCTGAAAGGATAATCCTATGATGAACGACTACCGCTACCTCCTCTTCGTAGCCACGGCGCTGTTCGCGCTGTGGGCCGTGATGTCCAGCAAGCTGCTGACCTCGGCCATCATGCTGGCGCTGGTCAGCGTAACCGTCTCCCTGCTCTTCTTCGAGTACGGCGCCCCGTGGGCGGGCGTCTTCGAGCTGTCGGTCTGCGCCGGGCTCATCACCGTGCTGTTCATCGGCGCGGTCAGCCTGGTCCGCCAGGCCGAGGAGAAGGCGCCCGAGAGCCGGGCTCGCTTCTACGCTCTGCCGCTGGCCTTCGCCATCTTCGCCATCGCCGGCTGGTTCTACCTGCCGCCGTTCTTCAACGAGCTGGCCGGCTGGGCCCGCCCCGGCACCGGCGGGGGGACCATCGGCCTGGCGCTGTGGGACCTGCGCCGCCCGGACCTGCTGGGCCAGGTGCTGATGCTCGCCGCCGGCGTCTTCGTCATCAAGTCGGTCTTCCCCAGGAGGAACGAGAAATGAGCCACTTCGCCTACGAATGGTATTCCATCGCGCTGATAATGTTCATCGGCTTCTACTGCATGCTGGTCTCCCGCAGCATCGTGCGGCAGCTCATCGGCCTGGAGATCGTGTCAAAGGCCGCTATGCTCGCGCTGGTCTCGGCGGGCGCGCTGGCCAACAACCTGATCTACGCGCAGGCCCTGCTGATCACGATGATAGTCATCGAAGTGGTCGTAGTGGCCGCGGGCCTCGCGCTGCTGGTCAAGAACTTCCGCCTGCACCACTCGGCGGACATCTGGAAGCTCGACAGCCTCAAAGGATAACGACATGGACATACTCCTATTCCCTCCGGTAGCCTTCGCGGTCTCGCTGCTCTTCGTGATGGGGCTGTCGCTGGCCCTCTCGCCGCTGTCCACCAAGGCGGCGCGCGTGGCCGGTTCGGCCAAGCACAAGGCCTACGGCTGCGGCGAAGACGTCCCCGTGGACCAGGCCAAGGCCATCCCCGACTACCAGGGCTTCTTCCCGTTCGCCATCTTCTTCACGCTGCTGCACGTGGCCGGGCTGATGCTGGCCACCTGGAGCTTCAACCCGCTCTCCGCCGGCATAGAGCTGGTCCTGGCGTACGCGGCGGCGGTGATAGTGATACTGGCCATACTCTTCGTGGGATAACATCATGAAAATCATAGACAAACTGATAACCTGGTCGCTGCTCAAATCCCCCTGGATCCTGCACTTCAACTCCGGGGCCTGCAACGGCTGCGACATCGAGATCGTGGACGCGCTGACGCCCAAGTACGACGTAGAGCGCTTCGGCATGCTGCTGAAGGCCACGCCGCGCCACGCGGACGTCCTGGTGGTCAGCGGCCCCATCACCCGCCAGCAGGCCAAGCGCCTGCGCACCATCTACGACCAGATGCCCGAGCCCAAGTTCGTCATGGCCATCGGCGCCTGCGGCTGCTCGGGCGGCGTGTTCGACGGTTGCTACGGCGTGGTGCCCGGCAGCCTCAGCTCGGTGCTGCCGGTCTCGGTCTACATCCCCGGCTGCCCGGTGCGCCCCGAGGCCATCATCGACGGCGTCGTGAAGATGATCCAGAGCGTGGAAGCAGCGTCCAAGTAAGAAGGAGCCAGCCATGAGCGAATTCGAAAAAGAAGAAAAGATCAAGGCCGACCTGGAGAAGAAATTCCAGGCCGCCAACGCCCAGGTGCAGCGCAAGGCGCGCGTGTGGGCCGAGATAGAGCCCGCGAAGCTCCCCGAGGCGATGGCCTGGCTGAAGGCCGAGGGCTACAACCACCTGGCTACCGTGACCGGCTTCGACGAGGGGGAGAACCTCGGCGCCTGGTACCACGTCACCGACACCCATCTCATAGTGAACCTCAAGGTCAAGACGCCGCGCGCCAACCCCGTGCTCCCGAGCGTTCTCAAGACTTTCCCCGGCGCCCTCTCCTACGAGCGCGAGCTCGAGGACATGCTGGGAATAAAGGTGGAGGGCCTCCCGCCCGGCCGCCGCTACCCGCTCGACGAGGACTTCCCGAAGGACGAGTACCCGCTGCGCAAGGACTGGAAAGTGGAGGAGTACATCGCCAAGAACCCGCTTTTCAAACCGGAGGCCAAATAACATGTCAAAGATAACCGTACCTTTCGGCCCCCAGCACCCCGCCCTCAAAGAACCGGAGAACTTCATGCTCGTGCTCGAAGGCGAGCAGATCACCGAGGCCGGCATCAACCTGGGCTACAACCACCGCGGCATGGAGAAGGCCGCCGAGAACCGCACCTACATCCAGAACCTCTACCTCATAGAGCGCGTCTGCGGCATCTGCTCCCACTCCCACACCACCACCTACATCACCAACGTGGAAGAGCTGGCCAAGTGCGAGACGCCCAAGCGGGCCCTCGCCATCCGCACCCTGTTCGCCGAGCTGGAGCGCGTGCACAGCCACCTGCTGTGGCTGGGCGTGGCCGGCTACGAGATGGGCTTCGAGACGCTGTTCATGTACACCTGGCGCGACCGCGAGCAGGTGCTGGACTGCCTGGAACTGCTCAGCGGCAACCGCGTGCATTACTCCATCAACACCCTCGGCGGCGTGCGCCGGGATATCTCGGCCGAGCAGAAGGCCGGGGTGATCAAGCGCATCGACTACCTGGTGGAGCGCACCAACTATTACATCAAGCTGGCCCTCGAGGAGCCCACCGTGGCCGCCCGGACCGCCAACGTCGGCAAGCTGCCGCTCGAAGTGGCCATAGAGCGCAACGCCGTGGGCCCCACCGCCCGCGCCTCGGGCCTGGCCCGCGACGTCCGCAAGGACGAACCGTACCTGATCTACAACGAGCTGGATTTCAAGGTCATCACCCACAACACCAACGACGTGTTCGGCCGCCTGGTCGTGCGCGCGCTGGAGCTGGTGGAGTCCTACAAGATGATCAAGCAGATCCTCAACAACCTGCCCGAGGGCCCGATAGCGGTGAAGGTGAACATGCGCATCGCCCCCGGCGAGTGCGTGAACCACTACGAAGCGCCCCGCGGCGAGGACATCCACTACCTGAAGTCCAACGGCACCGACAAGCCCGAGCGCCTCAAAGTGCGCGCCCCTACCCTGGCGAACCTCCAGAGCGTGCAGTACATGCTCGAGGGCGGGTGGCTCGCCGACGTGCCCCTGGTGATCGCCGCCATCGACCCGTGCATGTCCTGCACCGATCGCGCCGTGGTCTGGGACCCGAAGAAAGGCAAAAAACAGGTCTACGGCTGGGAAGAGCTGCGCAAGATGAGCATTGAGCAGTACAAGCGCCGCGGCGTGGACTTCTCGAAGCTCTCATAAGGATCACAACAATGGACGCAATACTTCCTCTCGCACAGATCATAGTGTTCCCAGGCTTCCTGTTCCTGGCCGTCTACGGCCTGTTCCTGCAGTGGGTGGACCGGAAGCTCTGCGCGGTGATGCAGAACCGCATGGGCCCGCCCTGGTTCCAGCCGCTGGCGGACTTCATAAAGCTGATGGCCAAAGAAGTGATAGTGCCCGACGAGGCCGACAACGCGATGTTCCGGCTGCTGCCGTACTTCGCGCTGGCGGCGGTCATGACGGCGATGGTCTCCATCCCGGTCGGCGCGACCGCGCTGTTCTCCTTCCAGGGCGACCTGGTGGCGGTCATCTACCTGCTGACCATCCCGACGGTAACCTTCTTCCTGGCAGGCTGGAGCTCCAGCAGCCCCTACTCCACGGTGGGCTCGATGCGCGTGCTGACGCAGCTCTTCGCCTACGAAGTGCCGCTGATGCTGTCGCTGATCGGCCCGGCCATCCTCGCCGGCACCTGGAACATCGCCGAGATCGCGGCCTTCTTCACCGCGCACCCGGCGCTGATCCCGGCGCAGCTGCTGGGCTTCCTGGCGGCGCTGATAGCGCTGCAGGGCAAGCTCGAGCGCATGCCCTTCGACATCCCGCACGCCAAGAACGAGATCGTGGGCGGCCAGTTCACGGAGTATTCCGGCCGGCTGCTGAACTTCTTCCTGCTCGCCGTGGATATGGAGCTGGTGGTGGGCGCGGCGCTGCTCAACGCGGTGTTCCTGGGCGGCGCGCTGGGCCTGACCGGCTGGGCCGCGATCGCGGTCTTCCTGGGCAAGACGATGTTCGTCACCTTCCTGCTGGCGCTGCTGAAGGTGCTGATGGCCCGCATCCGCATCGAGCAGATGATCAACTTCTGCTGGAAGTACCTGGCCCCGGTGGCGATGGCGCAGGTGCTGTTCGACATCTTCCTCAAGTACAAGGTAGGCTAAAACACCATGCAAAAACCCGCAAGAGTTTTCAGCGAAGTCATCAAGCACCTCTTCAAGAAGCCGGCCACCTGCGGCTATCCCTTCGAGAAGGCCTACATCTACCCGAACTTCCGCGGCCGCATAGACTTCGACGCGGCCAAGTGCATCGGCTGCCAGATGTGCGTGCGCGTCTGCCCGGCGAAGGCCATAGAGATCCCGCTGTCGGCCGAGCAGCCGCCGGCCCCGGCGCAGGTCGAGGGCCAGCCCCCGGTGGCGGCCAAGAAGAAGTTCGACTGCATCATGAAGCTCGACCACTGCGTGTACTGCGCCCAGTGCGTGGAGACCTGCCCCAAGAAGGCCCTGATCATGACCCAGGACTTCGAGCTCGCCCAGGTGGACAAGAAAAAGCTCCGCCGCCACTACAAGTAAGCGAGGAGAGCTGCACCTGAAGAAGCCGGCCAAAAGCCGGCTTCTTTATTTTGTCACATCGTTCAAGGCGTCATACCGTGGGGACGGGTCCGTCAAAACCCGGGCTCTCGCACACAGTGCTCGGCCCTCGCCACTCAGTCGTCGCGCTACGCAAGCTCCTCCTTCCGTGACGGTTTTGCCGGGCCCATCCCCACGGTCTCCGCCGGCTTCGAATTGTAACAGCATAGTTCCGGACAACCGGAGGGGGACGGCCGGGGAGGGGTTCCGCGCGACTTTGGGGAGGGGGGCCCCGCCCATAATTTCCCAAGGGCGGGGGGAACCGCGCAACGGTTCCCTGCAGTCCAGGAGCGCGGGGCCCCTCCCCGGCCGGCTCCCGACTCAGCATCTCGCGGCCCCTCTTCGGTCGGCCCCCGACTGGGCACCGCGGCTCTATATTTCCACAGGGGGGCGGGAATGTTTTATAATTGAAGTATGGAAAGCATCCGGAACTGGTTCGATTACAGCATTATCTGGGGGAACACCCCAACGGCCTATGCCTACGCGCTGGCCGCCTTCTGCGTGGCGCTCGCGCTGCTCTACATAGTCAAGAACATGGGCCTCGGCCGCCTGAAGGCCATGGCCGCCAAGACCGAGACCGACCTCGACGACCTCGCCGTCGGCCTGATCTCCAAGTTCCAGTGGTTCGAGTACCAGCTGGTCGCCTTCTTTATAGCCAGCCGCTACCTGGCGCGCAGCGCCGGTTTCGACCGCAGCCTCAAGCTCCTGCTGCTGCTGGTCTTCACCTACCGCGCCATCACCATCGTCCAGGTCCTGCTCACCTACTGGATCAACAAGATAGCCGCCAAGCGCGAGCTGGAAGGCTCCGCGCGCACCTCCGTCGTCAACAGCACCCAGGTCATCCTGCGCGCCCTGGTCTGGATAGCCGCGGTGCTGTTCGTGCTGGACAACCTCGGCGTCAACATCTCCGCCGTGCTCACCGGCCTCGGCATAGGCGGCGTCGCGGTGGCCCTGGCCGCCCAGGCGATACTCGGCGACCTGTTCAACTTCTTCGTCATCCTGCTCGACAAGCCGTTCGCCGTGGGCGACTTCATAGTCTCCGACGCCATCTCCGGCACCATCGAGCATATCGGCCTCAAATCCACCCGCATCCGCAGCCTGTCCGGCGAGATAGTGGTGATCTCCAACTCCAACCTGCTCGGCTCGCGCATCCGCAATTACCAGGACCTCACCAAGCGCCGCGTCGTCTTCAAGACCGGCGTGGTCTACGGCACCAGGCCCGAGATACTCAAGAAGATCCCCGAACTCATGAAGAAAGCCGTCCAGGCCGTGCCCAAGGCCGAGTTCGACCGCTGCAACCTGGCCGCCTGCGGCGAGTTCGCGCTGGAATTCGAGACGGTCTACTACCTCAGCGAGCCCGACTACAACGCCTACATGGCCGCCCACGAGAAGACCCTGCTCGGCGCGCTGGAGGGCCTCGCGGCCGCCGGGGCGGAGCTGGCCTACCCGACCCAGACAGTTTTAGTAAAAAAGTAACAGGAGGAACACGAATGAAAAAAGCGATATTTACCGCCGCTATACTGGCGCTCTCCGCCACCGCCTACGCGGCCGACAAAGCCGGCACCGTGGCCGTCATCAACGGCCAGAAGGTAGCCCGGGAAGAGCTCACCAAGAAACTCTGGTGGCAGCACGCCGCCCAGGGACTCACGGAGCTCATCGACGAAAAACTGCTGTTGGCCGAAGGCGCCCGCCTCGGGATAAAAGCCGACCCGAAAGAGGTGGACCAGCGCTTCACCAGCCTGGCCGCCGGCTACGCCGACAAGGCCGCCTTCGAGGCCAACCTGAAGTCGGTGGGCTGGTCCGCCAAAGACCTGCGCGACCTCATCGGCCGCCAGCTGGTGGTGCGCAACACCGTCATCTCCGCCAGGAAGCTGGAGATCACCGAAGCGGCCGCCAGGGACTTCTTCGACAAGAACAAGGACAAGCTGGGCACCCCCGAGTCCGTGAAACTCAGCCAGATCTTCGTCAACACCAAGACGGAGGCCGACGACGCCCACGAGCTGCTGGCCTCCGTCGGGGCCGACTTCGCCAAACTGTCCAGCGTCAAATCCTCCGACGCCAACCTGCGCAAGAACAACGGCAACCTGGGCAACATCTCCCGCGGCGTGCTGTTGCCCGAGATAGAGAAGGAGCTCTTCGCGCTGAAGGCCGGCCAGTTCAGCAAGGTCCTGCCTACCGGCAACGGCTTCAGCATCTTCAAGGTGGAAGAGGTCAAGCCCGGCGTGCCCGCCGACTTCGAGAAGATCAAGGGCGACATCAGGACCGCGCTGCTCAACCAGGCCATCGCGCAGCAGCTGCCCGCGCTCGCCGCCGAACTCAAGCAGAAGGCCAAGATCGAGATCCTGAAGTAATTCGGTGGACAAAAAGAAGGCGGGCCGGTTATCCGGCCCGCCTTTTTTGCGCCTTAAAAGGGGCCTTAGGCGGCCTCTTCCTCGACGGCAGGCTTGCGGGTCCGGAAGTGGTCCACGATGAAGTAGATCACCAGGGCCGCCAGGATGACGTGCGTGGCGTAGAAGTACTTGGGCGCGGAATACTTGTACAGGTCGTCGAAGCGCCCGTAGAGCAGCGAGAAGCGGCCCATCACGGTATTGCCGAAGGCGGCGCCGAAGTAGAGCATCAGGAAGTAGATGCCGATATTCGAGGCCTTCTTGATCGCGCCTTTGTGCTCGACCGAGAAGAAGAAGTAGAACAGCACGCAGATGAAGCCTATCGCGATGATGCTGCCGTTGACCAGCGACCAGATGTTGCCGCGGTTGATCTCGGAGACCATGAAAGGCGCCATCGTGCCGCCGATCTGCTTGAGCAGGTCGGTGGAGATGGTCAGCGGGATCACCAGGCCCGAGCCGTAGCCCATGATGAAGGTGAAGCCGTAGCGCGACAGCCAGGAGACGCGGGGGAAGAACTGCGTCACCAGCGTCAGGCCGAGCACGGTAGGGACCAGCACCGTCCAGTCGCCCTGCTTGGTCAGCGGGTCCCAGACCTTGGGTATCCAGGTCTGGAAGAGCACGGTCTGGAACACCCAGCCCATGCCCGCGCCGAGGTACAGGTGTTCCGCCGTTTTGAAGAACGGGTTGTCCTTGTACAGGAAGCTGAACAGGAAGATGGTCAGGCCCGCCGCCACCCATCCGCCGAAGATTAACATTGTTTCTGACATAGTTTCTCCTAAATTACAGGTACTTGAGCCAGAGCATCATGATGTTGGCCACCACGATCAGCGCTATGACCATGATGTGGGCGAGGCTGAGCGCGTCGAGGCCGGCGGTGCCCTTTTCCTTCTCGCCGATGAGCAGCTCGTAGTCGGCCGCGCCTTTCATGCCGCCCATCAGGCCTTTGAGCTGGCCGGTCTGCAGGTAAGGGGCGTAGCCTATCTGGCTGACGGCGGTGGTGCCGCCGGCGAAGGGCATCTTGAACTTGTCGGCCGTGTAGGCGACCCAGTAGTCCAGCATGGCCGTACCGGTGATGCACATGCCGAGCTGCATGTCCTTGACGTTGCGGATGCCTTTCATGACGGGCATGGACTTCAGGTCCGCGCCGTCGCGGTCCTTGTCGTAGATCTGGAACATGTCCATGCCGAGCTGCGTCATCACGGCCACAGGGTTGGGCTGGTAAGGCAGTATGACGTAGTCGGTCCCGTACTTCTTGGACGGGGCGATATCCTTGGGGATGCGCTCGCCGATCTCGTCGATGAGGCCGGTAGCGCCGGCGTTCAGCGTCAGGATCATGATGCGCAGGTCTTTGCGGAAGGCGTGCTTGATGACCGCGACCGCCTGCGGGTGCAGTTCGGGGCGGGTCGCCGGGTCGTAGTCGAGCGACAGCATGAGGAAGGAGCCCGCGGGCAGGCCCTCGATCTTGTCGTGGAGCGCCTTCACTTCGTTGCCGATGTTCTTGTTCGGCAGGCCCAGCGGCCTGACGATAGGGAACACCAGCAGGAGCGTCAGCGCCAGGAAGATCAGGCGCCTGTCTATTTTCAGGATTTTCTCTATAGTATTTTTCATGGTCTAGTCCTTACCCATGTACTGGCGTTCGATGCCGAAGATGATCTTCAGCGCCGTCACGATGCCGCCTATCGCCAGGCCCATCATGATGCCGCGCTTGCCGGCCACCGCCGGGACGTCCATCAGCCACTGGCCGATCTGGGCGATATCCCAGGCCCCGGTCCAGCCGAACAGGCCTTCCCAGATCATCTGGCCGAGCGGCACCTTGGCCAGCATCAGCACCAGCGCCGCCGCGAACAGCACGCCGGCCTGCGCCGACTTGATGCGGAACGCGCGGTACGCTGTGGAGACGATGTAGAACGCCAGCACCGAGAACATCGTGCCGGAGAGGGCGTTGAACAGGAAGCGGTAGCCCCAGCCCAGGCCGGTCAGGTCGGCGCCTATCATCTGCTTGCCGTTGCTCACGATGGCGGGAACGACCATCGCCAGGAAGCCCACGAAGACGAACAGGCTGTAGCCCCAGCCGTCCACCCGGCGGGTGATCTTGCGGGTGTGCGAGAAGAACAGGCTGAACAGGCCCAGCAGGAACGCGAAGCCGGCCACGATGTTCTCCCATTTGTTCATGGTCTCCACGTATTTCTCCGACGACTGGGTCGGGACGTAGTAGGAGCTCAGCGTCAGGAGGCCGACGATGAAGCAGATAGCCAGCGGTATGTGTTTTTTGATCAATGTCATATCAATAGGCCTTGAAGAGGTGCTTGACCACCGTGACCAGCGTGTCCATCTTGAACCAGGTGCCGGCCAGCAGCAGCGCGGAACCCGCGACGATGGAGAGCATCACGAAGGCTTTGCCGAAGTCCTGCACCTTGAGCGTGCTCTGCAGCATCGGCTCCTTGGACAGGTAGGCGCCGGCGGCGTAGAGTTCCTCGCCGATGAGCGTGTAGTCGCAGGAGGTGAAGAAGAACGGCAGCTGCGATTCCTGCTCGGTGCCCGCGATCTGGATGGCGCCGGTCGTCGCGCCGACCTCGGCCAGCAGCAGCGACTCGGCCATGAAGTGGCCGATGAAGAAGCAGGCGGCCGGCTTCTCGCGGTGGATCATGCCGTCCACGGAAGCCGCGAACGAGAACTGGTCCTGGCTGACGAAGAAGTTGATGTCGTCGCGGTAGGAGTCCGACCGGTTGGACTCGGCGTAGGCCTGCTTGACTATCTCCTTGGAGACGGTCATCACGATGGGGTCGAAGTGCGGCACCTTGAGCTGCGTGTCGTGCGCGGCTACTTTCTTGGCCACCTCGGACAGGATAGAGGTGGAGGCGATGGTGGGCACGGCGCTCATGGAGCCGATACCGGTGGAGTAGAAGATCGGGCGGCCCATCTCGGTGGCGCGGCCGACGGCTTCGTCTATGGCGTCGAGGCCGGCGATGCGGCGGATGAACAGCCCGCCCTTGCGCTTGGCGTGGGACACGGTCCAGAAGAAGACGATGGTAGTCACGATGAGCAGCAGCAGGTTGTTCAGGCGGGCCAGGTTGAAGAGGTTAGGCTTCGGTGCGGCCGGCAGCTCGGGGCTTTCCGCCGTCTCTTTGCCGTTGACGTACTTGACCTTGAACCGGTACTCGGTGCCGATCTTGAAGTCGTTGAAGAGGCCGGGCATGTCCAGCTGCACCACGTGCAGCTTGGCGTGGCGGTCCCACGCCCAGAAGGGCAGCTCTATGTCGGCGGCCAGCTTCTTGTCGGCCGGGAATTCGTCGGCTTTGACCCAGTCTTTGCCGGAGGCGGCGTAGACCTGCCACACGGCGCCGGGCACATCGGCGGGGCCGGCGGGCCAGGAGAGCAGAACCGCCTCGCCCTTGTCATAGGGCATGTCCTTGGCTTCGAAACCGGAGAGGTCCGGCTTCACGGGGACATTTTTGGGGGAGGCGGGAGTCGCGGCCGAAACAGCGCTGGCCGCAAAAAGGACGGCGAATACCACAGGTATAATGCGTATATTTAACATAACTGCTCATAATATACACTTTATGCCGCTTTGCGGGCAAGGAAAAAGGCGGGGCGGAACTAGCGGGCGTCCAGGGTCTTCATTATTATCTCTTTCACGGGGTTGAAAGCGGGGGAAACTCCGGCGGGCAGGCGGTCCAGCAGCTCGTAAACTTCCACCCGGTTGAAGACGCGGCCGCCCTGCGCCTCGTCGAAGGCGTAGACGCTGCGCGCATGGCCGGCCCAGAACTCGTCGAAGACGCCGCGGGCGCGGGCGTCCCAGTAGAACATCCGGTATTCGCGCCCCAGCCGTATGGCGTCGGCGGTGTTGACCAGGAGGTGAGTCACTCCGTCCGCGCGCAGGCGGGCGTAAAGGTCCCCGCCGTCTTTGGCGGCCGCCGCGTACTCCACCATGGCGGTGCGGTCGTAGACCGAGCTGACGATGAAATCTTTTTTAAAGTAAAAGCTCTTCTCGTCGCCTATCATCAGCGTCCTGGACCCGGGCCCGGTATGCTCGTTCACGAACTTGATGGCGGCATAGCAGCTGTATGGGTAGGTGGGCTGTGTATGGGACAGGTACTCTTCGGCCGGGACCGCCCCGGCCACAGGGCGCCAGCGGCCCTGCGTGTAGAAGATGACGGCGGAGATGTAGAGGGCGGACAGGCAGACGCCCAGCGCGGCGGCCTTGAGCAGCAGCTTGAGCGCCCGGTGGCCTGGCGAGAAGAGGTAAGCGGCCAGGACCAGGCCCGCCGCGGGGTAGGCGGGCATCAGGAAGCGCACCATCGTGGAAGAGACCGACCAGCCCAGCCACCACGCCAGGAAGAAGAGCCACAGCCCGGCCAGCGCCGGGCCCGCGGGCGCGGCCAGCAGGAAGGCGACCGGCAGCAGCGCCAGGAAGAGCGGCGTGAAATATTCGGAGTTAGGCACCTGGCCCATGGTGACCCGCCAATGGGTGAGCAGCCAGCTCTTGGGCGTCAGCGGGCCGATCTGCGCCGCGTGGCCCGCGAACTCGGCCAACTTCTGCGGGTCCGCGGTGGCGCCGGCCCCGAAGAGCTTCAGCGCGAAAGGGAAAACGGGGTTGCCGGTATAGAGCCAGTTCTTGACCAGCCACGGGCCGGTAAAGACGGCGGCTATCAGCGTAAAGACGGCCAGGTTGCGCAGCGCGGCCGCCGGGCGGGCCCTGTCGGACCAGGCGTAGAGCAGCATGACGCCGACGGAGGTAAAAAGGCCGGTATACTTGACTCCCATGGCCAGGCCGCAGAAGCAGGCCGCCAGCCAGAACCACCGGTACTCGCCTTCTTTCCGGTTCAGCGCGCAGTAGAGCGCCAGCATGGAGAACAGCGTCAGCAGCGCCTCGGTGCCGGCCGACCAGGAGGCGAACATCGCGTGCGCCGCCGTGTAGAAGATCAGCGCGGCCCAGAGCCCGGCGCGCAGCGAGAAGTGGCGCGCGCCCAGGGCCAGCACGGTCAGCACGGTCAGGGCGCCCGCGCCGTAATTGATGAACTTGGTCAGCGAGGAGCCCTTCAGCAGCAGGCCGGCGGCGTACAGCATGCCGTGCGTGAACGGCAGGTTGGAGTAAAAATTATACGGCATCGGCTCGAAACCGTGCCTGATGACCCAGTAGTTAGGCACCGCCAGGTGGTAGACCAGCGCGTCGTAGAAGATCTCGGGTGAGAGCGCCCCGGCCAGGTTCAGCAGCAGGGCCAGCAGCAGGGCGGCCAGCGCGGCCAGATCGATCGGGCCCAGGGCCGCGGCGCCGCGCTCCGCGGGCGCGGGCGGCGCCGCGCGCAGCTGGTAGACGCCCAGCCCGGCGGCCAGCACCAGGAAAACGGCCACCGGCCAGGAATAAAGCAGTTTGAAGGCCGCCAGCGCGAACACGTACGCGGCCAGCAGGCCCAGCCCCGCGCCGCAGGAGAGGGAAACCTCCTCGAGGGCGCCCGAAAAGGAGAAGCCGGCGGCGCGCAGCGCGGCGCGCCCGAGGGCGAAGCAGGCGAAGAAGAAGAAGGCCGCGGCCAGCAGCGTCAGGGCGTGCCCGGGCAATACGCGGAAGAGGCCCTCGGTGTACTGGCCGGGGGAAAGCAGGGCGGCCAGGTGGCCCAGGTTGAGCGGGTAGCGGGAATAGTAGCTCTTGAGGACGAAAACGAACCAGGCGCCGGCCGCCGGCCAGACCAGCCAGGCGGGGAAACGGTCGGCCGCCGCCGCGCCTCCGGCGGGAAGGGGGGCTATGCCCCGCTCTTTCCTGTGTCTTTTCGCCATATAAATGAAAGCGGCCGGGGCCCGGTCGCGCCCCGGCCGCCGTCGCGCTTATTTTTCCAGCACTTCTATGTTGGCGCGCGGGATCACTATCACCTCGCCGCCGTCGAGCGTTACCTCGAGCACGCGGGCGTGGGACTCGCTGCCGATAATGGTCAGCTCGGGCGGCAGGGACTTCACCGTGCCGATCACGCCGAAGTGCGGCTCGCGGATGATGCGGATGGGGTCGCCGGGCTCTATCCAGCCGCGGCCCTGGTCCTTCTTGCACTCGGTGACGTTCTTCGGGAAGCCGGGCACGATGATCTCGGGGCGCATGACGCCGGCGCGGATCTGCGTGGCGCCGGAGACGGAGGCCTTCTCGCCGTTGCGGGAAGCCAGCAGCTTGAAGGTGTATTCGGCCATCGGGATCATGCCGAAGCCTTCCGTGACGATCACGGTCAGGCCGATCTGCTCGGTGCCGGTCACGGCCACGCCTATGTCGTAGCCGAGCAGCTGGCGCAGGTCGCGGTCATGGATGCCGCCCACGACGATAGCCTTGACGCCCAGTTCCACGGCGCGCTTGATGGAGGTGAGGCCGGCGTGCTTGCCGCCGATGACGATCTTGCCGCGGCAGGCCTCGGTCAGGGACTCCGGCGTCAGCTCCTCGTCGGGGCTCTTCGCGGCCATCAGGATCTCTCCGTTGGTCTCGCCGCCGATGCCGAAGATGCCCTGGATGAAGGTGCCCTCGGACTCGAGGGTCACGCCGAAATCGGGGGTGACCTCGACCACCTTGCCCTTGATGTAGGCCGGCAGCGGCAGCACCTTGGGGGGCTCGCGCAGCATAAGCTGGCCGGTGACGTGGGAGACCGAATCCACGGTGCCGTCGATCGGCGACTCTATGGCGGTCTTCAGGAACTTGAAGAACGGCTTGTTCTCGGCGATGATCTCGCCCTTCTTCACCGGGTCGCCTTCCTTCTTGAGCAGGAACTCCTTTATCTCGTCGGGCATGCAGCCCAGCCGGTTGGCGACGTTGATGGGGAACACCTTGCCGGGCAGTTCGGTCTGGGCCACTATGTCGGTGGCTTCGACCTGCTTGCCGTCAGCCACGAGCACCTTGCCGGGGATGGGCAGCAGGCGCTTCTTCCTGAACAGGGTGCAGGGCATTACTTTAAGTCCGGGGGTATATGCGTGAGCCATATTGTTTTCTCCAGTTAGTAAGATCCGCCTCGTTAGACCGGGTACATCCCCATGGATTTGTACCACTTGTTCAGGTTGTCGCGGCGCTTGGACGGGTCCTTGGCCAGGTTGAAGGGCCGGCCGCGGCCGTCGAGCACCAGGCCGACCACGCCGCCCTCTATCTCCGCCTCCATCCTGTTGCCGGGGCCCGCGCCCATGTCGAAGCCGCTGGCCGGCTTGGCCACGAGTTTGGCCTTCGGGGAGTCGAAAGGCACGTGCAGGATGTCGCCGAAGCGCAGCTGCCCGGCCTGTTTTTTGCCGTCGGAACCGGTCACTTCCCATTCCAGGATCAGCTGCCCTTCCTTGCCCAGGCCCTTGGGCGCCAGGCAAGTGCCCAGGCGCACGAGGCAGTCGTGGTAGAACACGTCCAGCGCGGCCTTCTCGCTGATCTGCGCCAGCACGCCCAGGTGCGGCATCATGAAGATCGAGTCCACCGCCATGCGGGTCACGCCCTCGGGCTGGTAGGCGTCGATCATCATCATCATCGACTGCGTGCGGCGGGGGGAATGCGCCAGGATGCCGCCGGAGCCGATCACATAGTCCAGCCGCATCACGTTGATGAGGCTCTGGCCGGAGGCGGTCTGGTCGAAAGCGTCATCAACGGAGCGCTCCTGCTGCACGCCCTTCAGGCCCACGGCCAGCGCCTTGTGCTGGTCGAAGGCGAGGCGCAGCGCTTCGCGCGCGACCGCGTGCTCTATCTGCAGGTCCTCCACGGTCTGCGGGATCGTGGTCGGGCGGATCATCTTGTTCTTGAGGCGGTTGCGGAGATCCTGCTCGTCCATGTCGAAAGGCAGCCAGCGCAGGATGTTGGCGAGGCCCGCCTCGGCCATCACGTTGGAGATGGAGTAGCTCATGCCGAGGTTCGCGCTTACGGTGCGGTTGAACACCTCGCTGAACACGGAGAACACGTCGGTGGTGGCGCCGCCGATGTCCACGGCCAGCACGTTGAAGTTGTTGGCCTTGGCGAATTTCTCGGTCATGGTGCCGACGGCCGCCGGGGTGGGCATGATGGGCGCGCCGACCATCTTCATCAGGCGCGGGTAGCCGGGGGCCTGCTGCATCACGTGCTCGAGGAAGATGTCGTGGATCTTGTGGCGCGCGGGCATCAGGTTCTCGCGCTCCAGGGTGGGGCGCAGGTTCTCGGTGATGATGAGCGCGGTGCGGTCGTCGAGGATCTCCTTGATCTTCGCGTGGGCCTTGTTGTTGCCGGCGTAGATGACCGGGAGTTTGTACGAGGCGCCAAGGCGCGGCTTGGGGTCCGCGGCCTTCAGGAACTGCGCGAGCTCCACCACGTGGGTGACGGTGCCGCCGTCGGTACCGCCGGAGAGCAGCATCATGTCGGGGCGCAGCTGGCGGATGCGCTCTATCTTCTCGTGGTCGGCGCGGCCGTCGTTCGAGGCCAGGACGTCCATCACGATGGCGCCGGCGCCGAGCGCGCAGCGCTGGGCCGACTCGCCGGTCATGGCCTTCACGGCCCCGGCCACCATCATCTGCAGGCCGCCGCCGGCCGAGGAGGTGGAGACGTAAATATCGGCCCCGGTGTTGCCGCTGTTGGGTGTTATGATCCTTTCGCCGTCGAGCAGCTTGCGGCCGGACAGCTCCTCCACCTCGGTGATGGAGTTCAGCACGCCCTTGGTGACGTCCTCGAAGGGAGCCTCTACGGTGGTCGGGGCCTCGCCGCGGAAGGTCTGGCGGTAGGTGTCGCCTTTCTTCTCGATCAGGATGGCCTTGGTGGTGGTGCTGCCGCAGTCGGTGGCTATGATGATTTCAAGGTCTTTTTTTGACATTGGGGTCGTCCTTTTCTGTTTTTTCGGCGTTGAGCCGGGTGACTAAATACGCGACGGCCTTGCGGTTCTCCAGCAGGGCCTTGTACTTCTCCACTTCCTCTTTCTTAAAGAACGCGGTCAGGGCGGGTTCGATGAAGGTTACGCCCTGGGCCCCGAGCTCGTGCAGAGGGCTGGTGCTTTCCACCATGAAGGCGGCGATGTCGCCCAGCCCGCGCGCGCCGACCTTCCGCGCCAGCGCGTCCAAGGTCAGCTTCTCTTCCGGCGTGGGCTCGGGAGGCTCGGGAATTTTAAAAGCGTTGTCCCAGATACCCATCGTGTTTTATTCTACTATAAAAATAAATAGGTATCCTAATGCGGCCTTGAAAATCCGCGGACTTTGGGGTATACTCAATTCAGAGGGCCCGCGGCGCCCTTTCACGGAGGCTTTTTTATGCAAGGCAGGAACCCTTTGAACTGGAAGACGGCGGCGGCGCCGCTGGCGGCCCTCACCGTGGCGCTGGCGGTGGGGGTAGGTTATTTCGCCGGCGGCTCCTCCCAGGACGCCGCGACGGCCCCGGGGCAGGACGCGCAGTTCAAGTTCGACTCCGGGCCGCGGTACGCGCCAGGCACCGGCCCGGCGGCCAGGACGCAGCAGGCCGGCTCCTCCATAGACATGTTCCGCAAAGCCAACGAGAATTACTCGGCCGAGACCGCTCCGGCCGGAGAGCCCGCCTCGAAAAAGCCCAGGACTAAAAAAGAACTGCAGGAATTCATGCGTCAGATGAGCCACGACATCAACATGGACCCCGCGGCCCTGGCGGCGGCCGACGCCGCGGCCGGACAGGCCGGCGGCGGGACCGGCGCTACCGGCCGCGGCCCGGCCGCGCGGAGCGGCGCCGGCGGGGAGCAGCCGGCGGCGGGAGCGGCCGTCTACTCGCGGCAGGGCGCGGGCGCGGCCTCGCGGTCGGGCTCGCTCGCAAGCAAGCGCAGTTCGTTCTCGGCCGGACGCCTGGCCGGCAGCAGCCTGTCGGGCGGGAGCGGCGGCCTCAGGCAGGCCCGCGGCGCAGGCTCTTCCTTCGGCTCTGACACGGCCGGCGGCGCCAGCCAGGATACGGACGGCGCCTTCGTCTCCGGCGGCGGCGGCCGCAGCCTGGAGGCCGGGGCCTACGGTTCACACGGCGGCGGAGGGGCCTCATCACCGCAGATGGCGGGCGGCGCCTCGCAGTCCGAGAGCGGCAAGATGAGCGCCGGCGGACCGCAGCAGCAGGAGAAGAAGGTCCCCGAGGCCGTCGGCTTCCTCTGGCCCCGCACTTTCGATTTCGGCGACATGTACATGTACGAGACGGCCGCGCGCCAGGTGATCCTGATGAACATAGGCGACGCCGCGCTGAAGGTGGGCAAGATAGCCAACATGGACGACGAGACGCCGTTCTACGCGGAGAAGGACAAGTGCAGCAACACCACCCTCGCCCCCGGGAAGAGCTGCACCTTCCTGGTCCGCTTCTCGCCCAAGGCGGTGCGCGACTACGTCACCGGCTTCGAGATCCCGTCCAACGACGAGAACGCGATGACCTACCAGGGCTACATCGAGGTGAAGGGCAACTCCAAGTATTCCTACTCCACCTGGTGGTGGCGCCACCACTGGTCCGGCCCGGCCGGGTACAACAACCGCCTGACCTTCGGGCTGGTGCCCGAGGGCTACACCATGGACCAGGTGCTGCGCATCACCAACAACTCCGGCTCGGAGTGGGAGGACATCAAGCTCGACAAGTCCAGGCTCCCGGCCTCGTTCAGGCTCAGCGGCGACGGCTGCACCGGCGGCAGCCTCGGGCCGCACCAGTCCTGCGCCGTCACGGTCACCTTCGCCCCGACGGCCGCGGACAACCGGCGCTTCTCCACGGCCCTCTACGGCCAGTACCACTCGGTAGATTACGCGAGCGGTGCCAAGTCGGTGCACCCGCGCCCGGGCTTCCCGCCGCTGGTGCTGGAAAAGCCGGTGGAGGCCGCCCCGGCCGGCAAGCTGGTGGTGAAGGCCAACTTCAATATCCTGCACACCGGCCAGGTGGTGCAGGAGATCCCGGTCAGCGCCGTCAGCAGCGGGCCTTTCCCGGTGAAGGGACTGGGGCGCGTGCAGCATTATTATTTCTTCAGGTAAGCGCCGCGGCGGCGCGGGGGGAGCGGCGGGCGCCCCGCCGTTCTTATTTGGTGGGGAAAGAGGCTTTAAGCCTGGCGCCGGGGCGGACCTTATGGGCGCGCGCCGTACCGGCCGGCAGCTCCAGCACGCAGGTGGCGGGGGCGCTGGCGCGCGCCAGCTCGCTCTCCGGCTGGTCCGCGCCCGTAGAGCGCGGCACCCGGTGAAACACCTTCAGCACCTTCAGCTCGCCGTCGAGAAAGACCATATCCAGGTCGATCAGGGTATTCTTCATCCAGAAAGTCTTCACGCCCGGCTCGTCGAAAACGAACAGCATGCCGGCGCCGGGCGCCAGCGACTCGCGGAACATCAGGCCTCTGGCCTGCTTCTCCCGCGTCAGCGCCAGCTCCGCCTTCACCCTGAACCCGTCGGGCAGGGCCAGCTCCGCCACGGCGGCGCCGGGCGGCACCTTCAGCGCGGCGGCGGCGCCGGCGAGCGCGAGCAGGAGGGCGAGGCTACTTTTCAGCATCGGTGGTTGCCGGGGGGGCGGTTGAGACTTCGATCTCCGCCGGTGCGGAGGTGGAGACGGCCAGGAAGAGCGGCATGCGCGCGTCGGCGGCGGCCTTCAGGCGCCCGGCCTCGCCGAAGAGCGCCATGGCGTCGGCCTTGTGCTGCCTGGCCAGCCCGCGCAGGCCGCCGGCCTTGGGCAGGGCGCCGGCCAGGGTCTTGAAGGGCAGGGAGGTTTTCTCGGACAGCAGCAGCAGGGCGGCCAGCTCCTGGCGGTAGAGGCCCGTGCGCAGCCAGCGCAGGATCTCCCGTTCGGGCGCGGTAGACTCGAACACCGCGCACAGCGTAGGGCTGCTGACCTCGGCGCTGAGCGCCCAGGCGAAGGCGTCCTCGCCGTCCGTGTCTATGGTGGCCGGCTCGCCCCGCGAGAAGGCGTCGGGGCCCACCTCGGCGCCCAGGAAGACCTGGGCTCCGGCGGGGGCCGCGAGCAGCAACAGCGAGAGCAGGATTCCCAGGCGCATCGGAACGGCGGGGGAGGCTCCGTTAAAGAGAGGTCGTGACCAGCGTCTCGGTGGAAAGCACGCCCGGAATGCAGCGTATCTCCTGCACGACGATGTTGGACAGCTGCGGCAGGTCGTCGGTCTCCATGTCCAGCACCAGGTCCCAGCGGCCGAAGACGGCCGACATGTGGACCACGCTCTTGAGGCCCTTCAGTTTACCCAGGGTCTGCTTCTCCTTGCCAGGCATCAGTTTCACAAGCACAAGTCCGGTTACCATAGAGTCCTTCCTTATTGCGCGGCGCGGCCGCGCGGTTTCAACTCATTATATAGCATTTTAGATGGGAGGGTTAAGATAAATTGTCTATAATTGAGGCATGAGGGCCCTGATACAGAGAGTGAAGCGCGGCGGCGTCAAGACCGGCGCCGTGCACAACGCCATAGGCCCCGGCCTGGTGGTGCTGCTCGGCGTGGGCGAGGGCGACGCCGAGGCAGACGCGGACCTGCTGGCCGAGAAGACGGCCCGCCTGCGCATCTTCTCCAACGCGGACGGCAAGTTCGACCACTCGCTGCTGGACGTCAAAGGCGAGGCGCTGGTGGTTTCCCAGTTCACGCTCTACGGCGACGCTTCCAAGGGCCGCCGGCCGGACTTCACCGCCGCCGCCAAACCGGCCGAAGCCGCCCGCCTCTACGAGTATTTTTCCGAGCGCCTGCGCGGCAAAGGCGTGCCGGTGAAGAACGGCGTCTTCGGCGCCGACATGGAAGTGGAGATCCTCAACGACGGCCCGGTGACCATCTGGCTGGACACCAGGAAAGAATGAGCCCCTCAGCACAGCCCTCCAGATCTTTCCCGTTCCCGTTAGCCGCGCTGGCCCTGGCCGCGCTGCTGGCCTCCGGCTGCCTGGGCACCTCCATTTTCCAGAAAGGCGCTTTCGCCGCCGACGACTGGGACACCTGGACCGGCTGGAACGACGATTACGGCCGCAGCGAACTGAAGGGCAACGGCCTCTACTACCACCTTTCGGCCAAGCAGGACGACACCAGGGACGAACCCTCCGACGGCTATATGCCGGGGCTGATCCTGTCCCGCGAGCTCGAGGGGGCGCGGTGGCGGGCCGATCTGGAGGCCGACTTTAAGATCCCAGCGGGCCAGATGAAGCGCTTTTCCTACGGCGTCTGGGCGGGCGGGGACTCCTCGCGCCCCTCGATAGGCAACGCCTCCGCGGTCATGAAGCTGCTGGTGCAGCGGCAGAACGGCCCGCGCGCGCACGACGACAGCCTGGCGCTGGTCTGCCTGCCCGGCGGCAAGCCGGTAGCGCTGCCGAAAAAGCTCAAGGTGCTGCGCTTCGAGCGCAGCGAAACGCAGTTCACGGTCTCCTACGCTCTCAACCGCAAGGACTTCGTCACGGCGCTCAGCGTGGCCGTGCCGGCGGACCTGGAGTTCCCGTCGCAGAAATTTTTCCTCGGCGGCTTCGCCGGCGGCGATCCAGCCGGCGCCTACGCCAGGTTCAAGAGCCTGAAGATCAACGGGCGAGAAGTTTTAAGATAAAGGATAAAGACACAAATGAAAAAACATTGGAAAAGACAGGAAAAGCGGCCCGCGGCCGGCGGCCATGAATCGATAGTAGAGGGCGTCATCCAGCACAAAGGCACCTTCGCCTTCCTGCTCTCGGAAAAAGAAGGCGTAGGCGACGTTTTCATCCGCGGCCGCGGCCTGGACCTGGCCATGGACGGCGACAGGGTGCAGGCCAAGGTGCGCCCCGAAAAGACCGGCCGCCTGGCCGGCGAGATAATCAAAGTGGTCAAGCGCGCTCATACCAGCATGGTGGGCGTGCTGCGCCAGGTCAAGAACGTCTGGGCGCTGTTCCCCGAAAAGGGCAGCGCTCCGCCGGCGGTGGTGAGCGGCTACGCGGCCGGCATCAAGCCGCAGGAAGGCGCGCTGGCCGTGCTGGAGGTCAAGCGCTGGCCCGGAGAGGGCGCCGGCGGGGCTTCCGGCATCGTGACCGAGATCCTCGGCGAGCCGGGCGACCTGCGCGCGCGCATAGACTCCATCCTGCGCGCCCGCAACATCAACGAGGTCTTCCCGGAAGTTGTAGTGGCCCAGGCCGCGGCCTTCGGCTCGCGCCTGGAGCCGGCGGCCTGGAAGGGCCGCGAGGTGCTTTTCGACCTGCCCGTCTGCACCATCGACGGTGCCGACGCCAAGGACTTCGATGACGCCGTCTCGCTGGAAGACCTCGGCGGCGGAATGCTGCGCCTGGGCGTGCACATCGCCGACGTGGCCAGCTACGTGAAGACCGGCACCGAGCTGGACAAGGAAGCTTACGCCCGGGCGACCTCCGTCTACCTGCCCGACCGCGTGGTGCCCATGCTGCCCCCGGCGCTGTCGGATAATCTCTGCAGCCTGGTGCCGAACCAGGAGCGCCTGACCATGTCGGCCTTCATGGACATAGACAAGACCGGCAAGGTGCTCAAGCGGCGCCTGGCCGAGACCGTGATCCGCTCGTGGCGGCGCTTCACCTACGAGGAAGTGCAGGCCCTGCTCGAAGGCGCCAAGGTGCCCGACGTGCACAAGAGCATCGGCGAGGCCGTGCAGCGCATGGGCGCCCTGATGGAGGTGCTCTACCGCCGGCGCGTACAGCGCGGCGCTCTGGACTTCAACCTGCCCGAGTACAAGATCAACGCCGACCCGCACGGCAGGCCGCTGGGCGTGTCGCTGCGCCCGCGCCTCAAGAGCCACCGGCTTATCGAAGAGTTCATGCTGCTGGCCAACGAGGCCGTGGCCACCGAACTCTATAACGCCAAGATGCCCTTCCTGCACCGCCGCCACGACGCGCCGGACCCGCTCAAACTGAAGACCCTCTCCGTCGCGCTGGGCAGCCTGGGCCTGACCGCGGGGCATATAGAGGGCGCCAACGCCCCGAAGGGCCTGCAGGACGTGCTGCGCCAGGCCGAGAACCACCCGCTGACCAACCTGATCAACTCGCTGATGGTGCGCAGCATGCGCCAGGCGGTCTACTCGCCCGAGTCGCAGGGTCATTTCGGCATCGCCACGCGCTTCTACTCGCACTTCACCTCGCCGATACGGCGCTACCCGGACCTGATGACCCACCGCGCCATCAAGGCCCTGCTGCGCGGAAAAAAAGAGAACCACGCCGCCCTGCCGCTCGACAAGGCCGGCGCCCACTGCTCCGAGCGCGAGCGGGCCGCCTCCGACGCAGAGCATAAGTCGGTGGACATCATGCGCGCAGAGATGATCAAGGAATTGGTAGGTACGATCATGGACGGCGCGGTGACCACCGTGATAGACAGCGGCGCCTTCGTGATGATAGGCGACACCGGCGCCGAGGGCCTGCTGCGCGTCAACGGCCTCAAGCCCGGCACCAAGGTTAAGGTGATGATAGCCTCCGTAGACACCATGGAGGGCAAGATAGACCTGTCACTGGAAGGGCATCCCCAGCCGGCGACGGGCCAGCGCCCGGCCGCCGGCGGAGCCCCTCAGCCGGGGCGCGGCCGCTGGCAGGTGACCGACTGGAAAAAGAAGCCCCGCGGCGGTTCAGGCGGCGGGCGAGGCCGCGGCAGGGGCCGCGGACGCGGCGGGCGCTGACGCACAAGCCTACCCGATAAAAAAACCGGAGGACTTCCTCCGGTTTTTTTATTTGGCTGGCGGGACTTACACGGTGCCCAGCTCCACGGCAACAACGGGGTCCTTGTCGTCGCCGCCGGTCTCGGCCAGGGTGAAGCCGGCGGGGGCGACGGCGCCGGCCGCGAGCAGGTCCGAGAGGGCCAGCTTCAGGGCGGCGGCCTGTTTGGGGCCGCACTCCACGGCGAGCTTCGCCACCGGCCATTTCACGCTGCGCTTCTCGGCGGCCTTCCTGGTGCGCACGGCCTCCAGCACCTTGCGCACGGCGGAGAGCACCAGCGGGTCGCCGTCCACGGCGGCCATCTCGGCGGAGGCCGGCCACGGCGCCTTGTGCACCGTCGGCAGGCCCTTGGCCGCGGCGAAGGAGCCGCTCCAGACTTCCTCAGTGATGAAAGGCAGGAAGGGGGCGAAGAGGCGCAGGAAGACGGAGAGCGTCCACTCCAGCGCCGCGCAGGCGGAGCGGGCGGCCTTCGGGTCGCCCGAATAAGCGCGGTTCTTCACCAGCTCCAGGTAATTATCGCAGAAGTCCCAGAACGCGGTCTCCACGTAGAGCAGCGCGGCGGAGTACTCGTAGTTGGCGAAGTCCGCGCGCGACGAGTCGGCGATCTGCTTGAGGTGCGCGACCCAGGCGCGGTCGAGAGGCTCGGTGATGTCGGCGGGCGAGAGCGGGGCGCCGGCCGCGGCCGGGCCCTTCATCTGCAGCAGCGCAAAGCGCGAGGCGTTGTAGAGCTTGGTGGCCAGGCGCATGCCCACCTTGAACACGCTCTCGTCGTAAACCGTGTCCTGGCCCAGCTTGGCCTTGCCCGCCCAGTAGCGCAGCGCGTCGGCGGAATAGGTCTCCAGCAGACCCTCGGGCGTGATGGTATTGCCCTTGGACTTGCTCATCTTGCCCTTGTCCGGGCTGACCACCCAGCCGCTGATGCCGGCGTTGTGCCAGGGCACGGAATTCTCGTGCATCCAGCTCTTGGTGATGGTGTAGAAGGCCCAGGTGCGGATGATCTCGTGCGCCTGCGGCCGCAGGTCGGCCGGGAAGAGGCGCGCGTGCTTCTCCTTGTCGGTGGCCCAGCCGCTCGAGATCATGGGCGTCAGCGAGGAGGTGGCCCAGGTGTCCATCACGTCGTGGTCGCCCATGAAGCCGCCGGGCTTGCCGCGCTGCGCTTCCGCGTAGCCGGGGGGGCAGTCGGTCTGCGGGTCCACCGGCAGGCGCTCGGCGCCGGCCACGATGGGGCTGGAATAGTCGGGGGCGCCGTCGGCGTCGAGCGGGTACCAGACCGGGAACGGCACGCCGAAGTAGCGCTGGCGGCTGATGCACCAGTCCTGGTTGAGGCCTTCGACCCACTGCTCGTAGCGCTTGAACATGTACTCGGGATGCCAGGCCACCTTGCGGCCCTGCTCGAGCAGCGCGGGCTTGTTGTCGAGAATGCGGATGTACCACTGGCGCGTGGGCACGAACTCGAGCGGCAGATCGCCCTTCTCGTAATACTTCACTGCCTGCTTGGTGGGCCTGGGATCGCCGACGAGGGCGCCCGACTCCTTGAGCAATGCCACCACCTTGGTGCGCGCCTGCTTGGCGTAGAGGCCGGCCAGCTGCGCGTAGGCCGCGTTGGCGGCGTTATGGTCGGCGCTGTCGAAAAGGTCCGTGCCGAACTGCACCGGGCTCAGGCGCCCGTCGCGGCCGATGACCTGCCGCAGCGGCAGCTTGTGGTCGCGCCAGAACTGCACGTCGGCGATGTCGCCGAAAGTGCAGATCATCATGATGCCGGTGCCCTTCTCCGGGTCGGCGTGGTGCGAGGGCATGATGGGCACGCGGGCGTTGAACAGCGGCGTGAGAGCCTTCTTGCCGAAGAGCGGCTGGTAGCGCGCGTCGTCAGGATGGGCAACCACGGCTATGCAGGCCGCGAGGAGTTCCGGGCGCGTCGTAGAGATCACGAACTCGCCGCCGCCCTCGACGCCGAAGCGCAGGTCGTGGAAGAAGCCGGAGGCTTCGCGGTCCTCGCATTCGGCCTGCGCGACGGCGGTGCGGAAGGTGGTGTCCCACAGCGTGGGGGTCTCGGCGCTGTAGACGTGCCCCTTCTTGAAGAGGTCCAGGAAGGACAGCTGAGAGGTCTTGCGGCAATGCGTGCCGACGGTGGAATAGGTCTGCCGCCAGTCTATGGACAGGCCGAGCCGGCGCCACAGCGCCTCGTAGCGCTTCTCGTCCTCGGCGGTCTGGGTCTCGCAGAGTTCCAGGAAGTTGCGCCGGGAGATATGCTCGTAATCCTTGAGCTCCTTCTTCGGGCCGGAAGACTTGTAGCCTTCCTGGTAAGGGACCGAGGGCTCGCAGCGCACGCCGAAGAGGTTCTGCACGCGGCGCTCCGTGGGCAGGCCGTTGTCGTCCCAGCCCATGGGGTAGAAGGTGTTCTTGCCGAGCATCCGCTGGAAGCGCACCATGATATCCGTCTGGGTATAGCTGAACACATGGCCTATGTGCAGCGAGCCGGACACGGTGGGCGGGGGGGTGTCGACCACGAAAGTTTTGTCGCGCGGCACGGCGGGGTCGTAATGGTAGACCCGGTCGGCCTCCCATTTGGCGCACCAGGCCGGCTCGGTCTCGCGGGGCAGGTAGCCGGCGGCGGCCTCGGGTTTAGCGGCGGTTTTTTCCAGCGATGCGTCTTTTTCCATAGTTGTATCCTGTCTAAAGATTACGGTGCTGCTATTTGGCCAGCAGGGCGCGCAGCTTCTCTATATCCTTGCGGTAAGCCTCTGACTTCTGCAACTCTGCGAAATAGATGTCGCCGAAGGCCTTGCCGGCGGCCACGTCGGCGGGGTAGTGCACGCCGCCTATCACCCGGTCCAGCGAGATCTCGTCCGCCTTGGCGGAGAACTCGGCCTTCCGCTCCGGCACCAGGTCGGCCAGCACGGCGGCGTAAACCCGGGCGAATAACGTATGGCCGCTCGGGTAGGAGAAGCTCTTGGGCTTCTTGATGCAGGGCTGCGCCTCGGCGTAGGCCATGAACGGGCGGGGGCGCTGGTAGCGCTTTTTCATCTTCTCGAGGGAGGCCTCGAGGTCGCCGGCCAGGCGCACGAAGAATTCCTTCAGCTCGGCGGGGGGCGGCTCGGGAAACGGGCTTTTGCCGCCCCAGAAGGCGTCGTAATCCTCGTCGGCGGTGCGCTTGGCCTTGGCGCAGTCCCCCTCGGTGCGCTTATTCTGCCAGGCCAGCACGCCGGAGAGGTCGGCCTGCTGCTCCAGCGAACCGGGAGCCGGGGGCGGCGCGAACCGCAGGCTCCGGAAGGGCTCGGGGTTGACATAGTAAATCTTCGCTAAGGCCTGGCTCTTATGCTCCGGCCCGTGTACTGCTTTGTTCCCGCCGCAGGCGGCCAGCGCCAGCGCCGCGGACAGCAGTAAAAATTTAATTTTTGAGGTTTTCATAAGCCAATTGTACAAAATACGGGGCGGCGCCCGAAGAGTACTGACCGGGCCGGCTGATATTTGAAGTGGCGGCGGGGTAAATGCTACAAAAAGCCAATGCCCCGCCTTTCAGCCTGGACCAAAGCGCGCCGTATAGCGGCTGCCTGCCTGTTTGTGGCGGCGGCCGCAGCCGCCGCGGTCCGGTACTACCGCTATGAGTACAACTCCTTCGAAGCCAAGGGGGCCAGGGCCGCCAGGGCCGACTACAAGAAGGGGATATTCATGCTGCGGGGGCACGGGCTCCCGAGCGACTGCGGGCTCGCCTACCGGGAACTCCTGAAGGAGCGCTTCGATATCACCCTCTACAACCAGGGCTGCCTGGTCGATTACGGAGAGGTGGAATTTGACGAGGGGTACAACGCCGTTTCCCAGGCCCTGCTCACCAAGCGCTTCGGCAGGGACATCTTCACCGAAACCCGCGCGGACGCCTGCACCGACAAAAGACCGCCGGCCGACGAGTGGGCGCAGAACCTGACACCGAGGGAAAAGGCTATCAGGCAGCAGTACACCGGCAAGTGACCCGCCCTCCCGCATTTCCCGATTGTAAACGCGCTTTAAAATTTAAATAATAGTCCTATGACACCTGCGATCAACGAAAAGCGGATGGTACAGCTGTTCTGCGACCTGGCGAAGATCACTTCCCTCTCCGGCAAGGAAGGCGCCGTCGCCCGCCGCCTCTCCATACTGCTGAAATTCATGGGCGCGGAGGTCCGCATAGACGACGCCGGCCGCAAGATCGGCGGCGAGACCGGCAACCTGATAGCCCGATTTCCCGGCACCGCGCCCGCCGCGCCGTTCCTGCTCTCGGCGCACATGGACACCGTCGGCCCCGCGGCCAACGTCCGCCCGCAGGTGCACAAGGACCGCGTCACCTCCGACGGCACCACCATCCTCGGCGCCGACTGCAAGGCCGGCATCGCCGTCATCCTGGAGGTCATCAGGACCCTCGACGAGAACAAGGTCCCGCGCCCGCCCATAGAGGCCGTCTTCACCATCAGCGAGGAGATGGCGCTGCTGGGCGCCAAGTACCTGGATTACGGCTCCCTACGCTCCGGCTACGGCCTCATCTTCGACAACGAGCAGGGCATAGAGAACGTCATCACCAGCGCGCCCGCAGCCGACAAGCTGGACATAAAGGTCTACGGCGCCGCCGCCCACTCCGGCGTGGCCCCCGAGAAGGGCATCTCCGCCATTAAAGTCGTGTCCAACGCCATCGCCGGCATGAAGCTGGGGCGCATAGACAGCGAGACCACCGCCAACATCGGCTTCATCTCCGGCGGCAACGCCATCAACATCGTGCCGCCGCTCGTGGAACTCTCCGGCGAGGCCCGCTCCCACGACCCCGCCAAGCTGAAGCGCCAGACCCGCCACATGGAAGACTGCCTGAAGCGCGCGGTAAAAAAAATAAAGGTCCGGGACGGGGGGAAACTGATAATCCCGCGCTACGAGTTTTTGCTCGAGCAGAAATTCCCGAACCTGCGCATAGACAAGACCAACCCCGTCCTGCCCCTCATCGCCGCCGCGATGAAAGAAGAAGGCCTGAAGATGAAGCCCTCCGCCTCCGGCGGCGGCACCGACGGGAACATCCTCTACGGCCACGGCATCAAGGCCCCGGTGCTCTCCACCGGCATGCGCGAAGTGCACACCACCCACGAGTACCTGGACCTCAAGGACTTCTTCGCCTGCGCCCGCCTCACGCTCAAGGTCATAGAAGCCTGGACGAAGCTGGGGAACGTTAAAAATTAAGGAAAAAACATGGCACACGTTTTCAATCCCGAAGAAAGAGCCAAGCTGGACAGCCCCGAGCGGCGCGCCGATATGCCGCCGGAGGAAACCCTGGTGAAGGCCGGCATAAAGCCCGGAGACGTCATCCTCGACCTCGGCTGCGGCATGGGCTACTTCACCTTTCCAGCCGCGCGCATGATCGGGCCCAAAGGCCAGGTCTACGCGCTGGACCTCTCCGGCGTCATGCTGGCCGAGGTGCGCTCCAAGGCCGCCTCGTCGGGCATCTTCAGCATCCAGACCTTCCAGGTGGCCCATGCCAAGCTCAGCATACCCGAGGCCCCTTATACGCTGGCCCTGATCTCCGACACCCTGCACGAGGTGGACGACAAAGCCGCCTTCCTGGCCGCCGTCTCCGCCGCGCTGAAGCCCGGCGTCCGCCTGTCCGTCATAGAGTGGATCAAGAAAGAGACGCCGAAAGGCCCGCCCCTCAAAGAGCGACTCTCCGAAGACGAGCTCCAGGTGCTGCTGAAGAAGGCCGGCTTCACCGAGCCGGCCGCCGCCCCCCTGGGCGCGGACCACACCCTCTACACCTGCGTGAAGAAAAAACCGGAATGAGCCGGGACAACCGCCTGAATTACGCGCTGGCCGTCCTGTCGGGCCTGCTGCTGGCCGCCTCCTACCCGCCCTTCAATTACGGCTGGCTCGCCTGGCTGGCCCTGGCCCCGCTCTTCTTCGCCGTCACGCGCTCGCCCGGCCCGAAGGCGGCCTTCGGCCTCGGCGCCGCCGCCGGGATGGTCTTCTACTCCGCCTCCCTGAGCTGGATGGCGGCCGTGGTGCATTACCTGGCCCTGCCTTTCTGGGCCCTCTTCGCGCTGTGGCTGGCGCTGCACGCTGCCCTGCTGCGCGCGCTGCTGACCCTGGCGGAGAGGAAAGGACTGACCGCCGGCCGCGCTCTGCTTTGGGCGGTCACCGCCGGGCTCGGCTGGGCCGGCCTGGAGTATTTCCGCTCCGAGATCTGGTGGCTGGAATGCCCCTGGCTCGGCCTCGGCTACAGCCAGACCTATGTGCCGGTCTTCTTCCAGTCGCTCTCCGTCTGGGGGGTATACGGCCTGTCGGCCTTCATGGCCGCCGCCAACGCCGCCTGGGCGCTGCTGCCGCGCCGCGCCTGGCTGCCCGCCGCCGTCTTCCTGATCGCCCTCGCCGGGCTGGCCGGCTACGGCCGCCACAGGCTCAACTCCTTCCCGGCCGGGGGCGGCAGGCCGTTCATGGCGGCCCTGGTGCAGGCCGAGCGCTCAGACATAAACAAGCTGGCAAAGCTGAGCCTCTCGCCGGCGGCGGCCGCCGCGGACCTGCTGGTCTGGCCGGAATGCTCGGTCATGTTCCCGGCGGCGGACAGCCCGTCCTATGTTTCCTACATCTCAAAGAAACTCAAGCCCTCAAAAGCGGAAGCCGTCATCGGCGTCTGCGTGAACGAGGACCGGGCGCGCGGCGTAGATCGCGCCAACTTCACGCTGCACCTCGGCCGCGACAAGAAAGTCCTCGGCGTTTACAACAAGATGCACCCGGTGCAGTTCGTCGAGGCCGGCCTGCCCGTCAACAGGGACCCGGCCCCGCTGGTTACGCCGCTGGGCAAACTGGCGCCGCAGATCTGCTACGACCTCGCCTTCGAGGATGGCGCCCGCGCGATGGCCAGCCAGGGCGCCGAGCTGCTGATCATCCCCACGCTGGACCCTCTGGAGTGGACGCTGCTGCAGCACCGCCAGCATTCCGACATGTCGCAGGCGCGCTCCGCCGAGACCGGCCTCTGGGCAGTACGGGCGGCCTCCTCGGGGGAATCGCAGGTGATAGACCCGCTGGGCCGCCTGCGCGCCTCGCTGCCCGGCGGCGCCGAGGGCGTGCTGATAGCCGAGGCCCGCCTGGCCGCGGGGGGGACCGCCTACACCCGCTTCGGCTGGTTGCTGGGGCCGCTGGCGCTGCTGTTCACGCTGGCCGCCGCGGCCTTCGCGTTCATAAAAAATATAAGATACAATCAGAACGAATGACCAACCGGGCCCGCCGTATTCTCTGCGTCGACGACGAAGATTTCAACCTGGACCTCCTCGAGGCCCTGCTGAAACCGCACGGCTACGAGACGATGACCGCCCTGAACGGCCGGGAGGCCCTGGAAGTCCTGGCCGCCAAACCCGTGGACCTGGTGCTGCTCGACATCAACATGCCCCTGATGAACGGCCACGAGGTCTGCAAAAAGATCAAGTCCGACCCGCAGCTCTCGCACATCCCCGTCATCATGATCACCTCCATGGACAACAAGGAGAACAAGATGCGGGGCATGGAGTCCGGCGCCGAGGAATTCCTCTCCAAACCCTACGACCAGGCCGAGCTGCTGCTGCGCATCGGCAATATCCTGCGCTCGGCCGAGTTCGAGAACGCCTTCGACTACCTCATCCTCGCCCTGGCCAGGGCGGCCGAGGCCAACGATGTCGACACCGGCAACCACATCCTGCGCGTGGCGGAGTACGCGGCGCTGGTCTCACGGGAGCTGGGCCAGTCGGAAAAGTTCATAGACCTCATCCACAGCCAGGCCACGCTGCACGACGTGGGCAAGGTGCACATCCCCAGCCATATCCTCAAGAAGCCGGGCCGCCTGACGCCGGAGGAGATGGAGGAGATGAAGCACCACACCACCTTCGGCGCCATGATCATCGGCGACCACCCGCACCTGGAGTTCGGGCGCCGCATAGCGCTGTGCCACCACGAGCGCTGGGACGGTTCCGGCTACCCGAAGGGCCTCAAGGGAGAGGAAATACCCCTGGAGGCCCGCATCACCTCCATCTGCGACTGCTACGACGCGCTGCGCAACTCGCGCGTCTACAAGCCCAATTACGACCACGAGGGCGCCTGCCGCATCATCACCGTCGGCGACGACCGCATGAAGCCGGAGCATTTCGACCCGAAGGTGATGGAGGTTTTCAAGAAGCTGGCGCCCCGGTTCGACGAGCTTTACAATAAGATGCTGGACCCCAAGGAGAAGGTTTAACAATGACCGACACGAAAGAAGAATCCTTTATAGGCAGGTTCATGGTGCTCAAGGGCTCCGTCCGGGAGCTGTGGATCATCTTCGGCACGAAGATCATGACCATACTGGCCTACTCGCTGGTTAACTCGGTGCTGGTGCTGTGGCTCTCCTCCGACCTGAAGTTCAGCGACACCAGCGCCGGCTTCGTGATAGCGAGCTGGTCCATCATCCTCACGACCTTCACCGTGATGGTCGGCTCCCTCGTGGACGCCGTCGGCATCCGCAGGTCGCTCCTCGCCGGCTTCGGCCTGGCGGCGCTCGCGCGCTTCGTGATGGCCTTCTTCGCCATACAGTATATCGCCGTGCCGTTCGGCCTGTTCCCGCTGGCCCTCGGCGAGGCGCTGCAGACGCCCGTCATGGTGGCCGCCGTCAGGCGCTTTACCACCACCAAGCAGCGCTCCATCGCCTTCTCCGTCTATTACTCCATGATGAACGTAGGCTTCGCTATCGCCGGCTACGTGGTGGACAAGGTGCGCGGCGGCCTGGGCGAATACGGCCACTTCACCGTGCCCTACCTCGGCATCCAGATCAGCACCTACCAGACCATCATCCTGCTGGGCATGCTGTGCACGCTGCCCAACCTGGTCCTGACCTGGTTCGCCATGCGCGAAGGCGTGGAAGCCACCGACGAGGGCGTGAAGATCACCCCGGCCGTCTCCAAGTACCAGGGCGAGTCCTTCGGGAACGCCTTCCTGCTCTCCAGCCGCGACGCGATGGCTGACTGGTGGCGCATCTTCAGCTCGCTCTGGCAGCAGCCGGCGTTCTACCGCTTCCTGGCCTTCTTCGGCTTCGTGGTGTTCGTGAAGTTCATCCTCTACCACTTCTACTACACCTTCCCCAAGTTCGGCATCCGGGAGCTGGGCGACGGCGCGCCGATAGGCCAGCTCTTCGGCACGCTCAACGCGGTCGTGGTGATAATACTGGCGCCCATCGTGGGCGCGCTGACGCAGAAGTTCACCGCGTACAAATCGGTGATCATAGGCACCACCATAGCGGCGCTGTCGGTGTTCCTGCTGGCCGTGCCGCCGGTCATGTTCCAGCCGCTCGCCGACGGGCCCCTCGGCTCGCTCATCGCCTGGTGGCTCAACCTGGACCTCGCCGGCAAGCCGCTCAACCCGCTGTACCCGTCCATAGTACTCGCCGTGTTCATCTATTCCATTGGCGAGGCCTTCTACTCTCCGCGGCTCTACGAGTACCCGGCCGCCATAGCGCCCAAGGGCCAGGAAGGCTCCTACATGGCCCTGTCCATGCTGCCGTATTTCTTCGCCAAGTTCCTGGTGGGGCCGCTCTCGGGCTTCCTGCTGGCGGCCTACTGCCCAGCCGTTGGCCCGCGCAACTCCCAGATGATCTGGGTGTGGGTGGGAGGCATGGCCCTGATCACCCCCGTCGGCCTGCTGCTGGCCAAGCGCTATATACAGGTGCACGAGGCCGGGCGGGAATAGCCCGGCCGGCAGAGAGCCGGTCAACGCCCATGCCAAAAGAAAACCTTCTCGAAACGGTGCTGGTCAGCACGGACGACGCGCTGTTCACGTCGTGCAGGCTGCGCTTCGCCGAGAGCGGGGTGGGCATCACGCTGGCCCGCGACGCGGCCTCCTTCCGCGAGGCGCTGCGCGACACCTCCGCGGGCGCGGTCATCCTGGACGCCGCCCATACCGGACCTATCCTGGGCCTGACCACAGAGGACGCGGTGGCTAAACTGGCCCGCTCGCTGAGCTCCAGGGTGATCCTGGTCCTCTCCGAGCCCGGCGTGCCGCCATCGATGGTAGTGAAGCTCCTGGAGCTGGGCGCGCACGACGTGGTGCAGAAGCCGCTCAAGCCGCGCATCCTCGCCGAGCAGCTCAAGGCCCTGGTCAGGGTCTTCGCCCGCTCCGGCAAGCCGCAGAAAAAATTCACAGCCGCGCCCGGCGACCTCCTGTCGGTGGACTACCCGGCCCGCCGCTGCTTCGTCCGCGACGGCGCCGGGGGCCGGCCCCGGGAGGTGCGCCTGACGCGCGCGGAGCTGCAGGTGGTCTACCTGCTGCTGCAGAAGAAAGGCGCGCTGGCCGCCTACGCAGATTTCCGCGAGGCCATCTGGCCCGACTCCGACTCGCCGCGCCAGATCACCCACGTCCTCCACCAGCTGGTCACCAACATCCGCCGCAAGCTGGCGCCGGCCCCGGTCAGGATAGAGAACCTGCGCGCGGAAGGCTTCAGGCTGGTGCAGGGATGAGCATCCGCTTCCGCCTCGCGCTGACCCTCGACGCCCTGCTGCTGGCGGCGCTGCTCACCTTCGGCGTGATAATCTACGACTCGCAGAAAGCCCTGCTGCTGCGCAAGGCGCGCGAGGCCCGCGAGACCACGCTGAAATCGCTCGCCAGCGTCACGGCGGAAACGCTGGCGGGGGAGGACGACGGCCCGCTCATCGCCTACACCTCCGGCCTCAAGCGCATGGTCAGGGAGCTGGAGCTCGCCTACGTCTCCGACGGCAAGTTCATCATCGCGCACACCGACAGGAAACTGGCCCCGCGCCAGCTGCCGCTCTCCAGCGGGGGGGAGAGCATGAGCGCCTTCTCAAACCGCCTCCTGGTGCGAAAGACCGTCGCGCCCGATACGGCGAAGGGCGTCTCGATCTCCCGCAAGCGCATAGTGGTGAAAGGCCAGGCTTACGAAGTCGTGGTCGGTTTCTGCGACGCCAAGGTCAGCGCCGGCGTGGAAAAAGCGCTGGAGGCGGTACTGCTCAGCCTCCTGCAGGCCGGCCTGCTGGTCATCCTGGCCGGCACCCTCCTGGCTTTCTGGCTCTCCGCCAAGCTCACCCGCCCCATCCGGACGCTGGCGCAGGCCCTGGCGGCCACCGGCGCCGGCGACATGACGCGCCAGGTGGGGGACACGGACCGCCGCGACGAGATAGGCGTGCTGAACCGCGAGTTCAACCGCATGGTCGCCGGCCTGCGCGAGGTGGACGAGATGAAGCGGGACTTCGTCTCCTCCGTCACGCACGAACTCAAATCGCCGCTCGGCGCGATCGAATCCTACCTGGACCTGATGGCCTACGAGATAGCCCAGGGCAAGAACGACCCGCAGGTCTGCTCCCTGAAGATCCCCAAGTTCCTGGAGAACATCAATTTCATCAAGCAGAATTCCGGCAGGCTGCTGAAGTTCATCACGGACCTGCTCGACGCCTCCAAGATAGAGCGGGGCAAGTTCGAGATCACGCGCAGGCCCTCCCGGATAGAGCCGCTCATCAGCGGCGCCGTGCAGCTCTTCAGCGAGCGGGCCAAGGCCTCCGGCATCACGCTGACGGCCCGGCTCCAGGAGCGGCTGCCCCAGCCGATGCTGGACCCGGAGCGCATCACGCAGGTGCTGCAGAACCTGATCTCCAACGCCCTCAAGTTCACTCCTCCGGGCGGCAGCGTAACGGTATCGGCCACCCTCGTGAGGCCAGAGCGCGCCCCGGCGGGCGACGGCCGCAGGCCCGACGTGACCGAGGGGCGGGCGCTGCGCGTGGAGGTGGCGGATACCGGCCCCGGCGTGCCGAAAGAGGCGCTGGAGAGGCTGTTCGGCAAGTTCTACCAGGCGCCCGGCAGCAGGGGCAGCGCCATCGGGCCCAAGGGAACGGGCCTGGGGCTCTATATCGTGAAGAACATTATAGAAGCCCACGGCGGCCGGGCTTACGCGGAGAGCAACAGCGGCGGCCGCTTCGGTTTCGAGCTGCCGGTCTGACCGGCGGCGGATAAGGAATAGCATGAAGATACTTATAGTCGAGGATGAGCAGGACTACGTCAACATCATGACGCAGCTGCTGGAGCCGGAAGGCTACAAGATAGCGGCGGCCGGCACGGTCAAGGAAGCGCTGAACCTGCTGGAGATGTTCACGCCCGACCTGATGATAGTGGACTGGAACCTTCCCGACAAAACGGGCCTGGACCTGGTGCGGGAACTCCGCGCGCATAAAAAATTCAAGAAGGTACGCGTCGTCATGAACACCATCCGCGACGCCGAGAACGACCAGCTCGCCGCCTACATGGAAGACGTGGATTTTTATTTCACCAAACCCATTAAGCCCGAGATCTTCCTGGGCAAGATAAAAAAACTCCTGGAATAGAGCCATTCGCTCCGTTTGCTTACTTCCCGGCGGCCGTCGGGGACCCATTTTTATTGATAATCCATTGATTATTGGTTGATTAACAATTGATTGAATCCCTTGGTATTTATATATATACTCTAATTTAGCGGGTCAGGCGGCGCAGGTCGGGTTCAGCAGCCGTCAGTATGAATAAGAGAGTTCTCATCTTTTCCACACTACTTTTCCTGCTGGCCGGGCGCCCGCAGGCACAGGTAGCTTATACGGAAAACTCCGGGCCGCAGTTCGACGCCGGCACCCACAACTTCACCTACGTCTCGGCTTCAGAAGTAATGCTGGACCACTACGGCCGCGGCGCGGGGCTCTCCGCTCCCGCCGCCGACGCCTGGTACAACCCCGCCTGGACCTACCGCCTGGCACTGTCGGTAGATTCGGCGAACGGCTCCACCCTGTCCGCCTACCCGGTTGCAGTCACGGTCAACACGCAGGCCCTGATAGCGGCGGGCCGCATGAACGCCGACGGCTCCGACCTCCGCTTCACCACCGCCGCCGTTTCGGGCAGCCCCGCGCTGCTGCCCTACTATATAGAGTCGGGCCTCAATTCTGCGTCCACCAGGATCTGGGTCAAACACTCCGGCATCTCCGCCGGCAGCAACGGCCTTTACATGTACTACGGCAGCACCTCGGCCGCGGCAGCCTCGTCCATGCCGGGCGTCTACCTGCTCGGAGACAATTTCACCGGCGCTAACGGCGCAGCCCCCAGCTCCTCCACCTGGGTCTCAGTAAATTACGGCACCCCCGGCGCAGGCTCGACGCGGGACATACAGGCCAACCAGCTGCGCATCCTCTTCGGCAGCCCGCTCGGCACGCGCTACTACGGCCTGCGCAGCTCCAACCAGTATTCCTTCGCGGCCGGCAGACAGTACCGCGCGGACCTCGTCGCCCGCACCGGCACCGACTCCTGGTCCAGCCTGACCCTCTGCCAGTCGGTCTACACCTACACCTACGACCAGGACGACTGGCTGCGCGTGGCCGTGCACCATTCGCCCTCCGGCGCCTCCTACGCGCTGGAGCGCAGCGATTCCGGCATTAAGACCACGCTGGCCTCCGGCCCCCTGGCCGACGGCACGCACGCCGTGAACCTCCTGGTCAGCGCCTCGTCGTTCACGGTGCTGCTCGACGGCGCCCAGATCTACTCCGCCGCGAACACCCTGGCTTTCAACAGCCCGTACCTGTACCTCGAGGCCGCCTCCGCCGCCTCCTCGCTGGAGGAGTTCCTTTTCGACAACGTCTCGGTGCAGCCCTACTCCGCCCCCGAGCCCGCCTTCGGGTCCGCCGGCGCCGAGCAGGGCCGCCGCTACCCTTCGGGCTATTTCCTCTCCCAGGTCAGGGACACCTCCTCCACCTCCAGGTTCAACAGGGCCGACTGGCTGGACCTCCTGCCGCAGGGCTCCTCCGTGACGCTGCAGGCGCGCGCGCACGACACCAACATAGCGCTGGCCTCGTTCTCTACCGTCACAAAAGGCGGCGACCCGAACATAACGGGCCGCTACGTCCAGTACCGCCTTAATTTCTCGGCCTCGGACCCGCGCTACACGGCCTCGGTCAGCAGCGTCACCCTGGGCTACGGCTCGGTGCCGCTGGCGCCCACCGGCGGGGCCGGCGCGGCGCAGTCGGAGAGCTCCATCCGGTGGACCTGGACCGACAACTCCTCCGGGCAGTACCAGGAGGACGGCTTCAAGATCTTCGACGCCAGCGGCTCCCTGAAGGGCTCCGTGGGCACCGACATCGCCGAGTGGACCGAGACCGGCCTTTACCCCAACACCCAGTACTCGCGCGCGGTAGGCGGCTACAACGCGGCCGGCACCGGCGCCACGGCCGCCATGGCCAAATACACCCTGCCGCTGCCGCCCAGCGTCAGCTGCGACAAGTCCACCGGCACCTGGCTCTCCGGCCCTCTGACCTGCATAAACCTCTCCGGCTTCGGCGCCAACGGCGTGGCCTACTACCGCTACGAGTGGAACCAGCAGCCCACCAAGACCTGGAGCGGCGCGGAAACCCAGTGGCTCTCCGGCTCCCTGTCCAAGTCCGACTTCTTCACCGGCAACTACTATCTGCATGTCAAATCCTACAACGGCGACAACGTGGCGCTGGCCGGTTACCAGACCTACGGCCCGTTCTGGTACGACAAGAACGTCCCGACGGTGACCGGCTTCAGCCCGTCTTCGGCCCCGTGGCAGAACACCTTCGTGAACCCCGCGGTGAGTTTCGCCGACACCGGCGGCTCCAAGCTTTACCGCGCGCGCTACCGCTTCACCACCTCGGCCGACAGGCCGGCCACCGGCTGGCAGGCCTACAATTACTCCATCTCCGGGGATTCCGGCACTATCTCTTCCTACACTCAATCTTTCGAGGGGCAGTGGTACCTGCATATAGAAGTGGAGGACGTGGCCGGCAATGTCGGCTATTCCTACTCAGGCTTCGGCCTCCCGGCGGGCTCCGCTTACAAGATAGATACTACCAACCCCTCCGGCTCCATAAACATTAACTCAGGTGACGCCTACACCGCCTCTCCCAACGTCACGCTGAACCTGACTTACGCCGACGGGGCGGCCGGGGTCAAGACCCTGGGCTACAAGAACGTCGGGGCCCCGGGCAACTATATCCCGGAGCTGCCGCAGGCGACCAGCGCCTGGATCCTGCTCCCCGGCGACGCCCTGAAGACGGTTTCACTGCAGGTCACCGACAACGCCGGCAATACCCAGCAATACACCAAGACCATAACCCTGGACTCGCGCACCGCGCTGCAGGGCTCGGCAGTGGGCGCCGCCGCCAGCGGGGTGATGGGGGAGCCGGCGGAATCCTTTACCGCCGCGGCCGCCCTCTCCTGGGCGCCTACCGCCGCGGCGCTGTCCGGCAAGACGGTCTCGTTCTATTTCAACGGCTCTACGCAGACCGCCGTGACCAGCGCGCTGGGCGCGGCCTCGGTCGATTTCGCGGTGCCGGCGGCCTCCGGCCCTTATATATATAACATCTCCTTCTCTACGGACGGCGTCTATGCGGCGTCCGCTTCCACCGGAGTGCTGACCGCGGCACAGCGCAGCACCACGCTTATCACCGAAGACGTGAACGGCACCTCCAACAACCCGTTCATAGCCAAGGCCACCCTGAAGGACCTGCTGACCTCTTCGCTCATCACCGGCGCAACCGTTACCTTCTATTTCGAGGGTTCCACCCAGACCGCGGTGACCAACGCCGTCGGCGTGGCCACCGTCACCTTTACAGCCCCCGTCCCGGTAAGCTTCTACGACTACACCGCCGTCTACGACGGCAGCCCCGTCTACGCCGCCCAGAACTCCGTCAGCCGCCTGGGCGTAGGCCTGCGCGTCACCAGCCTGGCGGTGTCGCCTGTCACCTCCCCGGCAGGCGCGGTCTTCAACGCGCAGGCCACGCTGCTCGACGGCGTAACCCCGGTCGAAGGCTCCACCATTACCTTCGTCTTCCAGGGCTCCAGCAACACCGCTTTCACCAACGCCTCGGGCGTGGCGATAGCCACCTTCACGGCCCCGGCCTCCTCCGGCACCTATTCCTATTCCGGCGCCTTCCCCGGGGACGGCACCTACGCGGCCAGCTCCGGGAACTCCGCCCTTACGGCCACCAGGCGCCCGCTCAGCCTGGTAGGAGAAACGGCCCAGGGCTACGTCAACGCCACCTTTACGGCCCGGGCTACGCTGTCCGACGGCATCAATGCGCAGCGCGTGCCCGGCAAGGCCATAGTCTTCGTCTTCGAAGGTTCCTCGCTCACAATGACTACGGACGCCCTGGGCGTCTCCACCGCCGTTTTCTCGGCCGGCGCCCTGGCGCGCGGCGCCAGCTGCTACTATTATTTCGCCGGGGACTCCGGCTATAATTCCGCCGATTCTACCGGCACCATCGCCATAGAGAAGCGGCCCGTCTCGCTGGCGGCCTCCGACCTGGCCGGCCTGGTGGGCTCCAGCTTCACGGCCACCGCCCAGCTGAAGGACGCGGCCTTCACGCCTGTAGGCATTGCAGGTAAGGAGCTCATCTTCTCTTTCGGCGGCTCCACGCAGTCGGTCTTCACCGACTCGCTGGGCGTAGCATCCGTCACCTACCAGGCCGGGGTCTCCACCGGCGCCTACGATTACTACGTCTCCTTCGCGCAGGACAGCGTGTATGTGGCCGGCAGCGACACCGGCACGGTCACGCTGGACAAACGCCCCACCGTCCTGTCGGCGTTCCCCAGGTTCGTCTTCGCCCTGGATTCCATCCAGGCGCTGGCGGACCTCAAGGACGGCATCACCGGCGAGTATATCAGCAGCCAGACCATCTCCTTCAACTACGCCGGTATCTTCCAGTCCACCGTCACCGGCACTTCGGGGGGGAACGCGGGCCGCGCCTACTCCGTCTATGCCGGCACCGGCGTGGCGGGCACTTACAGCTTCAGCGCCACCTTCCAGGGCACCGCGCTCTACTCCGCCAACAGCAGCACCGCCTCCATCACGGTGACGCAGCGCTCCGTTAACCTCACCGCGTTCCCGCTCACGGCCATCTGGGGCACCACCTTTACGGCCACGGCGGAGTTCCGCGACGGCGCCACCAACTCCGTAGTGAACGGCAAAATCCTGCGCCTGGCCTTCAGCACCGTGCCCGCGGGGAACTTCGTCACCGCGGGGGCCGGCGTGGCCAGCTCCACCTTCAGCGCCCCGGCCAGCACCGGCACTTTCAGCTGGTTCGCCAATTTCGCCGGCGACGCGGCCTATGCTCCGGCCGCCTCCACCGGCACACTGACCGTCAACCGGCGCCCGCCCACCCTGACTCCCATCGCCTCCAGCCGGTACGTCTGGGACTCCATCTACCTGAGCGCAACTTTCACCGACGAGGGCAACCCCATATCGGGCAAGCAACTCTCCTTCTATTTCAACGGCTCCACCCTGACTGCCACCACCAACGCGGGGGGAATAGCCACCTCGGCCGCCTTCTCGTCCATGAGCGTGCAGGGCGTCTACGGCTTCTCGGTGCAGTTCGCCGGCGACACCAACTACTCGGCCCAGTCCGGCAGTTCCACCGTCACGGTGAACCGCAGGCTTTCTAACGTCAACGTGGGCCCTCTCTCCGCCATAGCCAATTCCACCGTGACGCTTTCGGCCACGCTGGTGGACACCAGCTGGGGCACCGGCATCTCCGGCAAGATAGTCAGCTTCACCCTGCAGAACGCCACCCACACGCTCTCCGCGACGACCAACGCCTCGGGCATTGCCAGCGTGGTCTACCAATCCTCCGGCGTGACCGGCCCCTACACCTACTCGGCCACCTTCGCCGGCAACACTAACTACTCAGGCACCTCCAGCAGCGAAACTCTGACCGTGACCCGCCGCCCCGCGGTGCTGGAAATGTCGGACTACTACCCGCCGGCCAACAGCACCTTCACCGCCTACGCCGTGCTGAAGGATTTCACCACCGGCGCCCAGATCGCCTCCAAGACCCTCTCTTTCCTGTTCAGGACCTCCACGCAGACGGCCCTGACGAACGCCGTGGGCTACGGCGCCACCAACTACTACACCGTGTCCAGCACCGCCACCCTGCCCATCACGGTCTCTTTCGCCGGCGACGCCCTGTATTCGGCGGCCTCCGTAGGCAAGACCGTCTACCCCGGCCGCCGCAACACGGCCCTGCAGACCTCGGACATACTGACGGCCGTGGCCAAGGACACCTTCACGGTGACGGCCCGCCTGAGCGACTACGACCTGGGCACTTTCCTGGCCAACTCCACCGTCACCTTCTCGTTCTCGGGCTCCACCTATACGCTCAACGCCTTCACCAATTCCACCGGCATAGCCAGCGTGCAGTTCGCGGCGCCGCCCTCCACCGGCACCTACACCTACTCGGCCTCCTTCGCCGGCAGCGCCCTCTATAACGGCACCATGGAAACCTCCTCCGTGCTGGTCAACCGCCGCACGGCGGCCATCAACCCCAGCGACCTCACCGGCGTGCCCGCGGTCAGCACCTTCACGGCCTCGGCCCTCTTCGCCGACGGGGCGCTGACCCTCTCCACGAAGACGCTGACCTTCGTCTTCGTCTCCAGCAAGAACGCCGTCACTAGCGGGGTAGGCGTGGCCACGGCCTCGTTCATAGCGCCGCTCAGCACCGGCACCTTCATCTATAAGGTCACCTACAACGGCGACGCCCTCTACAACCCCGCCACCGCCTACGCCACCATAGGCGTGGTCCTGAAGCCCACCGTGCTGGAGGTACTGGACGTGCCCGACGCCGTGGTAGGCCTGAAGTTCACCGGCACCGCCAAACTGCGCGACATAGAGGCCGGCAACGCGCTGGTGATCGCCACCAAGACCATAACCATTTCCTTCCGGCCTTTCGCCGTCACCTACACCTCCGCCGCCGTCAGCGCCGCCGGCGTCTCCACCGCCGCCTTCGTAGCGCCGCTGAGCACAGGCACCTACGGCTACACGGCCGTCTTCGCCGGCGACGGCGTCTACGGCGCCAGCACCAGCAGCGGCACTGTCACGGTCAACCGCCGCCCGGTGCTGTTCAGCCTGGTGAGCGACCCGGTCTCGCCTCACGCCTACAGGGCCAACGCTATCAACTCCAGTTTTACGGTCACCGCCACCCTGTCCGACGGCCAGGTAGCCGGGCTCAACCTGGCCGGCCAGAGCGTCACCTTCGTCTTCCAGAATTCCACCAAGACGGCCACCACCAACGCCCTGGGCCTGGCCAGCACCACCTTCGCCTCCCCGGCCTCTTCGGGCACCTATTCCTACTTCGGCTACTTCTACGGCGACAACAGCTACAACCCCAACAGGCCTGAGGACTCCGAAAAGAGCATCAACATCATCCAGCGGCCCACCAACATCCTGCCGCGCGACTCGCTGAGCGGCCTGCTGAACATCGACGGCTCACCGAACCCGTACTACACCTTCTGGAAGATCGGCGTACAGTCCCGTATCATCGACACGCTGAGCGGCCAGGGCGTCCTTGGCGTCACGGCCAATTTCGTACTGAACGGCTCCACCATAACCGGCCTCACTGACTCCATCGGCACGGCGGTCTCCAGCTCGCCGTTCCCCGGCGTCACAAATTACGGCACCTACCCGGCCATAGTCAGATTCGACGGCAACGGCACCTACGGGCCCAGCATCCTGCCCGGCAGCACCAACCTGTCCGACCCGTACACCGCCAAGATCCGGATCCACCAGAGCCCGGCCGGTTTCGACGTGCCGCAGATAACGGAAACCTACCCCGACGCGGACACCGTGCTGAGCGGCAACGTGCTGGACTGGTGGAACAGGCCGGTCAGCTACGCGGACCGCATAGACGGCAACCCCAACGCCGCGCTGGTGGGCTACCCGATAACCTACCAGGTCTCCACCATACCCTGCGGCGCGGACTGCGGCGCTGTGGGCCGCAACTGGGCCATCACCGGCACCGGTTTCATCAGCGCCACCAATATAGCCAGCGCCACGGTGCGCTCGCCGGTGGCGGCGGGAGACTACCCCATACAGTACTGGTTCAACGCCACCAACTCCTTCACCCAGTGGGGCCTCGGCGGGGCGCAGCGCGTGCTGCGGGTGGGGCGCCGCCTTACCTATATCATCCCCGACGCCGAGCCGTTCACGGCCGGCGCGCAGATCCCCATCGACCTCACCCTTAAGCTGGCCGACCTGACGCAGAGCCTGGCCGGGGTGAATGGCAAGGACCTGGAAGTGGTGCTGGTCACCACGCAGACCCTGGTCACCGGCACCGGCGGGGGGGTAGGCAAGGTCAAGGCTACCTTCCCGGGCCTGGCCGTGGGCACCTACACCTACATAGCCCGCTTCGCGGACGGCGATCCGGCCTACATGCCCTTCACCAGCTCCGGCACGGTCATCGTGGAAAAGAACACCACCGTGCTCTCGGCCGACGACGTCTCCAACGTGCCGGCCGGCAACAGCTTCATAGCCAAGGCCACCCTCAACATCTCTTCGGGCGTCACCAACACGCCCCTGCCGGGCAAGACCATCAACTTCGTGTTCACCAGCACGGCCGGCCCCACCATAGACCTCACCGCGGTCACCAACTCCATCGGCGTGGCCACCGTCACCTACTGGGCGCCCTACGTCCCTTTTCCGAACTACAACTATACCGCCACTTTCGTAGAGGACGCCAACAACAAGGGCTCCGCGGACAACGCCAATAACGTGCAGGTGGTCAAGCGCCGCACTCAGACCACCGCGCAGGACGTGCCGCAGGTCTATATCCAGGAGAACTTTGTCAGCACGGCCACCCTGGTGGACCTGGACCTGGGCAACAGCACGGTGCCGGCCAAGACCATCAGCTTCGTCTTCCACAGGCAGCCGGACGTAAACGGCTCCAGGGCCACTAACGCCCTCGGCGTGTCCAGCTTCACCTTCTCCGCGCCGGTCTCCTCGGGCGTTTACCAGTACTCGGCCACCTTCCCCGGCGACTCGGTCTACGCCCTCAGCAGCGACACCAGGACCGTCACCTCGCTGCGGCGCGTCACCTACATAGACGCGGTGGACATCACCACCCCCACCAACAACGCCTTCACCATCACGGCCACGCTCTCCGACGTGACCTTCAACCTGGGCGTCTCCACGCCGCTGGCCGGCCTGCAGGTCCGCTTCGTCTTCAACGGCAGCACCCTCTACGGCACCACCGCCGCCAACGGCAAGGCCTCCGTCTCGTTCACCGCGCCTGCCACCGCGGCCTTCTACCCGTATTCGGCCAATTTCGACGGCTCGCAGGTCTTCAACGTCACCACCACCAACCGCCAGGTGGAAGTGCGCAAGCGGCAGACCTTCGTTTCGGGCACCGATGTTACGGCCCCGTCGGGCGCGCAGTTCACCGCCTCCGCGAGCCTCATAGACGAGTTCGGCCAGAAGCTGCAGGGCTACACCCTGGACTTCGTCTTCACCGGCGCCGGCACCTTCAACGGCTCCGGCGTCACGGACGTCAACGGCCAGACCTCCGCGCTCTTCACCGCCCCGCTGAGCACCGGCAATTACAATTACACCGCGGCCTTCGCCGGCGACGCCACCTACGAGGCCAGCGCCGACCCGGTCAACGCCGTCACGGTCAACGTGGCCTCCACCACCCTTAGCGTCCCGGACGGGTCCATAGTGGTGAACAACACATATTACAGCACGGCCACGCTGCTGGGCGCCATCAGCGGCGTCGGGGTGGAAAGCAAGCTGATCAGCTTCACTTACGACGGCGCCCTGCTGGGACAGAACGCCACAGACATAAACGGCAAGGCCGTGCGCACCTTCATCCCGACCTCCACCGGCACCTTCCGGCTGGACGCCGTCTTCTCGGGCGACACGGCCTTCTACGCAGCGTCCGCCTCCGCCACCATCACGGTCACGCGCCGCACCTCGTCCATAACCCTGCAGCAGCCCGTCAACACGGAGGTGGGGGCCGTCTTCCTGGCCACCGCCACGCTGAAGGACTATACCAACGCGCTGGTGGCCGGCAGGACCATAGACTTCATGTTCAACGGCACGCCCAAGACCGCGGTGACTAACGCCCTGGGCGTGGCCACTGTCACCTACAACGGCCCTACCCCCGGCGGCACCACCTACCCGCTCACTATCTCCTTCGCCGGAGACACGGTCTACACCTCCACCAACAACGCCGGCATAGCCAACGTGGCCAAGCGCGTCACGCAGATCTCGGTGGACAACGGCAGCGTTTCCGCGCTGGAAGTCTTCAACGCCACCGCCACCCTGAGATGGAACGGTACCCCGGTAGCCGGGAAGATACTTTATTTCAACTACAAGGGCAGCGGCAATCTGCCCGCACCCGCCACCGACGTCAACGGGCAGACGTTCCTGCAGTTCAGCGCGGGCGCCTCGTCCGGGCCCTGGCGGCTCGACGGCGCTTTCACGGACGGGGCCGACCCCGACTACACCACCATCTCCGGCAGCGGCACCATCACGGTGCTGCGCCGCTCCTGCGTGGTGGCCCCGAGCAATATCTCCATGTCGGTCTACGACGCCTTTACGGCCAGCGCCACCTTCCGCGATGCGGCCAACCTGTCCACCCCCGCGGGCAAGGTAGCCAAGCTCTCCTTCAACTGGATGGTCGCGGGCTCCACCTTTACCACCGGCGCCTCCGACGCCAGCGGCCTGGTGACGGTTTCCACCGGGGCCCCGTCCTCTTCCGGCACCTATAAGGTAGAGGGCTTCTTCCTGGGCGACGCCACCTACGCGCCCAGCCTGGCCTCCACCGCCACCGTCACCGTCACGCGCCGGCCTACCTCGCTGTCCGTCGCCGACGCCGCCGCTTACATAGACAGGGTCTTCACCGCCACCGCCACCCTGGCCAACAACGGGACCCAGCTTAACAACAAGTACGTGCTCTTCACTTTCGAGGGCCGCAACTTCAACGCCAAAACCGGCGCGGCCGGGGCCGGCATAGCCGTGGCCACCTTCACGGTCACCATCTCTACCGGACTCAACCGGGTGGACGCGGTCTTCAACGGTGACGCCTCGTACGAGCCCAGCGCCCCGGCCAGCGCCACCGTCACCGCCGCGATGCGCCGCACCTACCTGGTGCCCGTCGCCGCTACGGCCGTGGCCAATAAGGTCTTCATCGCCACCGCCACGCTGCGCGACCAGTTCGGGACCGACGTGCCGGGCCAGCAGGTCTCCTTCGCTTTCAACGGCACCACCCTCTTCCCCGTCACCAGCGGCGTGGGCCTGGCCTCCACTACTTTCAGCGCGGACGTAGCCACCGGCCCCTACTCCATCCCGGCGGAATTCGCCGGCACTTACAAGCTGAACTACAGTTCGACCACCCTGAACCTGGCCGTGCTGCGCCGCCCGACCACCGTGACCCCGCTCTCCAACGTAACGACCAGCGCGCTGGACGTTTTCTACGCCACGGCCACCCTCAGGGACCTGGATTCCTACGCCGTGCCGAACAAAGCCCTGCGCTTCGTTTTCCAGGGCAGCACCTTCATGGTCACCACCGACGCCTTCGGCACGTCCGTTTCCACCTGGGCGGCGCCGGCCTCCTCCGGGACCTACAAGGTCTATTCCTACTTCGACGGCGACCCGCTGTACGGCACCAGCGCCAGCACCATCACCGTGACGGTGCAGCAGCGGCCTACCGCCATAGCCCTGAACCCCGTCTCCGCCGCCGCCCTGGACGTCTTCAGGACCACCGCGACCCTGACCGATCCGAGGAACGGGACCCTGCAGCTGGCCGGGCGCCCCGTCACCTTCACTTTCAGCTGGGCCGGCACGCCCAGCACCGGCGCGGTGACCGACGCCGTGGGCCTGGCCACGGCCTCTTACCAGGCCACCCCCACGGCTGGTAATTACACGCTGACCGGCGCCTTCGCCGGCGACGCCACCTACGCCTCCACCTCCACCCTGGTGGCCCTGTCGGTGGCCAAGCGGAGCGCCTTCGTCAGGGGCGTGTTCGTCTCCACCCGGATCTTCGACGTCTTCACGGCCAGCGGCACCTTCTACGACAGCGTCAGCTCCGCGCCCGTCAACGCCCATCCCCTGAGCTTCTCGCTGCAGAACGTCGCCACGCATACCATCACTACGGCCGGCCTCGGCTCGGGCACCACCAACTTTACCGCCCCGGCTTCCTCCGGCACCTATTTCCTCAATATCTGGTCTCCGGGGGACGCCACCTATAACGCCACCACCGTCTACGCCAGCAGCGTCACGCTGTCGCGGCGCAACAGCCGGCTTACCCTGGCAGGGCCGGCCAATGTGATCATTAACAGTTCCTTTACGCCCTCAGGCACCCTGTTCGACACGGTCAGCAACGCCACCGTGCCGGTTAAAACGCTTTCCTTCCTGTTCCAGGCCAGCACGCTGCCCGCCGTGACCAACGGCCTGGGCGTGGCGACCACCACCTACACCGCGTCGCTCTCTTCTGGCCCCTTCGCGCTGCAGGTCTCCTTCGCCGGCGACGCCAGCTACAACCCGAGCGTAGCCACCCGCACCGTGACGGCGCTGCGCTACCCGACCTGGCTGGCCGGCCCCGCCATCACCGTGACCATGAACGAGGTGCTGACGGCCACCGCCACCCTGTCCAACTATCTCGCGGCCCCCGTGCCCGGCAAACAGCTGATCTTCAACTTCGAGGCCCAGCCCTTCCTGGCCCTGACCGGCGGCTCCGGCATAGCCTATTCCACCTACTCGGCCGCGGTGGCCTCCGGCACCTACGCGCTGCAGGCCTCGTTCTCCGGCGACGCGCTGTACGACTCCACCACCACCGCGCTGTCGGTGCTGGTGAACAAGCGCGCTGCCCTGCTGACGCCGGACCCGGTCACGGTCAAGGCGCTGGACGTCTTCACCGCCACCGCTACGCTCTCCGACCTGAAACTGCCGGCCCAGAAGCTGGCTGGAGCCACGGTCCGCTTCAGCTTCTTCGTGGGGGGGAGCACAATCACCAACAGCGGCGTGACCAACGTCTCCGGAGTGGCCGTCTCCACCTTCGCCGCGCCGGCGTCCACCGGAACCTACCAATACCGCGTAGACTTCACCGGCAACGGCACCTTCTACCCCGCTTTCGCCTACGGCTCGGCCGCCGTCACCGCGCGCCCGGTCCTGCTGATGCAGGATAATTCCCAGGGCACCATAGACGAGCCCTTCCTGTCCACGGCCACGCTGGTGGACCAGGCCACCCTGGCCCCTATCGCCTCCAGGACGGTGCTCTTCACCTTCGGCTCCAGCTCCGCGGCCGCCACCGGCCCTAACGGCAAGGCCCTGGCCGGCTTCACCGCGCCCGCCTCGTCGGGAACCTTCCAGCTGAACTCCTCCTTCGCCGGCGACGCCACCTACGATTCCGCCAATTCCACCGGCACGCTGACCGTGCTGCGGCGCCCGGTAACTCCGGCCGCGCCCGGCATCGCCGGCATAATCGACGAGGTCTTCACCTCCACGCTGACCCTCTCCGACGCGCTTAACGCCGATAAAGTCTCCGGCACCACCGTCGCGTTCGTCTTCTCCGGCGCAACGTTCATAGCGCCCACCGACGGCGACGGCGTGGCCGTGGCCACCTTCTCCGCGCCCTCCTCCAGCGGCACCTTCTACGCTGCCCTGAACTTCGCCGGCAACGCCCGCTACCTGCCCAACAATACCACCGCGCAGCTGCTGGTGGACAGGCGCCCCGTGGGCCTGGCGCCCGAGTGGGTGCTCACCCGCGCCGGGGAGATCTTTACGGCCACCGCCACGCTCACCGACACGCTGGCGCCCGGCCTGCCGCCCGCGGGCAAGCCCCTGCTCTTCGTCTTCCAGGGCCTCAGCTTCACGGCGCTGACCGGCCCAGGCGGCGTGGCCGTCTCCACCTTCATGGCCCCGGCGTCCAGCGGCACGCTGCGCCTGGACGTCTCCTTCGCCGGGGACGCGCGCTACCAGGCCTCCGCCTCCAGCGAGACGGTCTCGGTGCTGCGGCGCCTGTCGGCCATCACCATTGACCCGGCCGCTATCCTGGCGCTGGACGTGTTCACCGCCACCGCCACGCTGAGCGACAAGAACAACCCCGTGGTCTACGCCGCGGGCAGGACGCTCACCTTCACCTTCCGCGCGGAGGACTTCGCTTCCGTCACCGACCCGGGCGGCGTGGCGGTCTCCACCTTCGCCGGCCCCGCGTCCTCGGGCACTTACGTGGTGGAGGCGGCTTTCGCCGGCGACGCCATCTACGACGCCAGCTATTCCAGCCGCGCCGTCACGGTGCTCCAGCGCCCGGCCGCCCTCACCGCGGCCGACGGCTCGGTCTATCCCTTCGAGACCTACCTGGCCTCCGCGTCCATCCGCGACCTCGCCACCGGGGCCCCGCTGCAGGGGCGCCTGGTCTCCTACCTGCTCGACGGCGTGGCCGCCTCGGCGGATAGCAGCGCGCTCGGCGTGGCCACGGCCACCTACTCCCAGACCCCCGCCGCCAACGGCGACTACGAGCTGGCGGCTGACTTCGCGGGCGACGCCACCTATGCGGCCGTAGCTGCCAGCGCCACGGTCTCCGTCATGCAGCGCCCCACCAGCATCGCTCCCTCGGACACTGGCACCATAGCCCTGGAAGTCTTCACCGCCAGCGCCACCCTCTACGACGTGCGGCTGGCCACCCCGGTGGCCGGCAAAGAGGTCGGCTTCACTTTCAACGGGGTCACCAGCACCGCGGCCACCGACGCCGCAGGCCTGGCCCTCGCCGACTTCTCCGCGCCGGTCTCCTCCGGCGTGTACTACTACGCCGCGGAATTCGCCGGCGATACGGTGTACGCCCTGGCCTCGGCCACGGGGGCCGTCACGGTGGGCACCCGCGAGACGCGCGTGGAAGTCAACGACGCCAACGCCAACGTGGGCGAGCCTTTCACCCTGACCGCCAGGCTGGTTGACCCCGCGCTGGAGGACCTGCCCGGCTATTACGTGCCAGGCGTCCCGGTGAAATTCGTCTTCAAGGACCGCAACGACGTCAAAAAGGCGGAAGGCTACGCCACCACCAACGCTGTAGGCGTCGCCACCATCACCTTCAGCGTGGCCCTCACTCCTGACGTCTATAACTATACCGCCTCTTTCGAGGGCAACTACACCTATACCGCCTCCAGCGCCGCCGCGCTGGTGAAGGTGGGCCTGCTGACCTCGCTGGTCGCCTTCGACGACGAGACGATCTCGCTCGGAGAGTTCACGGCCAAGGCCAAGCTCACAGACTACCTGTCGCTGACCCTCGACGACAAGCCCATCCGCTTCAGGTTCATAGCGGCGGAGCAGGCCGGCGTCACCAACGCGGCCGGCCAGTCCGGCATCGCCTCGTCCACCTTCAGCGCGCCCGCCTCGTCCGGCACCTATTTCTACACGGCCCATTTCGACGGCGACTCCATCTACTCCGCCAGCAACGCCACCGGCACCCTGGTGGTGACGCTGCGGCCCTCCGTGGTCATACCGATAACGGCCTTCACCTCGGCCCACACCTCCTTCACTGCCACGGCTACGCTGTACGACCCGGGCCTGCTCGCCGGAGTAAGCGGGCGCGATATAGACTTCCTTTTCAACGGCGCCACCATAACGGCGAACACCGACGGGGGGGGCATGGCCTCCGCCACTTTCTTCGCGCCCTTCTCTTCGGGGACCGTCGGCTACCAGGCCACTTTCCACGGCGACGACACCTATTCCCCGGATTCCAAGCCCGGCTCCGTAGTGATCACGCTGCGGCCGGTCACCATGCTGTCCTATAACGTCACCGACCTGCTGGCGGCCAGCACGTTCACCGCGCGGGTGCAGCTGAAGGACGCCTTCAACCAGCCCGTGCAGGGCCTCAGCGTCGACCTCGACTTCGAGGGGGACTTCGGCAGCGTCGTCACCGACGCGCAGGGCGAGGCCAGGTTCGTCTTCACGGCGCCCGCCTCCAGCGGCACCTACAGCTACTACGCCACGTTCTACGGCGACGACCGCTACGCGGCCGCCAACGGCACCGGCACCGCCACGGTGGGCCCGCGCCCGACCATCCTGTTCACCTCGGAGGTCTCCGCCAAGCTGGGCGCGCCGCTGCAGCTGGCCGCCCGCCTGGTGGACGTGAACTCCCAGGCCGGCATAGCCGGCAGCACCGTGAGCTTCTACTTCGAGGGCTCCACCCTGACCGCCTTCACCGACGCTTTCGGCGGCTCCTCGGTCACCTTCGCCGCCCCCGCCTCCACCGGCACCTCTTTCTACGGCGCCGAGTTCGAGGGCGACGGCGTCGCCTACACCGGCAGCTCCTCCTCCTCGCCGGTCACCATAGCGCTGAACCTGACCACGCTGGACGCCCGCTCCGGCCTGACGCTTAAGATCTACGAGCCGCTGCCCGCCGAGGCCACGATCAGGGACTCCATAGGCGTGCAGCTGCAGGGCCTGCCCGTGATCTTCACCTTCGAGGGCAGTTCCGTCACCAGCGCCAGCAACGAGGTAGGCAAGGCCACGGCCTCCTTCCCCACCAACCTGCTGGCCTCCACCGGTACCTATAATTATGAGGCGGCTTACGAAGGCGACACCAACTACGTGGCCTCCAGCGACACCGGCAACGTGGTGAACGTCATCCGCCGCGAGTCGCTGCTGCTGGTCATGAACGCGCAGGCCACGCCCTCCAAGAACGTCTCGGTGGAGGCCCGCTTCTACGACAACGTCAACGGCAGCGCGCTGGCCGGCCAGCCCGTCCCCGGCAAGCCCGTGGTCTTCGAGCTCAACTGCGGCACCTACACGCAGACCACCGTCTCGTTCACCTCGGTCGCCGGCCTCTCCACCGCGGCCTTCGTGTCCCCGGCCTCCACCGGCACCTTCGTGCTGACGGCCCGCTTCGCCGACGGCGACCCGGTCTACCTGCCGTACATCTCCACCGCCGCGCTGACCGTCTTCGTGGACGACGGCACCGGCGCCATCCGCACCAAGCTGCTGCTGGACGCCGCGGCCGCCTCTATAGGCGCGCCCTTCGTGGCTTCGGGCACGCTGACCGCCACCGACCTGCCCGTGCCCGGCAAGGCCATCCTGTTCGAGTTCTTCAACGGCGTGGCCACCTTCACGGCGGCCGGCTTCACCGACGGCGTCGGCCTGGCCACGGCCGCCTTCACCGCGCCGGCCTCCTCCGGCACCTACCAGCTCACCGCGTCCTTCGCCGGAGACCTGGACTATTCCGCCGCCGCCGGCACCAACACGCTGACCGCCCTGCGCTACCCGGACTCGCTGACCGCCAAAGACGTGGTGGCCTACGCCGGCGACACCTTCCTGGCCAAGGCCGTGCTCCGCGACCAGCTGACCCTGGCCTTCATTTCCTCCAGGACCGTGGTCTTCGAGTTCTTCAACGGCGTGACCACCGAGACGCTGTCGGCGCTGACCAGTTCCACCGGTTCGGCCGAGGTCGCCTTCGTCGCCCCGGCCCTGGCCGGCGACTACTTCTTCACCGCCAGCTTCGCCGGCGACGCCGAGTACGTGCCGGCGGAGGACACCGGCTCCATGCTCATCGCCTCCAAAGGCTTCAGCACCTTCCTGCGCGGCTACGACGTCATCATCGGCACCGGCGAGGTGTTCGCCGCGTCGGCCACCCTGATGACCGGGGCCGCCTACCCCGTGCAGGGCAAGCCGGTAACCTTCACCTTCCAGGCCCTCAACATAGTCTCCACCACGAACGCCCTGGGCATGGCGCTCTCCACCTTCACGGCCCCGGCCTCCAGCGGCACCTACGTCTACATGGCCGTTTTCTCCGGCGACGCCGGCTACAACGCCACCGACGCCACCGGCACTATTTCCGTGGTGTTCAGGCAGCAGCCGGAGCCGCCGGCCTTCACGGCGGAGGTCACGTCCACCACCGTCACGCTGGCGTGGACTCCGGTCACGGTCTCGTCCGCGGCGGTGGCCAGCTACATCATAGAGCAGTCCGTCTCCCTGCGCGGCGGCGTAACCGCCAGCACGGCCGTGGCGGCCAGTTCGGCGGCTACGCAGGGCTATTCCATCCCGGTCGACGAGAACCAGACCACCTTCATCAAGATCAAGACCAGGCTCGACGACAACCAGCAGAGCGCCGGCACCGAGACCTCGCTTATAGTCGAAGTTCCCAGCAAGGTCGAAGACCCGGAGCGCGTGCCCAACTATTACTACATGAGCCCCGAGAAGGCCAATGGCGCGGCAGCCTGGGTAAAGATCCCCGGCGTGGTGATGGACAAGATCTCGGCTTCGGCCCCGATAGACATCAGGGTGGAGGAGCAGGCCGCCGCCGGCTACGAGGTCGCCTACAATATCTCCGCCCACAACGCGCCCCCGGAGCTGTCCGCCAACCTGAAGACCAACGACAGGCGGGGCATCAAGATCACCCTCGCCTATCCCACCAGCGGCACCGGGACGTCGGCCATCAGCGGCCAGCGCGCGCTGTTCTGGTACAACGGCGTGGAATGGATCAAGATCGGCGGCGACCTGGACGTGGTCAACCGCGAGATCTCCACCTACTCCCGCGTGCTGGGCCAGTTCGCCGTCAGGGCGGCCCCGCTGGCGGCGTCGTTCAGCTTCACCAAGGTCTCGCCGCGCGTCTTCACCCCCGATGAGCCGGACACCAGCGTCAACCGCGCCCGGTTCTACTTCGAGAACCCGGAAGGGGCGGAAGTTACCATCCGCATCTTCGACATCACGGGCGCGCTGGTGCGCCGCAACCTGGAGTACGAGGGCGCCTGGATGTTCTGGAACGGCAAAGACCAGGCCGGGACGTTCGTAAAAGGCGGCGTGTACATCTACCAGGTGGAATCCGGCGACAAGGTGATCACCGGCACCGTGGTGGTGGCCAAGTAATAATTTTATGAACTACATCGCTTCAACTTTAGCCCTGTCCGCCCTGCTGGCGGCGCCTGCCTCGGCGGCTTTCAAGCTGACCGAAGTCTCGCCGCGCGTCTTCAGCCCGCGGGAGGGGAACACGGCCATCAGCCGCGCCTGGTTCCGCTTCTCCAACCCCGAAGGGGCCGAGGTGACCATCCGCATCTTCGACATCAACGGCAGGCTGGTGCGCCGCAACCTGGAATACTCCGGCGCCGACATGTTCTGGAACGGCCGCGACCAGGGCGGCGCGCTGGTGAAGGGCGGCGTGTACATCTACCAGATAGAATCCGGCGACAAGGTGCTGACCGGCACCGTGGTGGTGGCCATATGAGACGCTTATCCATCGCTCTCTGCCTGACCGCCCTGCTGGGCGCGCCGGCCCGCGCCGCCTTCGAGGACGTGGACGCCGGCCCGCGCGCCTCGGCCATGTCCGGCGCTTACGCCGCGCAGTCTGAGGGCATCTCCTCCATCTTCTATAACCCGGCCGGCATCATAGGCGTGACGCGCTACGAGGCGTCGCTCGCGCAGCAGAAGCTCTACCTCGGCCTCACCGACGGCAGCTCGCTGTCGCGCAGCGCCCTCGCCTTCGGCACGCCGCTGGACTTCGGCGGCAAGTACTGGGGCAGCGCGGCCTTCGGCCTGGACACGCTGAGCCTCGACAGCCTCTACAGCGAGTCCCGCATGCGCCTCGGCTGGGCTTATCCCGTGCGCGAGCGCATCTGGGTGGGCTTAGCCATTGCCCGCATGGGCGTTACCTACGGCAAGGACTCTACCGCCCCCGCCAACCCCGTGCTGGCCACCGCCGACGGAGCTTCGGCCATAGGCCTGGACCTCGGCGCCATCTACAGCCTGGACTCCGCCGACCTGGGCATCTCCATACAGAACGCCAACGAGCCGGACCTGGGCATCAAGTACGAGAACAAGGTAGCCCGCAAGATCACGCTGGGCATGGCGCTCAAGCGCCCGTCGTTCACCTGGGACACCGACCTGGCCGTGACCGGCTCGGACCTGAAGATCAAGACCGGCGCCGAAGTGCCGGTGATGCGCGAGAAATTCGGCGACCGCGCGCTGGCCCGGGCGGGCCTGAGCGTAGGATCGCGCGACTACCGCGCGCTGTCGGCAGGCTTCGGCTACCGGCGCGGCTCCTACCGCATAGATTATGCCTTCGCCTACCCGCTCAGCGGGCTGTCCGGCACCATGGGCTCCCACCAGCTCGGCGTTGTCGTGGCCTGGGGCGACGCCCGCGGCCCGATGGCCGGCCGCGCCGAACAGTACACGCCCGAAGAAACCGATAAGAACAAGAACCGCGGCGCGGGCGCCGGCGGCGCCGGGGACGGCGGGGAAATGGTGGTCAAGAAAACCGCCCCGACACGGCTCGAGGCAGAGAAGGCCGCAAAGCTCCTGGCCGAGGCCAGGCTGACCCTGCGCGGCGGCGCCTACGAAACCGCGCTAAAAGGCATCAAGAGGGCTGACGACCTGCTGATGGGCACCGATCCCGCCGCCAGGGAGCTGATGGTCAAGGTCGCGGCCGTGGCCGCCATCTTCCCCGAGACCTCCGGCCCGACCGAGCGCGAGGACATCCTGCGCAAGTCCGTGGGCCGCTACACCGACAACAATACCGACGCGGTCCTCTACGCCACCTACGCCCGGCAGAAATGGACCAGGGACGTAGGTATAGCCAAGCTCTACGCCCTGATCTCCAGGGACTTCCCGCAGACGGCCTCGGAGCTGCGCATCCTGGCGGGCATCACCATCGTGGACCAGCTGCTGCAGGACGCGCTGGACTTCATCCGCAGCGGCCGCTTCATCCAGGCCATCTCCAAGCTGCAGCAGGTCCTGCAGCTCGAGCCGGACAACATCCCGGCCCTGACCCGCATGGGCTCGGCCTACTGGGCCATGGAGAAGAAAGATATAGCCAGGAAGAACTGGCAGCGGGTGCTGGACCTCGACCCGAACAACACTGAAGTACGGCAGTTCATGAAAATGAATTAAAAATAAATATAATATAAGGCGGGTAAGGCGGGGCCAGGGCGCCGTCTCCCGCCCGTTCACGTTTTATCGTTCCAAGGAGCGCGTATAATGACCAAGAATAAAATAACGGCTTTGATCCTGCTGGCGGCGGCGCTGCTTCCGGCCGTCCAGGCCCCGGCGCAGACCATAGACGCCCTGCGCGGCAAGATAGCCCTGGAGGCGCAGATAGAAGAGCGCCTGCGCGCCATGCTCTCGTCCTACCTCAACACCAAGGACGTGGCCGTGGCGGCCAAGGTCAATATCCTGGTGCGCAAGCCCGAGGAACAGAAGAGCGGGGTGCGCAGGTGGGACGACAAGGACGAGATCATCCTGCCCGGCGTGCCCGCGGCCACCTCGATGACCAAGGACGCCGGCGCCGCCAAGGCGGCCGACGCCGCCAAGAAGCAGATGCGGCTCGGTGTGGAAAGCGTCAATGTCTGGGTCATGGTCGGCAAGCCCATCACCAAGGACCAGGAAGCCAAGGTCAAGAAGCTGGTCACCGACGCCCTCGGCCTGGACGCCGAGATAGGCGATACCATCTCCGTGGAGAGCTCCGCCCCAGAGAAGCCCGCCCGCGAGCTCCCCGGCATGGCGCCGATAATCGCCCTGATCTGCCTGGCCGTGCTGGCCGTGTTCCTCTACGGGCCCTTCCGCGCCTTCCTCAAACGCCTCAACGAGAACCTGGCCGCGCTGGCCACCGCCAAGAAAGGCCCCGCCGAAAAGGGCGGCGGCGGCGGGGAGATAAGCCTTTCCGGCGACGAGATCCCGGCCGAGACCACCATGTCCGGCGCGCTGGCCATCTCCGGCGGCGGGGGCGGCGGCGGCGCGTCCGTGCTCTCGTTCGATTCCGGCGAGAACGTCCCGCTGGACAAGTTCGTCACCAAGGACAACGTGGACGACCTGATGCTGATCCTGCACGACGAGCCGGCCGACGTGATAGCCCGCGTGGTGCAGCGCATCCCGCAGAAGCTGGCCTTCGCCGCGATCCCGAAATACAAGATGAAGGAAGTGCTGGAGCAGTTCCTCAAGCGCGAGTTCGACGAGCCGGAGAAGATCAAGGCCCTGCTGGAGCGCATCAAGGACAAGATGGCCGGCTCCTTCGGCGGCGAGCAGCGCCTGGGCAACCTGATGCAGATCATGGACAAGAAATCCCAGGAGCGCACGCTGGCCTTCGTCCGCGAACGCGACGCCGCTTTCGCGGCCGCCGTGGAGACCCGCTACTTCAAGTTCGAGGACCTGCTGCGCTACGACGAGATGGCCATGCGCCGCGTCTTCCGCAAGGCCGGCGCCGAGGCTTTCGCCCGCTGCATGAAGAACTGCGACGGCCCCACGCTGGAGGCTTTCTACGAGGCCCTCGGCCCCGCCATCAAGGACCTGATCAGCGCGCGCATGCAGACCATGCTGCTGACCGGCGACACCAACGATTCCGAGCTGACCATACTCGCCGCCGTGCAGGCCCTGGCCGCCAAGGGCCTGATCCTGCCGCTGGCCGACGTCAAGCAGGTTAAGGCCTAGGCCCGCGCCGAAACAAGGAGAACTTAAGTGGACATTTCAACCGTATCCGGACTGATAATGGGCATAGGCTGCGTGTGGTACGCCATGGCGGCGGGCGACATCCTGGGGCTGCTCTGGGACAAGCCCTCGTTCATCCTCGTAGTGGGCGGCACCATCGCCTCCACCCTGATGACCTTCCCGCTCGACGTCATGAAGGACACCCCGAAATCCCTGCTGCTGACCTTCTTCCCCAAGAAGATCGCCAAGCCGCAGCTGGTCATAGACCGCCTGTGCGAGCTGGCCAAGACGGTAAAGGTAAAAGGCATAGACTCGCTGGGCGAGGCCACTGCCAAGGACGACAAGTTCCTGAAGTCCGGGGTCAAGATGCTCCTGAACGAATGGACCGAGGCCGACATCCGCGAAGCCCTCGAGAAGGACATGGAATTCACGCTGGAGCGGCACCAGCAGGTGCAGAAGGCCTTCGCGGCGGCCGGCGGCTACGGCCCCGTCTACGGCCTGCTCGGCACGCTGGTGGGTATTTTGGGCGTGCTGCGCTACCTCGACAGCCCCAAGGCCATGGGCGCGGCCATGACGGTGGCCATCGTGACCACCTTCTACGGCATCTTCGTGGCCAACTTCATAGCGCTGCCCACCGCCGGAAAGCTGGAGAGCTACAGCAATAAAGAGCTGCTGGGCAAGCAGCTGACGCTCATAGGCCTGCTGGCCTTCAAGAAAGAGGAAAACCCCGTGAACCTGCGCCGCAAGCTGGAAAAGCACATGGCGCAGAAGCTAAGGAAGGAAGACTAGCCGGGAACGGACCTAGCCGATGGCACTTGTAAAAAAGAAAGTCCAGATGCCGGTCGTGTGGCTGACGGTCTACAGCGACCTCATCACCAACGAGGCACTGTTTTTCATGATGCTGTTCGCCAGCGTTCTCATCGCCTATCAGAAGGGCATGACCGAGGCCGAGTTCCGCGACTATATGCGCGGCGTCTCCTCGGCCATCCACCACAGGGAGGCCGCGGCCCAGGTCATGTCCGAGACCGGCAAGAAGCTCGCAAAGATCGAGGGCGTCGCCGGGGTCAAGATGAGCGACAAGGACCTGCGCATAGTGCTGCCCGAGCCGGTGCTGTTCGAGTCCGGCAAGGCCAAGCTGAAAGAGGAAGGAGCCCAGGTGCTGACTGACATCGGCACGGCGCTCGCCGCCACGCGCTACGACCTGGCCATAGAAGGGCACACCGACGACGTGCCGATAACGCAGACCGCCCCGCCGGGCATGAAGCGCTGGCAGCTGGCCATGGCCCGCTCCACCGGCCTCGGGCCTTACTATTCCAACAGGGAGCTGTCCGCGGCGCGCGCCCTGCAGGTGCTGCAGTATTTCAGCCGCGAGAAGCTGCTGGTGCCGGAGCGCCTGACGGCCGCCGCGTACGGCGAGTTCATCCCCGCCGTGCCCAACACCAGCGACGAGAACCGCGCCCAGAACCGGCGCATAGAGATAAAGCTGGTGCTGCGCGACAGGCGGGCCATGGTGCGGGCCGAGCAGGCCGCCGCCGCCGCGCCTCAGCCCCAGCCGGAACAGGCAACGACACCGTGAAGAAAAAGAAACTGGATTTCTCGGCGGCCATGACCGCCTACCTGATGCCCTATATAGGCGTCATGACGATCCTGTGCATCTTCTTCCTCATCCAGTACGCCGACTATTCCGAGCGTCTCAAGAAGAAGAACGCCGAGCGCAACGAGAATATCGCCCTGGAGGTCAAAGAGGACCTCAAGGACATGGAGAACGTGAAGGTGGAGGTCATGGAGGACGGCATCAAGGTGACGCTGCCGTCGTCGGTGGTCTTCGACCTCAGCGTGGCCCGGTTGAAAGACGCGGCCCTGCCCACGCTGCAGAATTTCGCCGAGAGCATCAAGAAGCTCGACGCCCTCTACCTGGTGACCGTAGAGGGCCACACCGACAACGCGCCGGTCTTCTACGGCGGGGACTTCTCTTCCAACTGGGAACTGTCGCTGTACCGGGCCATCAGCGTGGTGGATTTTCTGGTGCAGCAGGGCAACGACCCGGGCCGGTTCGCGGCCGCGGGCCACGGCGAGTTCAAGCCGCTGTTCGCCAACGACACCCCCGAGCACCAGGCCGAGAACCGCAGGGTGGAGATCATTATACGCAGGAAAACCACGGCCGCCGCCCCGGTGACGGCCATAGCCGGCGCGGCGCTAGTGCCCGCCGCAAATAAGGCAGCAGGTAAGGCAGACCAAGGAGAACCGATATGAAGATACTCATCGCCGACGACGACGACGACCTGCGGGACCTGGTGGAGATGGTCCTGGGCTCGGCCGGCTATACCGTCCTGGCCAACAACAACGGCAAGCGGGCCTGGGAGACGCTGCAGAAAGAAGGCGCCGACATGGCCGTGCTGGACATCAACATGCCGGAGATGGACGGCCTGGAACTGCTGGACCTGATCCGCAACGACGACCGCTACAAGGAGATGCCCGTGATGCTGCTCACCGCCCGCAAGGGCATGGACGAGCGCGCCAAGGGCCTGGAGCGCGGCGCCGACGACTACCTGACCAAGCCGTTCGACAACGACGAACTGATACGGCGGGGGAAACTGCTGGAGCAGGCCTACCCGGCCAACGGGACCTGAGCGTGACCATGAGGACCGTGAAAACTATCCTGGCGGCCGCCCTGGCCGCCTGCTGGGCGGCGGCGGCGCAGGCCGCGCCGTCCATGATAGTCTTGTCCTCGGCCACCTACAACTCGGTAGGGGCGGACGACAGGGCCACCGCCGTCTATATAGACCCCGCCGGCAACATCTTCGTCACGGGCAACAGCGGCAACGACTACCTCTCGATAAAATATACAAAGACCCTGACGCCGGGCACGCCCATGATCTACACCAACGGGCGCGGCGGCAACATCCCCGGCGGCATAGCGGTGGACGGCCTCGGCAACATCCTGGTGGCGGGCATGGAGACCAACGCCTCTTTCCTGCAGGACTACCTGCTCCTCAAGTATTCCTCTAATTTCGGCGCGCTGCTCTCCTCGGCCTCTTTCGACAGCGGCAATTACGACAGAGCCACCGCGGTAAATACCGACGGCCAGAATAACGTCTACGTTACCGGCTTCAGCAACGACGGCCTCACCGATAATTTCTATACCATTAAATACAGCCCGGCCCTGAACCAGCTCTCCACGGCGGCCTACGACAGCGGTGACCTGGACCAGCCCTTCGCGATGGCCTTCAACGGCAGCGACCTGATAGTGGCCGGCTACACCAGGGCCGGGGGAACAAACAACAACGTACGCCTGGTCCGCTACGACAACCAGCTCAACTACCTGCCGCCCTCGGTCTCCTTCGACAGCGGCGGCGACGACCGGGCCGTAGGCGTGGCGGTGGATTCCGACGGCAATATCATCGTAGCGGCGCGGCAGGCCGCCAATATGCTGGCGCTCAAGTACGACAGCACGCTGACGACGCTGCTCTCCTCCGCCGTGTATGCGGGCGGCACGCCCACCGGCGTGGCCGTGGACCTGGCGGACAACGTGATCCTGACGGGCTATACGGGCACCGCCGGCTCGGCCGACTTCTTCACCATCAAGTACGACGCGGCCCTGAACGCGGTGTCCACGGCCGCCTACAACGGCGGCGCCAACGGCACCGACCAGTCCAACGCCGTGGCCGTGGACGCCGAGGACAACCTGGTGGTGGCCGGCCAGTCCAGCAGCGCCGATTTCGACTACTTCATCGTCAAGTACAACGCCTCCCCGCGCCTGAGCGAAGTCACCCCGCTCTATATCGGCGAGACGGCCAACGTTACGCTGACCGGCAGGGGCCTGCTTGCGGATACCGCGGTCTCTTTCTCCGACCCCGGCATCTCCACCGGCGCATATTCCTACAACTCCGGCCAGATCACGCTGGCGGTGACGCCGTCGGCGGCCGTGGTGCTGGGCGTCACCACCATCACCGTCACCAACTCCAACGGGGAGTCTTACACCAGCGCAGCGCTGGCCCGCACCCGCCTGCGCCAGACCATCGCCGCCGGCGCTTCCGCCGACATAACGGCCATGACTACCCTGGGCCAGATCTCCCTCTCCGTGCCGGCCGGCTCCTTCGTCGGGCTGCCGGAAACCATCACCCTTTCTCCCGAGGCCGCGGCGTCCGGTGACATTCAGCAGGTGGGCGAGGCCCTCTTCGTGGCCGGCACGCCCTCCACCACCTCCCTGCTCAACCTGACCATCACGCTGCGCTACAGCGTGGCCGACCTGGCCGGCTACGCCGAGGGCGAACTGTCCCTGGCGTATTTCGACTCCCTGGCCGGCTGGGTCACGCTGCCCTCTTCGGTCAACACCTCGGCCAAGACCGTAACGGCTTCAGCCAAGCCGGCCAACACGAAATACGCTGTGGTAAAACTGATCAACACCGGCGGCGGCGGCGGCGGCGGGGGCGGCGGCGGCGGGGCTGGCGGCAGCGGCATACCGGCCAAGGTCTACCCCAATCCCTACCGGCCCGGCAGCGGCGGCAGCTTCGACGATTCGACCCTGGGCGCGGGCATAGTCTTCGCCGGGCTGGGCGCCGGCCAGGCCTTCAAGCTGACCATAGTGGACCTGGCCGGGCAGCTGGTCTACCAGAAATCCGCCTCTGCCGACGCCAGCGGCAAGTACCTCTGGGACACCAAGACCGCCTCAGGCGGCAACGCCACCACCGGCGTCTACATCTATTACATCAAGGGAGGCGGGGAGCCCGTGAAGGGCAAGTTCTCCATCATCCGCTGACCTATGAAGAAGACCGCCTCCCCGCTCATCCTCCTGACGGCCGCCCTGCTGCTGGCCGCCGGCGGGGCGCGCGCGGCCGGCACCTCCGGCGCCTCTTTCCTGCGCGTGGGCTGGGGCGCCAGGCCGGCCGCCATGGGGGAAGCCTTCACCGCAGCCGCCGACGACGTGGACGCGGTCTACTGGAACCCCGCCGGCCTCAACTACGTCAAGCGCCTGCAGCAGACCTTCGGCCACAACAGCTGGCTGGAGGGGACCAACTTCGAGCATGCCGCCTTCGCGCTGCGCCGCAGCACCGCCTCCGTGCTGGGCGTGGGCATCGCCTACCTTAATACAGGGGACATAGAGCGCGGCAACAAGTACGGCTACACCGAAGGCTACTACAGCGCCGCCGACATGTCGGTGCTGCTGTCCTACGCGCGCAGGCTCAAGAAGATCCATACCGGCGTCACGCTGAAGGTGGTGCAGGAGCGCATCGAGAGCTCTGAGGCCAAGGCCTTCGCCGCCGACGCCGGCGCCATCTACGAATTTTCCCCGAAGCTGCGCCTCGGCGCGACGCTAAAGAACCTGGGCACGGGCCTGACGCTGACCAAAGAGGCGGCCCCGCTGCCCATGGGCCTGCGGGCGGGCGCGGCGCTGCAGTTCTCCAAGAACCTCCTGCTCACCTCCGACGCCAGCCTGCCTTTCGACGATTCGCTGAGCCTGCATTTCGGCGCGGAATACATCTACCCGTCCCCGGTAAAGGGCGTGCGCCTGGCCCTCCGGGGCGGCTTCAAGACCGCCTCTATGGCCTACCTGGGCGCGACCTCGGCCCTCACGCTGGGCTTCGGCGCCGAGGCGGGGGCCGTCGGGCTGGACTACGCGCTGAGCCCGTACGGGGACCTGGGCCTGACGCACAGGGTCAGCCTCAAGATAAAGTTCGATTCCCTCTCCGCCAAGGCGGACTCTGACATAGTCATACAGAAGGGCAAGCGGACCATCCGGCGCGGCGCGGCCGAAGTGTACGCCGAGACCCTGCAGTGGTTCGAGGCCAAGGCGGCTTCCGAAAAGCTTTCCAAGACTGAACAGGCCGCCATCCTCAAGCGCGTCATAGAGAAATTCTCGGCGCTGGGCGTGGACGTCTCCCGGGCCAGGCAGCTGCTGGGGGCGGGGCAATGAGCCGCGCCCTGGCCCTTTGCGCCGCCGCGCTGGCGCTGGCGGCCGCGCCGTGCCGGGCCCAGGTCCGCGACACCCTGGCCAGGGGCGAGGATTTCTTCCTGACCGGCAAGCTGGACTACGCCGTCAATTTTTTCTCCGGCATGGTAAAAGACAACCCCAAAGACTCCAGGGCCAGGGAGATACTGGGCTACTGCCTGGTGATAAAGGGCAAAGAGGCGCTCCGGGAGGGGAACCCGGCCCAGGCCCGGGTCTCGCTGGCCCGGGCGGGGGACTTCCTGCCCCGGCACCCTGAGCTGAAGACGCTTGGCCTGCTGGCCGAGCTGGAGGAGAGCGCCCCGACACCCTCGGTCCCGCTCTCCACCGCCACCCTGGACACCGCGGGGGAAACCCAGGCCGTACTGGATTGCCTTTTCGGCGACGGGGAATGCGCCAAGGGCGGCCGCTACGCCGTGCACGTGGTCCGCGAGGGCGAGACCATGGCCGAGATCGCCATCCGCTACTACAACGACCTGGCCCTCTGGGAAAAGATCTGGGCCGCCAACCCCCAGCTGGCCAACCCGCACCGCCTGGAGAAAGGCATGAAGCTGCTTATCCCGCTGGACAAGTAAGCGGCCGCGCAGCGTTACCCCCGTTACACTCCCTTTAAAAAACCTTCATTATTATCTACAATTTGGGTATGACCGAACCCAAAGACCTGTACTCCTGCCTGGCCAAGACCGCCGAGCGCCACCCCGAAGAGACCGCCTATGTCACGGGAGACAAGGCCATGTCCTGGCACGAGGTCCTCTACTCCGTGGACCGCGCCGCCGACATGTTCTGGCAACTGGGCCTGCGCAAGGGCGACCGCGCCGCCATAGTGCTGCGCAACTCCGTGGAGTTCGTCATCTCCTATTTCGCCATGTCCAAGATAGGCGCGGTGGCCGTGCCGATCAACTACCTGGTCTCCAAGGGCGAGGAGATCTCCTATATCCTCGAGAACTCGGCCTGCAAGGGCGTGGTGACCGAGAAAGAGTTCGTCAAGAACTACCTCTCGGTACAGAAAAACCTGCCGGGCCTCAAGTTCATACTCTCGGCCGACTTCTGCGGCCTCGACGGCGTCACGGATTTCTGGCAGCACGTCAAGCACGCCCACTACCACCCTCAGACCCAGAAGGCCGCCGCCGACGAGCACGACCTGGCCACCATTCTCTACACCTCCGGCACCACCGGCCACCCCAAGGGCGTGCTGCTGACGCACCATAACATGATAGAGAACTCCAAGGCGGCCATAACCACCCTGGAGCCCACCAAGAAGGACGTGTTCATGGCGCTGTTGCCGATGTTCCACACCTTCTCCTGGACCGGCAACGTCATCACGCCCATCCTGCTCGGCTCAAAGACCATGATAGTCAAGAGCATCACCCCGCCCAAGCCCTGGCTGCAGGCCATGGGCCGCGAGGGCGTGACCATCATGATAGCCGTGCCGCAGATCTACGGCGTGCTGGCCAAGGAGGCCAAGGGGCTCAAGAAGTTCTTCCTGAAATTCTGGAGCCTGCGCAAGGTGCGCCTCTGCCTGTCCGGAGCGGCGCCGCTCAACCGCACCATAGCGGACCATTTCCACAAGTCCTTCGGGCTGCACATCCTCGAGGGCTACGGCCTGACCGAGACCAGCCCCGTGGTCACTATCGTCCCGCCCAAGTCCCGCAGGCACGGCTCGGTGGGCAAGGCCGTCCCCGGCGTAAAGATCCGCATCCTCGACGAGCAGGGCAACCAGCTCAAGCACGGCGAGGAGGGGGAAATAGCCGTGATGGGCCCCAACATCACCCGCGGCTACCACGGCAACGATGTTGCCACGCGCGAGCTGTTCACGCAGGACGGCTGGCTCAAGACCGGCGACATCGGCGTGCTGGACACCGACGGTTTCCTGTTCATCCGCGACCGCAAGAAGGACATGGTCATCGTGAAGGGCCTCAAGGTGTTCCCGGCGCAGATAGAGCACACCATCAACACGCACCCCAAGGTGCTCGAGAACGCCGTCATCGGCATTCCCGACGGCTCCGGCAACGAGACGATGAAATGCTTCGTCGTGCCGCGCCCCGAAGCGGCCCTGGAGAAGGGCGAGGTGATGCGCTTCATCAAGGAAAATTTCGACGCCTACAAGCGCCCCCGCGAAGTGGAGATAGTCTCCGCGCTGCCCAAGAACGCCCTGCAGAAGGTGCTCAAGCGCGAGCTGCTGAAGAAAGAGCTGGAAAAGCGCGCGAAGGCCTCGGCCGAAGCCGTGGTGGAAAAAGCTCACCAGGCCGCGCACTGACCGCGGCCCGGCGGTAAGGCAACATGGACCTCACAGCGGCCGTTCTCGGCGTTTTCCCGGAAGCCTACCTGGTGGGCGGCGCCCTGCGCGACGCCCTCCTCAAGCGCCCCTTCAAGGACATCGACCTCGCCGTCCCGCCCTCGGCGGATTTCGGCGCGCGGCTGCGCCGCCTGGCCAGGAAGCTGGGCGCGGCGGCCTTCCCGCTCGACGAGGCAAGCCAGGTCTGGCGGCTCACCCAGCGTTCGGCCCCGTTCGCCCAGCTGGACGTCATGCCTTTCGTAGGCGGCTCGCTCGGCACGGACCTGGCCCGCCGGGACTTCACCATAAACGCCCTGGCGCTGCGCCTCACCCCGGGGCTCAAGTTCGCCGCGCGCAAGGACGGCGCCTTCACCTGCAAGGCGCCACGCGCCGGCGTCATAGACCTCCGCGGCGGCCTGAAGGACCTGGCCGCGCGCCGCTTGCGCCCGGTGGCGGCCGACATTTTCACCGAGGACCCGGTGCGGCTGCTGCGCGCCTTCCGCATAGCGGCGGCCCTGGATCTCACCCTGGCCCCTGAGACGCTGAAGGCCGTGAAGGCCCAGGCCGGGCTGATCAAGACCACCGCCCCCGAGCGCGTGCGCGAGGAGCTGATGCGCCTGCTGGAAAGCCCGGTCTCCCACAAGTGGCTGGCCCTGCTGCACAAGTACGGCCTGCTGACCGCCGTCTTCCCCGACCTGGCCGCGCAGGAGGCCTGCGCCACCGGCTACTACGGCAAAGGCGGCGTGCTCACCCATACCCTGCGCGTCGTAGAGCGCCTGGACCACCTTTTAGAGAACCTGGACGCCTACCTGCCGGAGCACAAAAAAGTGGCGGCCCTGCTGCCGCCGCCGCGGCTGTTCAAGCTGGCCGGCCTGCTGCACGACATAGCCAAGCCGCCCAAGGCCGCCATGGTGGACGGCCGGCTGCGCTTCTTCGGCCACGAGGAGTACGGCGCGGTGATGGCGGAGCGTGTGATGGGCGACCTGCGCTTCTCGCGTGACGAGATCCGGGTGGTGACCAAGATCATCGGCACGCATCTGCGCCCTGGAAATTTAGCCGCCAACGACAGTATCTCAGACCGCGCTATGTTCCGCTTCTTCCGGGCCATGGGCGAGCATACCATCCCGCTGCTTATCCTCTGCTGGGCCGACCACGCGAGCTATGTCTCTGCGGAGCAGCTGAAAAAGATGAAAGGGCGGCTGCGGGGCGAGCCCAAGCCGCTGCCGGCCGGCCTGCCCTACAACTCGCCCAAAAAGACGCTGCGCTACATGCAGGTGCTCAACCAGCTCTTCACGGTTTATATAAAGAAGAACATGCAGTCCCGTTCGGCGCGGCTGGTGGACGGCAACGATGTGCTGAAGGTCTTGAAGATCCCCGAAGGCCCCCGCGTGGGCGAGCTGCTGGAGAAGGTGCACCTGCTGCAGTTCGAGGGCAAGATCAAGACCCGCGAGCAGGCCCTGAAAGCCCTGAAAGGTATGAACTAGGCCGGGACTGGTTCTCCGTGAGCGATTTTAGGCCGCAGGGCCAAGGTCCGGAGCGGACCGCCTATCATTAAGGCGGCGGCAAAGAATGTTTGAGGAGCGCACTGTGTGCGCGACGAGTTCTTTGCCGGCGGAGGACCGCAGGCCCTCTTCCCCCACGGCCGCTTATGAGCGAGCGGGGAACCAGTCCCGCCCCTCACGGGGAACCGTCCCCGGCCCGCCGACAACAACACTAATTGCCCGAAGGGCCTACGAGAGAGTAGGCCCTTTTTTTAATTTATGGGGGCCCCTGGGCCCGTGCCCGAATGGCGTCAAAAGACTAGACTATAAGTGTAAGGGACGGAGGATTCAATTTATGAAAATAAAATTCGCGCTTTCCGCAGGCCTGGTGCTCCTCTCGGGGCTCGGTTTAGCTTTCGCCGGTCAGGCCAAGACCGCCGCCGTTCCCGCGGTGACCCAGGAAGACGCGAAGGTCAAGGAGTTCAAGGACATACTTTTCAAACTGGTGCGCCAGGACGAATACCTCGACGAGGCCATCGAGTCCCTGGACTCCTCCGCCGCCCGCCCCGACGCGCAGGAGCTTTCCGCCCTCGGCGTCAGCCTCAAGTCCATCGCCAAGAACCTCAACCACGTCTCCGCCCTCAACAAGGCCGAGTTCACCGCCATCCAGCCCGACACCAGGCTGGCCACCTACACCAACACCATCCTCAGCTACAGCCGCAAAGTGGACCGCAAGGCCGGCCAGGTCGGCGCGCTGATAGCGCAGCTGGCCGTCAAGAACAAGAAGGCCGCCATGCGCGACGCCGTCACCACCCGCAAGAACGGCAAGAAAGCCCGCGGCGGCAAGCAGTTGACGCAGATCCTCGAGGAGCAGAAGGCCGTGGAGCGCCTGGCCCTGGACGCCAAGACCCTGCGCGGCGCCTCCCGCAACCTGACCGCCACCAGCAAGTGGCTCTACATCGCTTCCAAATAACCGGTCCATCCCGAAAAAGATCCCCCGCGAGCGCGGGGGATTTTTTTATACGGCGGCATAAATTGTAAAATTTACCCTATATGAAAGATCCGCTTGAAACAGCCGCGCTGCAGATCCTGAAGGCCCTCGGGGAGAACCCGGCCCGCGAAGGGCTCAAGAAAACCCCGCTGCGCGTGGCGCGCGCCCTGCGCGAGATAACCTCGGGCTACGGCGCCGACATGGCCAAGGTTTTCAACGGCGCCTTCTTCAAGGCGGATTACCGCGAGATGGTGATAGTCAAGGACATCGCCTTCTACTCGCTCTGCGAGCACCATATGCTGCCCTTCTTCGGCAAGGCGCACATAGCCTATATTCCCAACGGCCGCATAGTGGGCCTGTCCAAGATCCCGCGGCTGGTGGAGGCCTTCTCCCGCCGCCTGCAGGTGCAGGAGCGCCTGACCGAGGAGATCGCCGAGACGCTCTATAAAGTGCTCAAGCCCCGCGGGGTGGGTGTGGTCATGGAAGCAGAGCACCTGTGCGTCAGCATGCGCGGGGTCAAGAACGAGACCTCTTTCGCCACCACCAGCGCCATGCTGGGCTCCTTCCGCTCGGACCACAAAGTCCGCTCCGAATTCCTGGACCTCATAAAGAGATAATATTATTATTGAAATCAATCCGGCTTTTAAGTAGAATTTACACGTATTGTTCTTTATAATTAATTGCAGTTTTCACAATGAGGTCCCCTTTCATCTCCGGGTGGTTCAGCGCAGCGACCAAGCGCAGCGCAGGAAGCAAGCGACGATGAAATGGAGGGCAGAGCCCTCCTTGTGGAGCACCCGGCCGACGAAGGCCGGGCGGCAATCCGTCCGCCTTTGGCGGATGCGACCGATGCGGGTGTAGTTCAATGGTAGAACGAGTGCTTCCCAAGCATTAGACGTGGGTCCGATTCCCATCACCCGCTATTTTGCGTAGTTAGATATGAACGGCGCGGTCCCATCAGAAGCTTAACGCGGGAGTAATCCCGCAAAATAGCGGGTGATGGGAATTCCTGATAGCAGAAGCTCGCTGACGCTCGCTGTCACCCGCTCCTGACTTATATTGGTTAGACGGTAATCTTTCTAAATTAAAAACCAGTTCCAGCTTCACCTTCATAACAAGATGACGAAATCTAAAAAATTCTGGGCGGCTGTGGCGCTGGCGAGCCTGGCCGTAATGGTTTATTCCGCCTGGTCCATCTACGGGCGCATCAACCAGCATTTTTCCGGGGACACCATAGAGGTGCGCCCCGTACCCATGCCGCCGCCTTCCGAAGAGCCCGGCGACGACACGGTCAGGGAGACCGCCGAAGAGAAGCCGCAGCCCGAAGCGCAGGCGGACCGGGAAGAAGAGAGCAAAGCGGGCAAACCCGCCGCCGCTCCGGCCGCTGCGGCCGCGCCCAAGCCTGAGGAGGGGGGCAAGGTCAAGGCCTTGAAGACCTCCTTCGAATACAAGGACCCCTTCGCCAAGTCCGTGCGCATAGCCGGCACCTTCACCTCCTGGAAAGAGAAGGCCCTGGTCAAGAAGAGCGGCGTCTGGAAAACCGACATCTACATCCTTCCCGGCACCTACCCGTACCATTTCATAGTGAACGGCAAGAACAAGGCGGATCCCGGCAAGCCCAAGACCGCGGGGGGGGATTCCCTGGTGACGGTGCAGTAGGCGAGTGTTAAACTTTTGTTAACAATCTTGTAACAGCGTTACTGTAGACTATCTCTGGATCAGGTTATGAATTTTAGAAAAGCCCTGGCTTTCTCGCTGCTGGCCCCGCTGCTGTTTACGGCGGGCGCAAGCGCCATGCTCAACAACCGCTTCAGCCACGCCGCCGTGCTGCTGCCCGACGGCAACATGCTCTTCACCGGCGGCTCCACGGCCGCCAGCATGACCAGCAACACCGTTGAGATCTACAACATGGCCGCCAACAGCTACCAGGCCTGGGGAGCGCTCAATACCGGCCGCTCGTCCCACACGGCCACGCTGATGTCCGACGGCCGCGTGCTGATAGCCGGCGGCCTGGTGGCCGGCGGCGCGCCCTCCACTTCGCTAGAGGTCTGCAGGCCGCAGACCGCCGACTGCATCGCGGCCGGCAACATGGCCACGGCGCGCGCCTGGCATACGGCCACGCTGCTTTCCAAAGGCCCCAACGCCGGCAAGGTATTGCTCTGCGGCGGCCGTACCGGCCTAGCCACCAGCAGCCACACCGCCACCGAATCCTGCGAATTTTTTACCCCCGGCTCAAACGGCACCACCGCAGCCGGTACCATGGTCAGCCCGCGCATGGGCCATACGGCCGTACTGCTGCAGTCCGGCCGCGTGTTCATCTCCGGCGGCGTCCGCGCCGGCGGGGGGGGCAGCCCTGAATGGGTCTACGAGCCCATGAACGAGATGTACGAGCCCGCAGCCAACCAGTGGACCCCCGTTTCCGCCCTGCTGAAGGGCAGGATCAGCCATAGCGCCACCCCGCTGAACAACGGCAAGATCCTGATAGCCGGCGGCTACAACGAGGCCAACAAGCAGGTCTGCATCGGCGACGAGAACAGCCTGGAGTACGACTGCTGGCATATCGCTTTCAACGCCGCGGTCCAGAACAACGGCACCCACGGCTACATCGACGGCGCCGAGTTCTACGACCAGAACGGCGGCCGCGTGCTCCTGAGCGAAGAGGGGCAGTGGATGCTCCCCTACCGCGTCTCCCAGCACAGCGCCGCGCTGACCCCTGACGGCAAGTGGCGCATCCACGGCGGCTACGGCAATATCTTCCCTACCTTCTTCTCCAACGCGCCGGCCCTCACCCCCAACACCACTTTCTTCATGACGCAGATGACCAACGGCACCACGCATTACGCCAACATCAGCAACACCAGCGTAGTGGAGTTCCCGCTGGACTTCGAACTTTCCCGCCCGGTCTCCGGCCGCCTGGTCGAAGCCGACGCCTTCATTTCCCCGCCCGCCGCGGCGGGCCTCGCCTCGGTGGAGTTCGACGCGGTCAAGATCTACCTGCCCGCCGCCGTGTCCCGCCTGGACGGCGCGGCCGTAGGCACCCTGCTTTGCGGTGGCGCGGTCCCCTGCGACTTCATGCCCGGGGATTTCAACTCCGTGACGCGCCTCTACCAGCCCACCGGCACGGCCTCCTTCGAAAAGATCTCCGTGCCCTCCGGCGGCGACGACAACCCTACCACAGCCGTCAGCGGCGCCACGGTCATGACCCCGAACCCTCTGCTGCCCACCGAAGGCGGGCGCGCCCTCACCGGGAATTTCACCACCAACGTAGCCATCGCCGTCCCGGACGTCTTCGGCCGTATAAAGGGCGTGGCCAAGATACTCTCCGGCAGGATAGGGGACAACAACGCCGAGTACTCAATCAATATAGAGGAAGGGGGACGGGCCAACTTCGATTTCAACGCGCTTGCTCCCACCTCCTGCGACCATGTAGAGGACAAGACCTGCATCTACACCACCCAGCTGACCTTCACCGGCATCACCGCCCAGGTCTCCAACCTGACCACCCTTGAAGACGGCACCACCTTTTACACCGGCGCATGGCCCGAGGGCGTGAACCTGAACACCGCGCTGGCCAACGACCCGATAACCCTTTCGCTCGAGCTGGATTTCATCGCCCGCGAGGTCTACGCGCTGGACCGCGAGCCCGCCTACAGCTTCGACAGGTCTACCACGGTGATCCGCCAGATGCTCTTCACCACGCAGCTCGCCTACGACCCCTCCTCCAACAGTTGGGACCCGCTGGACGACCTCGACGTCTCGCCCACGCTTTACCTCCCGGCCTTCAACCACACCGCCATGCTGACACCGGCCGGCGACACCTGGGTGCTGGGCGGCCGCAATTGCGAGGCCACCCCGGGCGCCGACTGCCTCCGGGGCACCAAGCGCTTCCTGCCGGTCAGCAGCGGCACCATCAACGTCCCGGTCTTCCGCGACGAGGAGGGCAGCACCGACTGGCCCCTGGGGAAAAAGCTGATCACCAAGCGGGCCTTCCATACCAGCACCGTACTCCCCACCGGCCACATCCTGACCTGCGGCGGCTCCGACGGCGCCCGCCCGCTCAGCTCCTGCGAATTGATGGACCCGGCCACCAAGGTCTGGACCCAGACCGCCGCCATGAAAATGGCGCGCGCCAACCATACCGCCACCCTGCTGCCCAACGGCAACGTCCTGGTGGCCGGCGGCGTGAACCCTTCCGGCGTAGCCATCAGCTCGGCCGAGGTCTTCTACCCCGACACCCAGCGCTGGGTGGCCACTTCCCCGATGATCCAGGCGCGCCAGCTGCACTCGGCCACGCTGCTGCCCGACGGCAACGTCCTGGTGGCCGGCGGCGCCACGCTGAGCACCTACGCCGCCACCGCGGAGCTCTATATCTCTTCCACCGCCTACTGGCTCAGCACCGTGACCGGCCTGGTCAACGGCAGGTCCCAGCATACGGCCACGCTGCTCAAGAACGGCAATGTGCTGCTGGCCGGCGGCATTAACGGCTTCGGCCCTATGCGCCAGACCGAAATTTACAATTACCAGACCCGCAGCTTCGGCGCGGCTGGCAACATGAACAGGACCAAGTACGCCCACACGGCCACGCTGCTGCGCGACGGCAACGTCCTGGCGGTGGGCGGGTCCGACGGCATAGACGCCACGGGCATCTGCGAGATCTACAACGGTACCGCCTGGTCCTATACGGGGGGCATGAACTACCCCCGCGCCAACCACCGCACCGTGCTGCTGCCCAACGGCAAGCTGATGGCCACCGGCGGCGAATTCCGCAGCGTGGCCCAGTCCATTCCCATGGGCTTCGACCCGGACTACCGCGGCTGGAGCGAGCAGGGCGTCCTGGCCTCCCGCAGCCACCACACCGCGGTGATGACCAAGGACAACAAGATAATGGTCATCGGCGGCTGGAGCGGCGGCGCCTACCTGGACAGCACCCAGTACGCCGACTTCAACTTCTATCCCGACATGAACGGCCTGGACGCGGAGACCACCAGGCAGGCCCTGATCTCCACCGGCACCGTCTTTTTCGACAGGGCCGCCAACGTGACGCTGCAGAGCGGCACCTCAAACTTCCACGGAATCACCGAGGCCTCAGGCGGCGGCGCGGGGCCCATGAACTCGTCCTACGCCAACCCGCGCGTCTACATGCAGCAGATCGACAACCAGAGCGGCTTCATGATAGACCTCTCCACGCGCATCTACTCCTCTTACGGGGGCCTGAACACCGCCTGGGACCGCACCGTCTCCTCCATCACCATCCTCATGCCCGCCATCCCCGGGGAACTGCCCCACGGCTGGTACCACATGCGCACCGCGGCCGCCGGGCAGTTCTCCGACGCCCACACGGTGCAGGTCACCGTGCCCCGCCCCGTAGGCCTGCCCACCGACCCCGCCGGCACGGTCCTGGGCACCAGCTCCATCACCTGGAACTGGACCCGCGGCACCATCCCGGTCAACGGCGCGGACGGCTACACCATCTATTCGGCCACCGACAACGTCTTCATCACCACGGTGACGTTCGCCAATACCGCCGCCTACACGCAGAGCGGCCTGGTCCCCAACACCGCGGCCTCCATCAAGGTCTCCGCTTTCAACCTGGGCGGCAGCGGCGCGCTGGCCACCTCGGTCACCTATTACACGCTGGCGGCGACCCCGGAGCCGCTCAACATCACGGCGGCCAGTTTCGAGACGGCCCTGCTGGAGTGGACCAGGAACGCCAACTCCGAGCTGACCACCTACGAAGTATCCATGGCGCCGACCAACATCATCAAATTCTCCGACCCGCTGTCCATCTCCACCCCGGTGCCGTTCAGCGTGAACTACATGAGCACCTCCGCGGTGGTGACCTCCCTCTCGGCCAACCAGTCCTACGACTTCCGCGTCCGGGCCATGAACGGCGCCGGGCAGGTCACGGCCTTCACCACGCCCGCTTCCACGCTGACCATCAGCGGCGTCAACAACTTCACCGGCCAGGCGCTCAGCAGCTCCACCATCAACTGGTCGTGGGACGCCTCGGTGGGCGCCTCCTATTACGAGGTTTTCGACGTCACTAACGGCACCGCGACGGCCGTGCTGGTGGATTCCTCCACCGCCAACGACCTCAACCAGACCGGCCTGTCGGCCAACAGGCAGTATACCGCCGTGGTCGCCGCCGTCAAGGATAACCCCGGCCTCGGCCCCATCCACGGCCCGCCCTCGCCGCAGGTCAGCCTCTTCACGCTCACGGTGGCGCCGCTGCCGGCCACGCCTAACATCTTCTCCAACGTCAGCACGGGCAGCCTGACCGCCAACTGGATCACCAACGGCAACTCCACCGCTACCGTCTACGTCGTCTCGCTCACCACAGACACGGCGGTCTCCACCTTCACCACCACCGAGAGCCGCATGGCCTTCGCCGGCCTGGCGCCCAACATCCGCCACGCCCTCACCGTGCGCCCCTACAACGGCGACGGCATAGCCGGCACGCTGCTGGACCTGGGCTACAAGTACACGCTGGCCAAGGTGCCCGCCAGCCTCACCGCCGACGAGATCACCATGTCCGGCATCTCGCTGTCCTGGGACCCGGACGGCAACTCCGCCGAGACCGTCTACGAGGTCCGCAGCTCCACCAGCGACGTCTTCGCCAACCCGGTCACCACGCACCAGTCCTTCTCCCAGCTGGAGACCGGCACCTCGCTCTTCGTCAACGGCCTGCTGACCGGCACCAGCTACTACTTCGACGTCTCCGCCTGCAACGGCGAGGGCCTGCTGACCGGCTGCACCGGCGTGGGCGTCACCGCGCGCAAGCGCTCCGTGGCGGCCTTTACCCTGGCCGGCCCCTCCGGCACGCCGCCCGGCGCCGTAGGCGGCACCAGCGACCCGGCCGCGCAGACCACGATCAGCGGCATCCTGCCCAATAACCGCGCCGTCTCGCTGACCATTCCCGCAGGCGCCTTCCCCGCGGCCACCGCCATAGCGATCTCATCCGCGCCCATCACGGACAACCGCTGCGGCTACGCCCCGGGCGGCGCTTCGGTGGCCATCAACATCCACTCGCAGAACGGCGAGCAGCCGCAGGAACCCGTGACGCTGACGTTCAAGTTCGACCAGGACGCCGGCAAGAACACGATAATCACCGACGCGTCCAAGCTGGTGCTGACCCGCTACAACCCGGTTTCCGGCGCCTGCCTGCCGCTCGAGACCCGGGTCAACGTCGGCGAGCGCACGATCACCGCCACGCTCAACCACTTCAGCTTCTTCCAGCTGATGATGAGGACGGCGGCGTCGGACCTCAGCAGCGTGCTGGTCTACCCGAACCCCTTCTACACCAACCGCGGCCAGGGCTTCGTGACCATAGACCGCATCCCCGCGAGCGCCAAGGTCCGCATCTACACCCTCTCAGGCGACAAGGTCTGGGAATCCACGGCCGGTTCCACGGGCGTCATCATCTGGAAGGGCGTCAACAGCTCCGGCAATCTGGTGGCCAGCGGCATCTACCTGGCCGTGGTCGACTCCAGCGCGGGCAAAAAAGTGCTTAAGCTGGCGGTGGAAAGGTAAGTATGAAAAAGGCCAACGCTAAAACTGTCCTGTCCGCCCTGCTGGGCCTGGCCTGCTGCTCGCCGCTGCTGGCGGTCGAGGACCCGCGCTATTTCTCTTCCAAGGCCGTCGGCGCCACCACCGCCGACTTCCTCAACCTCCCCGTCGGGGCGCGCGCCTCGGCCATGGGCGGCGCCTACTCCGCCATCAGCGAAGAGGCCTCCGCCGTGTACTGGAACCCGGCCGGCCTGGTGCAGATCCCCAAGCTGTCCGCGGTGTTCATGCGCGCGCAGTACCTGGAGGAGATCAGCTACCAGTACGCGGCCTACGCGCACCGCCTCTCCTACGACACCGTGCTGGCGGGCTCGGTGCTGCTGACCGACATCGGCTCCATTCCGCAGACCGACATCTCCGGCAACACGCTGGGCAGCTTCACGCCGCGCGACTCGGTGTACACCATCTCCTACAGCAAGGCCATCCTGGAATTCTCCGACAAGGACATCGACGTGTCCATCGGCGTCTCGGCCAAGTACATCAAGTCCAGCATCGTCAGTTCCGCGCGCAGCTACGCCGCCGACGTGGGCATCATGACCTACAATTTCTCGGACATCCCTTACCGGCTGGCCGTGACCGCCACCAACATGGGCGGCGGCCTGACCTTCGACAAGGAATCCAACCCGCTGCCGCTCACCTTCAAGCTGGGCGCGGCCGTGAACCCCTTCCGCAACATGCTCGTCGCGGCCGACGTGGTGATGCCCAAAGCCAACCGCCCCAACCTCCTGCTCGGCGCCGAGCTGGCCACCGCGCCCAACGAACTGACCCGCCTGTGCGTGCGCGCCGGCCTCAACGCGCAGAAGATGCGCGAGAGCGTGGGCGGCCTGTCGCTGGGCCTGGGCGCCACGCTGCACTTCTTCAGCCTCGACTACGCCTTCATCCCGATGGGCGAGCTGGGCACCACCCACCGCCTCTCGCTGACCTTCGACTTCCCGTTCCGCAGCCCCATCTTCCAGCGCCGCGACCGCACCATCTTCACCAAGATGAAGGGCATCTCCTTCAAGTAGCCGCGGGCGGCCCCGCGCAAGGCCCCGGCGGCGCCGGGGCCTTTTCATTCGCCGCCGGGCTGGTTGACCGGCGGGGGAGAAAAAATATAGATTTGTTACCCGACTATGAAAGCCCTAGGCCAACACCTCATCGCTGAACTCTACGACTGCAGCCCCGTCATCGCCTCCGTGGCGGGCGTCCAGGACGCCATGCTGAAGGCCGCCAAAGCCGCCGACGCCACCATCATAGACTCCATCTTCCACCTCTTCAAGCCGCACGGCGTCTCGGGCGTGGTGGTGATAGCCGAGTCCCATTTCGCCATCCATACCTGGCCCGAGCACCGCTACGCCTCGGTGGACCTCTACACCTGCGGCAACAAGACCCGCCCGTGGGAGGCTTTCAAAGCGCTCAAGCGCCTGTTCAAGGCTTCTCATTACAGCGTGATGAAGCTGGAGCGCGGCCTGCTGCCCAAATGAAAAAGACCGGCCGCTTCACCTGGATCAAGGATTCCCGCAGCGTGCTGCCCAAGGGCCGCTGGTTCGTTGAGTTCTTCACGCCCGGCGAGCTGCACGCGCACCGCGCCCTGAAGGTGCTGGAGACCTCCTCCACCGCCTTCCAGGAGGCGGCCCTGCTGGAGACGCACACCTTCGGCAAGGTGCTCGTGCTCGACGGGGAAACCCAGTCCAGCCAGCTGGACGAAGCCTTCTACCACGAATCCCTGGTGGTCCCCTCGCTGCTGGCCCACCGCGACCCGAAGACGGCCCTGATCCTGGGCGGGGGGGAAGGGGCCACGGCCCGCGAGCTCCTGAACTGCCGCGGCATGGAGCTGGTGGTGATGGCGGACCTGGACTACAATATCCTGCGCTTCGCCGAGAAGCACCTGGGGCAGTGGCACCGCGGCGCCTTCTCGGACCCGCGCCTGCGCCTGCTGGTGCAGGACGCCAAGAAATACGTGCAGAAGACCGGGCGGCGCTTCGACCTGATCTACTCCGACCTGCCCAGCCCCGTGGCGGGCGGCCCGGCCTTCGGCCTCTACACGCTGGAGTTCTACCGCGACCTGAAGAAGAAGCTGGCGCCGGGCGGCGTCTTCACCGTGCAGGCCGGCCCCGGCACGCCGCTGCAGTTCGAACTGCACCCGGCCATCTACAATACCCTCCGGAAAGTTTTCCGCTACGTGGGCAGCTACACCGCATTCATCCCCTCGTACGACATGCCCTGGACCTTCCTGTACTGCACCGACGCCCCGGCCGCCGCGCCGGAGCGCCTGCGCGCCGTGGCGCTGGACCGCGCCGCCGCCGCGCGCCTCAGGCGCCCGCTGAAGTATTCCGACGGCCGGACCATCACCGGGGCGTTCTGCCTGCCCAAATACTACCGGGACCGGATCAAGGCCTCGCGCGCCCTCATAACCGAGGCGCGCCCGATGTTCTTCAGCACTTCCCAGCATTGACACACAATCCGCTGTTAATTTGCTACCATTGTGCGGACCAGTCGGAGAAGAATATGAAAAAAACCACTAAACCTGTTAAGAAAGCGGCGGTAAAGAAAGCCCCCGCCAAGAAAGCGCAGGCGCCCAAGGCCCCCGCTAAAAAGATCCTCAAGGCGGCCCCGCAGAAAGCTGCCCCGGCCTCCGAAACCCTTACCAAGACGGAGCTCGCCGAGATCGCCGCCGGCCTGGCCGAGATGAAGATAGACATCGCCAAGAACGTCGAGGACAAGAAGAACCTGGACCTGCTCGAGCCCGAGGTCGGCGATTCCATCGACCAGGCCACGCAGAGCCTGGACAAGGAGATCCTCTTCGAGCTCTCCGACAACGAGCGCAAGATCCTGCGCGACATCGAGGCCGCGCTGCGCAAGATGGAGAAAGGCACCTACGGCCTCTGCGAGCACTGCAAGAAGCCCATAGCCAAGAAGCGCATCAAGGCGCTGCCCTCGGCCCGGTACTGCATGCCCTGCCAGAGCGGCTCGGAGCGCAGCGGCCTCTAAGGCGCGGCTTCCAAAGAAAAACCCCGCGTCAAGGCGCGGGGTTTTTCTTTGTACCGGCGGCCGGGCTCAGGGGGCCAGCTCGCCGGACTTCGGGGCGTCCACTTTGGAGAGCACCTGCACCTCGGTATGGCGCCAGTTGCGGGCCTTGGCGGTGATCTTGAACTTGCGCCCGTTGGAGGCTATCACCAGCGTGTTGGGCTCGATGGTCTTGAAGAGCTCGGCGCGCACGGCGTTGACGTTGCCGGTCAGGTCCGCCAGCTTGGCCAGCTCGTGCGTGTACTGCCCGTTCTGCCGCATGTAGAGCACCTCCAGCGTCCCCAGCTTGGAGATGGTGCGGTGGGCGGCTATTATCTGCTTCTTCTCCGACGGGGAAAGTTTGAGCAGCGTATTATTGAGATAGGTGCCGAACAGGATCACCATCATGCCCCAGGAGATCGCCAGCACGATGCCGTCGCCGAGGTCGCCGCGCTCCTTGATGCTGACCACGCGGCTGCCGGCCGTGAAGTCGTGCAGCGCCCGCTTGTCGCGCGTTACCAGCGCCATCAGGTAGCCCAGGTTAAGCGTGGCCGAGCTCAGGAAATAGGAGAGGGCCCGCACCAGGGCCTTGCCGAAGGGCAGGTCCCCGCCGTCGGCCGCCCGCACGCGGAGGTTCAGCAGCCACTTGCCCAGCGTGACCCGGCCCCCGCTGGAGAACACCGCCTGGTAGATCACGTAAAGCCCCATCCAGAGGAATTTCCAGAGCCACTCGTTGCCGGTGGTATAGGCCAGGACGCCGGCCTTCACGGCGATGTTCAGCGTGGCGTAGGTCAGCAGCACGAAGGGCAGGCCGTCTATGAGGTAGGCGACGAAGCGCTCGTTGAAGCCGGCTGGCACGGGGCCCTCGAAAGCCGCTTCCGGCTGCTCTTCTTCCTGCCCCGGCAGGGGGGGCAGCGGCTTGAACTCGAAATTATTGTTTTCCATTATTTACCAGCCCGGGCTGAATCTGGCTACGGATTTATTATATCAACTTCGCGAAGTATTTGAATACCCCGCTAAAAATTGTTTAAATAACAGTATGTGCCGTATCACCGCAGTAATTTCCGCCCGCCCCGCCGCCCACACGGACCTGCTTTGCGGCGGGCCTAAAAGCCTGCTCGCCCAGGCCGGCGCCGTTAAGGGCCGCTACCAGGACGACGGCTGGGGCGTGGCCTGGTACCGCGACGCCAAGCCCGCCCTGTCGAAGAGCCAGGGCGCGGCCCGGCTGGAGCGGGAAGCTTTCGCGGCCGCTGCCGGCAGGGCCGCCTCGCGGGTCACGCTGGCGCATCTGCGCTACGCCTCCGCGCCCGGCGTGCCCAAGGCCGCCCAGGTGCGGCCCGAGAACACGCAGCCCTTCTCGGCGGGGGGGCTGGTCTTCGCCCACAACGGCACGCTCTTCATCAAGGACGAGATCCGCTCGCTGCTCGGCAAGTACGCCGCCCGCGTGCGCGGCACCAACGATTCCGAAGTGCTCTTCTGGCAGGTCGTGAAGATGCTCGACGCCTACGGCACGCCGGAGGCGGCGCTAGAGGCCGCCCTCGACGAGATCCGCACGGTCTGGATCTCCTGCCGGGACAAGTACCCGACGCGCAAGGACCCCTACCTGGGGCTCAACCTTTTCCTCGCGTCCAAAGATTCCATGACCGTGCTGTGCCACGCCCCGCGCCGCAAGCCGTCCACCGCGCTGCTGACCCCCGGCTGGGAGTACGGCCGCGTGGCCTGGCGCCGGGAGGCCGGCCGCGTGGTGTTCTCCAGCGAGCCGGCCGACGGCGGCGCGTGGAAAAAAATGAACGATCCGGAGATCGCCTCGGCGCGCGCGCGCGCCGGCAGGATAGACTTGAGCTTCAAGAGGATTGCGCTATGAAATGGTTCCTGATGCTTCTCATCTTCATCGCCGGGGTGTATTACCTGGTGAACCAGAACAAGGAAGAGGCCAAAAAAAAGGAGCTGCTGGCCGCCGCCAAGACCAACAGCGCCGCCGTGCTGCCCGAGCCGTCTTTGCCGGTTAAGCCGGAAAAAACCTACCTCATAAAGTTCTCCATGGCCACGCTCAAAACGCTGCGCGGGCTCACGCAGGACGCCAACGAGAAGGTGCGCTTCGCCTCCGCCGAGCTGCTGTGGCAGCTGCAGGACGAGAGCGCCCCCAGCGTGATCAAGAACATGCTGGAGAACGAGACCGAGTCCGAAGTTAAGAAACAGCTCATCTCGATGCTGTCCAAGGACAAGAGCAAGCTGAGCCTGGCCCTGCTGGCAGAGGCCCTCAAGGATTACGACAAGGACACCCGCCTCGCGGCCGTGAACGCCATCGGCGGCTTCTCCAACAAGGAAGCCATCCCCGCCCTGTCCCGCGCGCTCGAGGACTACGACGAAGAGGTCCGTCTGAAAGCGCTCGAGGCCGTGAACACGATCCGCAAGGACATCGAGGCGCACAAGGAACAGCAGCTGCGCGAGCTCGAGAGCAAACCCCTGTTCCGCATAGAGTAGCCGGCCGCGGCCGGAGCCGCTTGATTTTTTTGAGAAGAAAAAATAAAATTTTCCTGAAAAATCTGCCCTGAACTCACTCCCGAACGCATTAAGGAGCAACCATGGACTCGGAGATATCAAAACTGAACCAGAAGATTCAGCAGGACGCCCTGTTCCTGCAGGACCTGCGCCGCGAGGTCGCCAAGGTGGTGGTGGGCCAGGAAGAGCTGATCAACGGCCTGCTCGTGGGCCTGATCGCCAACGGGCACGTGCTCGTGGAAGGCGTTCCCGGCCTGGCCAAGACGCTGACCGTCAAGACCATGGCCGCCGCCATCTCGGCCGCTTTCCAGCGCATCCAGTTCACGCCCGACCTGCTGCCCGCCGACATCGTGGGCACGCTGGTGTTCAACCCCAAGGAGAACACCTTCGCCGTGCGCAAGGGCCCCATCTTCGCCAACATCATCCTCGCCGACGAAATAAACCGCGCGCCGGCCAAGGTGCAGAGCGCGCTGCTCGAAGGCATGCAGGAGCGCCAGGTCACCATCTCGGACTCCACCTTCAAGCTGCCGGACCTCTTCATGGTGCTCGCGACGCAGAACCCCATAGAGCAGGAAGGAACCTACCCGCTGCCCGAGGCGCAGATCGACCGCTTCATGCTCAAGGTCAACATCACCTACCCGACCAAGGCCGAGGAGGCCAAGGTGCTCGAACTGATGGCCCGCCAGACGCTGCCGCAGGCCGGCAAGGCCGTCAGCGTGGAGCAGATCCTGAAGGCCCGCCAGACCGCGGACCTGATCTACGTGGACGACAAGATCAAGAACTACGTGCTGGACCTCGTGATGGCCACGCGCGACCCCGAGAACCACGGCCTCGCGAAGATCAAGCCGTGGATCAACTACGGCGCCAGCCCCCGCGCCACCATCTTCATGATCCAGGCCGCCAAGGCCTACGCCTTCATCAACGGCCGCGGCTACGTCACGCCCGAGGACATTAAGGCCGTGGGCTTCGACGTGATGCGCCACCGCATTTTGCTCACCTACGAGGCCGAGGCCGAGAACATCGGCTCCGAGGACATCATCAAGAGCCTGTTCGAGGCCGTAGAGGTCCCGTAAGCCGGGGCGGGCCGTCGGCCCGGGGCGCAGATCCCATATGAACACAGCGGAGATACTCAAGAAGGTCCGGCAGATCGAGATCAAGACCGGCCGCCTGGTCAGCGAAACCTTCGCCGGCCAGTACCAGAGCACCTTCAAGGGCCGCGGCATCGAGTTCTCCGAGGTGCGCGAGTACGTCCCGGGCGACGACGTGCGCGCCATAGACTGGAACGTCACCGCGCGCGCCAACAAGCCCTTCATCAAGCAGTACATCGAGGAGCGCGAACTCACGCTGATGATCCTCTGCGACGTCTCCGCGTCCCAGGCCTTCGGCTCCTCCTCCAAGCCCAAGAGCGAGGCCGCCGCCGAGCTGGCCGCCACTTTCGCCTTCTCGGCGCTGAAGAATTCCGACAAGAGCGGCCTGCTGCTCTTCTCCGACAAGCCCGAGCTCTACATCCCGCCGCGCAAGGGGCGCAACCACAGCCTGCGCATCATCCGCGAGCTGCTGGCCTACACGCCCAAGAGCCGCGGCACCGACGTGGCGATGGCGCTGCGCATGGCCAACCGCGTCATGAAGCGCCGCGGCATCATCATCCTGATCTCCGACTTCCACTCGCCCGACTACGCCCGCGAGGTGCGCCTGACCGCCAGCCGCCACGACCTCATACCCGTGGTGATCACCGACCGCTTCGAGCTGGCCCTGCCCGCGGCCAAGGCGCTGCTGGTCTCCGAGGACCTGGAGAACGGCGCCGACTTCACCGCCGACCTCGCGAGCCCCGGCTACCGCGAGGCCTACGCCAAAGAGGCGGGCGGCCGCCGCGCCGCCATGGAGGCGGCCCTGCGCTCGGCCGGCGCGGACTGGATAGACGTGGACCCGGCCCTGCCCGTGCACGGCCCGGTGATAAAATTTTTCCGCAAGAGGAAGAAGTTCAAGCTGATATGAGGACCGCCCTGCTGCTCGCCTGCCTGCTCGCCGCCGACGCCGCTGCCGCGCAGGACGTCGCCTTCAAGGTGACCCCGCCCGCCGGGGCCGTGAAACTCGCCGAGAAATTCTCGTTCTCGGTGGAGGCCGTGCTGCCGGAGAATTACTCGCTCAGGGCGGATACGGCCGCCGCCTCCAATTCCGAATTCGAAACGCTCTCCTTCACGCGCCTCTCGGAGCGCAAGGAGGGGGGCCGCAAGACCGAGCTCTTCGAGGTGAAGGCGCGCGCCTACACGCTGGGCGTCAGCACCTTCCCGGCCATACCCTGGGGCCTGCGCGGCGAGGGCGTGCCCGCCGACACCGTGGTAAAAACCGAGCCTTTCAACGTAGAGGTGAAGCCGCTCTTCAAGATCAAGGAAGGCGAGGACATCAAGGACATCTACCCGCCCTACAGCTATATCCCGTGGCTGCTGCTGGCGCTGGCCGCGCTGGCCGCGGCGGCGCTGGTCTGGCAGTTCTACAAGCGCTTCGCGGTAAAGGCCGGCACACCGGCCTTCGCGCGGGCCGCCTGGCACGACGCGCGCGACCCGTACCAGCGGGCCCGGGAGCGGCTGGACCGGCTTGTCGCCTCGCCGCTCGCCCGGGAAGAGAAGTTCAAGAGCTTCTATACCGGGATCACCTCCATCCTGCGCCTCTACCTGGCCGAGGAGTTCTCCATCGACGCGGTGCTGATGACCACGGCCGACCTGGGCCGCGAGATCAAGAAGACCGGAGCCGACCTGAAGACCATCCTGCGCGCCAGGGAGCTGCTGCAGAAGGCGGACATGGTCAAGTTCGCCAAGCTGCGCCCCGACGGGGCGGCTGACGACGCCGCGGCCGCCGGCGAGCTGCTGATGGAATTCCGCCGCCTGGCCGAGAACGCCAGGGCCCTGGCCGCCGAGGCGGCCGCGAAGGCGGCCGCCGACGCCCGCCTGGGAAAGCGGGGGAGAAAATGAACTCCTTCAAGTACCCCCTGGTGCTGCTGCTGATGCCGCTGCTGGGCCTGTTCGCGGGCCTGGCGCACGCCCAGCGCCTGCGCCGCCACCTCTCCGCCGGAGTGCCGGTCTCGCTGCCCGCCATGCGCACCGTCCGCTCCCGGCTGTTCCGTATAGTGCCGCTCTGGGGCCGCGTGCTCGCCCTGGTCCTGCTGATCCTGGCGCTGGGGCGCCCGCAGTTGGCCAGCCGAGGCGAGGTGCCGCCCGCCGAGGGCATCGACATAATGCTCACCGTCGACACCTCCTACAGCATGGCCGCCGAGGACTTCCACCCCTATAACCGCCTGGAGGCCGCCAAGCGCGCCGCCGCAGATTTCGTCAAGCGCCGCCAGAACGACCGCATCGGCGTGGTGTTCTTCGGCGGGGCCGCCGTGCTGGGCTGTCCGCTCACCCTGGACTACCAGTCGGTGCTCGACACCCTGGACTCGGCCTTCCTCAACATGACGCGCGCCGAGGGCACGGCCGTGGGCGACGCCATCGTCACCGCCGTCAACCATCTCAAAGAGAGCAAGGCCAAGAGCAAGATCATCGTGCTGCTCACCGACGGGCGCTCCAACTCCGGCCTCGTCACGGACCTCAACCTCGCCGCCAGGACCGCGCAGGCCTTCGACATCAAGGCCTACACCATCGGCACCGCGGGCAAGGGCCGCGCGCAGATCAGCACCGGCGACCCCATCCAGCCGGTCATCTACATCGACGAGGACCTCGACGAGCCCACCCTGCGCGAGATCGCCGCCCTCACCGGCGGCGAGTTCTACCGCGCCAAGAACTACGCCGAGCTGGACAAGATCTACGCGCGCATAGACGCGCTGGAGAAGACCAAGTTCGAGGTGAAGAGCTACACCGAATATTCCGACAAGTACCTCTGGTTCCTCGCGCCCGCGCTGCTGCTGCTGGCGCTGCTCTTCATCCTGGAACGGACTTATTTCAGGACCATACCCTGATGGAACTTTTCCGCTACCCCGTACTGCTCGCCTGGCTGGCCGCCGGCTTCGCCGCGCTGGTCTTCTTCCGCTTCCGGGCGGAGGAGGGCCGCGCCGCCGCCTCCAGGGCCGTGTTGGGGCCCGCCGCCGGGAGCTTCGCCGCCTCCCCGGAGGCCGCGCGCCGCCGGCTGCGCGGGCTGCTCTTCTTCATAGCCCTGGGCCTGCTCTGCTTCGCCGCCGCCGGGCCGCAGTGGGGGGTGGAGCTCTCGCCCGTCACCGACCTCAAGGGCAACGTCGTCATCGCCGTCGACGCCTCGCTCTCCATGGGCGCGCGCGACTTCAAGCCGGACCGCCTCTCCAACGCCCGCCTCCTGCTCGGCGCCATCGCCGAGAAGTTCGCGGGCTACCGCATCGGCGTGGTGGCCTTCGCCGGGCAGGCCTACGTGCAGTGCCCGCTCACCACCGACCAGGACGCCATCAGCTACTTCGCCTCGGCCCTGCGCCCCGGCATGCTGCCCGAGCAGGGCACCGACTTCTCGGAAGCCATAGAGACCACGCTGGGCATGCTCTCGCGCTACGGCGGGCAGAAGGTGCTGGTGCTGGTCACGGACGGCGAGGACCATTCCGCCGGCCTCCCGACGGCCCTGAAGGCCGCCGCGGAGCAGAACCTCAAGGTCTTCACCATCGGTATCGGCAGCCCCGAGGGCGAGCTGGTGCCCATGACCGACTCTGCCGGCAACACGCTGGAGTACAAGAAGGACAAGCGCGGCAAGACCGTGGTCAGCAAGCTCGACGAAGCCGCGCTGGTCAGGATCGCCGCCGAGACCGGCGCCGCGTACCTGCGCTACACGGACCCGGACTCCGCCGCCGAGGCCGTGCGCTCATCGGTGTCCGCGCTGGACCTGGAAAAGAGCAAGGGCAAGGGCCGGGCGGGCTACAAGAACCGCTACCAGTGGCCGCTCGCTTTGGCGCTGCTCCTGCTTTTGATAGAATTACTCGTGATGGAGAAGGGTTTCGAATTCAAGCGCCCCTCGCTCCGGCTGCCCCGCTTTTTCAGGGGCGCCGCCGCGCTGCTGCTGCTGGCCGGCGCCGCGCAGGCCGCCGGCACCGGCGCCGAGGCGCGCAAGGGCAACTCCGCCTACGGCAAGAAGGATTATCCCAAGGCCGTAGAGCATTACTCCCGGGCCCAGGCGAAGGCCCCCAAAGACAGGCGTCTGGACTTCAACATAGGCAACGCCCTCTACCGCGCCGAAGAGTACGACAAGGCGGCGGAAGCCTACGACAAAGCCGCCGTCTCGCCCAAGGTGGCCGCCCGCGCCAGCTACAACCGCGGCAACGCCATGTTCCGCAAGGGCGACATGGCCGGCGCCATAGCGGCCTACCGCCAGGCGCTGGACCTGGCGCCCGGCGACAAGAACGCCAAGTTCAACCTGCAGAAAGCGCTGGAGCAGAAGAAGAAGAACTCCTGCGAGCAGCCCCAGGACAAGAAGGACCCGGATAAGAAAGACCAGGACAAGAAGCCTGGCGGCGGGGAAGGGGACAAGAAAGAGCAGGAGCCGAAGGACGGCGAGAGCGAACAGGAGCGCCAGGAGAAGCAGAAGCAGCAGGAGCAGCAGAAGAAAAAGGCCGAGGCGCAGGAGCGCAGCCGCCAGATCCTGGAAATGATGAAAGAAAAAGAGAAAGCCGCCGCGCGCGACCCCGAGGCCATGAAGCAGGCCGCGCGCCAGCAGGGCAAGCCCGAGCCGCAGTCGCGCCTGGAGGACTGGTGAGCAGGTTCGCGTCCCTTTCCGCGGCCGCGCTGGCCGTCCTGCTGTGGGCCGGCCCGGCGTCGGCGGTCCTCAACGTGGCGGCCGACATAGACCGCGACACGGTGGAGATCAACGGCAACCTCTACCTGACCGTCGCCGTCTCCGGCGACTCGGCCAGCGTGCCCGAGCCCAAGCTGCCCAACCTGCAGAGCTTCAACATCTACTCCTCGGGCCGCAGCCAGAGCATCTCCATCATCAACGGCAAGATCACCACCTCGGTCACCTTCACCTATATCCTGACGCCCCGCTTCATCGGCCAGCAGAAGATACCGCCCATCACCGTGTCCAACGGCAGGGAGACCGCGGCCACGCCGGAACTCACCGTCACTGTGACCAAGGCCCGGCAGGCCGCGGGCCAGCCGCAGCAGGCCCAGCCGGCGCGGCCGACCCGTCAGTCGCGCGGCGTGCAGCAGGCAGCGCGCACCGCCGCCACCCGGGGCGACCAGCTCTTCCTGAAGGCCGAGACCGACCGCAAGTCGGCCTATCCCGGCGAGCAGATCAACATCAGCATCAAGTTCTACACCTCGGTGCCGCTCAGCTCCAACCCGCAGTACGTGCCGCCCGCCTTCACCAACCTCATCTCCGAGGACCTGCCGCCGGTGCGCAACGGCGAGGCGGACATCGGCGGCGTGCGCTACGCCTACAGCGAGATCAAGGCCGCGCTGTTCGGCCTCAACCCGGGCCCGGCGGTCATCCGCCCCGCCACCGTAGTGGCGCAGGTGCCCGCGCAGGACGCCATCGACCCGTTCGACCCCAATTTCTTCCAGAAGTTCATGGCCATCAGCGGCGCGCAGGGACAGACCCGGGAGTTCATCACCGAGACGCTGAACCTGGAGATCAAGCCGCTGCCGGCCGGCGCCCCGCCGGGCTTCAGCGGCGCCGTCGGCAACTACACCGTCTCCGCCGCCCTGGACCGCCCCGAGGCCCGCGCCGGCGAGGCCGTCAACTTCTCCGTCACCGTGGCCGGCAGCGGCAACCTGAAGACGGTGGTCGCCCCCAAATTCCCCGAGCTCCCCGACTTCAAGGTGTTCGACACCATGAGCTCCCACGACGTCAAGAAGGACAACGACCTCATCACCGGCAAGAAGACCTTCACCTACATCCTCGTGCCGCGCAGCGAGGGCCGCAAGACCATCCCGCCGCTGAAGTTCGCCTATTTCGACCCGCATACCGCGGTCTACAAGCAGCTCGAAACGGATTCCGTCTCCATCACCGTGCAGAAGGGCGGCCAGGGCGCCAAGACGGTGAACTTCAACAACGCTCCCGGCGGGGGCCAGGTGACCGCCTCCGGCAGCGACATCCGCTACGTCAGCGACAGCGCCGGCGGCGACGCGCTGCCGCTGCTGGCCGCGGCGGTGCTGGGGCTGCCCTGGTGGACGCACACGGCGCCGCTGGCGCTGCTGACGCTTTCCTTCTGGCTCGCCCGCTTCAACCGCTTCAAACTGGCCAACCCGCTGCTGTTCCGCGCCCGCCGCGCGCGCAGCGAGGCCTTCCACGACATCACCACTGCGGAGAAGTTCATAAAGGAAGGCAAGCACAACGAGGCCGTCTCCGAGGTCTACGACTCCTTCATGAACTACCTCTCGGACAAATCCGGGGTCAAGGTGAGCGCCCTGACCATCCGCAAGGCGGCCGAGCTGGTAAAGAAGCGCTTCCCGGCCGTCTCCGAAGCCTCCATCGACGAGATGCGTGACCTCTGGCAGGCCCTGGAGCTCAGGCATTTCTCGCCGGAGGCCGCCGGCGCCGAGGGCGCCTCGGACCTGGTCAAGAAATATTCCCTGCTAGTCATGCGGCTGGAAAAGGAGCTCAAATAATGAGAACCCTCCTGCTCGCGCTGCTGCTCGTGCCCGCCGGCGCCGCCGCCTACGACCGCGGCGAGCTGACCGAGTTCAACGACATGTACCGCTCCGGCGACTACCAGGAAGCCCTGGACGGCTACAGGCAGGTGATAGCCAGGGAGCCCTCCAACCAGTGGGGCTACTTCAACGCCGGCAACGCCCTGTACCGCCTTAACCGCCCGGGGCCGGCCGTCTACAATTACGCTCGCGCCTTCATGCTGGACCCGCGCGACGGCGAGATCCGCGCCAACCTGGAGTTCGCCCTGCGGCAGACCGGCCAGACGCTGGTGCCCGAGGGCGCGCCCGCCGCGCTGCACTACGCCTACTATTTCGTGGCCGAAGCCGAGCTGAAGGCGCTGGCGCTGTTGCTGTTCTGGCTGGCCTGCCTGGCCGGCGCGGCGGCCTTCCTGCTAGACGGCAACAAGCTGGGCTTGGCGGCCGGCCGCGCCTCCGCCGGCGCGGCCCTGCTGCTGCTGCTCACGCTGGCCTGGCTGGGCGCGCGGCAGTCCTCGCCGTTCAGTTCCGCCGGCGTGGTGACCAAGGCGGGGGGAACGCTCATGCTCAGCGGCCCCGGAGAGAATTTCAAGACCTACGCCTCGGCGCCCGAGGGCCGCATAGTAAAGATCCTCGACACCGGCGACGAAGCCTATTACGAGATCGGCCTGCCCAAAGAAGGCATCAAGGGCTGGGCCCTCAAAACCGACGTAGAAAGACTGTAAAGAAGCCGGACGGCCAGACTGCGGACTGCGGGAGCCGAGGATATAAACATATGAAAATTGCTATCGCCAGTGATCACGCAGGGTACCCGCTAAAGGCACTGCTGCTGCCTCACCTCAAAGGCCTCGGGCACGAGGTGGCAGACATGGGCACCGACTCCCCGGACAAGTCCGTGGATTACCCGGATTTCGCCGCAGCCGCCTCCCGCGAGGTGCTGGCCGGCCGCGCCGAACGCGCCATCGTCGTCTGCGGCTCTGGCGTTGGCGCCTGCGTGGCGGCCAATAAACTCAAGGGCATCCGCGCCGGCCTCTGCCACGACACCTACTCCGCCCACCAGGGCGTGGAGCACGACGATATCAACGTGCTCTGCCTCGGGGCGCGCATAGTGGGGCAGGCCCTCGCCTTCGAGATAGCGGCCGCCTTCGCGGGGGCCAAATTCTCGCAGGACGAGCGCCATATGCGCCGCCTCAGGAAGATAGACGACCTGGAGAGCGGCAAATAAGGACCATTTAACTCCAGTACCCAAAAGGTGGTTTTCACGTCGGGCGCCGGGCAGCCGGCGCCCTTTTTTAAACAGTAATGACACCCGTGTGGTATCATTATATGCTTTTTTTCTTGCATATGGGTCCGGTAAGTGCTATACTAGCCTTGAGGGGAAACAAAACTCATTGCGGCAAAGCGGTGCGAACCTGGGTGAACAGCCCCGAAACAGCCAACCGCGGCGCCTTACCTGAACTTCCCCGGGGGACCTACCCCGAGGGAACAGCGGCAGCGGAATACCGCCCGCCCGAATACATGGAGGAGAGCGAAATGCTTAAGTTAGCCGTGAAGAAAAATACCAAGACCACCAACACCACCCATACGCCCCGGACGACCACGCCCGCGGCCAAGCTCGTGAACGCCACCGAGTACGTGGTAGTAGACTACCCGAAGAACCTCGAGAACCTCACCGGCCGCCAGTACACCGTGCGCATCGGCGCCAGCGACTGCACCGGCGTGGACATCTCCGTCAACGACCAGCCCTGGCAGCCCTGCAGGAACGCCAACGGCTATTGGTGGTTCGACTGGACCAACTACACCCCGGGCACCCACCAGCTGGTGGCCCGCATGCACAAGCGCAATGGCGAGTACCTGATCTCCAAGCGCCGCCGCTGCAAAGCCAACTAAGCAGCGCACCGTAAAGCAGCCGCCTTTCCAGGAGCCCTCCGGGGTCCCCGTTAAGGCGGCTGTTTTATTTGTAAAATTATGACATGACCAAGACGCCCCGCTGCCCCAGGACGAAGATATTGGCCACCCTAGGCCCGGCCAGCTCCGGCCCGGCCATGCTGCGCCGGCTCTACGCCGCAGGCCTGGACGCGGTGCGGCTTAACTTTTCCCACGGCACCAACGCCGAGCACGCCGCCAGGGTGCGCCTGGTGCGCGAACTCAACCGCAAGCTGCGCCGCCACATCCTCATACTCCAGGACCTCAAGGGCAACCGCATCCGCATCGGCCGCCTGAAGGCCCCGCTCGAGCTGAAGCGCCGCCAGCGCGTGGCGCTGGTGCAGGCCGAAACAGCCTCCCGCCCCGGCGAGATCCCTTTCGACTACCAGGGCTCCCTGAAAGTGATAAAGAAGGGGCATTTCATTTACATCGACGACGGCAATATCGCCCTGCAGGTGAAGGCCGTAGGGCAAAACTCCCTGTCCTGCGAGGTAACAGCTGCAGGGACCTTGAAGGAGCGCAAGGGCCTGAACATCCCCGAGGCCCGCCTGGACTTCCCGCTGCTCTCCGACGAGGACCGCGAAGACCTGGAGTTCGGCCTCACGCTGAAGCCGGACTTCATAGCCCAGTCCTTCGTGCGCACGCCGGCAGACCTGCTGGCCGTGAAGAACATAGTCAGGCCGCGCCTTCCCGCCTGCAAGGTCATCGCCAAGATAGAGGCCCGCGAATCCATCAAGAACCTCGAAGCCATCATAGCCGTCTCCGACGGGGTCATGGTGGCCCGCGGCGACCTGGGCGTCATGTTCCCGCTGTGGGAAGTGCCCATGCTGCAGAAGCGCATCATCAAGGCATGCAACAGCCTGGGCAAGCCGGTCATCACCGCCACGCAGATGCTGGAGACCATGACCGGCAACCCCATCCCCACCCGCGCCGAAGTCTCCGACGTGGCGAACGCCGTGCTGGACGGCACGGACTATGTAATGCTGTCGGCCGAGACCGCCGCCGGCAAGTACCCGGCGGAAGCCGTGCGCATGATGAACCAGGTCATAAAACACACCGAGGGCTGCAGCGGCCGCCGCTAGCGCCGCGCACGAGTCAGGCTACAAATGGGAATACTTCTAAGCTGTCAGGGACTTTCAAAAAGCTTCGGCTCGCGCCCGCTGTTCGAGGGCCTCTCTTTCGGCCTGTCCGAAGGCGAGCGCACCGGGCTGATAGGCCCCAACGGGGCCGGCAAATCCACGCTGCTCAAGATCCTGGCAGGGGCCGAAACGCCCGACGCCGGCGCCATCACGCCCCGGCGCGGCCTGCGCCTGGGCTACCTGGCCCAGCAGGACCGCTTCGAGGCCGCCGCCCCCGGCCGCACCGTCCGCGACGAGCTCCTGTCCGCTCTGGACGGCCTGGGCCTGGAAGAGCACGAGAAGGAGCGCCGCGCCGACGCCGAGCTGGCCGCGGCCGGCTTCGCCGACCCGGCGCAGGAAGTCAACGTCCTCTCCGGCGGCTGGCGCAAACGCCTGGCCCTGCTGGCGCAGAGCGCTCGCCGCCCGGACCTGCTGCTGCTCGACGAGCCGACCAACCACCTGGATATCGAGGGCGTGCTGTGGCTGGAGAATTTCATAGAGACCTTCAGCTTTCCTTTCCTGGTCGTCACGCACGACCGCCGCTTCCTGGAGCGCGTCACCAACCGCGTGATAGAACTCAACAAGCGCTACCCCGAGGGGCACTTCAGCAGCGCCGGCAATTACAGCCAATTCCTGGAGAACCGGGAGTCGTTCTTCGACGCGCAGGCCTCGCGCGAGGACTCGCTGCGCAACGTCGTGCGGGGGGAGATAGCCTGGCTGCGCAAGGGCCCCAGGGCGCGCACCACCAAGCAGAAGGCCCGCATAGACCGGGCCGGCAACATGATAGAGGAACTGTCGGAGCTTGAGTACCACAACTCCCAGGGCCGGGCCGCCGTCATCGATTTCACCGCCGGCGACCGCCAGGCCAACCGCCTGGTGCACGCCGTGAAGATAGAGAAGAGCCTGGGCGGCCGCAGGCTGTTCGGCCCGCTGGACCTGACGCTGGCCCCGGGCGAGAAGCTGGGCCTGCTGGGCGGCAACGGCAGCGGCAAGACCACCCTGCTCAGAATGCTGGCCGGCGACCTGCGGCCCGACGCCGGCACCCTCAAGCTGGCCGACGGCCTGCGCGTGGCCCTGTTCGACCAGCACCGCGCCCAGCTGGACCTGGACCAGACACTCAAGCGCGCCCTGTGCGGCAACGGCGAGCACGTCTACTACAAGGGCAACAATGTGCACGTACAGGCCTGGGCCAGGCGCTTCCTGTTCCGCCAGGAACAGCTGGAGATGCCGCTGCGCCTGCTCTCCGGCGGCGAGCGCGCCCGCGTGCTGATAGCCGGCTTCATGCTGCGCCCCGCGGACCTGCTGCTCTTGGACGAGCCCACCAACGACCTGGACCTGCAGTCCCTCGAGGTGCTGGAGACCAGCATGCAGGAATTCCCCGGCGCGCTGGTGCTGGTGACGCACGACCGCTACCTGCTGGAGCGCGTCAGCCGCCGGGTGCTGGCGCTCGACGGCCGCGGCGGAGCCCGCTACTTCGCGGACCTGTCGCAGTGGGAGGCCGCGCTGGCCGAGCTGCGCCCCGCAGAGGCGCCGGCCCCGGAGCCGGCCGCGGAGGCGGGCCCTTCGGCCAGGGAAACGCGCGAGCAGAAAGCCGCCGTCCGCAAGCTGGAGGCCGAGATGCAGACCGCCGAGCGCCAGACGGAGAAAGCGCGCCAGGCCCTGGAGGACCCGGCCATAGCCGCCGACGCCGGGGAGCTGGCGGAGCGCCAGAAAAAGCTGGAAGCCTGCCTGGCCAGGGTGGAGGAGCTGTTCGCCCGCTGGTCCGCCCTGCACGAGTAAAAATATTTTCGCGGGGGGGCTTGACAGCCGGAAATTTTCTGCTAGAATATAGATGAACCTGCGGCCCTTATAAACGGGATCTCGCAGGTTCTTTCTTTTTACCTCCCATTAGAGCCGCAAAAATCATAAAATAGACCTTACAGCCGAAACTAAAGTTGTCCGGCGAGATCTACAAAAAGCGTTTAAGGAAAGAAAATAATGAAAAAGTACAAGAACCTCAGCGGCAAGTCCACCGTCACCTCGTTCGAACTCGCCAAAGACTCCGTCAAGGTCCGCTTCGCCGACCAGTCCGTCTACCTGTATTCCAACCAGGCCACCGGCATGGCGAACGTCAGCCAGATGAAGATCCTCGCCGGCGAGGGCAAGGGCCTCGGCACTTTCATCGAAACCAAGGTAAAAGACTGCTTCGCCCGGAAAGTAAGATAACGTTCCACGACACGGCGGCACGGATGGATAACACCATATTCATCTACAGCGACGGCGCCTGCTCCGGCAATCCCGGCCCTGGCGGCTGGGCCGCCGTCATTTTCTTCCCCGAGGGCCGCGTGCTCGAGCTGGGCGGCGGCGAGCGCCACACCACCAACAACCGCATGGAGATGGACGGCGCCATTGCCGCCCTGGCCGCCGTGCGCGACCGCCCCGAGCCGGTGAAGCTCTACACGGACTCCGGCCTGCTGATCAACGGCATAAAGGGCTGGATCCACGGCTGGAAGAAGAAAGGCTGGCTGACAGCCGCCGGCAAGCCCGTGGTGAACCAGGACCTGTGGGAACACCTCGACGCGCTGGCCTCGGCCCGCCGGGGCCGCCTCTCCTGGGGCCATGTTAAAGGCCACGCCGGCCACGAGGTCAACGAGCGCTGCGACGTGATAGCCGTGGCCTTCTCCAAAGGGGCCCGTCCCAAACTCTACGAAGGCCCCGCCGTGGGCTGCGGCTATTCGCTGCTGGAGCCCGGAGACGAACACCTGCACAAGCCCGGCGAGCCCGGCAAACCCTCCAAACCCAAGCCGCCCAAGCACGGCTACTACCTGAGCCTCATCCACGGCCAGGTCTTCCGCGACCACACCTGGCCTGTCTGCCAGGCGCGGGTGCACGGCGTGGCCGGCGCCAGGTTCAAGAAAGTGGCCGGCCCCGCCGACGAAGAGGCCGCCCTGAAACTCTGGGGAGCGCGCTGATGCGCAAGTGCCTGGCGCTCCTGTTGCTCTGCGCGCTGCCGCTGGCCGGCTGCGGCAAAAGCAAAGAAACGCTGGCCGCCGAGCAGGCCGCCGCGGCCGAGGTCCAGGCCGCCGCCGCCGAAGCCGCCAGGAAAGCCGCGGGCCCCACCGACGAGGAAAGAAAGCAGGCCGCCGCAACCTTCATAGCGATGGTCTGCTCCAATCCCCGCCTGCTGGAAGAAGCCGAGACCAGCCTGGACCTGCTGGAGGCTTTCTCCGGAGAGGGCGCCGACCAGGCGGAAGCCAGGAACCATTTCTCCAGGGCGCAGGTCTATTACAGCGAGCTGCTGCGCCAGGAGCTGCCGGCCCGCGGCGGCGCCTCGTACGAGGCCCTGCTGCAGTACGGCGCCGGCGTGCTGCCGGGCCAGACCATGCCAGGCCGCGTCGCCGAATTCCGCCGCTTCATCAAGCTCAACTGCCCCGGCACCGACGCCGCCCAGGCCGAGAGGGTCACCCTCGGCATCCTCGCCTACTGCATCGCCCCCGCCAGGTAGCCATGACGGACCCCGTAGTAAAAGCCACGGCACTGCGCAAATGCTACGGCGACCTCTGCGCCGTCGACGGCGTGGATTTCGAGATAGGCCGGGGGGAATGCTTCGGCCTGCTGGGCCCCAACGGCGCCGGCAAGACCACCACCGTCAAGATGCTCACCTGCGCCCTGCCCGTCACCGGCGGCGACCTCACCGTGGAAGGCCTCAGCGTAAAAGAAGACCCCCGCGCCATCAAGTACCTGCTCGGCGTCTGCCCGCAGGAGGTCAACCTCGACCCCGATTTCTCCGTCGTAAAGAACCTGGTGGTCTACTCCCGCTACTACGACATCCCGCGCGCCGAGGCCGAAAAGCGCGCGGCCGAGCTCATCGCCCGCTTCCACCTGCACGACAAACTGGAACGCCCGGTGGAGGACCTCTCAGGCGGCATGAAGAAGCGCCTGCTGCTGGCGCGCGCGCTGATAAACCGGCCGAGGCTCCTGGTGCTCGACGAGCCCACCACCGGCCTGGACCCGCAGAGCCGCCGCCAGATCTGGCAGGAAGTGCGGGACATGAAGAAGAACGGGCTGACCACTTTGCTGACCACCCATTACATCGAGGAAGCCGAGCTGCTTTGCGACCGCCTGGTCATCATGGACAACGGCAGGATCATAGAGCAGGGCACGCCCAGGCAGCTCATAGAGAAGCATCTGCCGGGCGGCGGCAACCTGGAGGACGTGTTCCTGAAGCTCACGGGCAAACACCTGCGCGATGAATAACTCGCTCGCCGGCAGCCTCTCCTACCGCGCGTGGTACATGTGGCGGCGCAACGTCGACGTTTCGCTGGTCACCTGGAAGACCAACGTGCTCCCGCCGCTGCTGGAGCCCGTGCTCTACATCCTGGCCTTCGGCTTCGGCCTGGGCGCGTACGTGCAGCAGATCAGCTACGCGGGGCGCGCCTGGGACTATCTGGCCTTCATGGCCCCGGGCATGGTGGCGGTGGGCGTCATGTTCCATTCCGTCTTCGACACCATGTACGGCGCCTTCGTGCGCCTGCGCTACCAGAAAACCTTCGACGCCCTCATCACCACGCCGCTGTCGCCGGAGGACATCCTGGCGGGGGAGATCCTGTCGGGCGCCACCAAGGGGCTCTTCGCCGGGGCGGCCATTTTGCTCGTAGTCACGCTGTTCGGCCTCGCGCAGTACCCGTCGAGCCTGCTCATCCTGCCGCTCTCGGCGCTGGCCGGGCTGCTGTTCGCCTCGTTCGGGCTGTACTTCGCGGCCCTCGCGCCCTACATAGACAATCTCAACCTGCCCGTGTTCCTCTTCATCAACCCGATGTTCCTGTTCAGCGGCACCTTCTTCCCGCTTGACGGGCTGCCCGCCTGGGTGCGCCTCCTGGCCGAGCTGCTGCCGCTCACCCATTTGGTCAATATCACCCGGGCCGCCACGCTGGGCCTGCTCTCTCCGTCGCTGGGCTGGGACCTGCTCTACCTCGTGCTCCTCACCCCCGCTGTCGCCTGGCTGGCCATCGCCAAGATGAAAGCCCGGCTGATAAAGTAAGCCCCCATGAGACAAGTCACCGCGGCCGTCATAGAGAAAGAGGGAAAGGTCCTGCTGGCCCAGCGCCGGCAGGGCGGCGCGCTGGGCGGCAAATGGGAATTCCCCGGCGGCAAGCTGGAGCCCGGCGAAACGCCCGAAGAATGCCTGAAGCGGGAGCTGAGGGAAGAGCTGGGGATAGAAGCCAGGATAGGGGAGTTCGTCTGTTCCAGCAAGTTCGAGTACAAGCACCTGCCCATAGAACTGCTGGTGTACCGCGCCGAGCACCTCTCGGGCGAGTTCCGCCTCAACGACCACGACCAGCTGGCCTGGGTGGCCCTGGCCGGCCTGGCCGCCTACGACCTCTCCGCCGCGGACATCCCCGTCGTAGAAGTCCTGCTGGCGCAGGCCCGCGACGCCGGTAAATAAATTATTTTAAAGTTCGCTGCTGTCCGGTATGCGCGTGAAGGCGATGCGCAGCGGCACCAGGCCCGCCGCCTCGTGGACGGCGCCGTAGTGCAGGACATCACGCCCGAACTTGGCGTTGAGGTTGTCCAAAGTCTTCACCAGCCGGCCTCGGCGCTCGTCCTCGAAGAGCGACGGGGCGTGCAGCGCCTCGGGCACCAGCCCGGACAGCGCCACGCCCACCGCGAACACCTGCCCCTTCGGCAGCTCCTTCCACAGGGCCCTGACGGCGTTCAAAAAAACCAGCGTATCCTGCGTCTCCATGACGGAGCAGCTCGCCTTCCAGGCGTCCTGCCCGGTGAAGCGCGCGTAGATCTGCAGCCCCGAGGCGTAGAAGCCCTCCTGGCGCAGCCGCGCCGCGGCCTTGTCGGTCAGCTTCTTGAGTATGCGCAGCGCGCCCTGCGTATTGCGCAGCTCCGGCGGCAGCACATGCGAGTGGCTGAGGGATTTCTGCTCGCTGACTTTCTCCGGCAGCTGTTCTCCGCGCAGCAGGTGATACATCTCCTCGCCGGTCACGCTGCCCCAGGCGGCCCGCAGCTCCTTGGGCGAGAGGGCGAGCAGCTGCTCGAGCGTGGTGATCTCTTTGTCTCCCAGGCGCTCCTCCATTTTGGCCCCTACGCCGGGCAGGTCGCGCAGGTCCAGTTTATAGAGGGCCGCGGGCAGGTCGCAGGGACGCAGGGCCGTGAACCCGTCGGGCTTGCGCATGTCGGCGGCGATCTTGGCCAGGTAGCGGTTGGGCCCCAGGCCTATGGAGCATTTCAGCGTCGGGCCCACGGTGTCGCGGATGGCCGCCTTGATCTCCGCCGCCAGGTCCGCCGCCACTTTAAGGTCGCGCTGGCGCCCCGTCAGGCGGCAGGCTATCTCGTCGATAGAGCAGACCGAGTCCACCGGCACGCAGCCCTCCACGGCGTCCACTATCATGTTATGGTAGCGCACGTAATTGGCGTGGTCGCCCACTATGAATTTTATCCCCGGGCACAGCCGCCTGGCGTCGCGCACCAGCGTGCCCGTCTTCACGCCATAGGCCTTGCCCTCGTAGCTGACCGCTATGCAGCAGGTGCTCTCCGCCATCAGCGGCACCACGGCCACCGGCCTGCCGCGCAGGGCGGGGTGCAGCTCCTGCTCCACCGAGGCGAAGAAGGAGTTCATGTCGAGGTAAAGCCAGTTCAGCAGCTGGCCGGGATCCGCGGGCGTCATGGAATTAGTATACAACACTGGGCGTGTGGCCTATGGCCCTGCCACAAAAGCGCTATGCGCATCAGGCGGCCAAGGGGCTGTCGGGAAGTTAATCGGCCGCCGGAGAATAAGTTATACTTTAAACCAGCGGTTTAAAAGCTTTATTCAGCCAAGGAGCTCCGGAATGAAACGCGGTTTCGCTGCCTATCTCCTGCCGGTCTTATTGCTCTCTGTCTCCGCCTGCGCGCCGGGCGCCCGCCGCGCCGCGGCGCCCCCGGCCCCGCCGCCCATGGAGTACTCGGAGCTCTGCGAAGCGCCGGGCCGCTGCCTCATCCTGTCGCGGCTGGTGCTGGGCACGGACCATCTGGGCAAGATGGATAACGCCAGGACCGTCGAGGTACTCGACGAGGCGGTCAGGCTCGGCATCAACACTTTCGACACTGCGCCCATTTACGCGCAGAATATAGAGGCCCGCCTGGGCGAATGGCTGAAGGCGACCGGGCGCACCGACCTGTACGTCATCTCCAAGGGCGGCTTTCCGCGCGACCTCGGCCCCGGCACTTACGAGAGCCGCCTCAAGGGCAGCAGAGAGGAGATAGCCCGCAATATCCAGGAGGAAATAGACATCTCCGACCGGCAGCTGAACCACAGCATAGCCGTCTACCTGCTGCACCGCGACGACGCCGACTTCCGCGACTACGCGCGCACGGACCGGCCGCAGACGCCAGTCGGGGTCATCCTGTCGGCCCTGGCCGCGCCCGAGCTGCGCCGGAAGTACCGCCTGCTTGGCGTGTCCAACTGGGAGACGCCGCGCATCAAGGAAGCGCAGGCGCAGGCGGCGCTGGACCCCGGCCTGCCGCGCCCGGTGCTGAGCAGCCCGTATTTCTCCCTGCTCGAAATGAGCGCCACCACCACCCATTCAGGCGGCGCGCAGGTAAAGCACGCCGAGCTGATGGACCAGTCCTTCCAGGAAGGCATAAAGCTGATGCCCTACTCGCCGCTGGGCGGGTTCAGCATAGTGCGCCGCGGCTGGGGCGCCGCCCGGCGCGAAGCCCTGCGCCTCAAGCGCGAGGGGGACCGCTACTGGGGCCACGCCTACGACGCCATTTTCCACCCGGCCAACGAGCGGCGCTTCAAGCGGGCGCTCAAGTTCGCCAAGAGATTCAACGCCGAGCACGGCACCGCCTACACGGTGGACCAGGTGCTCAACGCCTATGTGCTGGCGCACCCGCGCGTGAGCTTCCTCGCCATCGGCCCGCGCGACGTGGACCAGCTGCGCAAGACCGTGGAGGCCCTGCGCCTGGCCGGGCAGCTGACCCCGGCCGACCTGGACTACCTCTACAACGACGAACGGCCCTGAGGGGCGCTTGCCCGCTGAGTCGGCATTTGAGAGAATATCACCTGCTTATGGCCCTCATCATACAGAAATACGGCGGCACCTCGGTCGGCAACATAGACCGGGTGCGCTCGGTGGCGCGCCGCGTCATACAGAGCGCGGCCCGCGGCAACCGCGTGGTGGCCGTGGTCTCGGCCATGGCCGGCGAGACCAACCGCCTGATAGACCTGGGCAAGACCGTCTCCAAGAACAGCGAAGGCCGCGAGTTCGACGTGCTGCTGGCCACCGGCGAGCAGGTGACCACCGCGCTGCTGGCGCTGGCCATAGAGGACCAGGGCCGCAAGGCGGTCTCTTTCCTCGGCCACCAGGTGCAGATCACCACCACCGGCTCCTTCTCCCGCGCCCGCATAGAATCCGTCAACGCCGAGCGCACCCGCAAGGCGCTCGACGACGGCTACATAGTGGTGGTGGCCGGCTTCCAGGGCGCCACGCGCGAGGGCTCCATCACCACGCTCGGGCGCGGCGGCTCCGACATCACCGCCGTGGCGCTGGGCGTGGCGCTGAAGGCCGACCGCGTGGAGTTCTACAAGGACGTCGACGGCATCTTCACCGCCGACCCCGCCGTCTGCCCCGACGCCCGGCTGCTGCCGCGCGTGGCCTACGAAGAGATGCTGGAGATGTCGTACCTGGGCGCCAAGGTGCTGCACCCGCGCTGCGTGGAGCTGGCGCGCCGCAACGGCCTGCCGCTGGTAGTGCGCTCGTCGCTGAATTTTAACCCGGGCACCGTGGTGGTGCCCGAGGAGGACCTTATGGAATACGCCGCCGTGGCAGGTATCGTCTGCGACAAGAACCAGGTGAAGGTGTCGCTCACCGGCATCCCCGACAAGCCGGGCATCCTCGCCGGCATCTTCACCGCCGTCGCCGAAGCCGACATCAACATCGACATGATCGTCGAGGACGTCTCGTCGGCCTCCGGCGGCACGTCGGTCTCTTTCACCTGCGGCTCGGCCGACCTGGCCGCCGCCGAGAAAGTGGCGAAGAAACTGACCGCCGCCTTCCCCGGCGGCGCCTGGGGCGTGAAGGCGGGCCTCAACAAGCTTTCCATCGTCGGCGCCGGCATGCGCCTGCACAGCGGCGTGGCCTCGCGCATGTTCACCGCGCTCGCGCGCGAGGGGGTCGGCGTGTACATGGTCAACACTTCGGATATCAAGGTGTCCTGCCTCATCGAGGCCAAGTACGCCGAGCTCGCCGTGCGTACCCTGCACGAAGTCTTCGAACTAAGCAAAGCCCCGGCGAAGAAAGCCGCCAAGGCCGGCAAAGGCCCGCGCCGCAGCATCTAACCGATGGAACCTTACCTGGCGCAGGCGCAAGCGCTCTGGGGCTCGCCCGAGTTCCAGGCGCTGCTGACGCCGCTGCGCACCTTGAGCAGCATCAGCGCCATGTTCTGGATGCTGGCGCGCCTGGCGGACCTGGCGCTGGCCGCGCTCAAGCGCATGCTGTTCGACGAGGTCGGCGCGCTGCTCAGCGTGGCCTACGCCATAGCCCTCTCCGTCGTCTACGCGGCCATGATGTTCTACACCTCGCTGCAGGGGGCCTGGCACCCGTCGCTGCTCTGGCGCGAACTCTGCGGCTTCGGCTTCATGTACGTCATGCTGGGCGTCACCTTTACGGACCTGCGCACCCGGCGCCTCAAGCCCCACACGCCGCTGGCTTTCTTCCTGGGCGTGTGCGCATACCTTTTCCTCGCCCGCGCGCCGGCGCTGGCGCGCCAGCCCGGCGTGGCCGAGTTCCACCGCGTGCTCGAACTTTTCGCGGCGGGCGGCTGGGGCAATGTGATGACCGCGTTCACGGCGCTGGTGGCGCTGGGCTCGCTGACGGCCATGGCCGCCAGCGAGCTCGCCTTCGGATTGAGCCCGCTGCTGTACAAACTGCGCGTCATCAAGGCGCTGCCGGTGCGGTTCGATTTCAGCAAGGGCGGCGGCCGCAGCTCGGTGCCGTCGCTGTTCCGCTCCTTCTTCATCCTCACGCTGCTCGCCGGCGCTGCCGCCATGGCCGCGTACTGGTGGCCCAGGCTGCGCGCGGCCGGCCGGGCCGCGGTGCCGGCCCTGCAGAGCCGGGCCCAGTCGCCGGAGGCGGCGGCCGCCGCGGCCAGGCTGGGGCGCGTGCTGCCGGCGGTCTCTTTCTCGGCAGTGAGCGCGCTGCCCCGGCAGGGCACCGTGGCGGACCTGGCTATTCCGGTCTTCCGCGGCCTGCTCTCCGCGCCGCGCGAAGCGGACCGCTGGCTGGCGGCTGCGGCCCTGGACCGCCTGGACCCTGATTTCCGCATCCCGCGCGAGCGGCTCTTCACCTCTACGCCGTCGGCGCTGGCCTGCACCTGGAACGGCTCCGACTTCGAGCTTCTGACGCTGCCGCTGCCGGGCGACACGTCTGACAAGACCCGCACCTATTGGATAGCCGACCGCCGCGGCGTGCACTTTACCGGCGTGGGCCCCGGCGACCTGCGCGAAGTGGCAGGCTCCAGCGCCTGCGCCGCGGCCGCCTTCGGCTCCGGGGACGGGGCCGTGCTGCTGGCCTTCACCGAGGCGCCGCAGGCCCAGGGCGGCCCGACGCGGCTATGGCTGACGGCCTACCGCCCGGACAAGCGGCAAGTAGTTACCGCCGCATCGCCGGCGGTCAGCGCTTCGGGGGATTTCGATCTTTTCGCCGCCGGGGCCGGCGTGGTCTTTGCCGACGCCCCGGTGAGCTCGGCCGCGGCCGCCTGCCAGGGCGCTTGCGGCAAGGTGCTGGGCAGCCGGGTGCTGGCGCTCGCCACCGAGCCGCTGGTGGAATACCGCGGCGCCATGCTGGAGGGGGACGCCCTCAAGGTGCTGCCGCTCTCGGACCGCACCTACGAACGCAGCGGCCTGGACCGCAACTACAAGTCCCTGGCACTCTTCGAGGCGGCCTTCCGGTTCGATCCGGAGGCGGGCTTCCTGAACCGCTGGTACCGCCTGGCCCTATTGGCCGACGGGCGCCGCTGCGTCAGCGTGGCGCTGGACCCGACGCTGCCCGGAGTGGAAGAGTCCGCCGCCTGGGCCTGCGACCGCTAAAGGCCCCGAATGGGGAACTTTGTACATTTAAAAGCACCTTAAGCCGTTACCGGTTCCCGATCCTATATTGTATGGTATCCCCAACAGCCCGCCTCGGCGGGCCGGGGTTATAACTTAGGGGGGAAAATGATAAAGACATTGCAGAAGACCATGCAGGCTGCCGCCATAGACAAGTTCGGCGGCCCGGAGACGCTGAAGGCGCGGGAACTGCCCACGCCGCAAGCAGGGCCGGGAGAGGTGCTGATAAAGGTTGAGGCCGCGGGGGTAGGGGTCTGGGATCCGTTCGAGCTGGAGGGGGGCTTCGCCGAGATGTTCAAAGCCAAGCCAACTTTCCCGTACGTGCCCGGCTCCGACTGCGCCGGCACGGTGACCGCCGTGGGTGAGGGCGTGAGGCGGTTCAAGGAAGGCGACAGGGTGTACGCCTTCTCGCTGATGAACCCGAAGGGCGGCAGCTACGCCGAGTACTGCGCCGTCAGCGAGGAGATGGTCTCCCCGATACCGGGAAATCTTACCACGGAAGAGGCCGGCGCCATGCCCATCTGCGCCATCACAGCCCTGCGCGGGCTGGACGACACGCTTAAACTTCAGCGCGGGGAAACGCTGCTGGTTATGGGCGCCAGCGGCGGCATAGGTCACCTGGCCGTGCAGCTGGCAAAGCGCATGGGCGCGCGCGTGCTGGCCGCGGCCTCCGGCGAGGAGGGCGTGGCGCTATGCCGCAAGCTGGGCGCGGACATGTGCGTGGACGGCCATAAGGACGACATCTCCGAGGCCGTAAAGGAATTCGCGCCCAACGGCCTGGACGCGGTGCTGCTCACCGCCGGCGGCTTCGCCGCCGACAGGGCCCTGCGCGCCATGCGCGAGGGCGGGCGAGCCGCCCATCCCAACGGCGTAGAGCCCGAGCCGCGCGCCCCCAAGGGCGTAACGCTGAAGGGTTACGACGGCACTCCGGACGCCGCGGCTATAAGGCGGCTCAACGACCTGATAGAGCAGGGCCCGTTCGAAGTGCACATCGCCAGGGCCTTCCCGCTGAACCAGGCGGCCGAGGCGCTGCGCGCCCTCAACTCGCACTTCAGGGGCAAGATGATCCTGCGCCCGGGCTCCTGAACGGAAGTAAGGACCGGGGGGATAGCGGCCAGGCCGGGTATAACCAGGCCTGGCCGCGCTTTGTTTCCCGGTGGCCGCTTTTGCCTTAAGAAAGCGGAGAACGCCCGCTTTTTTACGGTTTCTTTACGCTTACTGCGGGTCTTTTTACTGGCTGTCCCGACGGGCGGCTGATAAACTATAGGTGTGCAAAAAACTAATTTTGGAAGGAGTACCGGTATGAGTTTCACCATAGCTGGAATAGTCGGGGCGCTGCTGCTGGTCTATCTCGTTTACGCGGTGTTCAACCCGGAAAGGTTCTGATATGAATACCTTCGACATTCTGCAGGTGGTATTCTACGCTGCGGCGCTGCTGGCGCTATCGAAGCCGCTGGGCGTTTTCCTGGCCGGAGCGCTGAAGGACGACAGCCCCTGGCAGCGGCGCGTCTTCAGCCCCGTCGAGCGGGCCATCTACCGCCTGGCCGGCATCGCGCCCGGAACGGAGATGAACTGGAAGCGGTATACCGGCGCCGTGCTGGCCTTCAACGCCTTCGGCTTCCTGGCAGTGTTCCTGCTCCAGCTGTTCCAGCACAAGCTGCCTCTCAACCCCAACGGCCTCGGCCCGGTAGAAGGTTGGCTGGCCTTCAACACGGCCGTCAGCTTCATGACCAACACCAACTGGCAGTCCTATGCCGGCGAGACCACCCTGAGCTACCTCACGCAGATGCTGGGGCTCGGCGTGCAGAACTTCCTGAGCGTCGCCACCTCCACGGGCGTGATGGCGGCCCTGGCGCGCGGCCTGGCCGGCCATAAGATCTCCGGCCTGGGCAATTTCTGGGGCGACGTCACGCGCGTCACCGTGCGGGTACTCCTGCCGCTGTCGCTGCTGGTCGCCTTCGCTCTCGTCGGAGAAGGCGTTGTACAGACTTTCAGACCCAACGCCAAGGTAACGACGCTGGAGGGGACGGAGCAGGTGATACCGCTTGGCCCCGCCGCTTCTCAGATAGCCATCAAGCAGCTCGGCACAAACGGGGGCGGCTTCTACAACGCCAACAGCGCCCACCCGCTGGAGAACCCCACGCCGCTGTCGAACTTCATAGAGATGTTCGCCCTGCTGCTGCTGCCCGGAGGCTGCGTGTTCGCCTACGGCGCCATGGTGGGGGACAAGGGGCACGCGCGGGCGCTGTTCGCCGTGATGTTCGCCGTCTGGTCAGCGGGCCTGGCCGGCGCGCTCTACAGCGAGTACCATAGCGCCGCCGTCACCGGCGGGGCGGCGCTGATGGAGGGCAAAGAAGTCCGCTTCGGCGTGACCAACAGCGTCCTCTGGGCCGTCTCCACCACGGCGGCCTCCAACGGCTCGGTGAACGCCATGCACTCCAGCCTCTCGCCCGTGGCCGGCGGCATAGCCATGTTCAACATGATGCTGGGCGAGATCATCTTCGGCGGGGTGGGTTGCGGCCTGTACGGCATGGTGCTCTTCGCCCTGCTCACGGTGTTCCTGTGCGGCCTCATGGTGGGGCGCACGCCGGAATACCTGGGCAAGAAGGTGGAGAAGCGGGAGATGCAGATGACCCTCACCGGCATCCTCGCCTCCAGCGCGGTGCTGCTGATAGGCACGGCGCTCAGCTGCGCTATGCCGGCGGCGCTGGCCAGCCTTTCCTCCAAGGGCCCGCACGGCTTCTCCGAAATTCTTTACGCCTGGACTTCGGCCTGCGGCAACAACGGCAGCGCCTTCGCTGGCTTGAACGCCAATGTACCTTTCTACAATATAGGCCTGGGGCTCGCCATGCTGGTGGGGCGCTTCGCGGTGCTGGTCCCGGTGCTGGCCATAGCGGGCAGCATGGGCGCCAAGCAGCCTTCGCCGCCTTCGGCGGGCACTTTACCCACGGACACGCCCACCTTCGGCTTGCTGCTGGCCGCCATCATTATAATAGTCGGCGGCCTCACCTACTTCCCGGCCCTGACGCTGGGGCCCATAGTGGAGCAATTGCTGATGTTCAAGGGAGCGGCTTTCTAGTATGACCAAACACAGCTTCTGGAGCAGGGAACTGGCGCTTAAAGCCGTCGGGGAAGCCTTCGTTAAACTGGACCCGCGGGGCATGAGCCGCAACCCGGTGATGTTCGTCACCCTGGTCGGGGCCGTAATGGTAAGCGCGGGCGTGCTGCGCTCGCTGCCCGCCGTTTCCGGCTTCGAACTGCAGATAGCCGTGTGGCTGTGGGTCACAGTGCTGTTCGCCAACTTCGCCGAGGCCATGGCCGAGGGCCACGGCAAGGCCCGGGCCGAGAGCCTGCGCAAGTCCCGCGTGGAGATACTCGCGCGGGTGCTCAAGGACGGCAAGGAGACCAAGGTGCAGGCCTCCAGGCTCAAAAAGGGCGACGCCGTGGTCTGCGAAGCGGGGGACTTCATCCCCGGCGACGGCGAAGTTATAAATGGCATAGCCAGCGTGGACGAATCCGCCATCACCGGCGAGTCGGCGCCCGTCATCCGCGAGAGCGGCGGCGACCGCAGCGCCGTAACCGGCGGCACCCGCGTGCTGAGCGACCGGATAGTGGTGCGCATCACCGCCGAGCCCGGTAAAAGCTTCGTGGACAGGATGATAGCGCTCATCGAGAACGCCAGCCGGCAGCGCACGCCCAACGAGATAGCCCTGAGCCTGGTGCTCTCGGCGCTGACCCTCATCTTCATCCTGGCCGTAGGTTCGTTGAAGCTGTTCGCGGACTACGCCGCCGCCGCGTCGGGCCAGGACCTCTCCGGCATAGTCACCGTCCCCGTGCTGGTGTCGCTCGTGGTCTGCCTGATCCCTACCACCATAGGCGGCCTGCTGAGCGCCATAGGCATAGCTGGCATGGACCGCCTGGTGCAGCGCAACGTGATAGCCAAGAGCGGCCGCGCGGTGGAAGCGGCCGGCGACATAGACGTGCTGATGCTCGACAAGACCGGCACTATAACGCTGGGCAACCGCATGGCCTCGGCCTTCGTGCCCGCGCCCGGCGTGGGCGAGAAGGAACTGGCGGAGGCCGCGCAGCTGGCCTCGCTGTCCGACGAGACCCCGGAGGGCCGCTCCATAGTGGTGCTGGCCAAGACCCGCTTCGACCTGCGGGCCAGGGAGCTGCACCCGCACGAGGCGCGCTTCATCCCGTTCTCGGCCAATACGCAGTTCAGCGGCGTGGAAATGCTGGACGCGGAGAAAAAGCCCGTCCGCAAGATATTGAAAGGCTCCATCGCCGCCATCAAGGCGGAGAGCGGCGGGAAGTTCCCGCCGGAACTCGAGGCGGCTCAGGCGGATATCGCTAATTCCGGCGGCACGCCGCTGGCGGTTATAGACAACGGCAAAGTCCTCGGCCTGCTGCACCTCAAGGACATAGTGAAGGGCGGCATCCGGGAACGCTTCGCCCAGCTGCGCAAGATGGGCATAAAAACGGTGATGATAACCGGCGACAACCCGCTGACGGCCGCGGCCATAGCGGCCGAGGCCGGTGTGGACGACTTCATGGCCCAGGCCACTCCGGAGTCCAAGCTCGCCCGCATCCGCGCCGAGCAGAGCTCGGGCCGGCTGGTGGCCATGACCGGCGACGGCACCAACGACGCGCCCGCGCTGGCCCAGGCCGACGTAGCCGTGACCATGAACACCGGCACGCAGGCCGCCCGCGAGGCCGGCAATATGGTGGACCTCGACAGCAACCCCACCAAGCTCATAGAGATAGTGGAGACCGGCAAGCAGCTGCTGATGACCCGCGGCTCGCTGACCACGTTCAGCGTAGCCAACGACATCTCCAAGTACTTCGCCATCATCCCGGCCGTCTTCGGGGCGCTCTACGCCGCGAACGGCGCCTCGTCGGGGCCGCTGGCCGCGCTCAACGTGATGCGGCTGCACTCGCCGCAGAGCGCCATCCTCAGCGCGGTCATCTTCAACGCGCTTATCATCGTGGCGCTCATCCCGCTGGCGCTGCGCGGCGTTAAGTACGTGGCCGTGGACGCGCAGACCCTGCTGCGCCGGAACATGTTCATCTACGGCCTGGGCGGCATTCTGATCCCGTTCGCCGGTATCAAGGTGCTGGACCTGCTGCTGGTCGCCATCGGTCTCGCGAGGTAATATGAAGAACACCATAGACGCTCTTAAACTGTTCCTGGTACTGACCGTCCTGACCGGGCTGGTCTACCCCCTCGTCGTCTGGGGCGGGGCCAGACTGTTCCTGACCGGCAAAGCCGGAGGTTCCTTGGTCTCCACGGGCGGAATGGAAGCCGGCTCGGAACTGGTCGGCCAGGCCTTCGCAAAACCGGGATACTTCCATCCGCGCCCCTCGGCCATCGGCTACAACCCCATGCCCTCGGGCGGCACCAATCAGTCGCTCACCTCCGCCTCCCTGAGAGCGTCCGTGAAGGACCGCCGGGCCGGCGAGGGAGGGAAAACAGCAGACCTGCTATTCGCTTCCGGCAGCGGCCTGGACCCGCATATCAGCCCGGCGGCCGCTAAGGCCCAGTGCGCCCGCGTGGCCAGGGCCAGGGGCGCGGCGGAAAGTGATATCATATCCCTCGTGGACTCCCTGACGGAAGGCAGGCAACTGGGCTTCCTGGGCGAGCCCCGCGTGAACGTGCTGCGCCTCAACATGAAACTCGACGGGATGCCGATAAAATGACCGATACGGACGCTATCCGCCCGGACCCGGACGAACTCCTGAAGTCCCTGAATAAGACCAGGGAGCGCGAGAAGGGCGGCAAACTTAAAATATTCCTGGGCATGTCGGCCGGCGTCGGCAAGACGTACGCCATGCTGGAGGCGGCGCGCGCCCTGTTAAAGGACGGCTCCGACGTTATAGCCGGCATAGTGGAGACCCACGGCCGGGCGGAGACCCAGAAGCTGCTGGAAGGCCTTTCTGTCATCCCCAGGAAGGATCTTCATTACCGCGGCAAGAAATTCACCGAGCTGGACATCGACTCGCTGCTCGCCCGCAAGCCGGAATACGCGCTGGTGGACGAACTGGCGCACACCAACATTCCCGGCTCCCGCCACGAAAAACGCTGGCAGGACATCTTTGAGCTGCTGGACCACGGCATCAATGTTTACACCACCCTCAACATCCAGCACGTCGAGAGCCGCAAGGAAGACGTGGAGCTGGTCACCGGCGTGACCATACGCGAGAGCGTGCCGGATTCCGTCATAGAGCGCGCCGAGCAGATAGAGCTGGTGGATATCCCGCCGGACACCCTGCTGGAGCGCCTGGCCGAGGGCAAGGTGTACCTGGGGGAGAAAGCCGCGCAGGCCGCCCATAATTTTTTCCGCCAGGACAAGCTCATGGCCCTGAGGGAGATCTCGCTGCGCTTCGCCGGAGAAGTGGTAGGCAACGAACTGCGCGAGCTCGGCGGCGCGGCCCAGCCCGGAGCTACGGGACAGGAAAAATTCCTGGTGGCGGTAAGCCACAGCCCCCATTCCCGCAGGCTCATACGCGCCGCGCGCAAAATGGCTTTTTCCGCCGACGCGGACTGGGTGGCCCTCCACGTGGACACCGGCATAATCCTGTCCGAAGAGGACAAGAACCGCCTTGCCGAAAATATAGAGCTGGCGCGGGAGCTGGGAGCCGCGGTGCTGACCACGACGGACGAAGATATTGTCCGGGCTATCGTGCGCATTGCCAGGCAGCACGGCGTAACCAAGATCCTGCTGGGCAGGCCGGGGCGCGTCCCGTTCCTGCGCGCCGGCGGCACCATGCTCAACCGGCTGCTCGGTGAAACCGACATAGACATCCATGTGCTGCACTCCGGGCAGATCCCTGCCGCCTCGAAAGAAAGATTTTACTTTCCGGCCTTCAACCTTGGCGCGGCGGGCCCCTATAAGACCGTTACGGCGCTGATAGCCGCGGTAACGGCGCTTGGCGCGATCTCCGCCCCGGCCGTAAGCTACCAGTCCGTAGGCTTCCTGTTCCTCCTGGCAGTTTTAGGAATAGGCGTGTTCTTCACCATCGGCCCCGTACTCCTTTCGGCGGTATTAAGCACGCTGGCCTGGAATTTTTTCTTCATCCCGCCCAAGTACACCCTGATCATCCACCGCACCGAGGACGCGCTGATGTGCCTGGCCTACCTGCTGACGGCGGTGATAACGGGCACGCTCAGCCGCCGCATGGCCCGCAACCAGCAATTGCTGCGCGCGAAAGAGCGCACAAGCGAGGCCATGCTGGACATCCTGGCGCAATTCGCCTTCAAGACAAGCCGCGCGGAATGCCTTCAGGCGGTACTCACTAAAATGCGCGGGCTTTTCAGCGGGTCCTTCGAGCTTATATTCGCAAAAAAGCCGGGCGATACTGAGACTTTCACGGCGACCTCCGTGCACTGGCTGTCGCAGGCCAGGGAATGGGCCGTAGCCAAATGGGTGCAGGAGAACGGCAAAGAAGCGGGTTGGAGCACGGAGACGCTGAGTTCCGCGCAGGCCCTTTACCTGCCGCTTATCACCCACGGTAAAGTGACCGGCGTCCTGTCCTATATGCCCAATAACCCCGGTGCGGCCCTTGCGGAGGAGACACGCAGCCTGCTGCTGTCGGTCTGCGGCCAGCTGGCGTTCTACCTGGAACAGGAGATCTACCGCGAGCAGGCCCATACAGCCCAGGAATTACAGCGTTCCGAGAAACTGTACCAGACCATACTCAACAGCGTCTCGCACGAGATAAAGACCCCCATCACCGCCATCATAGGGCTGGTCTCGGCCCTTGAAGACGAGAAGATAGCTGGCGACGGGGCCGCGCGCAAGCCTATAATGGACGAGCTTTCGGAATCCGCCGAGCGGCTGGACCGCGAGGTCACCAACATCCTGGACATGTCCCGCCTTTCTTCAGGCGTGATCAGCCTGAAAAAAGAATGGTTCGAGGCGCGCGACCTGGTAGAATCCTGCGCGGCCAAGCTGGGGCCTAAATTGCACGAACGCGAATTAAAGCTGAACCTGCCCGAAGACCTGCCGTTCCTGCACGCCGATTTTTCGCTGATGGAGCAGGCTCTCGGGAATATCCTGGCTAACGCCCTAAACTATACCCAGCCCGGCGTACCAATTGAAGTTGCCGCTTCACAAAAAGAAAAAGAACTGACGATCCGCGTGGCGGATAAAGGCCCAGGCATTCCGCGGGAATACGTGGGGAAAGTATTCGACAGGTTCTTCAGGGTGCCCGGCACCCCGTCGGGCGGCACTGGGCTGGGCCTGGCTATCGCCAAAGCCGTGGTGGAGCTGCACGGCGGCACCATCGCCGCCGACAACCCCGGGGGCGGGGGGGCGGAGTTCGTGATAACGCTGCCGATAGAGCCGCAGCCGGAGCTGAACAAATGAAAACAGGAGCGAGGATACTGGTCATAGACGACGAGAAGTCCATACGCCGCTTTATGGACGCGAGCCTTACAGCGAAGGGCTATACCGTCCTGCCGGCCAAAACCGCGGCGGAAGGCCTTAAAGTTGCGGCTGAAGAACATCCCGACGTTATCCTGCTGGACCTGAACCTGCCGGACAAGGACGGCCTGGCCGTTTTAAAAGGGATACGCGACTTCTCCGCCGTGCCGGTCATCATACTCACGGTGAAGAGCTCCGACGCAGACAAGGAATTACTGCTGGACTCCGGGGCGGACGATTACCTTACCAAGCCCTTCAGCCTCACCGAGTTGCTGGCCCGCATAAGGGTGGCCCTGCGCCACTCGGTCAACCTGCGCGAGGACGTGGCGTTCAGGCACGGCCCGCTTGAGATAGATTTTTCCACGAGGAAGGTCTTGGTGGGGGGAGAGGAGGTCCATCTTACCGCCACAGAGTTCAACCTGCTTAAGGCCTTAGTCAGCCACGCCGGCAAGGTAATAACCCAGACTCAGTTGCTGTCCGAGGTCTGGGGGCCTCACGCCGTGGAACAGTCCCATTACCTGCGCATATACGTCAGCCAGCTGCGCCGTAAGCTGGAAAGCAAAAGCCCGGAACTGCAAGGCTTCATAATCACAGACCCCGGCGTAGGCTACCGCGCCAGAGTATAGCTTTAAGCACAAGAAAAACCGGAGGGGGAAGCCCCTCCGGTTCTTTTGCCGCTGTCGCCGGCGCACGCGACCGCGCGGAACTACCGCGTAACGGCCACGGCCACCGCCACGGTGGCGCCCACCATGGGGTTATTGCCCATGCCCAGGAAGCCCATCATCTCCACATGCGCTGGCACCGACGAGGAACCAGCGAACTGCGCGTCCCCGTGCATGCGGCCCATGGTATCGGTCATGCCGTAGGAAGCGGGGCCCGCGGCCATATTGTCCGGGTGCAGCGTGCGGCCCGTGCCGCCGCCGGAGGCCACCGAGAAATAGCGGCGGCCGTTCTCCACGCATTCCTTCTTGTAAGTGCCCGCCACCGGGTGCTGGAACCGGGTGGGGTTGGTGGAGTTCCCGGTGATGGACACGTCCACACCCTCGTGGCGCATTATGGCCACGCCCTCGCGCACGTCGTCGGCGCCGTAGCAGTTCACGGCGGCCTTCTCGCCCTTGGAGTAGGCCTTCGACTCCGTTATCGCCAGCTTTCCGGTGGCGTAATCGAACTGGGTGCGGACATAGGTGAAGCCGTTAATGCGCGAAATGATCTGCGCGGCGTCCTTGCCCAGGCCGTTCAAGATGACGCGCAGCGGTTCCTTGCGCGCCTTATTGGCGGAGCGCGCTATGCCGATGGCGCCCTCGGCCGCGGCGAAGGACTCGTGCCCGGCCAGGAAGGCGAAGCACTTGGTCTCGTCGCGCAGCAGCATGGCCGCAAGGTTGCCGTGGCCCAGGCCCACCTGCCTGTCCTCGGCCACCGAGCCGGGTATGCAGAAGGCCTGCAGCCCCTCGCCGATGAGCTCGGCCGCCTCGGCGGCCTTGGTGCAGCCTTTCTTTATGGCCAGCGCTGCGCCCAGCACGTAGGCCCAGCCTGCGTTATCGAAACAGATGGGCTGTATCTCCCGGCAGATAGCCTGCGGGTCCACGCCTTTCTTGGTACAGATGTCTTTGGCTTCGTCGAGCGAGGCTATGCCGTGCTTGGCCAGCGTCGCGTTTATCTTATTGATCCTTCTGTCGTAATTCTCGAAAAGGGGCATAGTTCTCCTTATTCCTTCCTGGGGTCTATCAGTTTAACGGCGTCGGCCACGCGGCCGTATTTGCCGGAGGCTTTCTTCAAGGCTTCGTTGGCGTCGGTGCCCTTGGCGACAAACTCCATCATCTTGCCCAGGTTCACGAACTCGTAGCCTATCACCTCGTCGTCGGAGTCGAGGGCGATCTTGGTAACGTAGCCCTCTGCCATCTCCAGGTAGCGCGGGCCCTTGGCCACGGTGCCGTACATGGTCCCTATCTGGCTGCGCAGGCCCTTGCCCAGGTCCTCGAGGCCCGCGCCCACGGGCAGGCCGTCCTCGGAGAAAGCCGACTGACTGCGGCCGTAGACTATCTGCAGGAAAAGCTCGCGCATCGCCGTGTTGATGGCGTCGCAGACCAGGTCGGTATTGAGCGCTTCCAGTATGGTCTTGCCGGAAAGTATCTCAGCGGCCATCGCGGCCGAATGCGTCATGCCGGAGCAGCCGATGGTCTCCACCAGCGCTTCCTCTATGATGCCTTCCTTGATATTGAGGCTCAGCTTGCAGGCGCCCTGCTGCGGCGCGCACCAGCCCACGCCGTGCGTGAAGCCGCTGATGTCGCGGATCTCCTTGGCGTGCGTCCACTTGCCCTCCTGCGGTATGGGCGCGCAGGGGTGCTTGGCGCCCTTGGCCACTTTGCACATATGCTGCACTTCGTGTGAATATAACATGCTTTTTTCTCCAATGTACGGGTTTATGCGGCCTGTTAACAGAGGCCGGCAAGAATGATCACGCCGAGAACTATGCGGTAGACTGCGAAAGGCACGAAGCCGTGCTTTCTGACCCAGGCCATGAACCAGGCCACCGCGGCCCAGGCCACGAAGAAAGAGACGGTGAACCCGACGCCCAGCGTGAGCCACTGGCGGGCGGTCAGCGGGGCGGCCAGCGCTTCTTCGCCGCTGCCCCGCAGGAACTTGAGCAGGTCGTAGCCGGTAGCCGTGAACATGATGGGGATGGAGACGAAGAAGGAGAATTCCAGCGCGGCGGCCCGCGACAGGCCGACCAGCTGCCCGGCGGCGATGGTAGACATGGAGCGGCTGGTGCCGGGGAACACGGCCGAGAGGATCTGCGCGGCGCCTATCCAGGCGGCCTGGGCCCGGCTCATGGCGGCCACGTCGGTGGTGCGCGGCTTATTACACAGCGCGTCCACCACCCACATGATAACGCCACCAACGAGCAGCGCCCAGCCGATGACCCGGAAGCTCTCCAGGTTGTCGCTGATGACCTTGCTCAGCAGGAAGGCCGGCACGGCCGTTACGACGAAAGCTATGGCCACCAGCGTGACCGGGTGGCTCAGCGCGTCGCGCTTGCCGGTAAGCGAATTTACCGGGAAGCTGCCGAAGAAATCGGCGAGGCGCTTTCTGAAATAGATAGGCAGGCAGAGCACGGCGCCCAACTGTATCACCACGTCGAACATCTTCCAGTAAGGGTCCGCGAGCGATATGGCGGCGAAAGGCAAAGCCTTCGCGAGGCGCAGATGCGCGGTAGAGCTGACCGGCAAAAACTCGGTCAGGCCCTCGATAACCCCGAACAGCGCTGCAAGCAGGTAGTCGTTCACTGAGCTATATTATATCGCATTCGCGTACGGGCCCGGCAGGCGGTCCACCGGGAGCATACTCTATGTTAGAATAGGGACTGGCGCAGTTTCGCCCTGACGGCTTTAAGGATATAAATGTTATCTCGGTTCATCCGCGGCCTCCCGAACCTTACAAAACAACTGACCCGCCTGCTCCCTGCGCCCAGGATAGCCGACGAGCAGCCGCTGCGCGCCGAGATCTTCACCATCAACCAGTTCAAGGCGCACGCCGCGGCGCTGGCCGTTAAGCACGCCGTTACCTTCAAAAAGGGCCGAGAAAGGCTCCTGGGGCGGCTGGGCGAGAACGAAAAGATCATCCTGCGGGCCTATGAACTGCTCAACCGGTCGGCGGGCTCCAAGCGGCGCATCTCCCCGGCGGGGGACTGGCTGCTGGACAACTATTACCTTATAGAGGAGCAGATACGCCTGGCGCAGAAATTCCTACCCAAGGGCTACAGCGAGGAACTGCCCACCCTGACCCGGGGCCCGCTGGCGGGTTTCCCCAGGGTCTACGACCTGGCCATGGAGATAGTCTCCCACGGCGACGGACGGCTGGACGTAAAAGGCCTGGCCGGTTTCGTCTCCTCCTACCAGTCGGTAAAGCACCTTAAGCTGGGCGAGCTGTGGGCCGTACCCATCATGATACGCCTGGCGCTCATAGAGAACCTCCGGCGCATAGCCTCCCGCATGATCCTCTCGCAGCTCGACCGGGACAAGGCGGACTACCACGCCGACCGCATCCTGGAGGTGCTGGCCAAGGACACCAGCGGGGTCATCCTCGAGATAGCCTCGATGGCGAAGCTCGACCTGCCCATGTCGGATTCTTTCGTGGCGGAGTTCGTGCGCCAACTGCACGGGCAGAGCCCGGCCTTCAACCTGCCCGTGGTCTGGCTGGAGAAAAAACTTTCCGAGACCGGCAAGACCATAGAGCGGCTGATCCAGTCGGCCAACCACAAGCAGGCCGCCGACCAGGTCTCCATAGCCAATACCATAGAAAGCCTGCGCTTCATAGAGGTCACCGACTGGCACGAGTTCGTGGAAGGCCTGAGCGTAGTGGAGAAAGAGCTGCGCCAGGACCCCTCGGGGCATTACGCCGGCATGGCCTTCGCCACGCGCGACGAGTACCGGCACGTGGTGGAAAGGCTGGCGCTGCGCGGCGGGCTGGAGGAAGAAGCGGTGGCGGCGAGCGCCGTGCAGGCGGCCCTGGAGGCGAAGGCCGCCGGGGACCGCGGCGACGCGGCCTCCCACGTGGGTTATTACCTTATGGACCGCGGGCTGCCGCAGTTCTGCCGCGGCCTGGGGCTGCGCCTGCGGCCGGGCGAGCGCCTGCAGGCCAAGAAGACCGGGCTGCCGCTTTTCCTCTACACCGGCTCTATCGCGCTGCTTACGCTGGCCGCGACCGCCGGCACGCTGCTGCTGGCCTGGGAGCACGGGCTGCGCGGCTGGCCGGGGCTGGCCGCTTTCGGGCTGCCGCTTCTTTTCACCGCCAGCCAGGCGGCCGTGGCGCTGGTAAACTGGTTCTGCACCAAAAGCGTTGAGCCAAAAAAACTGCCCAGGATGGATTTTTCGGAGGGCATCCCCGCCGGCGCGCATACGCTGACGGTGATCCCCACCATGCTCACCAGCGCCGCGGGTGTAGAGTCGCTGCTTGAAGGCATAGAGGTCTGCTACCTGGCCAACATAGACGCCAACGTGGACTTCGCGCTGCTGACCGACTTCTGCGACGCCCCGCTGGAGACCCTGCCCGGCGACGCGGCCCTTCTTGAGCTGGCCCGGGAAGGCATAGAGCGCCTCAACCGTAAATACCGCTCTCACCGGGAGAACATCTTCTACCTCTTCCACCGGCCCCGCCTCTGGAACGCCGGGGAGCGCGTCTGGATGGCCTACGAGCGCAAGCGCGGCAAGCTCTCCGCCCTCAACGCCCTGCTGCGCGGCGGGGGGCGGGAAAGCTTCAGCGCCGTCACCGGCGACCCGGAGCTGCTGCAGGACGTCAAGTACGTCATCACGCTCGACACCGACACCCGCATGCCCAGGGACGCCGCCCGCGATCTCGCCGGCATAATGTCGCACCCCTTGAACCGCCCCGTTTACGACGAGGCTAAGCGGCGCGTCACGGCCGGCTACGGCATCCTGCAGCCCCGGGTGGACGTGGGCTATCCCGGCGACGCCCCCTCGCTCTTCGTGCGGATCTTCGGCGGCGAGCCCGGCATCGACCCCTACACCAAGACCGTGTCCGACGTGTACCAGGACCTGTTCTTCGAGGGCTCCTTCATAGGCAAGGGGCTTTACGACGTGGACGCCTTCGAGAAGGCCGTCAACGGACGCTTCCCGGAAAACCTCATACTCAGCCACGACCTGCTGGAGGGCTGCTACGCCCGCTCCGCCCTGGTCACCGACGTGCAGTTCTACGAGAAATACCCCTCCGGCTACCTGGCGGACATGAACCGCCGGCACCGCTGGACGCGCGGCGACTGGCAGATCGCCGGCTGGCTGCTGCCTTTCGTTCCGGGGCCGGGGGGGGAGCGCAACCCGCTTTCCGCGCTGGCGCGCTGGAAGATAATGGACAACCTGCGGCGCAGCCTGGCGCCGGCCGCCACCGCCTGGCTGCTGCTGGCCGGCTGGCTTTTCTTCCAGCCTTCCTGGTTCTGGCCGGCCGCGGTGCTGGCGCTTTCGGCCTTTCCCCTGCTGCTGGGCTCCTGCGTGGAGGCCGTCGGGAAAAGCCGCGACCTCTCCCTGCAGACCCACCTGGGCGGCGTCTTCGGCTCGCTGGCCCTGCGGGCCGTGCAGTTCCTGCTGTCCCTGGCTTTCCTGCTGCACGAGGCCTTCTACGGCCTGCACGCCGTGGCGGTCACCTGCTGGCGCATTTTCATCTCGCGCACCCGCCTGCTGGAATGGCGCACCTCCGGCGAGGCGGAGCGGCAGTCGTCCCGGACCATCTTCGACTACGCCCGGGGCATGCCCGCCGGGCCCCTGGCCGCCCTGGCGCTCGGCCTGCCCGCCGCGGCCGCCGGCGGCACGGACCCGCTGTCGGCCGGTTTCCTGGCTTTGTGGCTGGCTTCCCCGGCTATAGCCTGGCTGCTCAGCCGCCCGCCAGCCCCGCGCCGGGCCGCCCTTTCCCCGCAGCGCGCGCTTTTCCTGAGGGCCCTGTCGCGCAAGACCTGGGCCTTTTTCGAGACCTTCGTCACCGAGCGCGACAACTGGCTGCCCCCGGATAATTTCCAGGAGGAGCACCTGGGCGCCGTGGCTCACCGGACCTCGCCCACCAACATCGGCCTGTCCCTGCTCTCCAGCCTGGCCGCCTACGATTTCGGCTACGTCTCCATGGGCAGGCTGTTCAACAGGACGGAGAAGACCCTGAAGACCATGGGCGGCATGGAGAAATACCGGGGGCATTTCTACAACTGGTACGACACCGAATCCCTCAAGCCCCTCAAGCCCCTCTACGTCTCTTCGGTGGACAGCGGCAACATGGTGGGGCATTTGCTGGTGCTGCGCGCCGGCCTGCTGGAGATGGCGGGCGACAGGATAGTGTCGCGCCGGATCTTCGCCGGCCTGGCGGATACGCTGGCCGTGCTGCGGGAAAACGCCGCGCAACTGGCCAGGAGCAGGGTAAGCGGCGCGGCCGAGGCCGGCAGGCGCATAGCGCAACAGGCGGAGCAGCTGAGTACCGCCGCCCGCGGCGCCCCCGCGGCGCTTTCAGAAACGCACGCGCTGCTGCGCCGCCTGTCCACGGAAAGTTCCCAGTTGCTCTCCGACCTGGAAGGAAAGCATTTCGACAGGATCCGCAGCTGGGTGCGGGCTTTCGAGAAACAGTGCTACGACCACCTGGAAGACATGGCTTTCATAGCCCCCTGGGTGCTGCTCGCCCCGGAGATACCGGGCATGTGGGACAGGGGCGACGAAGCCCAGCGCGGGCGCCTCGCGCACCTGCGCAGAGAGCTGACGCGGCTGAACGCCGGCCCCACCCTGGGCGAGGCCGCGAGGCTCGAGCATAAGCTCTTCCGGCTGCTGGACGCCGTCATAGCCGGCGTGGACCTGGCCGACCCCGACGCCAGGCGCGAGAGAGAATGGTTCGCGGCCCTGCGCGCCGACCTCAAGGAGGCCGGCGACCGGGCCAGCGCCAGGATGACGGCCATAGAGGCCATGACGCTGGCCTGCTCCGAACTTTCCGAAGTGGAATTCGGCTTCCTCTACAACAAAGGCGCGCACCTGCTCTCCATCGGCTACAACGTCTCCGAGCATCGGCTGGACCCCGGCTGCTACGACCTGCTGGCCTCCGAGTCCCGGCTGGCCAGCTACGTGGCCATAGCGCAGGGCAAGCTGCCGCAGAAGCACTGGTTCATGCTGGGGCGGCTGCTGTCCAAGTATGCCGGTGACCCGGTGCTGGTCTCCTGGGGCGGGTCGATGTTCGAGTACCTCATGCCGCTGCTGGTAATGCCGGTCTACGAGAACACCCTGCTGGGGCAGACCTACAGGGCCATGATCGCCTGCCAGGTGGAATACGCGGCCGGCCGCGGCATCCCCTGGGGCATGTCGGAATCCGGCTACAACAAGCTCGACGCCGCAATGACCTACCAGTACCGCTCCTTCGGGGTGCCGGACATCGGCTTCAAGCGCGGCCTGTCGGAAGACCTGGTCATAGCGCCCTACGCCTCCCTGCTGGCCCTGATGGCGGAGCCGGAGCAAGCCTGCGCCAACCTGGAGCGCCTGGACGCGGAAGGCTTCGGGGGGGAGTTCGGTTTCTACGAGGCAATAGACTACACGCCCTCGCGCGCCGCCCACGACGGGACCCGCGCCGTGGTCAGGTCCTACATGGCGCATCACCAGGGCATGTCGCTGCTGTCGCTGGCCTACGTCCTGCTCGACAGGCCCATGCAGCGGCGCTTCCTGGCCGACCCCATGTTCAAAGCCACAGAGCTGCTGCTGCAGGAAAGGATCCCCAAGGCGGCGCCCTTCCTTTACGACACCGAGGTGGCAGGGCTGCTGCAGAAGACCGAGGAGAACGACGCCCTGTTCCGTGTCTTCACCACGCCCAACACCCCCGCGCCGGAAGTGCATCTGCTCTCCAACGGCAGCTATAACCTGATGGTCACCAACTCCGGCTGCGGCTACACCCGCTGGAAGGACCTGGCCGTCACCCGCTGGCGCGAGGACGCCGTGCTGGAGGACGGGGGCACCTTCATCTACCTGCGCGACGCGGACACCGGCGACTTCTGGTCGGCGGCCTACCAGCCTACGCTGAAGACGCCCGTCAAATACGAGGCCATCTTCTCGCGCTCCCGCGCCGAGTTCAGGCGCCGGGACTACAACATAGACCTGCACACCGAGATAGCGGTCTCGCCGGAAGACAACATCGACCTGCGCCGCGTGCATGTCCGCAATCTTTCCCGCGAGACGCGCACCATCGAACTCACCAGCTACGCCGAGGTGGTGCTCAACCACGCCGCGGCCGACCTGGCCCACCGCGGCTTCAGCAACCTGTTCGTGCAGACGGAGATCCTCAGGCCGCTGCAGGCCATCATCTGCAACCGCCGCCCCCGGTCCGCCGGCGAGGCGTTCCCCTTCATGGCGCACTTCATGGCGGTGCACGGCAACTCCGTGGCGGGGGCGTCGTATGAAACGGACCGGGATAAATTCATAGGCAGGGGCAACACCCCGGCCAGCCCGGCGGCCATGCGCGCCAAGGGGCCGCTTTCCGACAGCGAAGGGCCGGTGCTCGACCCCGCGGTGGCCATCCGCTGCGTGATAAGGCTGGAGCCGGGGGAGTCGGCGGTAGTGGACTACGTGACCGGCGTCTGCGCCAGCCGCGAGGCGGCGCGGGCCCTGATAGAGAAGTACCGCGACCGCAACCTGGCCGACCGGGTCTTCGACCTGGCCTGGACGCACGGGCACGTGACCCTGCAGCAGATCAACGCCTCCGAATCCGACGCGCAGGTGTACGGCCGCCTGGCCAACGCCATCATTTATTCCAACCCGGAGTGGCGCGCCCACGCCAGCGTGCTCAAGCAGAACCGCCGGGGGCAGACCGACCTCTGGGGCTACGGCATCTCCGGCGACCTGCCCATAGTGATAGTCCGCGTGGAGGACCAGGAGAATATAGGCCTGGTGGCGCGCATGGCGCAGGCCCACGCCTACTGGCGCATGAAGGGCCTGGCCGTGGACCTGGTCATCTGGAACGAGAACCATTCCGTCTACCGCGACGCCCTCAGCGAGAAGATCAGCGACATCATCACCGCCAGCGCCAAGCTGCCGGCCGGGCAGCAGGGGCAGATCTTCTCGCGGCGCGCCGACCAGATGTCCGAGGAGGACAAGGTCCTGATGCTTACCGTGGCGCGCATCGTGCTCTCCGACAGGGGCGGCACCCTGGGCGAGCACCTGGACCGCGTGGCCAAATCGGCCGCGCCGCGGCTGCTGGCCGCCGCCGCCCGCAAGCCGGCCCCGGAGCCGCATGAAGGCCCCGCGCTGCGCGCGGACCTGGTCCACTTCAACGGCCTCGGCGGCTTCACCCGCGACGGGCGCGAATACGTGATCTCCACCGGCCACGCGCAGGTGACGCCGGCGCCGTGGGTGAACGTGCTGGCCAACAAGCATTTCGGCACCATCGTTTCAGAGAGCGGCAGCGCCTATACCTGGAGCGAGAACGCCCAGCTCTTCCGGCTCACCCCCTGGAAGAACGACCCGGTGACGGACGCCTGCGGCGAGGCCCTGTACCTGCGCGACGAGGAGAGCGGCCGCTTCTGGTCGCCGTCGCCCCTGCCGGCCCGCGGGAGCACCGGCTACCTGTCCCGCCACGGTTTCGGCTACAGCATCTTCGAGCACGCCGAGGACGGCGTCTCGTCGGCGCTCACCGTGTTCGTGGCCCTGGACTCCCCGGTAAAGTTCGCCGCGCTTAAAATAAAGAATTCCTCGGGCCGCAAAAGGAAGCTGTCGGCCTCCGCCTACCACGAGCTGGTGATGGGCGCGCGCCGCGAGGGGGCCCACATGCATATCCTCACCGAGGTGGACCCCAAGAGCGGCGCCCTGACGGCCTATAACCACTACAACAAGGAATTCCCGGACCGGGTGGTGTTCCTCGACGTCAGCGAGACCGCGCGCTTCGTGAGCGGCGACCGGCGCGAATTCATAGGCCGCAACGGCAACCTGGCCGCCCCGGCCGCCATGCGCAGCGAGTCGCTCTCCGGCCGTACCGGCGCCGGCCTGGACCCGTGCGCGGCCATGCAGGTGAAGTTCGAGCTCGAGGACGGCGACGAGAAGGAACTGGTGTTCACCTTCGGCGCGGCCAAAAGCGTGGAAGAGGCCCGCGCGGTGCTGCAGCGCTTCGGCGGAGTGGAGGCGGCGCGCGCCGAGCTGGACGCCGTCTGGGAGCACTGGAAGCGCGCGCTCGGCGTGGTCTACGTGGAAACGCCGGACAGCTCCGTGAATTTCCTGGTCAACGGCTGGCTGCAGTACCAGGTGCTCAGCTGCCGGCTGTGGGGCCGCAGCGGCTACTACCAGTCCGGCGGCGCCTACGGCTTCCGCGACCAGCTGCAGGACGTGATGGCCCTCACGCATTCGCACCCGGCCATGGTCCGGGAGCAGCTGCTGGCTTTCGCCGCCCGCCAGTTCACGGAGGGGGACGCGCAGCACTGGTGGCATCCGCCCTCCGGCCGCGGCGTGCGCAGCCACTGTTCCGACGATTACCTGTGGCTGCCGCTGGTCGCCTGCCTTTACGTCGAGGAGATTGGCGACACCGGCGTGCTCGAAGAGCAGGTGAGCTACCTGGATGGCCCGCCCGTAAAGCCGGAAGAAGAATCTTATTACGACCTGCCCCGCGCCGCCGGGAGTACGGGCACCCTTTACGAGCATTGCGTCCGCGCCGTGAAACGCGCGCTGAAGTTCGGCGCGCACGGCCTGCCCCTCATAGGCAGCGGGGACTGGAACGACGGCATGAACCTGGTGGGCCGCGAGGGGAAAGGGGAAAGCGTGTGGCTGGCCTTCTTCCTGTACCGCGTCCTGCGGGCCATGGCCCCCCTGGCCGAAAGCCGCGGCGACAAGGACTTCGCCGCCCTGTGCCTGGCGGAGGCGGATAAACTCGCGCTCAACGTCGAGGCCTCCGCCTGGGACGGCCAATGGTACCGGCGGGCCTATTTCGACAACGGCGACCCGCTGGGCTCCGCCTCCAATACCGAATGCCGCATAGATTCGCTGCCGCAGTCCTGGGCGGTCATCTCCGGCGCCGCTGACCCCGAGCGGGCGGCCGCGGCCATGGAGCAGGTAGACGGGCGGCTGGTGGACAGGAACCACTCGCTCATCAGGCTGTTCACGCCGCCCTTCGACAAAGGCGCCTCCGACCCCGGTTATATCAAGGGCTACCTGCCCGGCGTGCGCGAGAACGGCGGCCAGTACACCCACGCCGCGGCCTGGGCCGTGATCGCCTTCGCCATGCTGAAGGACAGGGCGCGCGCCTGGGAGCTGTTCAACCTTATCAACCCCATCCGCCACGGCGACACGCCGGAGAAATGCGCGGTCTACAAGGTGGAGCCCTTCGTGATGCCCGGCGACGTTTACTCCGCGGGGATCAACGCCGGCCGCGGCGGCTGGACCTGGTACACCGGGTCCGCCTCCTGGACGTACCAGTTGCTGGTGCGGCATTTGCTGGGCATCCGGCTGAAGGTGGACAGGCTTTTCTTCGAGCCCTGCCTGCCGGCGGAGTGGAAGTCGTTGAAGATGCATTACCGCTACCGGGAAACTTTTTTCCACATAACCATAGAGCGCGCCGGCGAGGGGGACAGCGTGCTCTCCGTAACGGCCGACGGCGCGCCGCGCGAAGACAAGTGCGTCCCGCTCACGGACGACCGCGGCGAGCACCGCGCCGATGTACGGATAGGCTAGCGCGGCAGCTCCAGCCGCCTGTCCACGCCTATCTTCCTAAGGAATTCCTCGTCGTGGGAGACCACCAACAGCGCCCCTCTGTAATTGCCCAGCGCGCTTTCCAGCCGCTCTATGCCGTCGAGGTCAAGGTTGTTGGTGGGCTCGTCGAGCAGCAGCAGGTGGGGGGGCTCGCCGCCGGACAGGACGCAGGCCAGCGCGGCCCGCAGCCGCTCTCCGCCGCTGAAGGACCCCGCCTTGCGGAAGACGTCGTCCTCGCGAAACAGGAAGCGCGCGAGCCTTAGCCGCCGGTCCTCCTCCTTCATCTCCGGGGCAAAGCGCGTGATGTTCTGCAGCAGCGTCAGTTCGTCGCGCAGCAGGTCTATCCGCTGGTCCAGGCAAGCTATACGGCTGGTCCTTACGGACAGCGCGCCGTACCGCTCTCCGGGCATTGCCGCGCCCGACGCCGCGGCCAGTACCAGTTTAAGGAAAGTGCTTTTCCCCGAACCGTTGGGACCGGCCACCGCCACGCGCTCCGGCCCGGCGAGGGAGAGGTCCAGCGCTCGCCCCAGCAAAAGCGCTGGGGCGCCTTCGTAGCGGTAATTCACGCCCGCGGCCTCTATCAACAGTTTCCCTTTCGGCACCTCGGTAAGCGGCATGTCCACGCTGATTATATTGCGTTCGCGCACCAGGGAGCGGGCGGCCTTTAGCTTCTGCGCCGCGCCGGCGAGGATATCCTCGTGCGTATTCTTAAGCTTCCCCATGGTCCGCTGCGCCTGCCGTTTCATGCCGCCCAGGATGATCTTGGGGATGCCGCCTTTAAGACCGCGCCGATGGCCCGCCGCCATGCGGTGCGCCTGCCGCTCCAGGCTTTCCCGCAGCTCGCGCTTCTCGCGCTTTACCTCCTCCCGCGCGGAAACGATCCTGCGCTCGAGCGAATTCTCCTCGTCGCTCCTGGCCTCGGCGTAGAACTGGTAATTCCCGCCGTAGGCGGCCAGGCCGCGGTTGGAGAGCTCCAGTATCCTGTGCGCCAGGCCCAGCAGCTCCCGGTCGTGGCTGACGACGACGGCGCACTTTTTCCAGGATTGCAGGAACTCCAGCAGGCTGCGCCTGCCGTCCGCGTCCAGGTTATTGGTGGGCTCGTCGAGCAGCAGTATATCCGGCTTGGCCAACAGCAGCCCGGCGAGGCGTACCTTTACCACCTCGCCGCCGCTAAGGGTAGCGAACTCCCGGTCAAGCCCGATATGCCCGGCGCCCAGGCGGGATAAAACGGCGGCTGCCGCCTCCCGCAGATCCCAGTGCCCGTCCGCCAGCGCGAAGAGCTCTGGCGAGGTTTCGCCTTCCGCTATGCGCTTTAAAGCGGCCAGCCTGTCCGCCACACCGAGGGCCTCGGCCACGGTGCACTCGCCGCAGGCGAAAGCGTTCTGCGGCAGCAAGGCGGCAATGCCGCTTACGGCCACCGAGCCGCGGGAAGGCGCCAGCGCGCCGGCGATAAGCCTGAGCAGCGTGCTCTTGCCGGTGCCGTTAGCCCCGACAATACCGGTAAGGCCCCGCTCAAGTGAGAAGTCGAGCCAGCCGAAGAGCGGCGCCCCGTCGGGGAAAGAATAAGCTAGGCCGCTGCCGGCGGCAAAGATCTTGGGTGACGTCATAAAACCTCCTATGGAGGAGACAGCTTTAGAAACGCGCTACAGGGTAGCGGGGGGAATGTCTGGGGTGAGGCCGAAACCTAGTTCTTGTCCATAGGATGCACGCTTGGGAAGCGTACCTTGGTATTTTATAAAATCTCCGGCCCGCAGGGGGAAATTTGCATATTAAATAGCACCGCCCGCAGTATCACAACTCCCGCACGATATCATAAGGTATCCCCAGCAGCCCGCCGTGACGGGGGGCCCGACCGCGCTTTCCGGGAGACGACCGACATGCAAGAAACCGAAGACTTCCAGCCGGAACGGCACAGATTCTTCGTAACCTGGCTGCCGCTTCAGGGCGCCTTCGCCCGGGAGCTGGAGTACAAGGGCCCGCCGGGCTCGCTGCCATTCTTCATAACGCCCGCGCTGGACCCGTCCCCGCCCGGCGGCTCCGGCGCCTACAACCTGTGGCAGCTGCAGCAGGGCCTGGTCTTCTGCTGGAACAAGGAGCCGCACGGCGCCGTCAACATCCCCAAAGCCTCGCGCCGCAGGATCCTGCGGCGCCTCGGCGAGGTAGACGGCCACGGCCTGGCGCTGGCGGTAGTGGAAGTGAACGTGCACGTGTTCGACAGGATCGGCTTCGACGAGGGGCTGGACTGCGCCGTCAACGGCCTGGACATCTGCAAGGGCGCCCCGGACTACGCCCGGCTGTTCCTGGACACCGTGGTCTCCTACGCCCCGCTGCTGGACGGGGCGGCCGCCGCGCGCGCCCTGCGCGAGCTCCCGGCCGCGGCGGCGGCGCTTACCCGCGAGAACTCCGGGCAGGACGGCTACGAGCTGGCGCTCGCGGCGCAGGCGGCCGCGCTGGCCGTGCTGGATGATAAAAAAGCCCTGTCCGCCTTCTACGTCGAGAACCTGGAAAACTACAAATTCGCCGACGCCGACCTCGGCGACTTCGCCGCCGACGTCAGCGTGCAGCCGGGCGCCCCGCTTAAGGAAACCTTCGCGCGCCTGGCGGGGCTGATGCACCCGGCCGCGCAGCCCGCCGAGCAGAGCAAGTAGGGCCGAGAGAAAGTAACGGGGGAGGAAGTATGAAACACGACCAGCTTGCGGGGCTAGCGGCGCTGCTCAGGTATTATTCGCTCAAGTGCACCACCAGGGCCGGCTCCGGCCATCCCACGTCCTCGCTGTCGGCCGCCGAGCTGATGGCCGGGCTGCTCTTCGGCGGCACGTTCCGCTACGACACGGCCAGCCCGAACCACCCCAACAACGACCGCCTCATCTTCTCCAAGGGACACGCCTCCCCGCTGTTCTATTCCCTGTGGCTGGCCGCGGGCCAGGTGACGGAGGCCGAGCTGATGTCCTACCGCGCCTTCGGCAGCACGCTCGAGGGCCACCCCACGCCGCGCTTCCGCTATGCCGAAGCGGCCACCGGCTCGCTGGGGCAGGGCCTCTCCATAGGGCTGGGCATGGCGCTCAACGCCAAGTACATAGACAAGCTGCCCTGCCGCACGTACGTGCTGCTGGGCGACGGAGAAATGGCCGAGGGCTCGCAGTGGGAGGCCCTCCAGCTGGCGGCGCATTACAAGCTGGACAATCTGGTGGGAATCCTCGACGTGAACCGCCTGGGGCAGAGCGGCGAGACCATGTACGGCCGGGACGCGCAGGCCTACCATCTGCGGATCGGCGCCTTCGGCTGGGAAACGATTTTAGTGGACGGGCACGACCTCGAGGAGGTTACTAACGCGTACCGCGCGGCCGCCGGCGCCGGGCGCCCCGTGATGATAATCGCCAATACCGTAAAGGGCAAAGGGGTTTCTTTCCTGGAGGACCAGGCCGGCTGGCACGGCAAAGCGCTGAGCGAGGATGAGTTTGAGAAAGCTCTGGGGGAGCTGGGCCCGGTGGACACCTCACTGCGCGGGACCATTGCGCCGCCGGAGAACCTGCAGCCGCCCGCGCCGCGCGCCGGGGCGGCGGCACCGGCAGACTATAAGCTAGGAGACCTCGTGGCCACGCGCGAGGCCTACGGTAGTGCGCTCAAGCGCCTCGCACCCGCCTTCCCGGACCTGGTCAGCCTGGACGGCGAGGTGAGCAATTCCACGCGCTCGGATATTTTCAGGGATGCGTACCCGGACCGCTATTTCGAAATGTTCGTCGCCGAGCAGAACATGGCGGGCGCGGCGCTGGGGCTGGCGCTGCGTGGCCGCATCCCCTTCGTCTCCACCTTCGCCGCTTTCCTGAGCCGCGCTTACGACCAGGCGCGCATGAGCCAGTATTCGCGGGCCAATATCAAGTTCGTCGGCTCTCACGCCGGGGTTTCCATCGGCGCCGACGGCCCGTCGCAGATGGGGCTGGAGGACCTGGCCATGTTCCGCGCGCAGCCGGAAAGCGTGGTGCTCTACCCCTGCGACGCCGTATCCGGGGAGAAGCTCACCGAGGCGGCGGCGCGGCATAAGGGGCTGGTGTACCTGCGCACCACGCGCGAAAAGACCCCTGTCATCTACCCTAACGGCGAGGAATTCGCCGTAGGCGGCTGCAAGGTGCTGCGCCGCAGCAACGCCGACGAGGCCACGGTGGTGGCGGCGGGGATAACCGTGCACGAGGCGCTGGCGGCGTACGAGGAGCTCAAGCTGGAGGGCGTCCGAATACGGGTGATAGACCTTTACAGCGTTAAGCCCCTGGACGCCGCCGCCCTGCGGACCGCGGCCCGGGAAACGGGCCTGGTGATACCGGTGGAGGACCATTACGCCGCCGGCGGGCTGGGCGAGGCGGTGGCGGCCGCGCTGGCCCCGCAAGGCGCCAGGGTGCAGATCCTGGCCGTGGAAAAAATCCCCATGAGCGGCAAGACCGCGGAGCTGCTGGACTACGCGGGCATCTCGCGCAAAGCCATCGCCGCCAGGGTGAGAGAAGCGCGCATGCCAGCCGCCTCCGGCGCCTAAGCACCCGTTGCCCTTAAAAAAAGAAGGTAAAATCGCCTATTCGGTTTCGGCGGCCCGACTGCGTTTTTATTTTTAAATTATGGCCACCGGGGGAAAGAATTTCAACGGGGGCACCTTGGCTTATTAAAAACCCGCCAGGCTCGCTGTTCGCTCGCCCTGTCGGGCTTTTCTGTTAATGTTATGTAGCCCCCGTGGGGAAGCAGAGACAACCAATACTTCCGTTTAGAGCATAACTGCAAGCCCCTCCCATATAACGCCAGAACAGGCCGCAAGACCGGATACAACCCGACGACAACTACAAATCAGTAGGTTAGCCTACTATTTTGTTGACACCCCAAATATCACCTGCTATAATTTATCCATGAAGACCTTCCTTAGGCAACAGACGAAAACACTTATCGAACGCCTGAAAAAGCCCGGCACTCTCCTCCAAATCATAGTCGGCCCTAGACAGGTCGGAAAAACCACAGCGATACGCCAGACACTGGCCGCTTTGGAGAAAAAAGGATTTACACCATTTTTCGCCAGTGCGGACGCACTCGCGGCGCCGCCATCGGAATGGATATCCGCTCAATGGGACAAAGCATCAGCCCTTGCCCGCGCCGGCAAGCCCGTAGTCCTGGCCTTCGACGAGCTTCAAAAAATCCCCGGCTGGAGCGAGATCGTAAAAGCACATATCGACAGGAGCGCCCAGCTTCCGCCAAAGCAGCGCCCGAGGGTGATATTATCTGGCTCTTCCGCGCTGCTAATAGAGCGCGGTCTTACCGAAAGTCTTGCCGGACGTTTTGAATTGATCAGGTTCCCGCATTGGAGCCTTCTGGAAATGCATGACGCATTCGCCATGGGCATAAATGAATACCTTGCAGCCGGGGGCTATCCCAAGATCAGGGAATTCCGCGGTGAGCCTGTGCGCTTCCAGGAATACGTCAGGGATTCCATAATAGAACCTGTCCTCAGCAAGGACATACTCCTGCTGCACCCCGTCAACAAGCCGGCGCTTTTAAGGCGGCTTTTTGAATTTTCCTGCTATCATACGGCGGAAGTTGTTTCGTTGCAGAAGATGCTGGGGCAACTCACGGATAGGGGGAACGTGACCACTATCGCGGATTACCTGCATCTTTTGAGCAAGGCTTTCCTTATCGCCCCGATCCAGAAATACAGCCGCGAAATTCTGCGCATACGCGCATCCAGCCCAAAACTTATAGTAATGGCCCAGGCACTGGTCTCGTCCGTACGGAATGCGCAAGCAAAGACGATCACGGGAACCCCAGAACTGTTCGGGCGGCTGGCCGAGAACGCGGTAGGCGCAGCCTTAATCAGAATGGCCGAAAATAACGGGGGTGAGGTGTTTTACTGGAGGGAGCGCGACCTGGAAGTGGACTATATTCTGAAATTTGGAGAAAAAGTGCTCGCCATAGAGGTTAAGTCCGGACGCACCAAGGAAACGCACAGCGGATTATCAATCTTCCTGACCAGGAATAAACAAGCAGCCGGGCTTGTTATCACCAACGCCAAGCTAAAGGGTCAGAAATCCTTGAGCCTGCAAGATTTCCTTCTAGCTCCGGAGCAGATACTGGAGAAGAGATAAATGCAGAAACCGGAAAAACCGCAGAGCGGGGACCCACGGAGCCGCCCGAATAAGGCCGTATTCATTATTACTTTCGGATGCCAGATGAACGAGGCGGATTCGGAGGCTATTGCCGCGGCTTTCCGGCGGCGGGGGTATGCGCTTACCGACGAGATAAAGAAAGCAGACGCCGTGGTGGTGAATACCTGCACCGTGCGGCAGAAAGCCGAGGATAAGGCCATCTCTCAGATAGGGCGCCTGCGCATCTGGAAAGAGAAGCGCCCAGACGGCAAGCTTTTCGTGGTTGGCTGCGCGGCGCAGAAGCTGGGAGAGAAGAACATCAAGAGCCGCTTCAATTTTGTGGACGAGGTAGTGGGCGCAAAAGCTATAGAGCAGTTCGAGGATTCGCTGATACGCCAGCTGGGCCCCTCGCCGGAGGGCGAGACCGAGCACCAGAACCTCTACCGCTCGCCGCAGACCGCTTACACCACAGTCATGCGCGGCTGCTCGCTGAAATGCTCCTACTGCATAGTGCCGGCCGTGCGTGGCCCCGCGGTTTTCCTGTCGCCGGAGGCGGTGCTGGCGGACGCGGCGGAAAAGCTCAAGGCCGGGGCCAAAGAGATAGTGCTGCTTGGCCAGACGGTAAACTCCTATAAATACGGCAAGACCACGTTCTCCGAACTCTTAAGGAAAGCCCTGGCCCTGCCGGGGCTGCTGCGGCTGCGCTTCATGAGCCCGCATCCTATCTATTTCGACGCCGCCTTCATGGAAGTTCTCGCGGCCGAGCCCAAGCTGGCGCGGCACATGCATCTGCCGGTGCAGAGCGGCTCGGACCGCATACTCAAGCTCATGCGCCGCGGCTACACGCGTGCCGATTACCTGGCCCTGCTCGCGCGCCTGCGGGCGGCAGCGCCGGGGCTGGCGGTATCCACGGACTTCATAGTGGGCTACCCGGGCGAGACCGAAGCGGACTTCAACGACACCTTGGCGCTGGTGCGGGAGGGCCGCTTCTCGCTGGCCTACTGTTTTAAGTATTCCCCGCGCACGGACAAGCCGGAAATGGCCGCCACCATAAGCGAAACCGTCATGGAGGCAAGGCTTGAAAAACTGCTGGTAGCGGTGAAGGAAAATTCGCGGCTTGTATTAAATGAAAGAATTGGTAAAATAGAGGAAGTTCTTTTCGAGACGGAAACCTATGGCCGCGCCTCCGGGAATTTCGCCGTGAGGGTGAAGGCCGGCGGGACGCCAGGGGAGATGGCCGCGGTACTGGTCTCCGGCGCTGAAAAAAATACTTTGAACGGGAAACTACAATGACAAAAAAAATCAGCAAGGTTCTTAAGGAAAGGCGCGAGCATGTGCGCCTGCCCATCCTGCACGGCATCCTGGAGCCCGTGGAGATAGAGTTTTTCACCAAGGACGCGCACGGCCACCCCGTGCCCCAGCCGGCTATCCTCGCCGACCTCTCCGCCGGCGGCATGCGGCTCATCACCTTCATGGCCCCGCCCCACACCAAGGAGCTCAACATCCTCCTCAAGCTCAACGGCGTCAAGCAGATGCCGGTGACCGGCAAGATCTCCTGGGTAAAGGACAAGGGCGGCGTGTTCATGAACGGCATCTCGTTCTCCCACATCAGCGCCGACGACCGCAAGCGCATCAACGAGCTGGCCGAGGACTACACCGACTGCGACACGCGCTACGCGCTGAAGCTGCCGGAAGTCTGCGTGGAGACCTGCCGCGCGCACGGCCTGTGCAACAAGCCCCAGAAGGACGAGCCGCTCTTCAAGAAGAAGTAAGCTGCCATACGGCTGGACGGCTAGGCGGCTAGACGGCCGGCAGGGGAACAACCTGCCGGCCTTTTTTATTACTCCTGAATGTCCCTGACACCACTTAAACCTATAACGCTGATGGGGGCCAACGCCTCCGGCAAGACGGACCTGGCGCTGGAACTCGCGCGCAGGCTGGGCGGGGAGATAGTCTCGGCCGATTCCAAGCAGACCTATAAGCTGATGGAGGCCGGCACCGCCAAGCCGCACGGCGCCTGGACCGACACGCCCGCCGGGAAGTTCTACCTGGTAGAGGGCGTGCCCTATCATTTTGTGGACATCCTGGACCCGCGCGCCACCTGCGACGCGGGCTCATTCGTCAGGGACGCCAAGAAGCTTTTGCCCGAGATCTGGGCGCGCGGCAAAGTGCCCATCATGGCCGGCGGCACCGGCCTCTACGTGCAGGCCTACTGGAACGGCCTGGACGACCTGCCCGCTTCCGACCCGACGCTGCGGCAGCAGCTGACCGCGCTGGCCGAGAGCGGCGGCAAGATGGCGCTCTACGCCGAGCTCATAAGGCTGGACCCCGAGGCCGCGCGCCGCATACCGCCCGGCAATGTGCAGCGCGTGATGCGCGCCATAGAGATAACGCGGCTGGCGGGTAAGCCGGCCTCGCAGTTGTGGACAGGCAGGCTCGTCGACTCGCTGCCCGCGCACGACGGGAAATTCGTTTTCATCCGGTGGGCCAAAGAGCTGCTGGCCGAGCGCATAAAGCGCCGCACGGTGACGCGCTTCGACGAGTGGGAGGCGGAAACGCGCGCGCTGCTGGCGCAGGGCTACCCCGAGGACTGCCCGGGCCTAAAGACCCTGGGCTACCCGCAGATGCTGGACTATCTGGCTGGCCGCGTTACCAAGGCGGACGCCATCCGCATGATAGTGTCGGCTTCGATGGCCTACGCCAAGCGGCAGAACACCTGGTTCTCCCGCTACCGCAACACTCTGCGCCTGGAGCTGCAGAAGCCGGAGGATTACGACCCGGCCGCGCTCGCTGAAAGGATCCTTAACGCATGAAAGTGATTTTAATAGCGGCCGAACTGAAGCGCAGCCGGGGCACCGGCGGCGGCACCTCGCTCGACGAACTTTGGCGCCTGGCGGAGACGGCCGGCCTGGAACCCATACAAAAAATCAGCGTGCGCGTGCAGGCCTGGAACCCGGCCACGCTCATAGGATCTGGCAAGGTGGAAGAGCTGAAAGAGCTGGTCAAAGAGACCGGCGCGGGCGCGGTCATCTTCGACGAGGAGCTGACCCCCGGCCAGGGCCGCAACCTGGAGAAGGCCCTGGGCGTCGCCGTGGCCGACAGGCCGCGGCTCATCATAGACATTTTCGCCATGAGGGCCCGCACGCGCGAGGGCAAACTGCAGGCGCGGCTCGCGGGCTTCAACTACGCGCTCTCCCGGCTGGGCGGCAAGGGCGGCAGCATGGACCAGCAGCGCGGCATGATAGGCGGCCGCGGCTCCGGCGAGAAGAAACTTGAGTACGACAAGCGCGAGCTGCGCGTGAAGATCTCCGAGCTGGAGGAAGAGATAGACGATATCCGCCGCGAGCGCCACACGCAGCGCGCCCAGCGCGACGCGGTGCCCATGCCGCAGGTGTCCATTGTGGGCTACACCAACGCCGGCAAGAGCACGCTGCTCAACTGCCTTACCGGCAGCTCGCACGTCTACGCCGACGATAAATTGTTCGCCACGCTGGACCCCACCACCAAGCGGGTGCGCCTGCCGGCCGGCGGCTGGGCGCTGTTCACGGACACGGTGGGCTTTATCCAGAAGCTGCCGCACGACCTGATAGCCGCCTTCCGCGCCACGCTGGAGGAGATCCGCTACAGCGACCTCATCCTGCACGTGCACGACCTCTCCTCGCCCGACGCCAAAGAGCAGCACGAGGCCGTGAAGGCCACGCTGGAGGAGCTGGAGATAAAGGGCATCCCGGTGCTGAACGTCTTCAACAAGGCCGACGCAGTCAAAGACCCGGCGGTGTCGGCCTGGGCCCCCGAGCGCCTGCGCCCCGTCTTCATGTCGGCCCTGACGGGCAAGGGCGCCGACCAGCTGCTGACCGCCTGCGAGGCCGCCCTGGCCGCGCGCTGGGGGGATTACGAGCTGACAGTGCCCGCCGGCTCCAAAGGCCTGATAAAGGAAGTTTACGCCTGCTGCCTGGTAAAGGCGGCCGAGTACGGGCAGGACGGCGTTACCCTTAAGTTCAAGGCCACGCCCGAGAACTATGCCAGGCTGAAAAAGAAAGTAATTGTTTAATATAATCTTTTCAATGACCCATTTCGAGACAGCCCTGCTTTTCATAGCCAGCTACATACTGGGCGCCATCCCGTCCGGCTACCTGATCGGCCGGCTGCACGGCATAGATATCCGCAAGCACGGCTCGGGCAACCCGGGCACGGCCAACGTCTACCGCACGCTGGGCAAGGTGCCGGGCATAGCCACTTTCCTTATAGACTTCCTCAAAGGCTTCGGCCCCACCTGGGTGGCGGCGCAGTACTTCTTTATCCCGGGCTCGATGGACTTCAGCAAGGGGCATTGGTGGATACCCGTGACGGCGGGCGCCCTGGCCATAGCCGGCCACATCTGGACCGTCTTCCTCAATTTCCACGGCGGCAAGGGCGTGGCCACGGCCGCGGGCGTCTTCATGGCGCTGCTGCCCGTGCCCACGGCGGGCGCCTTCGTGGTGTTCGGCATCGCCGTGGCCGTCACCAGCCACATCTCGGTGGGCTCCATGGCGGCCTCGGTGGCGCTGCCGATACTCTGCTTTATCCTGGCCAAGGACTACCAGCGGCCGTTCACGCTGCTGGCGCTGGCGGTCTGCGCGCTGATCTTCTACACGCATATCGCCAACATCAGGCGCATACTCAAAGGCGCCGAGCTTTCCTTCCAGCATAAGAAAGAGTCGGGCCCGGCGGAAGGCGCCAAAAAAGAATGACAAAGGAAACAAACACCGGCGACGTGGAAGTGCGCATTTATTCCATAGCGACCAGCCTTACCGAATCCATCATCTTCCTGGACGAGATAGAGGGCTCGCGCATCCTGCCCATCTGGATAGGCCCCATGGAGGCCCAGGCCATAGCCATCCGCCTCTCCGGCTACCCGTCGCCGCGCCCCATGACGCACGACCTGCTTTTCTCCGTCATCAAGACGCTAGGCCTCACGCTGACGCGCGTTAGCATCACCGACATTGTGGAGAACACCTACTACTCAAGCCTCCACCTGGCCGAGCCCGGAGGCGCCAACGTGCGCCTGGTGGACTCGCGCCCGTCCGACGCTGTGGCGCTGGCGGTGCGCTTCGGCTGCCCCATTTTCATCAATGAGAAGGTCTTCGGCAAGACGCAGGTGCTGTCGAAGCCCATCACCGAGGACGAAGTGACCAAGTTCAAGCACGACCTCAAGAACCTCAAGCCCAACGACATCATAGGCCAGCTGCTGGGCGGGGGCCCCAAGCAGGGGCCATCGGAAGAGGACGAGGAAGAAGAGGGCGGGACAGAAGAGGGGGAGGAAAAGGACGATGAATAGGCTCGACCTGATACGGGAACTGACCAAGCATTTGACGACGGAGCGGGACGCCAAGCTGGCGGTCTGCAAGACTTTCGAGATCATGGGTGAAGCCCTGCGCGAAAACCGCAAGGTGGTCATCTCCAACTTCGGCACCTTCAAGGTGAAGGAGCGCATGCCGCGCCAGATGCGCAACCCCAAGACCAACGCCCGCGTGATGGTGGGGCCGCGCAAGAGCATCCGCTTCAAGCCGTCCAAGAAGCTCACCATCGGGATGTAATGGCCGAGAAGACCTACTTCACCATGCGCGAGGCGGCCCGCCACGCGCAGCTGCCGGAATACACCATCCGCTACTGGGAGCAAAAATTCCGCCTGGTGCGCCCGCTGCGGCTCGCCAGCGGCCACCGCCGCTACACCCGGGCGGACATCGACGCGCTGCTGGAGATCAAGGACCTGGTGTTCGTGAAGGGCTACTCTCTCGACGGGGCGCGCAAGGCCCTGGCCGCCAAGCGGCGCCTGGTGAAGGCCTCCGGCAAGCCCGCTCCGGGCAGGCCCGCGGGTCCCGGCAAAAGCATCTTGCTCGACGAGATAAAGAAAGAGCTGCGGCTGCTGATAAAAGAGCTGTGACCTGCGCGCCTTTTATTTTTTGGTATAATAAGTATTCAGTTTCGGCCCGCGCCACCGGGGCGTGGCTCAATGGTAGAGCGTTCGCTTGGGGTGCGAAAGACTCCGGGTTCAATTCCCGGCGCCCCGATGAGGCGGGCTGAAACTAAAGACCGGCGTTAACAGCGCCGGTCTTTTTTTATTTGCCGTTTGTTGTAGAATATCGGTATCGGGAATTCAGGAGGAACCATGAAATATATTCTTTGCGCCGCGGCCCTGTTCTCTGCCGGCAGCCTGCGCGCGGCGGACGCGCCCGCCGACCCCAACCAGATAGCCTTCAAGTTCTACGCCGCCGAGGCCGCCAAGCCCGGCAACGTGTTCTTTTCTCCCTACAGCATGTACACCGCCTTCGCCATGACCTACGAAGGCGCGAAGGGCGACACCGCCTCCGAGATAGCCGCCGTCTTCGGCTACCCGGCGCAGACCGCGGACCTGCGCGCCGCCGCTAGCCGGCAGAAGAAGGCCCTGGCCGCCGCGGCCAAAGAGGCCGAGTTCACGCAGGCCAACTCCTTCTGGATGCAGAGGGGCTACAACTTCCTGCCCGACTACCTGAAGGCGCTCAAGAAATTCTACTCTGGCGAAGGCAAGGGCGCCGACTTCAGGGGCCGCACCGAGACCGCCCGCAAGGACATCAACTCCTGGACCGCCGGCAAGACCAAGGGCAAGATCAAAGAGCTGTTCCCCGCCGACTCGCTGGACGCGATGACGCGGCTGGTGCTGGTGAATGCCGTATATTTCAAAGGGGCCTGGCAGACGCCCTTCAAGAAGGACATGACCTTTGAGGGCGACTTCACCAAGACCGGCGGCGAGAAGGTGAAGGTCAGCATGATGAGCGCTCCCGGCACGCGCGACGCCGAGTATACCGAGAACGACGAGTTCCAGGCGGTGCGGCTGGCCTACAAAGGCGGCGGCCTGTCCATGCTGGTGCTGCTACCCCGTGAAGGTAAGAGCCCGGCGGACCTGGAGAAAGGCCTGGACGGCGCCAAGCTGGAAGAGATCCGCAAGAGCCTGGGCAAAGAGAAGGTGCGGGTGTTCCTGCCCAAGTTCAGCTTCAGCTCCGGCTTCAAGCTTAACGCCGCGCTGGCCGGGCTGGGCATGCCCACCGCCTTCACCGACAAGGCGGACTTCTCCGGGATGACCGGCGACAAGAGCTTGTTCATCCAGAACGCCTTTCACAAGGCCTTCGTGGAAGTGAGCGAGGAGGGGACGGAGGCCGCGGCAGCCACCGGCGTGGCGATGGGGCTGAAGTCCATGCCCATGGGCATCATGACCTTCCGCGCCAACAGGCCGTTCCTGTTCTTTATAGAGGAGCCCAAGAGCGGGCTGCTGCTCTTCATGGGCAGGATGGAAGACCCTTCCAAGAAGTGAGCTAGACGGCTTTAAAGCCGGCTTTCTCTACGGCCGCCCTCAGGTCAACGGGGGCGGCCTTTTTTTCGTCGTGCTCGACGACGGCTTCGGCCCGCTCCAGGCTTACCTCCACGGCCAGCACGCCGGGAACCCTCTTGAGCGCGTTCTCCACGCCGGCGCGGCAGCCGCCGCAAGTCATGCCCTGCATCTTGATCACGGTTTTCATATGGTTCACCTTCCCTGAAATATTATACCACGTGCCGCGCCGCCGGTCTTGACAAGAATGGTTCTTATCTGGTATTGTTTCCTTGATGAGAAACATTCCATATAAGAGATCGGCGCCCGCCCGGCACGCCTTCCGCATGACGCCTCAGCGCGCCGAGATCCTGCGCGTGCTGGAGGGGAACAAGTCCCACCCGTCAGCGGAGCAGCTGCACCGCCGCATAGCCAGGAAATTTCCCGGCATCTCCGTAGCCACCGTCTACAATACGCTGGAGTCGCTGCTAGGCCGCGGCGAGATAGCGGAGGTCCGCATAGACCGCTCCCGCTCCCGCTTCGATCCCTGCACCGACGGCCACGCCCACCTGATGTGCGTTAAGTGCGGCCTCATCGCGGACCTGAAAGCGCCGCCCAGACCGCCAGTCCCGGCGGGCAAGCCGGCCGGCTTTCAAATACTGCATTTCAACCTGGAATTTTACGGGGTCTGTCCCGCCTGCGCCAAGCCGGCGGGGCGCAAGGAGAACAAATCATGTCAGAAGAAAGAAAAGAAGTGATAACCGTCGGGGAGAAGGTCCCTGCCTTCCACCTGGAAACTTTCGAGCCGGTGGCCGTCCAGTTCGGCAGCTTCCACCTGGAGGACGCGGTAAAGGCGGGCAAGTGGACGGTGCTGGTCTTCTACCCGGCCGACTTCACCTTTGTCTGCCCCACGGAGTTGGCCGACCTGGCCGACAAGCACGCGGAGCTTGAGAAGCTGGGCGCCGTGGTGCTGTCCGTCAGCGCCGACACCAAGTTCACCCACATGGGCTGGCAGGGCCAGGAGCGCCTGCTCAAGGACGTGAAGTACAGCATGGGCTCCGACGCGCGCGGCGCCCTGGCGCAGGCGCTGGGCGCCTACGACTACAGATCCGGCATGGCCTACCGCGGCACCTTCATCATCAACCCCGACGGCGTCCTGGCCGGAGCTGAGGTAAACCTCAACAACGTGGGCCGCGATATGGCCGAGCTTGCGCGCAAGCTCAAGGCCTTCGTGCACACCTACAAGAACCCGGCGGAGGTCTGCCCGGCCAAGTGGCAGCCCGGAGACAAAACCCTGAAACCCTCCGAGAAGCTGGTGGGCAAGGTGGCGGACGCGCTTGAATAATTTCGCCCTTCGGGGCGGAAAACCGCAGCGATAGAGAGACAGCAGGCCTGGCGCCTTCGGGTGCCAGGCCTGTTCGTTTTGTATAATCAAAACATGGAGACGGCGGGACAAGGGTATCCTTTAAAAGTAGCTCTGATCTACGGGGCCGCGCCGTCGGGGCATTACGCCGCGGCGCGGGCCGTGGCGGAGTTCCTGCCGCCCAGCATCATAGAGCCGGTCTTCGTGAACCTCTCCGAGGTCTACCCGGACTTCGGCCCTTTCGTGGCGCGCACCTATCTGCAACTGCTGGGCAAAACCCCGGCCCTCTGGGAATACGTCTACGACAACGACTTCGTAGCGCTGGCCGCCACCGCCTTCCGCGAGGCGATACTGCCGTTCTCGTCGCAGAAGCTCGCCGACCTCCTGATAAAAAAGAACATCCGCGCCGCCGTGTCCACGCAGGCTTTCTCGTCGCTGCTGATCACCAAGAACAAGCGCCTGGCCAAACTGCCGCTCTTCTCCGTGCTCACTGATTTCTGCGCCCACGCCTACTGGCCGCCGCGGGGCGTGCGGGCTTACTTCGCGCCGGAGCGCGGCGCCGCCACCCGGCTGCGGGAAAAAGGCGCCCCCGCCGAGCGCATCTTCCAGACCGGCATCCCGGTGCGCAAGGAATTCACCGGCCCCCAGCCCGACAAGGCCGCGGCCCGCAAGGCCCTGGGCCTCGCTCCTCACTTGTTCACGGTGCTCATCACCGGCGGCAGCCGCGGCCTGGGCGACCTGCTGCAGGCGGCGCTGGCGCTGAAGCCCCTGCTCGGCCGCCTGCAGGTGGTAGTGCTCTGCGGCAACAATCGCCGCCTGTGCCGCCAGGCGGAAAAGGCCGCCGGCTCGCGGCGCTCCATGCGCTTTGTGGAATTCACCGAGAACCCGGCGGAGTACTACCGCGCGGCCGACCTGGTGGTGGGCAAGCCCGGCGGCGTCACGGTGGCGGAGACCATGGCGCTGGCCAAGCCCTTCATCATCTACTCGCCGCTGCCCGGGCAGGAGGAGCGCAACACCGCGTTCTTGTACCGGCACCGCCTGGCAGAGACCGCCGGCTCGCCGGAGGAGCTGGAGCCGCTGGTGCGCCGCTACCTGCACAACCCCGCCGCGCTGGCGCACGCCTCGCGCGCGCTGGCAGAGCACGCCCGCCCCCACGCGGCGCGCGACATAGCCGCCAAGATCATAGAGGCCCTCACCGGCAACGGCGGCTGACGCCCCGCGCGCGTTGGACTTTGCCGGGAAATTCTGCTATTATATTTGCGCAGTACCCGGAGTTTATCGGGGCGTGGCTCAGCTGGCTAGAGCGCTCGCTTCGGGTGCGAGAGACCGTGAGTTCAAATCTCACCGCCCCGATCCAAATTTCAGCCCGACCCGCCTTTTCGGCGGGTTTTGCTTTCAGGGGATTGCGGTGTCAATACCTCCTTGATAGGCCATGGGCTATTTAGTATCATTGTTACGCGGGGTAATTATATTATGCGTTTAAGCTTCAGAGTCTTCGGCAGCGTGCAGGGCGTGGGCTACCGCTGGTTCGTCAAAGAGACGGCCGGCCGCCACGCTGTCACCGGCTGGGTGCGCAACGCCTCGGACGGCGCGGTGGAGGGGGAGGCCCAGGGCGGCGTGCCCGCGCTGGACGGCTTTCTGAAGGACCTCAAGAGCGGCCATCCCTTCGCCCGGGTGGACAAGGCCGAGACGCAGGAGATGCTGGACCAGGACGGCGCGGAAAAAGATTTTTACATCAAACCTACCGTTTAAAGAAGGAACCCAATGGCTGAAGAAAAAGAGAACGAAGAGTCCGAAAAGGAAGAGGCCCCCAAAGAGGCGCTCTCGCCCGCGAAGGCCAAAGAAAAGCTGAGCGACATCAACATCGACTCTACCAACCAGTACATCCGCAAGATCAGCCAGATCGACCACAAGATCTCGCGCGAGGAATCGCACGAGCTGTGGAAGCGCGTGAAGCGCGGCGACCGCCGCGCCAAAGAGCGCATCATGGAGCTGAACCTGAAGCTCGTGATCCCGATAGCCAAGCGCTTCCTGTACCAGGGCGCGGACCTGATGGACCTGGTGGAAGAGGGCAACTTGGGCCTGCTGCACGCCATCGACAAGTTCGAGCCGAGCAAGGGCTACCGCTTCTCCACCTACGCCTCCTACTGGGTGGAGCAGTATGTGCGCCGCTCCGTCGAGGAGAATTCCAAGACCATCCGCATCCCGCCGCACGCGTGGACCGCGCTGCGCAAGTGGCTCAAGCAGTGGGACGCCATGCACGGCAAGCTCGGCCGCGATCCGACGATGGCCGAGATGGCCAAGCACATGCACTGGAACGCCAACCAGGTGCGCACCGCGCTGAACGCTTCCGAGATCGTGACGGGCCTGTCCTCCATTGAGACGCCGCTGTCCTCCAGCGACGGCATGGACGACACCGTGGGCGACACGCTGAAGGACTCCGCGTCCTCCACGCCCGACAACCTGATCTCCATCCTGCGCCTGCACGACGAGCTGAAGGACGCCCTCGTGGAGATAGGCGAGCGCGAGCGCATGATAGTGGAGTACCGATACGGCCTCACCGGCCAGACCCCGATGACCTTGAACGACATCGGCAAGAAGCTGGACCTCAGCCGCGAGCGCGTGCGCCAGATAGAAGAGCGCGCGCTGCTGCGCCTGCGCCGCGTGGCCGCCAAGATGGGCCTGATAGAGCTGGGCCGCAAGCCCGACCACACCAACCTGCAGCCGGGCTGGCAGGCGCCCAAGGTGAAGACCGATATCCTGGGCGACGCCATACCGACCAAGCCCTACGAGCCGCGCAAGCCGCAGAAAGGAAAAAAATAACGGGGGAGATCTATGTCCGTCACAGCCGAAGCTCTTAGCGTTAAACTGAAGTCGATAATCCGCGACGTGCCGGATTTCCCGAAGCCCGGGATAATCTTCAAGGATATCACGCCGCTGCTGGCCGACCACGCCGCCTTCACGGAGCTGGTGCAGGCCTTCGCCGCAGCCTTCCGTGGCGCCGGGATAACCAAGGTGCTGGGCATAGAGGCCCGCGGCTTCCTGCTCGCGTCCCCCATAGCCATGGCGCTGGGCGCGGGCATTGTGCCGGTGCGCAAGAAGGGCAAGCTGCCCTACAAGCGCGTCAGCGCAACCTACGCGCTGGAGTACGGCACGGACACGCTGGAGATGCACGAGGACGCCGTGAAGCCGGGCGAGAAGGTGCTGGTGGTGGACGACGTGCTGGCCACCGGCGGCACGGCCGCCGCTGTGTGCGAACTCGTGGAGAAGATCGGCGGCAAAGTGGCCGGCGTGGGCATGCTGATAGAGCTAGAGTTCCTGAACGGCCGCGCCAAGCTGGGCGACCGCAACATCGTTTCTTTGATAAAATACTAGTCGCTCTACATAAGTTGCAGTCCTTCATCTTCGGGTGGTTCAGCGCAGCGAGGATGATAAGGTCGGAACTCCTTGAAGGGAGGGTTCAGCGAGGCCGAGGCCGAGCGACGACGAAACGGTGAACCGTAGGTTCCCCTTGTAGAGCACCCGGCCGACGAAGGCCGGGCGTTAATCGCCCCGCGCGTAGCGCGGGGTGCGACAATTGCCCTCTTAGTTCAACGGATAGAACGGGAGTTTCCTAAACTCTAAATAGAGGTTCGATTCCTCTAGAGGGCACTCGGATTTAAGTCATAAGGAGCAATATGCCTGATACAACATGGATAGCCGGCGGTAAAGTGGAAACGACCGGCCCTTCGAAATTCGACCTGGCCCTCGGCTGGATCGCCAAGAACCGCGAGACCTTCATCGGCTCGCTGGTCATCCTGGTGGCGGCGGCCATCTTCGGGGTGTACTTCTTCATGCACTACCGCGGCCTGCGCGACACCGCCTGGAAGAACCTCTTCATGGCCCAGCAGACCGGCTACGGCGGCAACGTGGCCGCGGCCCAGCAGCAGCTGGACACCATCACGGCCTCTTTCGGCAGCACCAGCGCCGCCCCCTACGCCATCCTGACCAAGGGCGACATCTTCTTCGCGCAGGGCAAGTTCAAGGAGGCCGCGGCAGAGTTCGCCAAGGTCGCCAAGGACAAAGAGCTGGGCCCCTTCGCCGCCTACAGCCTGGGCAAGAGCAAGGAAGCCGAAGGCGACCTGCCCGGCGCCATAGCGCAGTACTCGGACTTCCTGTCCAAGCACCCCGAGCACTTCATAGCCCCCGAGGTGCACGCTTCGCTGGCCCGCACACAGGAACTCTCCGGCGCCAAAGATCTGGCCAAGGCCACCTACGAAAAGATAGTACTGCTCTATCCCGACACCACCTGGGCAATGCAGGCCAAGGCCCGGCTTCAGCCCGCCAAATAGTCAGCCCGCGCAAGCGATAAAGAACCCGGCCGCGCGGCCGGGTTTTTTATTGGCGCCATTTGATATATGTCATGCATTTGACATATAAGGCATATAATTTTTCTTATTATATTAATATAGTTGACATAGAATTGTGATTTTTGTGATAATTACCATGCTCTGTACAGGAGGCTTCCCGGGCTTAAAATGGGAAGACCGTCAGCCCTAAAAGGGCGAGCGGAGCGCCGATTTAGAAAGGCGCTTCTCCCGAAAGGCCGTAGGCCCCCCAGGGGGCAAGGCCCTACCCGGAAGATTCAAAAACTTCCGGGGAGAGTTAAGTAACCAGGCCGCAAGGCCCGGTAACTAAGCCCCGGAAACGGGCTTACGACAAAACAGGAGGAGAGTTAATGAAAAAAGTAATAGCAATGCTTGCGCTGGTCGCGCTTGTTGGCAATGTTGCCAACGCCGAACTGCTCAAGAACTTCAAAGCGACTGGACAGATAGAAGTCAACGCGTACAACACCAACAACGCCGACTTCAACAAGGACGCCAATGACAAGACCGGCAAGGCCGACACCCGCGTGCAGATAAACGCCGGCTTCGACCTTAACGAGGACGTCAGCGCGGTAGTGTCCGCCGTAAAGTGCAACCAGCAGTACGGCCGCACCAACGGCGAGAACGCCGTGAACGGCGCGTTCGACAACTTCACCTTCGAACAGGCCTACCTGAACCTGAAGGGTGTCTTCGGTCTCGATCACAAGCTCGGCCGCCAGTACTACGGCGAAGCCGGCGACCTGATCGTCTACTACGGTCCCGCGACGTGGCCCTACCCCAGCGCGATAGCGCTGGCGCGGCCCGCGATCGACGGCTGGACCTCTGCTTACAAGTACGGTAACTGGGACTTCGGCGCCATCATCGCCAATGAGTTCCAGGGCAACGCCAACGGCCAGCGCAACATCGCCGTGCACGGCGTCACCGCGATGACCAAGGTCATCGACATCGGCCTCAACGGCTATGTCTACCAGCAGAACGACAACAACACCAGCGCCGGCAACAACGACTACCTCACCGTGGCCGGCCTGAAAGGCAAGTACGCCATCCCGATGGTGAAGGACCTGAACGTGGCGGCCGAGTTCGCCATGAACATGGGCAAGATGACCAATGGCGACCTGAAGCACAAAGGCATGGCCTACAAGCTCAATGCCGACTACGGCATGGACCTGCTGGGCAGGCTCGGCTTCAACGCCGAGTACTACTTCGCTTCGGGTGACGGCAACGGCACCGACAAGGGCGACAGCACCTTCCGGACCATCAACGGCGACTTCCGCCCGGGCGTAATGATGGGCGGCGGTTTCGTGGCCGCCAACGGCACCAGCACCGGCAGCAGCATGATCGGCGCGGGCGCCAACTGGTCCCCGGAGATGGCGACCAAGCTGAACCTCGCCGCGAAGTATTACAACTTCTCGGCCGACCAGAAGATCAACAACGCCGAAAAGCACCTCGGCAACGAGTACGACCTGGTAGCCACCTGGACGCACTCCGAGAACGTGGCCGTGAAGGCCTACGCCGCGATGTTCCAGAACGAGAAAAAGAACTTCGCGACCGACGACGCCCAGACCATGTTTGGCGCCGCGTTCGAAGTCAAGTTCTAATAACTGAAAAGTTAATAGACATAAGAGCCCCGGGGCCCCAAAGCCCCGGGGTTTTTATTTGCCCCCGCAAAAAAGGCAGCAGGAGCCTTTTTGAATATTTGGACCGCCGGGATAGGGTATCTTTTTGTATAATTAAATCCGTGAAACGACCCGCGCTTATAGCAGTTTCCGCCGCGGCCGCCGCCCTTTTTGCGGCGCCGCCCGCGCGCGCCACCAAGCTGGACCTGTCCTCCAACGTCGAGATAAAAGCCGCCAACTACCAGCACCTCATTTACGGCAACCAGCGCCTGTCGCAGCCGCTGCTCGTCGAGAACGCCACGCTGGGCTTCGTCATCAAGAACATCAAGCTCGAGAAAACGCAGGACACCACGATGGACGTGGGCATAGTGCTGCAGAGCGTGGGCGTGGGCGCCTCCACCGGCACCGCGCTGGCCCCGCAGTTCGCCGAGGCCGCCGCGCGCCTGCCCAACTACACCGGCACGCCGTTCCTGCACGCGGCCTATGTCCGGATCTACAAATTCCTGCGCCCCAACGTCACCGCCACCATCGGGCGGCAGGACTTCACGCTGGGCCAGGGCATCACCCTCTCCGGCGGCGACCTGGGCCTCTCCGGCGGGCGGCTGGAGATAGAGAACGCCTTCCGGCGCGTCAAGGCGGACCTGTTCGTCTTCAGGCCCTTCCTGACGGACCGCTTCATCAAGGTGTACGGCGGCACGGCCTATTACCCGGCGGCCGAGGGCCTGTGGCAGGTCTACCATTTCTGGGAGAAGGACGACGGCGCCTCGCAGGACATCCTGTTCAACACGCTGTCGAGGACCAAGAAGTTCACCGGCGTCCGCTACTTCCTCAGCCAGAAGCAGCTTTCCTTCGACGGCGAGGCCGTGGTGCAGCGAGGCGAGGCCAAGCTGGCGGGGGGCGGCACCGGCAAGTACGAGGCGCACGCCTTCATGCTCAAGGGCGCCTGGAACCAGGACGTGGCCTTCTTCGGGCCGTCCCGGCTGCGGCTGGGCTACGGCCGCTCTTCGGGCAACCCCGGGGCCGCATCCTCCACCGACAAAGCTTTCTTCCCGGCCTTCGGCGGCAAGTTCAGCGGCCTGGAGCGCAAGGGCTACGGCGCCATAGCAGGGGCCACCCTCTACGACATGGCCAAGACCTCGGGCACCCTCAACGGCATGCCCACCGGCGTGTCCGGCCTGAACGTCATCAATATCGGCGCCGACCTGCCCTACAAGAAACTGACCATCTCCGCGGACCTCTATAAGTTCCGCGCCTCCAAAAACGCAGCCGACGGCTCCCTGCAGATAGCCAGCGAGCTGGACCTGAAGGCTACCTACCCGATGGGGGAGAATCTGCACATAAACGCCGTTTACGCCATTTTCACCCCGTTAGGCCTGTACCCCCAGAGCGGGCCGGTGAAACTCGTGTACGGGGCCATCTCGGCCAAATTCTGACGCAGCCGTCAAGGCTTCGTTAATTTTTCACCATAAACGCGGTTTTTACAGATAAAATAGCGCTTTTTCACCGGCCTCTGGCCGGTTCTTCATTTGTGCCGGTATGATGACTGGAACAGGGGAGGGGGGATGGAAAAGCCAAAACCGGGCCAGGGGTGGGGGGGAGGGAAGGTGTTTTTGGGTACTCCTCCCCCCGCCAAAAACGCAAAAAAAGCCCAAAGATCATCCCTAAAGCTTGCAGAAATCCGTATAAAAGCTGTCAAAGATAGGCCTTACAGCCCTGGAAACCCTTGAAATCAGGCAGAAAACAGGCAATAAGCAGCCTGAAAAGCCGGGATCCGGGGCGATTTATTCAGACAAACGGTTCAGTTCTGTCGGCAGGCGCAGCCGGGCGATCCTGTCGATAAGTTGTTCACAGGTTATCAACATATGTTGACATATGCTCGCCATATAACTGCCATATATTGACATATGATGGTTTATATGCTATACTATTGACATATAGGCACTATTAATAGCCGGACAAGAGTCTGGCCAGACGTAAAAACACCACAGAAGACCCCTTATGAACTACAAACTCAGGATAAAGCACCCGTCTGGAGCCGAATTCGAGGCCGAAGGCCCCGCGGAGTTCATATTAAGCGAAAAAGAAGGCTTCCTAAAGGCGCTGCCGGCCAAAGAAAACACCGAAAAAGACGCGGCAAGACCCTCCAGAGAGCCCAAAGAGCAGGGCAGGGAGCCGGATTGGGCAGCCCTGGCAGACACAAAAAACGGCCTAACCACCCTAAAGAACAAGCATTTAGGAGTAAAAGCGGGCACCGCCGCCCTGCTGCTGCTGGCCGCCGAATACCAGCTAAGCGGCAGCCGGGAACTCAGCGCAATAAGCCTGTCCAGGGCTGTAAAAGCCTCCGGCTATGCCCCGGAAAGACTGGACCGGACGCTCACAAAAGCCCTGAAAGAAGGGCTGCTGAAGGCCTCCGGAACCAAGCGAAACAGGAGCTACGAGATAACCGATCGCGGCCTGGAGATGGCCTGGATTGAGGCCAGAAAGCTCAACACCTGACAATTCGGCAACCGGCAGACAGCTAGACCGCAAGACAGCAGACAGCCAGAGAACCAGGCAACCTGGCAGCTCAGCGACCCAACAGCCCGCAAGAGATCCGGCAGGCGCCGCGGCCAGAGAAGCAGCGCCGCAGCCAAAATACCACAAAACAGCCAGAAACACCCTGAAGATGGCGCAGCCTCGCGCCCTCTGGAGATAACTTACGATAAGATATATTATGTTAACTTAACAATCCCACCACAGGATGGCGCCACACCGAGAACCGCAATAAACATTTTTCAAATAGCTCTTGTTTTATAAGCATTATTTGCCATTAACTAACACCGTTTGTAGCATTTATTAACTAGCAGCGTTTCCGCTCCCCAGCCAGCGAGTTCAGGCCGAAGCTTCAGATCCGAATTTTCAAAAATCAGCCAACTTTTTAAAAACGCAAAACCCGGAAACAGGCAAAACTCGGCAAAACCGGCCCAGGTCGCAAATACCATCAGGAGCCCAAAAAGCCAGGAGAAACAGGAAACTGAAAAGTTGCCAACTTTTTAAAAACCCGGAGAGGGGGTCCAAGGGCAAGACAGGGCCAGGGCATGGCCAGGGCAGCCATAGAGGCCCCGGATCCCCCCTCCCCTCTATATACCTTACAGAAGGGCCCTGGAGACCCCCAAAAGGCCTAAAAAACAGGCTGATTTTGCCATTTTAGGAATACCATGAAGCCTGGAAAGGGCCAGGAAGGGGGCCTCCGGTCATTTCTGAGAGCTTAGCGAAAATACCATGAAGAGGCTCAGAGCACCCATGAGGGCCGCTCAGGAGCTCTGAAAGAGACCAGGAAGATTTTACGGGGAGAAAACCGGGGAGGGAAAACACCACAAAAAGAGAGGTGCGGCGCCAGAGGTTCCTCTTTGTGGTGGACCAGGGGAGAAAAGCTACGCTTGGAAAGCCCAAAAACAGCCAAAAGTCGGCGATCAGCGGACACAAAGCGGGTCAGCAAAGTCACCGGACATCAAAATACCGCCAAAACAGCCGCTTTTTCCACTTTAGGGGAATTTTGTGGCGGCTTGGCGGCTGCTTGCCTGCCGGTAAGGCGGCAAAATAGCGCCAGACCGCTATTTCCCCCCGCCAAGGCGGTGAAAATGGCGTTAAAGCGGATATTTTTGCTATTTACGACCCCACCCTGGCTCTTTTAAGGCGTCGGAGGGTCATCGGCGGTAGGAAATGACTATCGCGGGTATTATCAGCAGGTAGCCGGCCAGCAGGCAGACTGGCGCAGCCACGGCCCAGGCGTTCTGGCCGCCCGGGTCGACTTTATGCAGCATGGCGTAGCCGGAAATTATCAGGGCTATGGCGAGAAGCCATAACGGCAAGGCTTTGCGCGGCTCTCCCCCCTCTCCCTGCCCGTCGTCGAACGCGGGCCGGCTTTCCGGGGACGGCCCCGGAGCGGCGGAAGGCTTTCTTTTGGCGCTTTTCTTTGCCATGGATCGGCGTGCGCGCGGCCCGCCAGTGCGGGCCGGCTGCGGCGCAGCCTACTTCGGCTGTGTCTTGAGCTTGAGGGCGAGGCGCTGGCGGGTAAAGTCCAGCATGTTCTTCCTGGCGGGATCGGTCTCGGAGGTGATAGCTTCCTCGATGAACTGCAGGCTGCGCGCGTCGCCGACGGCGGCTATGACGTTAAGAGCCTGGCTGCGCAGGCTGATCTCCTGGGAGCGCACAAATTCGTACGCGGTCATCAGGCCGTCGTTCATCTCCATGCGCGCCAGCGCCATGGCCGCCGCTATGCGGACCTGGGCCGTCTCGGCCTTGTCCAGCAGCTTTACCAGCGCAGGGGCGGAGGACTGGTCGCCGATGGAGCCGAGGGCTTTTATGGCCTCTATCCTGGCGTACGGATCTGCGTCGTTAAGAGCGGCCGCTATCGGACCGGCGGCCTTCTTGGACTGGAACTGGCCCAGCGCGGCTATGGCACCCCGGCGCAGGTTGACGTCTTCCGACGAGAGCAGAGCTATAATGTCGTCCTCGGCCGCCTTGTAGCCGAGCACACCCAGCGTGTGCAGCACGGCATAGCGTACCGACGGCTGTGAGTCCTTGAGCGCCTTGGCCAGCGCCGGGCCGGTGCCCTGGTCCATAATGTAGGACAGCGAGATGGCCGCCTGCTGGCGCACGGCGGGGTCGGCGTCCTTCGCCAGCAGTTCCGCCAGCTTGGGGGCGGCCTCACGCCAATTGAGCATGCCCAGCGCGTCCGCCGCGGCCTGGCGCACCTGGGGAGTCGCGTCTGAAAGGGCGGCCATCAGCGCGGGGGCAGCCTTGGGATCGCGCTTCTGCGCCAGGAAATCCGCCGCCTGGCGGCGCTCGGTAGGCTCCTTGGATTTTAGTTTAGCCAGCGCGTCCTCGAAAGGATCCGCGGGGGCAGCGGCCGCTGCAGGGGCCGGGGCAGGCGCCTGGGCAGGGGCCGCCTTGGCGGGCGCCTTAGCGGCGGGCTTGGCGGCAGGCTTGGCGGCAGGCTTGGCGGCGGGCTTGGCGGCGGGCTTGGCGGCGGGCTTGGCCGCTGCCGGCTTCTTGGCGGCCGGCTGGGCGGGTTTGTCGGTTGCGGTCTGCGCGCCAGCGAAGGCGGCCGCCGCGAAAATGAGGGTGACTGCAAAAGACACTTTTTTCATGTTCTTCATAATGGAATTTTAGCAAAAAACGCCGCTAGAATAACGGCCCCAGGTAGAAGTAAAAGATCTTCCCGCCATCCGAGGTCCGCACCGCGTAATCGAAGCTGAGCACCAGCTGGAAGGCCTGCAGCACGAAAGTGTGCACATTGACGCCGGCCCCTACCGCGTTCTTGACGCGCGAGGCGCCGAACCCGCGCAGGTCGCCGCTGTCCTCCCAGCCGTAGGCCGAGTCCATGAACAGTTTGCCATAGATGCCTTTAAAGTAGAAGTCGGGGAACATGAACCACATGTAATAGTTCATGTCCTTGACCAGCGGCACGCGCAATTCGGCGTTGTTGAGGAAGACGCCGGGCTTCTCGTTGAGCGGGGAGCTGCTGGAGAAGCCGCGCACGCCGCCCAGCCCGCCAAAGTCGAAAGCCCGGCGGTCGCGGCCGGTGCTGCGGCCGGCGATGAAGCGGTTGACGAAAGCGGCGCGCTTGGACAGCGGGAAATATTTCAGGTACTGCGCCAGGTACACGTCGTACTTTAAATTGCCGCCGGCGCGCTCGCCCGCTGTCAGCCAGGACAGCTCGGAGCGGGAGCCGCGCACGGCCGTGAGATAGAGCCCGTCCACGGTGTCGCGGATGAACGAGGTCTGCAGGGCCCGGGTATGCAGGCGCTCGGTGTAATCTATGTCCCCGTAAACGTTCTTCTCGTTCTTGGACAGCACGAAGGCTTCCACGCGGTGGTGCCGGTCGAACGGCCAGGCCGTGCCGGCGGCGTGCCGGCCGTAGCTCTTGTCGTACTCCAGCCCGTCGGAGTTGGTGACGCCCTTGTAGGTCAGCGCCGTGGTCTGCAGGAACAGCGGCATGCGCCAGCGGGCGTAGGAGTAGGCGGCCTGCAGGCTGAGAAAATCGGCGCCGGAATTGTAGTTCAGGAAGAGGTTCACGTTGTGGCGCCCCAGCATGTCGGAGGCCTGCCAGTAGTTCATCCAGAACAGCCCGCCCGGCGACGAGAACAGGAAGGCCGGGAAGAACAGGTCGGTGGAGGCCTTGAACCGGTAGGGGTTGAAGTCGCCGGTGGAAGGGCGCACCTCGAACTGGTCGCCGGGGGCCGGGGCTGCGCCCGGCACGGCCTCGTAGAGGAAGTTCTCGTGCGGCGCAGCGTACACGTCCATGCCGCCGCGCCGGAAAGCGGAGAAATATACCTTAGAGCCGGAGACCGCCGGGGTGAATATGCCGCCCAGGGTGCGGGTCAGGCGGGCGGTTTCGCCGGTTTTTTCGCGCCTGTAAAGTTCGAAGTCGTAGCCGGCGTCGGAAATGAAATAGACAGCGGACCCATCGGCGGCGAAGACCGGGTCGTAAACGTCGCCGCCAGGGAAGCGGATCTCCTGAGGAGCGCCGCCGGGGCGCAGCAGGCACAGGGCCCGCACCGGCGCGGAGGCGCCGGCCACCTCGCAGGAATAGGCCAGGCTTCCGTCGGGCGAATAGACCGGGGAAGCCTCGTCCTGCGCGCTGTCGGTCAGCCGGATAACTTCGGCCAGCGGGATCTCCCCCCCGGCCGCCAGGCGCGCCGCCGGCAGCTCGAAAAGGTCGTTAAAGGCGCCCCGCATGCCGACAAAGACGACCTTGGCGCCGTCGGCCGAGAAGGCCGGCTGGCGCAGTTCCGCGAGCCCCGTTACCGCGGCGCGCGAGACTTTACCGGTGCCGGGCTGGTAGAGGAAGAGGTACTCGCGGTGGTTCTTCTGGCCGGCGAAGGCCAGGTACTTCCCGTCGGGCGACCAGGCCAGCGACCGCAGCGGCTTGGTGAAGCGCCCGTAGGGGATATTCTCCGCGCCCGCAGCGAGCGCCGTCAGCCTTTTCTCTTTGCCCGTGGCCAGGTCCCGTACGCGTATCTCAGGCGGGTGCCCGGAGCGCGTGGAGAGAAAGGCCACTTTTTTCCCGTCGGGCGAAGGCGCGGGGCTGACGCTGAACTCCGGGATATTGTCGCTGCCGCTGGTCAGCCGCGCGCCGTAAGTGGTTGGCTCCTGCAGGCGCTCGCTGGCGGCCTCGGCCAGGTATTTCAGCTCCAGGTACTCGGCGAACTTGGCCTGGAAAGTCTGCAGGTCGGCGCCTATCAGCGGGGTAAGGACCGAGCCGGCGTCGTAGCGGCTGCGGAACAGCTCCAGCATCTTGCGGGGCTTGTCCGCCCCGTACTGCTCGGCGAGGAAGCGGATGGCCTGGCCGCCAGTCTTGTAGGCCAGGGTGGTCTGGTGGGGCTTGAGGTGAGCGAACTGGTTGAGCCGGTCCAGCGGGATCAGGCCGCCGGAAAGAACGGCGTCGCGGACGTAGAGCTTCTCCACGGCGTAGTCGGACATCCCGGTCCCGTATTCGGCGATGCCTTCCATCATCCAGAGCGGGTAGATGTAAGTCTTGAGGATGCGCGCGCTTTTCCAGAAGCCGTCTATCAGCACGCTGAACTGGAGCTCGTGCGCGAACTCGTGCTCTATCACGTCCTTCAGCCAGCCCTTAGAGCCGTCCGACCAGACCATGAAGCGGTCCTTGAAAGGCTCGGTCAGGCCGCCCACCCCGTCGCCGACCTGCGTGACGGTGTTCTGCTGCATATCGTTCTGCGTGGCATAGAGGAAAAAAGGGACGCGCTTATCCAGCCCCGGGTTCAGGTCGGCCGCCCCGCGGCGGTAGGCGTCCTCCAGCACGCCGGAAGCGTAGAACAGCCAGGGCTCCGACTCGGCGTAGTAGTGGATGTCGAAGTGAGAAGTAGCGTAGACCTTCCAGTCGAAGTCCCGGACGATGACCCGGTTCTCGTCAGCGGCCAGCGCGGGAGCGCTGGCCAGCAGCGCCAGCAGGGCGGCGGACAGGAGTTTCTGTGGGCGGAAAATTTTCATCGAGGCGGTGGGCGCCCCCGGCGCTATTTCTTCTTCTGCGCCGCGGCCTTCGCGGCGGCTTTCTCGGCGGCTTTCTCGGCGGCGAGGCGGGCCTTCTCGGCGGCGGCGAGGGTCTTCTCAACTTTCGACAGCAGGGCTTTGCCCTCCTCGTGGCCGGGGCTGCCTTTCAGCAGCTCCAGCAGGTAGCCGCGCGCGGCCGCGGCGTCCTTGTTCTTGTAGGCCGAGTCCCCGGCCATCCAGAACAGGTCCGCCTGGTCGGCGAAGGCGCCCGCCCCGGCGGCGGCGGCGGCGCGCGCCAGCAGGGCCTGCGCCGCGGGATAGTCCTTAAGCTCGTACTTGATGCGCCCTTCGGCGTAATCGGCCAGGAAGGCCCCGGGCGCGCCCTTGGTGCGCAGCTCGGCGAGGGCGGCGGCGGGGTCCTGCTTGTTCTTCCAGCGGGCCAGGGCCAGGTTCTCCAGCAGCACCGCGTCGTCGGCGCCGTCGCGGCGCAGCGCCTCGTACTCGCGCACGGCGCCGGGATAGTCCCCGGCGCTGTAGTAGAGCTTGGCCAGGAGCATGCGGACCTCGGCGTCACCGGGGAAATTGTTCAGGAAGCGCCGGTATTCCTGCGCCGCGAAATCGTAGAGGCCCACGGCCTGGTACATGACGCCCAGATAATAGAAGGCACGGGGGTCGGCCAGGCCCAGCGCGCGGGCGCGCTCCAGGTCGGCGATGGCCTCCACGTAGCGGGTAGTTCCCAGCTGGAACTTGAGGCGGCCGGACTCGTCGAGGGCCTTGATATCGTTAGGATTCTGCGCCACCGCCTTGGCCAGCTCTTCGAGGCGGCGCTCGGCGCGCGCGGCCTGCATGAAATCCCCCCTGTCGCGGGGGAACTCCGGCAGCGGCCCGCGGCCGCGCGCCAGTAAAATGTAGAGCGCCGCCAGCAGGATGATAAGACCCAGGCCGAGCGGCGCTCCGTAGGAGTTGATCAGTTTTTTGAGGGCGTCCTTCAATACGGGACGCTGCTCATAACTCACCTTCATCCTCCGAATTCTCGAGCAGGATCTGCCCGAGCGTCAGCGACGGCGCCCCCTTCAGGTACTGCGCCATGCGCTTGCGGTCCTCCTGCTCCTCGGCTTTGCGCACCGAAAGGACCAGGCGGAAATTGGTGGAATTGATGGCGACCACGATGCCGTTGAGTTCGGCCCCTTCCTTGGGCGCGCCCTCGGCGCCGTAATCCTCGGCGGAGACCCAGCCCTCGGTGTGCTCGCCGATCTTGACCACCGCGCCCTCGGGGGCGACGGAGACCACCTTGGCCTTGACGCGCGCGAAGCGGGCGAAGCGGCGCTTGAGCATGTCCACGGGGTTGGCCATCAGCTGCTTGAGGCCGAATTCTATCTTCTCGCCCGCCTTGTCCACGGCGAGCACCTTGCACTTCACGCGCTGGCCGCGCTTGTAGGTCTTCAGCGCTTCCTTGGGGTCTTTCCAGGCCACGTCCTCGGCGCGCACCACGCCCTCTATGCCCTGGAACCGCACCAGCAGGGAATCCTCGGTCACCTTGGAGACCACGCCGCGCACCACGCCGCCGGGGGCCACCTCGGCCAGCACTTCGCCGCGGCGCAGCTTCTCGTCCTCTTCCAGCACCTGCCGGCGGGAGACCACCACCTTGCGGTCGCGCTCGTTGAAGTCGGTGATATAGAATTTGATCTTGGCGTTCGGCGGCAGGTAATGCTTGTGCGCGCCGCCCAGCTCGGAGAGGGACAGCGGCATGAACGCGCGCATCCCGGCGATATCGACGATATAGCCGCCCTTCACGAGCTCGGTGACCTTGCCCTTCACCCTTTCCTTGGCCTCGAAAAGTTTCTTCGTCAGTTCCCAGGCGGCGCGCTCGCGGGCGCGGCGGTGGGACAGGATCGTGTAGCGGCCCTCGCCGCCCTTCTTGTCGAGCACGGCCTGCACTTCGTCGCCGGCGACGGGGGTCTTCTCGTCCTGGAACTCTACGAGCGGGATGGCGCCCTCTTTCTTCTCGCCTATGTCCACCAGCACCAGGTCAGCCGTGACCTGGACCACTTTCACGGAAACTATCCCGCGGGACTGGATCTTCTCCGAGACTTTCTCCTCGGCCTTCAGCAGGTCCGCCATCGAAAGTTCTTCGTCTCCGGCCGGCTCAGGCTTCTGCGCGTTCTCCTGGTCGGGGTTGGGGGTCTGGTTAATTTCCATGTGGCTACTGCTCCTCTGTTATCGAAAAGATATCGGACATCACAGCTTCTGAAAATCTGGCGTAGGCGGCCTTCAGGTCGCCGTCCGGCGGCGGCTCGAAAGTCCGGACAGAACCGTATTTAATAGTTATTTTACCTAATTTTGAGAAATTTTCGCTGTTAAATATGCGGGCGGCCAGCACCGGAGTGCCCGCCTTGTGGGCCATCAGCGCCACTCCCGGCTTGGGTTTCAGCTTGCGGCCCTTGGCGCGCGTACCCTCGGGGAAGATGACCAGGCAGCCCCCGCGCTTCAGCGCGGTCAGGCAGCCGCGCAGGGCCCCCAGGTCCCCGCCTTCCCTGACCCGGTCGACGGGGATGGCCCCCCAGCGGGGCAGGAAGTAGCTCAGCGGGAATATGGAGAACAGCTCTTTCTTGGCGATGATATTGGGCAGGCGGACCAGGGCCAGGTAAGAGAGCAGGGCGGGCGGGTCCGCGTTGGAAAGGTGATTGCAGGCGACGATCAGCGGGCCCGTGGGCGGGATATTTTCCAGCCCCTCCACCCGGATGCGGTTGAAGAGCCTGAAGAAAGTGCGGAAGAACAGGTAGACCAGCAGCAGCAGGACGGGGCGTTCTTTGTGAGGTTCGGCCGGCATCAGTATTTTTTGGTAGCGAGGTTGAAGAGGTCCACGATGGCGGCCACCACCTGGTCGCGCGGCAGCTCGGTGGAATCCACGTAACTGGCGTCGTCGGCTTTTCTGAGCGGGTTGACCGCCCGGCCGGAATCCTGCGCGTCGCGCTTCTTTATGAAATCCAGGATCTCGTCGTAGTCGGCGGGCAGGCCCTGCCCGCGCAGCTGGCCCACGCGGCGTTTGGCGCGGGCCGCCGCGGAGGCGTCGAGGTAGATCTTAAGTTCGGCGTCGGGGAAGACGTTGGTGCCGATGTCGCGGCCCTCCATCACCACGCCGCCGCGCAGCCCGGCCTGGCGCTGCATCTCCTTCATGAAGAGCCGCACGCCGGGCAGGCGCGCGATGGCGGAAGAGGCCTTGCTGACGCGCTCCTCCACCAGCTCCAGTTCCAGCTTGCGCCCGTCGAGGAGGATGTCCGCCTCGGGGCCGGAGCCCTTGGGGAATTCCCAGCGCAGCGAGAGGGCCAGCTTCACCAGCCCGCCGTCGCTCTCCAGGTCCTGGCCCCGCTCGAGGGCCTGCCAGGCCAGGGCCCGGTACATCTTGCCGGTGCTGATAAAGCGGTAGCCAACGCGCGCGGCCACCAGCTTGCCGACGGTGGATTTGCCGACGCCCGCCGGGCCGTCGATGGCTATGACGATGCCGTCCGGCCTCATCAGCGGGCCGCCGCCACTTTATTGGGCAGGTTGGCGGAGTTGTCCATCCCCATCTTGCGCAGCGGGCGCACCCACTTGGTGAAATTGGACGGCTTCAGGGAATACTCGTGCACCAGGCGCACTACCTCGCTGATGGGCTGGTAGCTCTCCCAGTTAAGCCTGAGGATGCGCACGCCGGCGTCCTCCATCTCCTCGATGAACTCGTAATAGTTCTCCTGCAGGCTCTTGAGGTAATAGGGGTCGATGCTCTTCTCCATGTTGCGGCCGCGGGACTTGATGCGGGCGATGGAGGTCTCGACGCGGCAGTCGAGGAAGATCATCAGCTGCGGGAACACCATCTCGCGCAGGACCATGTTGTCGAACAGGTCCAGGTAGGTGTTGTAGTCCATGTCCGAGATGATCTTGTCGGGGTGGCGGTTGAGCATGCGCGCGAAGATGGTGTCTTCCCAGATGGTCCTGTCCTGCACCACGCCGCGGATCTTGCCCAGGCTGATGCGGGAGACGAACTCGCGGTGCTGGCGGAAGCGGTGGTTCAGCAGCCAGATCTGCATGATCGTGCCGAACTGCTTCATGTCGCCGTAGAAGCCCTCGAGGTAAGGGTTCCCCCCCACCTCTTCTAGCACGGGCTCGAAGTTGAGCGCCTTGGCCAGCTCCATGGTCAGCGTGGACTTGCCCACGCCGATGATACCCGCGATGCCGATATAGCCTTCTGCGAACATAGTCCCTCCGGAAACTGTCTATGGCTAAGCCAGGCCTAGGCCTTGGCGTTGATGTCCTGCTCTATGCCCTTGATCGCCAGCAGCACGTCGTCGGGGTTCGACGCCGCCTGGAGGATGTCGTCGAGCTTGGCCAGCCCTTCCTTGTGCATCTTGACCAGCGACTGGTTGAAGGTCTGCATGCCGTAGAAACCGCCCTTCGCTATGGCCTGCGTGACGGCGTCCATCGTGTTCTCGGCGATCATCTTCTTGATGTGCGGCGTGGCAGTCATGATCTCCACGGCGGGCAGGCGGCCGCCCTTGGTGCACGGCAGCAGGCGCTGGGAGATGATGGCCCGCATGCTCTCGGAGAGCTGCATGCGCACCTGCACCTGCTGGTGCGGCGGGAAGAGGTCTACGATGCGCGAGAGCGTCTGCACGGCGTTCATGGTGTGCAGCGTGCCGAAGACCAGGTGGCCGGTCTCCGCGGCGGTGATGGCGGCCGAGACCGTCTCCAGGTCGCGCATTTCGCCGACGAGAATGATGTCGGGGTCCTGGCGCATGGCGGCGCGCAGGGCGTCCACGAAGTTGGTCGTGTCGGAGCCGATCTCGCGCTGGCTGATAATGCACTTCTTCTCGGTGAACGAGAATTCTATCGGGTCCTCGATGGTGATGATGTGCGCGTCCCAGGTGGAGTTGAGATACTCTATCATCGCGGCCAGCGTGGAGGTCTTGCCGGAGCCGGTGATGCCGGTCACCAGCACCAGGCCGCGCTCGTTGGTCAGGATCTTCTTGATGGATTCCGTCGGCATCTTCAGCTCTTCGAAGGTGGGGATCTTCAGCGGGATATGGCGGATGGCCACGCCGGTCCGGCCCTTGTGCAGGAAGACGTTGAAGCGGAAGCGGCCCAGCTCGCCGCCGTCGTAGGAGAAGTCGCACTCGTGCTTTTCCTCGAAGATCTTCTTCAGGCGGGGCGTCAGCATGGGCGCCACCATGTCCTGCACTTCCTTCTCGGTCATGTTGGAGGAATTGATCGGGGTGATGTTGCCGTGGATGCGCAGGAACACCTGCGAGTCGCCCCGGATGTGCGTGTCCGAGGCCTTGTTCTGCACCATCACTTTCAGCAGCAGGTTTAGATTTATCGCCATAACTTTTTTGTTCCCCGCCCCGTCACTGCAGCCTGCGCGCGCGGTCGCGGCGCAGGTAGGCCGGCTTTTCCAGGTCTTCCCCGGTGGCGGCCGGCTCCAGCCGGGGCGCGCCGTCGTCGGGCCGCCGCGGCTTGCCGCTGCGGTCCAGGGCGCGCCGGCGCACCAGCTCGCCCGCCAGGTCGTGGCGCTTGGCCGTAAAGCCTGTGGCGATAACGGTGATCTTCAGTTCGTCGCCCAGCGTGTCGTCGAAGGCCTGGCCGTACTTGATCAGGGCCTCGGGGTTGGCGTTCTTGCTGATGTACTCCATCGCCTCGTGCACTTCCACCATCATCACTTCGCGCGAAGCCGTGAAATTGACCAGGATGCCCTTGGCGCCGTCGATGACGGCGCTCTCGAGCATCGGGGAATGGATGGCCTTCTTGGCCGCCTCGATATGCCGGTCCAGGCCGGAGGCGCTGCCTATGCCTATCAGTGCCTCGCCGGACTTGCTCATGATGCGGCGCACGTCCATGAAGTCCACGTTTATGGCGCCAGCGCGCGTGATCACGTCGGAGATGCCCTGGATGGCCTGGCGCAGCACGTCGTCGGCGAGGCGGTAGCCGTCCTCGGTGCTGGTGGTGCGGCTGGCCTCGGACAGGATGCGGTCGTTGGGGATGACCAGCAGGCAGTCGGCGTGGGTCTTCAGCTCGTGTATGCCGGCCTGCGCCTGCTCGGCGCGCTGCTTGCCCTCGAAGGCGAACGGGCGCGTGACCACGCCTATCACCAGCGCGTTGGGATTGGTTTCCTTGGCGGTCTTGGCCACCACCGGCGCGGCGCCGGTGCCGGTGCCGCCGCCCATGCCGGCCGTAACGAACAGCAGGTCCGCGTCGGCCACGGCCTCGCGCAGCAGCTCCACGGACTCAGTCGCGGCGGCCGCGCCCCTGGCCGGGTCGCCGCCTACGCCGAGGCCCTTGGTCAGGGTCTCGCCGATCTGGATGCGGTTGGGGGCCTTGCTGCGGCGCAGGTCCTGCGCGTCGGTGTTGACCGCGACGAACTCCACCAGGCGGATCTCGGCGTCCACCATGCGGTTCACGGCGTTGCCGCCGCCTCCGCCGACGCCGATCACCTTGATCACGGCCTCGCGGTCGCGGAAATCGTTATTGTAGCGTATCCTGTTTTCAGACATAAACCGCGCCCCCGGGCCGCGCTAAAATAGGTCCTTGAACCAGCGCCAGAATTTCTTTTCCATCGCGCCGCCGCGGGCCGGCACGGACACGTCGGCGGTCCAGTTCTTCAGGTACGGGTAGCAGACCAGCGCGACCGCGCCCACGTAGGGCTGCGTCATGTACTCTTCCGGGCACTGCAGCAATTCCTGCGCGGGCAGGCCCAGGCGCGACTGGCTGAGGTCCAGCATTACCTCGGCGGCCTCGGGCATGCCGCGCAGCAGCGCCGCGCCGCCGGTGAGGATGGCGCCGCCGGGCAGGTCCTGGTAGCTGGAGGTCTGTATGGCCTGGCTGATCTTCTCGAAAGTCTCTTCGGCGCGCGGCTGGATGAAGTCCAGCAGCTCGCGGGGTTTCACTTCCTTCTTGGTGCGGCCGTCGAGCTTGGTGATGGTGAGCGGGCTCTCTTCCTCGATGATCTTGGAGAGCACCGCGCCGTGCTTCTCTTTTATTTCCTGCGCGGCGGCTATCGTGGTGCCGAGGCCGTAGGCGATGTCGCGGGTGATGCTGTCGCCGCCCAGCGGGATCTCGCGGGAGAAATGGATGCTGCCCTCGGAGTAGATGCCGATGGAGGTGGTCTGGCCGCCCGCGTCGATCAGGATGCAGCCCAGCTCTTTCTCCTCCTCGGAGACGATCAGCTCGCCGACGGCGAGCAGCGTGTAGACCGGGGCCACCACGCGGAAGCCGGCCTTGTGGACGGACTTGAACAGGTTGCTGATGGCGGGGCTGGCGGCGGTGATGATGTGCACGCCGACCTCGAGCAGCGCGCCCTCCATACCCACCGGGTTCGGCACGCCGCGCTGGCGGTCCAGCGAGTAGCCCTGCGGGATCACGTGCAGGATCTCGCGGTCGGGGGAGAGCTGAAAGGCCTTGGCGGTCTCGATCACGTTGGCGACGTCCTCTCCGGTGATCTCCTTGTCGGTGCGGGCGATGTTGTAGGCGCCCTTGCTGTCGAAAGCCTGGATGTGCGCGCCGCGCACGCCGAGGTAGACCTCGCCGACGACCTCGTTGGCCTTGCTCTCGGCGGCGTCCATCACGTGTTCTACGGCCCGCGCGGCCTCCTCGATATTGACGACCACGCCGCCCTTGAGGCCCTTGCAGGGCACGGTGGCCCCGGCGAGCACGCGGAGCTTGTTATGCTCGTCGTCGCGCTCGGCTATTACGCAGGTTACCCGGCCCGACCCCATGTCAAGCCCGGCGATGATCTCGGATTTTCCCATATGAGCTCCAGCAAGAAACCGCTTCTCAGCAAAGGCGCCGGCGGGGCCGGCTTCAGGGCTGCGTTAATGCGGAAACGAAAATCTTACCTTCTCTGAAAGACCGCAGGTCCGCGCGCAGCGGGCCCCCGGACTTCTGAAGGGCGTCGTTCATTACTTCGTTCAATCTTAATATTTTTAGGCGGGTGAATTCAAATTCGCCCCAGAGCACCACGGAACCGTCGGCAAGCCTCAGCCGGCAGTCCCAGGAGGTCCCATCGCAGGAAAGGGCCTGCGGGGCCGAATAGAAGAGCGGGACCAGCGGCCCGAGCCCCGCCAGGAAAGCGGAGAGGGCGGGAGCCTCGCGCGGGGCCCCGCGCAGCTGCACGGCGAACGGCAGCCCGGCGCTCGCGGAGAGATCCTCCGGCATCAGGCGCCCGGTGACGCCCAGGTAGGCGGTGGCCCCGTCGGCCAGCACCGCGGCCACGGCCCGCTCCGGCACGGCCTTCACCGAGGCCTTGCCGGTGAAAAAATTCCTGGAGATATCGACCGAGGCCAGGCCGGGCCGCAGGCGGCGCATCTCCGCGGCCAGCTCCCCGGCGCGCCGGGAGCTGAAGGGACGCTTCGCGGCGTCCGCGGCCAGGGCGCGCAGCGACTCCGCTGCCTCCCGTGACGGGCAATTGACTTCGAAAAGTTCCGGTTTGAAAGAGAGGCGGTCGGCCAGGATGCGGCGGTAGTTCTTTATAGCGGCCCCAAAAAGCCACGAGCCCAGCAGCAGGCCCAGAGTGAGCCCGGCGGCCATGCCGCCGCGCCGCAGCAGCTGGTTGCGCACCTTGCCGCGCACCCGCACCTTTATTTTTCGTCTGACCGGCATCGTGCGGATATTATATGAAATATCCGGATTTTTCCGCTCAAATATAAAGGCGAAAGACGCGCCCCGCTTGCCCGCCCGGGGATTTGTGCTATAATTAGTGGGCAGTTTGGAAGTTATGCGCCCGTAGCTCAGTGGTAGAGCATCCGCCTTTTAAGCGGGTGGCCGCGCGTTCGAATCGCGCCGGGCGCACACCCTTTCCATGGGAATACGCACCAAACTCATCCTTTTCCTCCTGACCCTCCTGACGGCGATCTCGGCGCTACTGGCCGTCCTCTATATCCGCAACGAGTGGTCGTCCATTTCCGCCAACAGCCAGCGCAAGAACCTGCAGATCCTGATGTCGATGGCCGAGGTCTGCAAGGAACAGCACGCCTCCGGCGGCCACTCCGCCGCCTACAAGTATTTCAAAGCTTTCCTTAAAACTCCGGAGATCATCCGGGTTTCCTGCGAGACCTCCGGCGGGCGGGTCCTGCTGGAGGAGCGCTACTACACGCCCGCGCCCTCCCCGTTCAGCTTCAGTTTCAACGGCTTTTCCCCCCCGCGCACCGGCGGCTGGGAGACGCGCGTCGACAACGGCGTGGAGGTGCTGAAGGCCTCGTTCAAGGCGCGCAGCCGCGGCGCGGAAATAACGGCCCGGGTGGATTTTTCCACGCTGCTCATCGGGCAGGAAATGGATTCCGCGCTGCGCGAGTCGTCGGCGGGCTTCTTCATCATCCTCTCCCTTTCCTTCGCCATCGGCTGCATCGGCACGCTGATCATCACGCGCGTCATCGCCGACCCGATCCAGACCATGGCCGAGGCCGCCCGCCTGATAGGTTCCGGCCGCCTGGGCCACCGCATCCCGGTGAAGGGCAAGGACGAGATGGGCCGTCTGGCCTCGGAGCTCAACGACATGGCCGTCAAGCTGCAGGAGTCAGACGACATCCGGCGGGACTTCGTCTCCAGCATCACGCACGACCTGCGCTCGCCGGTCACCGGCATAGAGCTGTGCGCGGACATCATCCTTAAACTCGCGGAAAAGCGCGAATACGACCGCGTCCCCGAGCAGGTCCTGTCGATCAACGAGCACGCCCAGCGCCTCAACCGCTTCATAGATTCCATGCTGGAGATCTCGCGCATCGAGTCGGGCAAGATCAAGCTGGAGATCAAGGACGTCAACCTGGAAGACCTCGCAGACAGGGCCGTGCGCGCCTTCAAGGCCTACGCCGCGCAGAAGGGCCTCAAGCTGGAGCTGATAGTCGGTTCGGAGATACCGGGCGCCAGGGGCGACCCGGACCGGCTCTACCAGGTGCTCGCCAACATCGTGGGCAACGCGGTCAAGTACACCGCCGCCGGCTCCGTCAGCGTCTTCGTGGAGACCGCCCCCGGCGGGCAGCGCGTGCGCGTCTGCGACACCGGCCCCGGCATTCCCTCCCGCGAGCTCAAGAATATCTTCAGCAAGTTCTACCGCATCAGCTCGGGCCGGCGCGACTACCCGTCGGCGCGGCAGGGCACCGGCCTCGGCCTGTTCATCGCCAAGTTCATCATAGAGCTGCACGGCGGCGGCATCGAGGCCGAGAGCGCGGAGGGCAAGGGGAGCGTCTTCACCGTCTTCCTGCCCTCGAAGGGGCAGCCATGAGCGCCAAGCAGACCATCCTGGTCATCGACGACGAACCGGCGCTGCTTAAATCCGTCAAGGAGCGCCTGGAGCTGGAAGGCTACAACGTGCTGACCTGCCACAGCGCCGAGCAGGCGGTGGAAACGCTGCGCCGTTTCGCGCCGGACCTGATGGTGGTGGACCTGCGGCTGCCCGGCATGAGCGGCCTGGATTTCTGCCGGCACGTGCGGGCCTCCGACGGCGCCTCGCGGCTCACGCCGATAATTTTCCTGACCACGGACCGCAGCGAGGTGAACAAGGTGCTGGGGCTGGAGCTGGGCGGCGACGACTACATGACCAAGCCGTTCAGCCCCGCGGAGTTCGTGGCGCGCGTGAAGGCGCTGATCCGCCGCAGCCTCGCCGCCGGCGAGCGCGAAGGGGCAGAGGAAACGGTCGCCTCCGGCGGGCTGACCATAAACTACTCGCGGCACGAGGCCAGCGTGGCGGGGCGGGCGCTGGACCTTTCCCCCAAGGAATTCGAGATCCTCTACCTGCTGGTCAGGAAAAGCGGCCGGGTGATGACGCGCCAGTTCCTTATGGAGCGGATCTGGGGCAGGCCGTACGAGAACACCAGCCGCGTGATAGACACGCACATCAAGAACCTCCGCAAAGCCCTCGGGAAAATGGAAGACTGCCTGGTTACCGTAGAGGGCCTGGGCTACAAGTGGTCAGCGCCGGACTGAGCGCCGCGGGAATACTCACATTAAAATCACATCAGAAAACACCCGGCCGCGCAGGCCGATATGGTATACTTTTTGCAGAAGTCAGTGCTTGATTAAATTATTCGGAGGGGTAAACATTATGAACAAGATCAGAAAGGGTTTCACGCTCATAGAGCTGCTCGTCGTCGTGCTCATCATCGGTATCCTGGCGTCCATCGCCATCCCGCAGTACTTCAAGGTCGTAGAGAAGTCCCGCGTTGCCGAGGCCATGTCCCTC
>Ga0209212_1000100_pt1 | contig 172490 bp, 193 predicted proteins | sample RifGroC2_FD_183996 | JGI IMG/M metagenome (GOLD analysis project Ga0209212, IMG submission 183996) | Groundwater microbial communities from Rifle, Colorado, USA - Groundwater C2 (SPAdes) (version 2) | ecosystem: Environmental > Aquatic > Deep subsurface > Groundwater | place: Rifle, Colorado...
TCTCTTCTATATATACCGCAACCACAACCGTTGACTCTACCGCTCCAACCGGAACAGTTGAAATCAATGGAGGTGCATCAATCGCTTCTTCAACAAGCGTGACTTTGACCATCTCCGCAACCGATGCACTCTCGGGCGTCAGCCAGATGCAGTTCTCCGATGATGCTACTAATTGGTCTGTTGCAGAAAGCTATGCAACAAGCAAGGCATACACTATGCCAACAGGAGACGGAGCAAAGACAGTTTCTGTGCGCTTCATCGACAATGCAGGCAACACATCAGTTGCAGCGGAGGATGATATCACCCTCGACACCGCAGCCCCATCCATTGCATCCTTTACATCTGCTTCCCCATATGCCACATCGACAACAGTTTCGTTGACGATGTCCGCAAGTGACGCAGGAACAGGCATTGAAAATATCTTGCTTTCCAATGATGGCGTTGCATATACAAGCACAACATACGCAACCACAAAATCTTGGACCGTCACCTCGGGTGATGGTGCAAAAACTGTATATTTGAAGGTCGTCGACAATGCAGGCAATACCACTGCTGCATCCACCGCAACCGTGACCCTTGATACAGCCAACCCGACTGGATCAATTTCCATTCCAACGTATTCGACAACAAATGCAGACCTCACCCTTTCTGGTGCGGATGCAAACACCGTAACGCAGATGCAATTCTCCAATGAAGCCGGAGCATATTCCGCATTGGAAGCATATGCAACCACAAAGACATGGCCGCTTTCCACAGGTGATGGATTGAAATCCGTCAATGTGAAGTTTGTCGACGGTGCAGGAAATGTTTCTTCTATATATACCGCAACTACAACATTGGATTCAACTGCGCCGAGTGTGAGTTTAATGCAGGTGAACAATATGTTGAAGAATGGAAGTTTTGAGACTGATAGCAATTCAGATGGGGTAGCTGAGAATTTTTCAATATCAGGTTCCGGTGGCTCATACACTTTGGATTCATCTAACTATGTTTTTGGAAGTAAATCACAAAAGATCGTTAAAGATGTTTTAAGCGGTAGTGGTTATATTAGCCAAATAATAAATACTCCTGTTAATGCTGGAGAAACAGTCACATACTCTGTCTGGGTTAAGGGAGAAAATATTTCTGGAGCACAATCAAATACTGATTTTGGAATTTATGTCGATTCAATAGGTGGGACGCTGGAAACTACAACAGTAGCTGCGCCAGTGGGAACATTTGACTGGACAAAAATTTCTGTCACAAAGACATATGCCAATACTGGCCACACGGGCGTGAGAGTCTACGCAATGCTAAGAAACAAGACGGGAACAGCATGGTTTGACGGATTGCAGGTTGAAAAATCCTCAACCGCAAGTGCATTTCATACGTTTACTAACACTGCATCCGTAAAGATTCATGCATCATCAACCGATGCACTCAGCGGTGTAAACCAAATAGATCTTTCCAATGATGGGGTATCGTATACAACCTCTGCATATGCACCGGTTACCGATTGGGAGCTCACTGCAGGTGATGGCGTAAAGACTGTATCCTTTAAGACACGCGATAATGCGGGTAATGTGTCTGGCGTTTCGACGGCCACTATCACCCTCGACACCGCAGCCCCATCCATTGCATCCTTTACATCTGCTTCCCCATATGCCACATCGACAACAGTTTCGTTGACGATGTCCGCAAGTGACGCAGGAACAGGCATTGCAAATATCTTGCTTCCAATGATGGCGTTGCATATACAAGCACAACATACGCAACCACAAAATCATGGACCGTCACAGAAGGTGATGGCACAAAGACTGTATATCTCCAAGTTGTCGACAATGCAGGCAATACCACTGCTGCATCCACCGCAACCGTGACCCTTGATACAGTCAATCCGACTGGATCAATTTCCATTCCAACGTATTCGACAACAAATGCAGACCTCACCCTTTCCGGTGCGGATGCAAACACCGTAACGCAGATGCAATTCTCCAATGAAGCCGGAGCATATTCCACATTGGAAGCATACGCAACCACAAAGACATGGCCGCTCTCCACAGGTGATGGATTGAAGTCCGTCAATGTGAAGTTTGTCGACGGTGCAGGAAACATCTCTTCTATATATACCGCAACCACAACCGTTGACTCTACCGCTCCAACCGGAACAGTTGAAATCAATGGAGGTGCATCAATCGCTTCTTCAACAAGCGTGACCTTGGCCATCTCCGCAACCGATGCACTCTCGGGCGTCAGCCAGATGCAGTTCTCCGATGATGCTACTAATTGGTCTGTTGCAGAAAGCTATGCAACAACAAGAGCATACACCATGCCAGCAGGCGACGGAGCAAAAACAGTCTCTGTGCGCTTCATCGACAATGCAGGCAACACATCAGTTGCAAGTGATGATGGGATTGTACTTGATACGAGCATCCCAACACTCGAAACAAATTCATTGTTAATTGGGGGTTCAGCAACTACTTATCAATCAGAAACAGCAGGAGTAACGCTTTCGTTGCAGAACGTAACTGGAATACCAGTAGCGGAAACAGTATACGCGCAGTTCTCTCGTGACGAGACAAATTGGTATGGAGCAAATGCGAATGGCACGCTAACGCTCAATGAATGGGGAACTGGGTTTGCATCTGACGCATCAACCATTGCAGGACTTTCATGGCCATGGACGCTACAAAGCAAAGTAGAAACTATCTTCGTACGCATACAGGATGGTGTAGTTGATGGCGTATCAACCGATAGCAATCAAGGAACGTATAACATTGCGCCAGTAGTATCTGCCGTAACTGCGTCGCAAATTGCCGATGCAACTGTGCAAATTCAGTACAGTGTTCGTGATGTAGATAATGCTTCAGTAAATGCAACACTCGCGTATTCAACCGATGGCGCAACCTGGAATACGCTCGATGCGAATGTAACCGGACAGCAAGGAACACTTTCTGTAGGTTCTTCGGATACGCAATTTACCGCAATATGGGATGCAAAGACGACACTCGCAGGAGCATATAATGCAGATGTGCAGATTCGCGTAACTGCAGATGACGGAGAATTATTAAACAACACCCACATCGTAGTAAGCGAAGGATTTGCAGTCGATGCAAAAGCCCCAACACTTACTAGCCTCTTAATCGAGGGGTCTGCAACACCAATTGAAGCAGAAACACCCGCTATTACATTGGCAATTGCAGGGCTTGTTGGATATCCAACCGGAGAGCAGGTGTACGCGCAGTTCTCTCGCGATGCAGGAACGACATGGTATGGATATGTTGCTGGCACTCCTACGCAGGATGTATGGGGTGATGCCTTTACCGCATCTCCTGATTTCGCATGGACCCTTGCAGGACGCAGTGAAACAATCTCCGTTCGCTTGAAGGATGTGTTTGAAAACATTTCTGAAACAGTAACAAACCAAGCCGCATATAACATTCGCCCAGAAGTGAATATTATTTCAGCAGCACAGGCATCTTCAACGGGAATGCTTGCGATAAGTTTTGAGGCACGTGACCGAGATACCTTTACTAACGTTGTAACCCCGACATATCAGTATTCCACCAACGGAACAACGTGGAGCACAATCGACGCAGAACAGCTTACCGTTGTTGATACAAGCGGAGTAACAGCAACTGATCTTGCAGTATCAGCAGACTACGCAACCTATACCGCCTCGTGGGATGCAAAAACACAATTCCCAGATGCAGTTACGAACGTGTTTGTGAAAATTACCGCCGACGATGCGCAACCAATTAAAAACATCGGAACCGCGACGAGTACAGATATAACCGTTGATGCAAAAGCCCCAACACTTTCCGCAGATTCATTTTTGATCAATGATTCTTCAGAAATCGCTATCGCTTCATCGCGCGACATCGTGTTGAAATTGCAGAACGTAACAGGGCAGCCGACAGACGAAATAATACAGGCACGTTTCTCTCGCGATGGCGGAGCAGTATGGTCTGATTGGTCTGCACCATTTGCATCTGATGTGGCAACACTCGGAGCAACGACATTCCCATGGACAATGGCAAGCCGCAGTGAAACACTGCTCGTTTCCATTCGCGATATGTATGGAAATGAATCAGAATCAACCGACGCAAATAGTGCTGGATATAACCTGCGACCGCAGATTGTGTTTGGCCCAACTGCAAGTCAAGTAACTGATTCAACGAGTGATAATTTTGGAAAAGTTTCCATTGGCTACACCGTATTTGATGAAGATACGGCAGAATCCCCTACACCAGGATATATTACACCGACCCTCGCCTACTCAACAGATGGGGGAACGACATGGACTGACATCGCATCATCCTCCGCTTCGCTTGTATTAGCGAGTGGCGTTGATAGCATGCAGCCAGTTGCCGCTACAGACACTACCCTTTCTGCGATTTGGGATGCAAAGATTGATCTCGGCGCAGTATATAGCGCAGATGTGGCAATCAAGCTTACCATCAACGACAACGAAGGTATCTTTAATACAGCAGTTGCAACCAGCTCAGTATTTGCACTTGATACAACAAACCCAGTCATCGGTTCAGCTACCTATAACGGAATGACGCAGAGTCTTGCCTTTGCAATTACTGATGAAGCAGGATTCCAGTATCGATTCTCTGCAGCGGCATTTACCGCAACCACTTCGACAAGCACAGAAAATGCTTCAGATGGCACTTGGCAAGATGCAAACGCATCGGTTAATAGCTCGATGGATTGGATAATAACCGCTACATCAACAAGCCCGACAATATACATGCAGGTTCGTGATGCAGCGGGAAACACAAACGCGAAAACAATCGTTGCACCGATGGCCGCCAGCAGAATCGACTTCAAGGACATCTCGAGCGCAGAAAACTTCAATGAATCACTTACGTGGCCAATCTACACTTCAGTTGCGAATGCGCAATTCAAACAGTACGATTTGTACCGCGCAACGGATGAGGGAGTGTTTGCGCAAATTGGAAATCCAATAACCAATGCAAGTATTGGATATTACATCGATGAAAATCTTTCAGCATCCTCTACCTACACATACAAGGTTGCGGTAACCGATATGGACAACGATGTTTCATTATTCTCTGCATCGATTAGCGATATTCCTGATGGCCGTGGAAGCAGTGATGCATTGCCACCAATCATCTCGGCAGTCACTTCACCTGTGGTGCAAAGTATGTGGGCAAAGATACTGTGGACAACCGATGAGGAAGCAGATTCTACGGTTGAGTACGGAGCTTCAAGCGCCTATGGCTCTACGAAGACGAGCGAAGCGATGGTCAAGAGTCATGAAGTGATCATAAATGACTTAACACCAAACACGAGCTACTTCTTTAAGGTAACGTCCAGAGATTCGGGCAGTAACGCTACAACCGATGATAATGGAGGTGCAGGATATACCTTCACAACACCAGGAGGACCTGTTATCTCGGGCGTAACCGCATCATCTTCCGACAAGACCGCGACCATTACATGGAATACGGACAAGGATTCTGATTCACACGCATTCTATTCGAAGAACAGTGCGTTTAATGGATATAGCGAAGTAACCGGCGCCATGATTGGCGGTCCGACATCAACTGAAATCTACGCACATAGCTTAGCATTGACTGACCTTGATCCGGGGACAACATACTACTACTACGTACAGTCAACGACAGCAGAGGGGAACGCTTCATTGGATAACAGAGGCGGTTTGTACTACACATTCCAAACAAGCTCGGATATTTATCCGCCAGTCATTTCTGGTATCACGACACCAATTAGAACTTCGCAATCCGTCGTTATTTTCTGGAAGACAAGTGAACCAGCAACAAGCCAAGTGCATTACGGACCGAACGCATCGTCAACAAACACGGGGTCTGACTATGACAGTACGCTATCCACGTATCACAGCGTAACGCTCGATAACCTTGCAGCAAATACTACGTATTACTACAACGTAACATCAGCAGATGCCGCAGGAAATTCAGCTGTATCAACAACGACAACGTTCGTAACTGCAAAGGAGGGTGAAGTACGTATCATCACAATTGGAGGAGGTGGATCAGGAGTAGGACAGTTTACGACCCCTCCGGAGGTGAAGGATACAACTCCGCCAAGCGTTACCAATATCGAAGTCGCAACCACAACTGCATTTAGTGCAACAATAACGTTCACGACAAGTGAACCAGCGGTTAGCACATTGCAGTATGGAAGAGATGCTTCATACGGGGATATCGCTGGAGAAAAAGAATACTCCACGAGCCATACAATGAAGCTCAATGGATTGCGTATGGGAACGGAATACCATTTCCAAGTACAGGCACGCGATAAAGCTTCCAACGCAGTAACGTCTGAAGATAAAACGTTTAAGACGAAGTTCTTCTCACAAGCAAGCGCCGATTCGATAACAGTCGACAATCTTGCACAGTATGAAGAAGAGATTGAACAGTCCATCGAATCAATCTTGCCGGGTATCTTGCCACCGTTTATCGAAACGGCAGCAGTGACACAGGTCACAGAAAATTCAGCAACTATTTTCTGGAGAACAAATACGAATTCCTATGGCGTTGTTTCATACGGAACGGACGAAGAGTTTACGAAGGCAACAACACCTTCAACGGTTTACGCCGCAGAAGTGTCCGATACCAACAATAAAACAAAAGAACATACATTGAATTTGATTGGACTTAAGCCAAGTACAAAATATCATTTCAAGGTAAAGTCATTCTCATTGCCACAGGTAGTGGGAGAAGGAGTTGATATGACGTTTGTAACGCAGGCACCGAAGGTATCAGCAAGCATTCTCGACGTAAAGAACACAAGCTTCCGAGTTATCTGGTCTACTGACCAGGTGGCAAGTACGATCGTTGAATACAAGAATGTAAGAACAGGTATTACCGAGCGCATCATTGATGAGAAGCAGGTTGCATACCATGACATTCTCGTGGATCGTGTTGCTCCGGCAACAACGTATGAAGTGCGCGTGTTCGGATACACCGCACAGGGAAGCCTTATCGAGTCAGGCTCACCGTTGAGCGTATTAACCTCACGCGACGTGCTTGCTCCAAAGATTTCCAACTTCAAGGTTGATGGTGCACTTGTGCCAGGACGAACCGATCGTATTCAAACGATTGTATCGTGGACAACCGATGAAGCGGCAAGTGGTGTTGTAGAGTACCAAGAAGGATCTGGCGCTATAGCAGGAAACTTTGCTAATAAAGTAACCATAACGGATAGCTATGTAACGAACCACGTTGTGATTCTTACAAACTTGAAGCCAGGAACTATTTACCAGTTTAAGATTACTTCTGCAGACCAAGCCGGCAATACAGCCAGCTTCGGGCCTCGAACAATCATTACTCCGCAAAAGGGAGAGTCAATCTTCGACGTCATCTTTAAGAACTTTGAAGACACATTCAAGTTCTTGCGAGGAGCGGGAGAGTAAGGAAGAGTAGAGAGTATTAGGTAGTTGGTATGAGGTATAAAAAAGAGTCGCGCAAGCGACTCTTTTTATGAGCTTGTCATTCCCGCGGCCTGCTTCGTTGTTGAACAAATACTCCGCAGGCATTTCGGCGCGTTGCACGCCTCGCTTCGCTCGCTAGCAACGCCAAGTTGAGGCGGGAATCCAGGTTCATTCTTAGGGCAATATTTCTTAGTACTTTTTTAGAAAAAGTACTGCAAAAATCACGAACCGAAAATATTTCGGGGTCGCCTCCAAAACGGCAGAAACTCGGAACTCGCACGCCAAGGGTAGGCGTGCTCAAACACCGAGCTTCTTCCGATATTTTTCCAGCGCCCTTTATCCGAAATATCTCCATGTTCGTAGATACAAGAGAGTAATTCTGTCATTCCCGCGGAGGCGGGAATCCAGTATTGAATAGATTCCCGCCTCCCTGCTTTCGCATAAAGTTACAGCAAGGCAATGCGCGGGAATGACAGAAGGCAATTAAAATCCTTGACTAAATAATAGCTATATTGTTAAATAAAGGCAGAATCTTTTAGAAGAGGAGCGGATGAGCCGTTCCCCACAATCACGAAAGGAAGGAAGATGATGAAACGAATCAAATGTGTTTTGCTGGTACTGGTGATGGCGTTGAGTTGCTTCGGAATGGCCGTGGCTGCGGAAGAGGCGTGCACCGAAGGCAACTTTGCGGTATCTGAGCTGCCGGTGAATATCCACAGCTATCCGGAGCCGTGCTCAAAGATTATTTTGCCGGCTGACTCCTTGGTCTGGATGAAAGTGCAGCGGCAGCCGCTTACCGCGAAATTCGGCGAGAACAAGGTTATCGTCAAGGAGCGCATGTTCCGCGTCGGCGGAACGCACACTGAGATCATTCTTCGGCCGACAGAAAAGTACGAGTTTTATCTGCGGCCCGAGTACGACATGAAGATTACCGATGTGCCGAAACATCTTAAGGGTGGCGAAAACGCCCTGTGGTACGAAATCGCCTCGGCGAGCGGGCAAGTGGAATTCTTGAGCGAATTTGCAACGCAGGTCCATGTGCCGCGTGGCTGTAATATCAAGATTATGGCCGATGCTGCCTTCAAGGTGAAGTACGCCGGCGAAGAGCGCGAGTGTGAAGCTGATCAGGTTGTAACGCTGGACGGTAAGGCGGGTGTCGACATCGTCGAAATCTACGGCATGGATCGCGATGGCGCGGCGGTTGTCGGGGTGAGTGTGCGCAAACCGCTGACGCTGGACAAAGAAAAACCGGCGCCCACGAAACAGCAAAAAAGAAAGATAGGCTAAGCCAGCCAACGGCTGGCAAGTTTACAAGAACAGCAAAGCCCCTGATACGTCAGGGGCTTTTTACTACCGTATATAACCAGTGCAGCTGCTAAAAAGATTGAGCGATAAAATGTGGAGAAGTAGGAAGACAGGGCGTGAAGGAACGGTATATAAAAAGCATATGTCCAAATGTACGGTCGTACATTTGGACATATGTTGTAAGGGGATTGCATGGTATACTATTAAAAGTACGGAGGAGCTCACGAGAAATAAAAAAGAAAAAGAGTGACAAGAATATATGCAATACAATTCTTCGCAAAAAGTTTTAGAAGCAATCAGCGAGGGGATTATATTTCCCTTGGATCTTTTTGAAGCGATTATCGAAAGCGGGTACGGAGCATCGAGCAGGAAGATCGAAAATAGTTTTTATAAGATAAAAAACGGGAGAGCAAGGGAACAATTCAAAAAAGAAGAAGAGAGAAGAAGGAGGCAGGCATATGCCAGTCTTATGTATAAATTAAAAAGAGATGGGTTAGTAAAAGAGAGCGGAGAAGGGGAAGAAAAGGAATATGCGCTTACTGTCAAAGGGGAACAAAAGTTAGAGATATTAAAAAGCAAAGATGGGTTTCCTGACACGTATTACACAAAGGAAAAAAGCAATAAGATTATTATCGTCATGTTCGATATTCCAGAGAAGGATGTGAGAAAGAGAGCTTGGCTGCGAATGGTATTAAACAATCTAGATTTTAAAATGGCACAAAAAAGTGTGTGGATTGGAAAGACGACAATACCGAAAGAACTGATAGGGGATCTTATGCGAATGCAGCTAGAGAGTTACGTGGAAATTTTCGAGGTCGGAAATACAGGAAACCTAAAGAATATCTTATAGAAGGAATTGTGTCGGGAGTATGTCTATGTATCAGGGATAAGAAAATATACATATGTCCAAATGTACGACCGTACATTTGGACATATAGGTAGGGGAAAAGGAAGATGAGGAACTGATCTGATAAGAAAAGGGAATTGCATAGCGCGATTCCCTTTTCTTATGTGTGTGCCGGGGACAGGACTTGAACCTGCATACCTTGCGGTGCTTGCTCCTAAGGCAAGTGCGTCTGCCAATTTCGCCACCCCGGCATTTGAAACGTAAGAAAAGTATAAGAGAAACAGGAGAATCTGTACATATTGACAAATATATACAAATATGGTATATATTAATACATAAGGTTGAACCTTGAAAACTTCATATAGAGACGAAATAAACCCATTTATTCGCTGAGGCGAGAGGAGAAGAGAGTATGGAAACATTGGTAACAGCCGGGTTGTGGATGATCGGAGCAGGTTCGCTCATATGGTTTATTGCTCAGGGGATTTGTTCCCCGATTGAACCAGATAAATGCCGTGTGATAACGCGGTTCGGGAAGGCAACCAGTGCGGTTCGTGGCCCTGGAGTAACCTGGATTCCCCTTAAAGGGATGTGGTACGACTTTGTCGTACTGCCCAGGATCTTCGAGGTCCCAATCAAAGTCGAATTCGCGTTGCCGGATGAAACATATCCGACAATAGCTGAAGACGTTGTCGCACTCGTACGAGTTGCCGACGATGGCGGAGCGAAACTGCTTATCAACGGTGGGCAGGAAGGTGTTACGAAAAAGGTTTCGCGAATAGCGGCAACCGAGATCGAAGAGTTCGCTGCCGATCCTGGCGAAGAGCCAAAGAATCTGGATCAAGCGAAGAGAATGAAACCGACCTTCGTCTACCGGGCAGTAAAAGAACTGGTTGACGATGGGGTACTAGATGCACTCGATGCGCTTCCGGACACTGAAAAGGCGAAGGCCTTAAAAAAGCTGGAAGCTGATCTGTCGGACGATGGAGAAAGTTTCCCCATGACGGTTTTCGGGCTAGAGCTTATCGGCTTCAGTATGGGACGGCTCGTTGAGCCTCCCGCGATTACTGAAATCGCCATGAAGAAAAAAGTGGCGACGGAAGAGAACCAAATCAAGCAGGAGCAGGCAGTTGCCCTTAACGGGCGCCTGAAGACTGTTGCCGAAGGGATGCCCGGAGCTTCGCTTTCGGATATCTCCAAAGTGATGTTCACGGCCGACGGGACGGTGAAGCCAAACGTTAATGAAACGGTCGTGCGTATCGAGCGCCCAGCGACAGCAGACGGTGGTCACCTTATGGATGACATACTCGCCGGCTGGGTTGCGGGAAATATCTCAAAAGCATCTGGAGGAACTAATGGCGGAAAAGGAAAAGGAAAAAGCTAAGCCGGCGACAGCACCCGGCAAGATGGAAAGTCTCGGCGCATCCCTCTTCAAATGGGGGGTCGCCATATTGATTCTCGTCGGAGGATACAATATCTTCTTCGGCGATGAAGCAAAGCCCGCCGCAGGCAGTGCGGCAACAACGGCGTCGCGGCAATATGTTGCGGCGTACGACTTCTCGAAGGTGGATGGCGACTTTCACAAGGAGTCCTTCGTTATCCCCGCCGGTGACAAATGGGTGTCGGTTGCATTGCCTGCTGATTACCATGTGGCGTTCACGTGGAACGAAGGGGGGGCAATCGACAAAGGGGATGGTAAAGGTCCCCGGTGGTTCAAGAAGGATGAAAAATTTAAGTCGGGCACACTGGGAACAGCAGTCGACTTGACCTTCCCCGCCGGCGACACCGTGGAGGTGCGGTTTTATCGCCACGGGAAAACGCAGCAGCCCATGGCAAAAAGGGCTCCTGTAAACAAGGAGCCAGCACAGAGAGCGAAAGAACTCGCGCCGGTCATCGTCTCCGGACACGAGCAAGGATAAAAGGAAGCGCACAGTGTGCCTCCTAAGATACAAAAAGCCCCCGATATTCGGGGGCTTTATTTTGTCGATTGTAAAGTGGTTACTTAGAGAGCTCCTCCTGCGATTGCCTTTGCAACCTCGATGAGTCCCTTTGTGAGCGCGCCAACGACAACTGCGACGAGAGCATAGGTAAGGGCTCTGCGAGCTTCGGTTACCTTTTTCTCATCTCCTCCGCCTGTGAGGAACTTGAATGCTGCAAGCAAGATATATACTGCTGCAACTGCAAGCAAGATAGCGAACATCCAGTTGCCAACTTTATTAAGAATGGCAACGATTGGCTCGACCCCTGTACCTACTGGAGCTGCTCCCCCAGGAAGGTTTTGAGCAAAACCGATAGCTGGCATAGCAAGTGCCGCTGCTGTTACTGATGCTAGTGATATTTTTTTCATATATATAGTATATCAAATAATACGACCTTTGTTCAAGCGCCGAGACCAATAACAAGTCCCTTAAAGATAGCAACAAGCCCGCGCGCAAGAATGATAATAACTAAACCGCTGAGTGCATAAACAATCGTTTGTCTACCAGTAACTATCTTTTTGGATTCTCCTTGAGCAGTCATAATCTGAAATGCACCATAAAGAATCATGATAGCGGCTAAAGAAGCTGCGATAGCGATACTGTAATCAATGACGCGATTTAACACATCGGTGAGTGTGGCATCTCCTAGGGGACCTGTAAATTTAACCGAAGATCCAACCGGTGCGTTGGGCGTTGTATCGCCTTCAGTGCCGCCCACCGCAAATACAGTTGAGGCAAAAAGCGGAAAAGAAAGAATTGTTGCAAGTATTTTATACATAGAAATAATTAAGAAGAAAATTAAAAGAAGATGTCGAGTTGATTGTAGATAAATTAAGGGTCAACAAAAATTTCTTCAGGCCCTTGGCATTGGAGTGTTTCCCAGGGCATGCTGTAAATATTACCGGTACCAGTGAGCGCCCGTATTAGGATGTCGACGAGGAACCATGCAGCAAGAACAAGAGCAAGTCCCTGGAGGGCTTGGAAAATGTGCGACTTACCTTTCGCGTACATTCCCGGGTTTGCGCCAGAAATCATCATTTGGTAGCCACCAAACATAATGAAGGCGACGGCAAGTATAATGGCTGCTTGCGATACAAAACTATATATCGCCTTAACGGTTTCAAATAATGCACAAAGAGAGCAGGATGTCGGATTCTGCTCATCGCATTGCACAAGACCAGCGCCAAAAACAGTAGGTGCTGCTAACAGGAAAACAAACGAGAGGGATAAGAGAGAAGCTAACAGAAGTTTTTTCATATTCGTATACTACTAGTATAAACTGACAAATTACTCTTGTCGAACGAAAAGTAATCAGTACCGGCTGTTGATTTCGGCAGCGGCCTTATCAAGGGCTGACTGAGATTGGAACTGTCCAGTAAGGACGGATTCTATTGAGCGGGAAAGAGCGGTTCGATAACTTACGTTATCATACTGGAAGGGTGCGCGAGCGGTAAGTGCTTGGCGGGCAAAGACGCCAATGCTTGGGTTGCGAAGCGAATCGTTGATAAGAGTGCGAAGTGCTGGAGGGTTGTTTGAACGGGTAGTATAAAGAGTTGCAAGCTTAGAATCGGTCGTTGCGGCAATAACAAAACGCCATGCTTGCGCAATGTCTACGCTTTTTGCAGAAACGGCCAAGCCCCAATAATCGGCATAGTTAACTGGATTGGATAGATCGTTTTGGGGCATTGGATAAATGCCGAAGTTAAGGTAAGGGTTTTTTTGCACAAGCTGTTTTATATCGCGTGCGTACCCAAAGGTCATTGCGGTGTCTTCAGCACCAAAAGCATTGTCGGCATTTGCAAAGGCATCACTCCATGTATAGTACGGAGTATTAGGAGTAGCAAATTGCGTATAAAAGTCGAGTGCATTTTTTGCGCTTGCATCAAATGTTGCTCGTTGTCCTGTAACTTCAAGGCGCTGTGCACCAAATTGAAGCATCAGGAGAGAGAGAATGTCAGGTGCATGCTCGATTGATTTACCTGATCCGCCAATCGCAATCGCAGACTTCTTTAGCTGTTTGCTTGCAGTAAACTCAGTAAAGTAAGGAACAAGTGTTTTTACGTCACCCCATGTTGTAGGGGCAACGGCAACACCCTTGTTGTTAAAAAGGGTTTTGTTATAGAGCAGCGCTGGTGTGTCGATATAGAGCGGAAGGGCAAAGACATAGTCTAAGTAAACAAAATCTCGGGCAACAACATCAGGGAATAGTGCTTTTAGCTCACTTGGTTGAATTTGTGGATAGTCTGCAGCCATAATCTTGTCGCTATAGCGCTGTACCCAACTGCGATGTACCATCAAGATATCAGGACCAGTGTTTGTGGCCATTGCATTGAGGATAGTGCGATCATAGCGGTCTTCGGGCACTTGGGTATAGCGAAGAACAACATTCGGATGTTCGAGTGTATATTGCGATGTGAGTGTGGAAAAATTACTTGGGTCCTCGATCCCCCAAATAGTAAGGGTGATTTTTGTAGCAGGCTCTTCGGAATTGCCTTGTTGCAGAGAGGGAATAAGGTAAATAAAGATACCAACAAAGAGAGCGATGGCAAGTGCTACCCCGCCAAGAATCATAATTTGAGTGCGTGTAAATTGCATATGCATATAGTATATCACGGAAAATAAAAATTTTCGTCATTTTTGGTATACTAACACTATGCAATATGCTCTATGGATTGGATTATTTTTTGTGATCGCACTCGTGCTCGGTTTCATTGTACTGAGTACGTATGCACTTGGTAGGTCACTATTAGGGATAGTAACGAAAAAGCATGCCCCCTTTATTCCTGTGCCAGACGGTGCACTTCCCTTATTAAAACGTATCACACCTCCGAGTACCGGAGCTATTATCTATGACCTTGGATGCGGGGATGGAAAGATAGTGCTTTATTTGGCGACGCTTTTCCCAGAGGCAACATATATAGGAATAGAATACGATTTACTTCCGTATCTCATCGCAAAGGTAAAAACACGAAAGCATAGCAATATAACAATACGCTTCAAGAATATATTCAAAGAAGACCTAACAAAAGCGGATATCCTTATAACCTACTTATTCCCTGAGCTATTAGATAAGCTATTGCCGAAACTAGAGAAAGAATTAAAGAAAGGTGTGTATGTATATTCATTCGATTACGCGTTTAGGAAAAAAGAAGCGCAAACAATTGAATATAATGAAGATGCATCGTTAAAAAGAGGAAAGCGTATGCTGGTATACGAATTCTAACTAAAAAAAGAGCGCCATAGGCGCTCTTTTTTTAAACTCACATCTCTGATCTCGTACCTCAGTATTATAATGCCACCACTCCTGCTAACTTGTCCTTTTCCTTGAGTGACATTATCTTTACTCCGCTCGTTGCACGACCTGCGGTGCGTACATCCTTAAGGGGAATGCGGATAATCTGTCCGCGGGTTGATACGGCGAGTAGTTCCTCTTCATCACGGATTATTTGTCCGCTAATGATGTTTCCTATCTTAGGAGTGACATTCGAAGTTTTAATACCCATACCGCCTCGTGTTTGTGTTTTGTACTCAGAGATCGGGGTCTGCTTTGCATAACCGTTTTCTGATACTACGAGCAACGTCTGTTTTTTATGTTCTGCCTTCTGATCGGCGCGGATAATATCAAACCCTGCTACGCGATCATCCTTTTTCAATTTAATACCGCGTACACCCGCCGCTGCGCGTCCGAGTGGCTTCGCATCAGTTTCGGTAAAGCGAATTGCTTGTCCGGCATGTGTGGTGATAATGATATCGTCCTTTCCTGCGGAAAGTTTTACACCAATGAGTGAGTCGCCCTTCGCAAGGTTGATGGCGATGATGCCGGTCCTGCGAATGTTCGCAAACTCAGAAAGTGCCGTCTTTTTGATAGTTCCGTCAGCGGTAAGCATGACGAGATAACGACCATCGGTATTGCCATCTGGATAGGCGATAACAGCACTGATGTTTTCTTCCGGCGGAAGGTCAAGGAAGTTCTGCATAAGCTTCCCCTTGGCCGTCCTGCTTCCTTGCGGAACATCGTATACCTTTGTTTGGAATACGCGTCCCGTGTGGGTGAAGAACAAGATATTATCGTGGGTGTTTCCAGAGATAAAGTTGAGGAGCGTGTCCTCTTCGTTTACATCAGAGCCAATCAAGCCCTTACCTCCGCGCTTCTGTGCCTTATAGGTGTCAGAAGGAATACGTTTGATGTAGCCACTCTGAGAAAGTGTAATGATAACATCTTCTTCGGTGATAAGATCGAGCTCCTTGAACTCGCCAATCGGATTGGCGACGACCTTAGTGCGACGATCATCTCCGAACTTATCGCGCAAGTCGCGCAATTCGTTAGTGATAACACCAAGAATTTTCGCAACACTTGCGAGTAACGTCTCAAGCTCTTTGATGATGCGCATCTTCTCCTTAAGCTCATCTTCAATCTTTTTGCTTTCCAATGCCGCAAGTGTTTGCAAGCGCATTTCAAGAATTGCAGTAGCTTGAATTTCAGTCAGCTTAAACTTCGCAACTAAATTCTTATGGGCGTCGTCTTTGTCCTTAGACTTCTTAATCGTTGCAATAACTGCATCGATAAATTCAAGCGCTTTTGCCAAACCTTCTAAGATATGGGCACGTTCGCGCGCTTTACGAAGTTCGAACTCAGCGCGCTTGCGAACAACATCTTTACGGTGTTCAAGATAGAACTCCAAGATATCTTTCAACGACAAGAGCTGCGGTTGCAAACCATCTGCGGATGGAACAAGCGCCGTCATGTTGAAGTTAAAGTTCTTCTGCAAGTCCGTGTGCTTGTAGAGCTGGTTTAACACTTTTTGTGGAGCAGCATCGCTCTTTAGCTCAACGACAACGCGCAATCCATCACGGTCAGATTCATCGCGCAAATCTTTGATACCCTCAATCTTCTTTTCAGTTACAAGCGTCGCCATTTTAATAAGCAATTCAGACTTGTTAACCTGATAAGGAATTTGCGTAATAACGATATTAAAGAGGCCGCTCTTTCGTTCTTGAATATCAGAAACAGCGCGCATAGTTACGCCACCGCGTCCACTGCGATACGCTTCAGAAATAGCGTTCTTATCATAGATAATACCTCCGGTTGGGAAGTCAGGGCCTTTGATAAATTGTGTCAGGTCGTCAGTTGTTGCGTGTGCATTATCAGCAAGATGTAAAACGGCATCGATAATCTCGCGCAAGTTATGCGGAGGAATATTCGTTGCCATACCGACAGCGATACCCGCAACGCCGTTAAGGAGTAATGCTGGAAGGCGAGCAGGAAGCACGAGTGGTTCTTCAGTTGTGCCGTCATAGTTTGGTCCCCATGCAACAGTGTCCTTTTCTATATCAAAAAGAAGTTCTTCGGATATCTTCGAAAGGCGACATTCGGTATAACGCATAGCAGCCTGGTTGTCTCCATCAATCGATCCCCAGTTTCCTTGACCGTCGATAAGCGGATAGCGAAGAGAAAAATCTTGCGCCATACGAGCCATGGCATCATACACTGCGGAATCGCCGTGTGGGTGGTAGCTCTTAAGCACTTCTCCGACAACAGCGGCAGATTTGCGGTACTTAACACCTGCTTTCAGGCCCGTTTCCCACATAGCCCACATAATGCGGCGTTGCACCGGCTTCATACCGTCACGGACGTCCGGCAAGGCGCGGGAAATAATAACCGACATTGCGTAGTCGAGATAACATTCTTGCAGTTCGTCCCCGATTTCTCGCTTAAGGACTTTATCTGTTTGTTCGATGTGTTCTTCCATAATAGTAAGTTGTGTGCCTCCTAGCTGTCATTCCCGTGAAAACGGGAATCCAGTTTATTGTAATGGATTCCCGCCTGCGCGGGAATGACACGGAAAGCCTAGTTGCGTTGATAGTTATTCAGGGTTTTGGATGGTCGACGTCCTTCTCCCAAACTGTGGCATCCCAGAGAGCATCGTTTCGAATCCTCGTCCGATAGATGAACCGGTGATAGTGAGCCCATTCTTCAATACTGGCCAGAAACCGATACGAACCTCTTCAGTTGAATTTTCTCGGGTATTTGTAAATACAAATGCTCGCATATACAGGACCCAAACAATAACGACGATTAGTGTGGCGGTGACGCTTAATCCGATAAGCCACCTAAATCGCGTTTTCTCATCAGATTGGCGAATGGTATGTAGATAGCGCTTCATACGAGTGGTGACTTATGGTTTTAAAATGATTACCTGTCCTGGCTTAATGACAGAAAGATCCTTTTTCTTAATAGTAAGCTTGTCCTGCGATTCAACAGCCTTTTGATCGAGCTCTTCCAAGAATGTTTTAAGGTCCTCAGATGCGCGCTTTAATCCTGCGATCTTGAATGCGGTTGGGATAACGATCTTCGGTTGGAGCTGTTTGATAAGCTTCGCAACTTTCTTTTGGTCGATATACGGTGTGCCACCTCCAGGGATGAAGAGAATATCGATATCCTCAAGGTGCTCCATAACAGACGGGGAAGGAATTTCAGCAAGGTGTCCGAGGAAACAGAGCCGAATATCTTCGAGTGTGACGAGATAGACGGTTTTGAGTATTTTGTCGGTCACCTCGTTTTCTGAAAGATATCCGAGTATCGTTGCTCCATCCACATTGTATTCCCCAGGGCCATAGATAGCGATCCCCTGCTCGGAAGGTGCTTCCTGAGGAGGAAAGGTTGTGAGCGTCTTGAGAAGGATGTCATATTTGAATCGAGGAGGAGTTAAACCGCTCGATGCATCAACGGGGTCGGTAAGGATCGTGAACTCACCGCTTTGTATTTTGAAACTATTTTCTCCGTAAAAAGAAATAACCATAGGTAATTTTGAGTGTAAAATGAGGCGAAAGACACGGAAAATACGGGATTTGGTTCCCGCCATGCCACTCGTTATGAGGCTATTGTACAACAAAAGGGCTTGATTTTCAAATAGTTTTTCCGTATGATGTGGGTCTATGGTCACTAATATTAATGCAGAAGTAAAAAACTCATCCGCAATGAATCAATTGACGAAGGCGGATGCGAACATCATCTCATTCCTCAAGGAGGGAGACTTGGTCGAGGCGAAGTTGCTTGCGAAGACAAAGCGCGGCGTACACTTCGATCTCGGTAAGTACGGTACCGGTATTGTATACGGTATCGAACTCATCAATTCTCGCGACATTGTGAAAGGAATGAACGCGGGTGATACCGTAAGTGCGAAGATAATCATGCTCGAGAATAACGAAGGATATGTAGAATTATCCCTCATTAATGCTCAGGAGCAGAAGAATTGGCAGGGACTCAAGGAGTTGAAGGATGGCGACGAGCCGTTTGGAGTCAAAATCAAAGGAGCCAATAGTGGAGGGCTTGTAGCAGACATTCATGGAACAAAGGCATTCTTGCCAGTATCCCAGTTGTCGAGCGAGCACTATCCGCGCATCGAGAAGGGTGACCAAACTCGAATTCTCGAAGAATTGAAGAAATTCGTTGGTGAAGAGTTGATGGTAAAGATCATCGACCTTAACCCACGCGCAAACAAGCTCATAATCTCTGAAAAGGAGGCTGTTGAGGAAAATGTACGTGAATTGCTGGGTAAATACGCAGTTGGTGATGTTATCACTGGCGTCGTATCAGGAATCGCTGACTTCGGAGCATTTGTCCGATTTATCGATAATCCAGGAATCGAAGGATTGATCCACATCTCTGAACTTGACTATCGTTTGATCGACACTCCGAAAGAGGTAGTAAAGATCGATGAAGAGATCAAGGTAAAGATTATTGAAATCAAAGACGACAAGGTATTTCTTTCATTGAAGGCGTTAAAGCCAAATCCATGGGAGACAGTAACCGACAAGTTTAAGGAAGGACAGGAAGTGGAAGGAAAGGTGTATAAGGTCAACCCGTTTGGCGCATACATCGATCTTGGTCAGGACTTGTACGGTCTTATCCATGTTTCTGAATTTGGTTCTCCAGATGAATTGAAAAAGAATATGGAACCAGGCAAGACGCACACATTTACTGTGGAAGCGATTAAGCCAGAAGAAAAGCGCATTATCTTGAAGCTCAAGGGCCACAAGAAGGCGGCAAAGAAAGAAAAAGAAGTAGAAAAAGAAGAGGTTGCAGAAACGCCAGAGGCATAATAGCCAAAAGCAAGCAAAAACCCCGCACAAATGCGGGGTTTTTGTTTAAAATACGTGCTAAAAGAGGGGAAATATGTAAAATAATGGGAAAATGACAGTGGTGGACGACCGTCCACCGCTGTCATTTTTATGGAGGAGGGCGATAAAATAGCAGATTGACACAGAGATAGACTACGTGCATACTAGGGCCTGGACATTTCAAGGAGTGATTAGGAAAAATGCATAGGGTAATTACCTAATGCACCAACAAGGAGCTATAATCGATGTTGAAAAATGAACAACGGACCAGAGGCGGAAAGCTTATTTGCACCTGCTGCAATGGCGCAGTAGAGGCAGTAGAAGCGAGAATAGTGATTGATGGGCACGAGCTGCACAAGAACTGCGGGGAGAAGTTCTCTTTGCTGGAATCGGTGCGGCTGGATTTGCAGCCCGTTATATCGACATTGCCCGAGAACTTTTTCTCAAGAGGAGCTGTCTTGCTGACGCTGAGTAAGGCCTACACAGTGAGCCAGTTTAAACTCGCACTCTTTATCTTTTGTGAGCACCTCGCGGAAGGACGACAGTGGTTGGGGGCGCAATTTCAAGCCATTGTCGCTAAAGTCAGGTGCATTATCGAGCAAAGCGCAATGTGTAATGCGCTTCTGTCGGCAATCGCTCCGGTTATGGTGGTGTAAATCCGTCCCTAACCGCACGTGCAAGGGCCACTTCGAAAGAAGTGGCCTATTTTTATAAAACGGGGTTGACCCTGTAGTGAATATTCGTTCTGCAAACCCACTTAACTATTTCATTGACTGGGTATAAATGAGCCTGCCTTACTACGAGTCTTGGGTTTGTATTAGCCTTGAAGGCGAATAAAACGAATATCTACTACGGGGTTGACAAATAAGAGATTTGTGGCAATACTAGACCCAGATCATCTGCAATGCAATAAAGAAAGTGTGGTACAACTAATAACCCCCAACCTGAAATTGGAGGCCACGATGGCGAAAGAATTTAAGTTTCCTGGACAGCAGAGAATGTCTGGGACGAACCCCGTATGTGCATGCTGCAATGTCGTTATAACGCCGGCGCAAAAGCGGTGTGAGCGTGGCGGACACCTGGTCCACGGCACTGCCACTGAAGGCTGTGCCGCGGCGTTTGACCGCACGATGGAAGCTCGAGAAAGGATCGACAAGGCGTTTAGTGGAATGCCGGCCGATTTCTTCTCCGAAGGTGACTTACGTAGTCGGTTGAATGTCGCATGTACGGTGCAATCGGCGCAAGGAATTTTGATGGACTTTGTCGCCCTGTTGAGCGAACAGCGAGAGCGCCTTATGAAGGTTGCTGAGGTTGCGTTCCGCGATGCCTGCCGTCTGGTAAAAGAAGTCGGACGGATGCTGCGCGTCGAGGGACGCGTAGCAGCATATAACCTGTAAAACCACCGCCACACCTCTTGTGTGCAATTGGAGCTGACCCTTCGCGAGGGCAGCTCCACTTTTTTTCATATTGCAATTACAGACAAATTAGTAGATAGTACAACATACATGGAACGCAAGGATATAACAGTTATATATGAAGACGAAAATGTGGTGGCTATCAATAAGCCAGCGCATCTTTTAGTCCATCCCTATGCGGATAATAAGGATTACGCGCTAACCACGTGGCTATTAAAGCATTATCCAGAAGTTAAGACAGTCGGGGATGATCCAGAGCAACGTCCTGGAATTGTACATCGTCTCGATAAAGATACATCGGGAGTAATATTGGTTCCACGTAGTCACGAATATTTTAGATATTTGAAGGAACTGTTTCAATCGCATGGTATTAAAAAATCGTACCTCGCATTAGTATGGGGGAAGGTACAGGAAAAGAAGGGCACAATAAATAAACCCATTAGTTTAAAAGGAGGAACGACAAAGCGAACGGTGCATGATGGTAAAATGACCAAAGAAGCACTGACCGATTATGAAGTGGTAAAGCGGTTTACCTTCGATGACCCAGACACAGAAACACGAAAAATATACGATTTTACCTTAGTTCGTGCATGGCCTAAAACAGGAAGAACGCACCAAATTCGTGTGCACTTAGCATCAATCGGGTTTGCAATCGCAGGAGATACAATGTACGGAGCAAAAAAGAACCCCCTTGCACTTGATCGTCAATTCCTACACGCCGAATCTATTGAATTTCTCGCAGCAGAAGGACATAAGCTAAATATCGAAGCAGAACTTCCAGCAGACCTTAAAAAGGTACTCGCACGATTAGAAGAATTCGATGTTTCCGCACCTCCATTAAATGAGCGGGCATAAAAAGGAGAAAATAAAATAAAAATGGCGATTATTCGCCATTTTTATTTGTGTGAAATGCGTTGAAAAGGAATACGTTGTTGCGCTGCTTGGGATATTTCATATCCAGTATCAAACGATCGCACTGCAACAGTCGATAATATATGAGCGCCAACATGGGAAGCCTCAAATGTATTATGAGGAATACCCGCGTGAACAAAAGCATTAACAATCACTGAAGAACAATATCCTTTAGACGTATGAGCCTTGAGAGATTCTTCTAGCGCATTGATTGCGGCTTCGACAACTAAAGCGTCTTCGGTAATGCGGGCAAAAGTGAGTAGCTTTGGATGGCTAGTAAAAAAATTGCGCCAAGAAAGGTTATCAAAAAGATGTTCCTTATGAATAACTCCTTTTCGATCGGGATAGGGATTAAGAAGCATGCCGTCGCCCAGATAGAGCATCGCGTGCTCAAAATTTCCGGGCATTATCCAATTAATAAGGCGGTCGAGGAGTGTATCAACGAGAATAGGTCGTAAAATAACATCCCCGCGCTTCACCGCTCTGGCAACATACCCATTAAAATAGATATTTTCGAAAAACCCTTCTTTTTCAATACGGTTCATATATAGAGTATACTACGAAACCGAAGGAGAGCTCTAGGGGAGGGGGATGAGTTGACTAAATGGAAATTATCTACTAATATAAGCAAACTATGGATAAAGAACTCATGGCACAAATAAAGCCGGGAGCAAGCGTCCGCGTATGGGAGCGTATTAAGGATGGAGAGAAAGAGCGCATCAGCAAATTCCAGGGAATCATCATTGCGACCAAGCACGGAAAGGAAATCGGATCAACATTTACAGTACGATCGATCATTAGCGAAATTGGCGTTGAAAAGGTATATCCGTTCAACACCCCGTTAATCTCGAAAGTAGAAATATTGACCGCTCCAAAGAAAGTGCGACGCGCAAAATTGTACTTCGTTCGAAGCCTTTCGAAAAAGAAGACACGCGAAAAAATCGGTATTGCCGCTTAATAAAAAAATCCGCTTCGGCGGATTTTTTGTTAGGCTAATTGGTATACGCTATTACCTTGAGGGATTATAACAAATATAATATAATTACTATATGAAACCGCTTGGGAGAGTAAAATTGGAATGGTCTCCTGAATTCGCATATGCGATTGGGCTAATTGTGACCGACGGCAGCTTGTCGAAAGATAAAAGGCACATTGTGCTTACATCGAAAGATGAAGAAATGATGTTTAATTTTCAAAAAGCGCTTGGGATAGAAAACAACATAGGGAAGAAAAATAGCGGGTCGCAAAAAGAAAAGAAGTATTTCGTCACACAAATCGGGGACGTTCTACTCTATAGATTTTTAGAGTCGATTGGGCTTGAGAATAATAAGACAAAAACGATACAAGAAGTTGCAATACCAGACAGCTACTTTGCGGACTTTCTTCGTGGGCACTTTGACGGAGATGGCTGCTTTTATTCATACTGGGATCCACGATGGAAGTCTAGTTTTATGTATTATGTGACTTTCATCTCAGCTAGTAGAAAACACATAGACTGGCTACGTGGCGAAGTGGACAGGTTATATAGGGTGAAGGGACATTGCTCAGACAAACCAGCGGGATCCGTGTATCAATTAAAATATGCGAAAAAGGAATCGAATGTCATACTTAAAAAAATGTATTATAAGGAGGATGTACTGTGCCTATCTCGGAAGCGCTTGAAAATTGAGAAAGTATTAGGTACTATAGGGAAGTTATGAATGCCCAGGTGGGGAAATTGGTAGACCCATCACCTTGAGGTGGTGACGCTCGCAAGGGCATGCTGGTTCGAGTCCAGTCCTGGGCACCAAACATAAAACAGCCGACGTAAGTCGGCTGTTTTGTTTTGAAAATAAAAAAGTGCGCAGCCGAAGCTGCGCACAGAGAAACTTAGTTGGATGCAGCTAGAAGCTGTATCCGATTTTCAGCCAGCCGGTCGAGGTACTCGACTTCGGCTGCCAGAAAGAACCTTTTTTGGAGGCACCACCCCCCACTGGAGGTCCTCCCTTTGCCCAGACGGTAGGCGATTTTTTAAAATCCGTCTGTTCGTAGGCGACGCCAACGTCCCAGCGGCCGACCTTGAAGCCCGCTTCTGCGAACATGCCCGGCTTCGCCTTTGGCCGCAGGGTGACGTCGTCGAACTCGGTGAAGTCCGACACCGCCCAGCGATTCGCTGTATATAGGGGAATCGTTTTGCCGCCGCCGATATACAGCTGCACCTTGGGAGTGGAATACATTGCCGTCATCCCGATGCGGGAATAGACCATATTCCAGAGCTCATTCTCGACTTCCCGCGACCAGCCCTTGTGTTCGATGCTGGCGAAGGGGTTAAGGGTAATACTGGCAAACGGAACATGCCCCGTGACGCGGACCTCCTCGCGAGCACCGAGATACCCGTTTCTGGAGTCCCTCATCTCCTCGCCGGTGTAGACGGTTTCTCCGTCGTAGGCGACGTACCCGCCCCATACTTCGAAGGTTTCGGTGAGTGACAGGTGTTCGAGCACCTTGTCGTTGCGCGTAATGCCGGCGGCATAGATCATGCCGTCATCCCGGATGAACTCCTGGCCATTTTCCAGATGTTCCACCCAGGAGAAGTACCCGACCTTTCCATAGGTCGTCCAATGCTTTTCCGACAAAGAATCAGCGGCAAACGCAGGGGAAAGAAAAAAGGAAAAAAGGGTGACGACTAGTACGAAAATTTTCGTTTTCATGTGAACCTCCTTGGGTGTTGATATTGTAAAAGTGAGTATCGAGAGAATCTCGATAAAGGCTGATAATATAATAACCTATTTATAGAAATATGTCAATGTCATACAATGCCTTTGCCATTGTGTCGGTTTTAGAAGGGAATGCTATACTTATACATATGGAACACATGGAAAGCATCAACGGCAGCAGGCCCGCTTCATTTGAAGCAACCCAAAGAGAGAGGGTAACACGTGTAGAAGAAAAAATATGCGCACATATGGAAGCGGAGCTTGGAGAAATACGAAAAGAAGTAGAGCTTATTAAGAAATTAAAATTGACGGAGCACATAACGGTAAAGCGAAATATCGAGAAGGCAAACGAAGCTTTAGAAAAGGAAAATGAAATTCTACGCGATATGTCTGCGCGTTTGCGTAAGCTAAATGAAACACTAATGAAAGAAGCGGCATGATTTTAATAAACACCGGCAACGGAAAAGGGAAAACAACCGCAGCATTAGGTGTGGCGTTGCGTGCCTTGGGATATGGGAAGAAAGTGGCGATGATCCAGTTTATTAAAGGGTCATGGGAAAGCGGAGAAGATATTTTTGGAAAAGAGTGTGACATAAAAAGCGATAATTTTTTAGTTATCAAAAAAGGAAAGGGATTTGTAGGGTTGCCCGGGGACATACTTCCATTCGAAGAACATAAAAAAGCGGCAGAGGAAGGGGTACGAAAAGCGGAAGAAATTATTGGGTCAAAAAAATACGATCTTGTTATTCTTGATGAAATAAATAACGCAGTAGGCTTAAAATTGATTACCGAAAAAAGTGTAATCGATGTACTCGAGAAACTGCCGGAAGATATTGATGTGATTCTAACAGGCCGCAACGCGCCAGAAAGTTTTATTGCACTTGCCGACACAGTGACGGAAATGAAAGAAGTGAAGCACGCTTTTGCGAAAGGGATAAAAGCAAAAAAAGGGATAGATTTTTAAATGAGAATTGTCATTCCCGCGGAGGCGGGAATCCAGAACTTTATAGATTCCCGCCTCCGCGGGAATGACAGATATAGTTATGTTTTTTACTTTAGTAACCACATCTCGCATCTAATATGCGTATCCACGAATCCGTATTCTGGGGAATCGTGTTTTTTCTTGTTGGTATTTTTCTTGCACCCTCAATGCGGCTTATTGGAATAACTATTTTAGTAGGAGCCTTCGTGCTTGCGCTAGGATTATTTGCATATCGAAAAAAGAATAACCGCATGCTGTGGTTCGCGATACTTGCAACAGGGATTATTTTCGGCGCAATGTATTGGACTGGATTTAATGTATATCAGAAAAATAAAATAACAGAGTTAATTGGGAATAAGAGCGCAATAGAGGGGCATGTAAAATCGATAAAGCACAACGAAAAAAGCCAACAACTTATTATCAGTATTGACGCACAAAACAACGGGAAAGTTTCAGTCACCGCTCGGCCATATCCAGTGTTGCGCTACGGAGATGTAGCGCGTGTTAACGGAATAGTAAAAAGGCCGAGCGAAAAAGAGAAAATGTATGCATTAAAAAATGGAGTGTTTGCGACGATGCAATTTCCCGAAGTGCAGATACTAAAGCAGGGTGATGGCAATGCAATAATGATGTGGCTATTGGGCGTAAAACAAAAAGCAGTTACAACATACGGGCGACTATTGCCCACAAAAGAAGCTGCGCTGTTGGCAGGTATTACACTGGGCGAGCGGGCAGAGTTTAGTACGGAGTTTAAACAACAGATGGCAAATAGCGGAACAACGCACCTTGTCGCACTGTCGGGATATAACATAAGTGTGGTTGCAGGAGCGGTATTGCTCATATGTGGGCTTATATTGCGCCGCAGGGCGGCGTTTTATGCAACATTGGCAGTAGTTGTGGCTTTTGTCGTTATGGCGGGCGCTGAAGCGTCTGTGGTCCGAGCAGCAATCATGGGGAGTATCGTGTTGTTGGCTGGATATATCGGACGGGCGCACAGCATGCGAAATGCAATTGCGGTAAGCGCCTGCGCGATGGTGCTGTGGAATCCGAATGTCTTGCGGTATGATCTTGGGTTTCAACTTTCCTTTCTCGCACTTTTGGGAATTGTATATCTAAAGCCACATCTCGATGTAATAATAAAAAATAAAAAAGCTGGCATTCTTGAGTGGCGCGAAAATCTTTCAGGAACATTGTCTGCACAGATAATGGTGTTTCCAATATTAATGCACGCAATTGGATCGTTCTCACTTGTATCGCTACTTTCTAATATAGTAATCCTCGCCTTTATTCCTGTGACAATGGGGCTCGGATTTGCAATCGCAGGGCTCGGATTTTTTGCGAGCGCATTAGCATTTATTCCTGCTTGGATTGTATCGTTATTATTGCAGTATGAGATTGCGGTGATAGAACTATTCGGAAATTATGAGGGCTTATTAATACCCATGACAGCTCTATGGGTGTTTGTATACTATATAATGGTTGGAGGAATACTATCCTATTTGCAGAAGCGGAAAAAGGAGGTAGCGCTATGTCATTCCCGCGGAGGCGGGAATCCAGCACAATCATCTGCCGAAGGCAGTATAAGGTGACATGAAAAAACATTTCACTACAATAATCTTCATACTCGTTGTCCTCGACCTCGTCGCCTGGGGGAGTATTTTATTCGACGAATTTGGCAAACAACTCGAATTTTATTTTTTCGATGTAGGGCAAGGAGATAGCGAAATGATCGTAATGCCAGGGAATGTAAAACTATTGATCGACGGTGGACCCGATAATGGAAATGCCGCACAGCAAATTGATAGCATTGTTCCGTGGCACGATCGATATATCGATATGGTTATGATTTCACATGCAGAGCTCGATCATTTTGGCGGGCTACTTGATGTACTTGAGCGATATGAAGTCGGAGTATTTATATACAATGGTGAAGGAAGCGATTCGGAAAGTTTTAAGGAACTCGCAAAAATAGTAAAAGAAAGAAAAATCCCTGTCGTTGTTATTAATGAGGGAGATAACATTTTGCACGGCAGCAGTACAATCGCTATTTTATCTGCACACGGAACAAATAAAAACGAAGGAGCACTTGTGGCAAAGCTTACTAGTAACGGCGTGTCCGCATTATTCACAGGAGACATTGGAAAGGTAACGGAGCTGGAATTAATTAAAAACAAAGCCATCCAAGCGGATATTATAAAAATCCCCCATCACGGATCAAAGTTTTCTTCGACATTAGAATTTTTAAAAGCAGTGCGCCCAAAGGTGGCTGTTATAGAAGTAGGTAAAAATTCGTATGGTCACCCAACAAAAGAAGTGCTGGACCGTGTTAAGAATGCTGGAGCACAGCTTTTCCGCACCGACACCGACGGCATGGTAAAGTTGGTAATAGAAAACGGGATAATCAGACAGTATAAAGGGAAATAAAATATTCCGTCTTACTTGCCTTGTCGAAGTTTTTAACGAAGACAGGCAATGACGGAATATTAAAAAGAATTGTCATTCCCGCGGAGGCGGGAATCCAGCATTTGAATGCGTTATGGAAGCGGATCCCCGCCTCCGCGGGAATGACAGAAGGGGTTAATTTGAGGGCTTGACAAATATAGATAATGTGTTAGTATATATTCAGCAAATAAATCAAACGGGCTACGAGCCCCATGAGGAGAAAACAATGAACGCAAGAGAACTGGCGTTAGTGTTGGCAGTGTTGGCAGGTAATGGCTTTGTTCGAGTGGATGGCCTGTATTGCAAGCCGATCTGCTCGGAGAGAATCGTGATCGAGCGCGGCGATCGCGACAGCGGCGTCATCCGTTGCGGAGCCAATAACGGCTTCTGTTCGGCTAAGCTGCCAGACGGGACCATCTGGATCCGGGTGAACGATTCGACGGCGAGCGAGGCGGTCCAGAAGTTGCGCGCCGCTGCTGGCACGACTCCGGTCTTGATGGGTGGATTCGTTCCCCTGTCCAACGGAGAATACGTGTCCCACGGGGACCTGCTCCGTCGGGTCGCCCATCCCGATTGGGAGCCCTCCTGACCTTGAGGTGGTGCGATTAGCTCGCTAATCGCACCACCTCCCACAACTGGGCCCAGATTTATCTGGGCTCTTTTTTTATCCCCAATGTAACGTCTTGCGATATCGATATATCCGGAAAGGTAAATGGTACGGTTGCGATTATCGAATAGAATCCCAAAGAATATTGAATTTTTGGCGCTCCATTTCGGCAATATCCTTGCTGTTAATCATGACGCTAACGAGCTCCCGCTTAGATGAAAAATAAGCAACAGTATCTTTGTATATAGTCATATTGCTACTAAAAGCATAATTATTTGGTAAAAATTTTGTCTGGCGCAGTTCGGCTACATCGCTGGCCGCCTGTTTCTTTGAGATGGCATCAGGGAAAACAAGCTGCCTAAATTTTATGTGCTGTTTTAAGCGCGCAGGGATGTATTTTGTTGTGACGTACTTCTCGGAAATCAAAGGGGTGAAATCTTCCTGTGACCCTAAGTAGAGAATTTCATGTGGACTACCTTTTAAGCTGTCCTCTAGAATAGCTATGTAGCCCTCCTTGCCTTTGAAAAACTTTACCTCGGGCTCGCTGTCTTCTTTTTTCTCGATAGCTCTAAGCTGAGGAAGGATTTCTTCGATAGACGATTTTATAGTGTCTAGCCTATTAATAAGCTGGCGCGGAGAAGAAACAATATAGTGTTTGCCATACTTGGCTTTAAATTCCCCCATAATACCTCGTGCGACTAATTTATCGGCGATTAAATAAATGGTTGTCCTTTTTATTTTTGTCGCTTGGGCAATCTCCCGAACCGTTGCACTCCCGAGACTTAGGACGGCTAAATACACACTTGTCTCTTCATCCGAGAGGCCATACTCGCTGAGGGCCTTTTTTATTTCTAATTTCATATTTAGTCGATATTTATGACAACTATATTTATGATTATATTTTCGCATAAAATACATAAAAATGTCAATAAAATAGGCATATATTAGAGCATACTTGCGTATATAGTTATAGGTATTGTGTAATAATATGTGACATTCATTGCTAATGAGGGCGGCGGTAGCTACGATTGGTGCAATAATCAATTAGTAATACCATATGAATAAACATATAAAAGTGGTGATAGGTGCTGTTATTATGGCGGGCGTGCTCTGGGCAGGCTTAGGGATATATAGAGCAAGTAGCTCGCAGGCAAGTAAGACGATAGTAAAAATAGGGGTAATTGCCCCATTGACTGGAGACCTCGCATTTATAGGAGAGGGATATAAGAATGCTATTATGTTGGCTCAGGAGGAGTCAAAAGACTCGAAGTATGCCTATGAGCTATTTTTCGAGGACGATCAGTATAATCCGAGTAAGACGAGTAGTGCCGTAAATAAACTTGTTTTCATCGATAAAGTGGACGTGGTGATTTCACTTGGATCTGGTCCGGGGAATGTAATCAACCCAATTGCAGAAAAAAATAAAGTAATCCAATTTGCCACGGCTGCTTCGGATCCAACCGTTGCGAAAGGGGACTATAACTTTATTCACTGGACACCAGCATCGGAAGAAGGAAAAGTTTTTGTGGAGGAACTTAGGAAAAGAGGCATTAAAAAGCTTGGAGTGCTAGCGTTGAATCATCCGTGGCCGATGGCAGAAATAGCTGCGATAGAAAAAAATATACAAGGCACGGATATTCAAATAGTAACGAACCAAAAATTCAATGAAGACGAAAGAGATTTTAAAAGTATTATTGCAAAAATTAAGAATAGTGGCGCCGAGATATATTTAATTGAGGCTACGAGCCCTCAATTAGAGATAGTAGTAAAACAAATGAAGGATATGGGGGTGACCGCCCCGATAACATCGATAGAATCGTTTGACGCAAGTAATAATCCGGCATTGTTTAACGGGCTATGGTATGTGAGTGTTGCAGACCCAACAAGTGGGTTTATGGGAAAGTATAAAAATAAATATGGGAAAGACGCTACACTTGCAACGGCAAACGGGTACGACATTTTTAAGTTAGTAGCAGCTGCCTATGAGAATACTGACGGCAAGAGAAAGCCATTAAGCGAAGACGTTGTTAAGCAGTTACATGCTATAAAGAATTTCGCTGGTGCCCTCGGGAATTTAAGTGTTAACGCCGACGGCATTGTAGAATCACAGGCGACAGTTAAGATAATCAAAGAAGGAAAGGCAGTGCCATTTAGCCAGTAAACAAGATAAATAAAAGTGCCCGTCGTACGACGGGCACTTTTATGTTGCATCCGGTAAGCCATCCCACATAATCGAAAAGACCATTTTCATCATAGCGCTAATAGTTTCGCTCTCAATAACTACGGCCCAGTGCTCTTTTTCGAATGAAACAATTAATATTTTGTCGCCATAAATCTCAATATCGGTAACAAAATGTTTGCCAGATGGGAGTAGTTTAGTTTGGCGCAGAGATGTAGCATCGGAAGAGGTTATCTCCGAAGAAGATAATGCATTGCTGATAATAGCTCGATTCGCGATACCTTTTTCAACTCTCTTGCGTATATAGTTCGCTATCCATTCTCGACCTAAAAATAGGGATCCGCTTTCGTAAGAGGCAATACTCAGAATTTCATTATGTGTTCCTTCGATTGTGCTGCTATATACACTACGCACCTCCTCGAGCGTTTCATAGAAGCGAATTTTTGGTTTACCAAGTTCCGTATTAGATATACCGCGCAACTCGGGCAATATCTTCTCTAAGAGTGTTCGTTGGCGTTCAATAAGAGATCCAAGCGTCTCGGGGCTTGCTGCTATAAAAAGGCGCTTCTTTCCCTTTACGGTTTCCGTAAAAAGGTTTCGGGTTTTAAGATCCGAAATAATGCCATAAATAGTGCTGCGCTTGATGCCGGATTTTTTTGCAATATCTTGGATGGCGCAAGGGCCGAGCTCAAGAGAAGCTAGGTAAATACTGGCCTCTTTGTCATCTAAACCGAGTTGTAAGAGTGAATCTTTGAGCATAGTTATAGAATGTCGATATTTCCGACAACATTTATATCATAATATATCAATGTTATAAAGTCAATATAGAAATAATATAAAATTATGCCGAAACTATTGACAAACATAAAACATATGCTACTATGCAATTAAAGTAAAAAGTAGTCAATTTTTACAAAAATAAAGCAATATAAAAACAGTGAATAAAATAACAAAAATAGTTTTAGCAGTTGGGGTAGTCGTTCTCGCGGTTGTCGGAGGATATACCGTGTACAATAAGCAGGGCGGAAGTGGTGAGCAAGGAATAATTATTGGCTCGGTACTGCCATTAACTGGGGATCTTGCTGCATACGGGGAGGGTTCGAGGAATGCTGCTATAATGGCAATAGAAGACGCAGGCATGAAGGAGCGGGTTAGGTTTATCGTAGAAGACGATAAAGGGTGCGACCCAGTGCTTGGAGTCGGAGCAGTGCAAAAATTAATTACTATAGACAAGGTGAGTGCGATATATGGACCGCTTTGCTCATCAGAAGCCCTTTCGGTGCTACCAATAACTGAAGCGGCCGGGATACCCGTTGTTTTATCGGGAGCCTCGTCAAAGACATTGACGGGGGCGGGTAACTACGTATTTAGGACTATAGCGTCTGATTCGGTGCGCGCCTACGCAGTTGCTAATTATGCATATGTAAAAGGGTTTAGAAAGGCGGCGTTCGTATTCGATAATAGTCAGGATGCAATAATTCAAGGGAAGAATGATGCCCAAGAGACCTTCGTGGGGGCAGGAGGAGAATCAGTGTCAGAAGAATCATTTGGAGGAAAGGATGTTGATTTCAAAGCACAGCTAAGCAAGATAAAGAGCTCGGGCGCAGATGTAGTGTTCGTTGGCGCTTTTCCTAAAACGGTGGCGCTTATCATAAAACAAGCGCGCGAGATGAAAATGAGCACACAATTTATCTCATTCGATGCGTCTGTGGATGTAAAAGAATTTTTCGCAATCGGAGGAAGCAATGTCGAGGGCGTTATTGCTCCTGCAATGGTAAAGCCGAATACGGAAGAAGCAAAGTCATTTGAAACGCGATACAAAGCTCGTTTTGGAGTAGATGCTACCATGTACGCAGCAGAAGGATATGACGCTATGATGTTATTGCTCAAGGCAATCAAAACGGAAGGGGTGCGAGGTGATCAAATTAAAGCAGGATTACTAAAAATTGGTAATAATTACCAAGGAGCAAGCGGAATCATTACGTTCAATAGTATGGGCGATGTAGAAAAGCCCGCAGTTGTGAAGGTTGTAAATAATGGAGTATTTGAAGAAGTAAAATAAACCCTAAAAACCACCCGCCAATTGGCGGGTGGTTTTTAGTTCAAAGCGAAAACCTGTATAATTAAACGCAATGGGTATTATTCCACAAATTATCGCCAATAGTATTATTGCTGGAGCAATCTATGCGCTTGTGGCGCTCGGCTTCAACCTTATTTATCGCGCGACAAACTTTTTTAACCTCGCACACGGAGCCGTTTCGGTAGTGGGTGGATATACCGTGTTTGGGCTCTATCGCTTATTGGGATTACCATTGTGGATTGCAATTATTTGCGGAGTACTGGGTTCAGGGCTCGTAGGCTATATATTAGAAAAAATATTGTTCCTTCCGTTGCGCAAAAGGAAGTCTTCACAGATGGTCCTTATTGTCGCTTCGCTCGGCGCATTCACGATTATTCAGGCGGTTATCGCGATTATCTTTTCAAGCCAATTTCAGACGCTGTTTGATAGCAGTATGGAGACAAAACTCTATCAGATCGGAGGAGGTATTATCACGCAGGTGCAGCTGATTATATTGATAGCAGCGCTGCTTATTATGGGAACGCTTGCGTGGATAAAAGAACGAACCATGTTCGGGAAAATGGTGAGCGCGATTAGCGACGACGCAGTTGTTGCGCGCATTGTGGGCATCAACACGAACAAATTAATCGGACGGGTATTTTTTATCGGTTCGGCAATCGCAGGGTTTGCGGGTATTATGATTGGATTTGATACAGGGCTTGAGCCAACCATGGGAATGTCATTATTAATGAAAGGTGTTATTGCAGCAATCGTTGGAGGCGTTGGTAATATTTACGGAGGTGTGCTCGGCGCATTTTTGCTCGGATTCGCGGAAAACTTTGGCGTATGGCAGGTATCAGGCGAGTGGAAAGATGCAATTGCATTTGCAATCTTGATCTTCTTCTTGATATTTAGACCGAAAGGGATTCTTGGGAAAAAATAAGTATGGAATATATCATTCACCTTATAATTTTATTCGGTATCTATGGCATTCTTGCGCTAAGCTTGGATCTTATCGTTGGGTTTACCGGATTACTCTCGTTGTCACACGCGGCATTCTATGGCATCGGTGCATATGCTGTTGCGGTGCTGAGTACGACCTATGGTATTAACTTTTTTGTTGCTGCGTTGATCGGTATGAGTGTTGCGGCTGTTGTCGCATTAATGATCGGGTTTGTGTTAAGAAAATTCAAAGACGACTACTATGCACTCGCATCGTTTGGATTTAACGTAATAGCGGTGAGTATCTTTTTGAACTGGGAATCAATAACAAAGGGCCCGCTTGGTATTCCAGGGATTAAGCGACCGGAACTGTTTGGATTTGTATTTTCGACGAACACGCTCTATATGATTTTGACGCTAGCACTCTTTGCATTGACTGCTCTATTTGTGTGGCATATAACGAAATCTTCATTCGGGCGGGTGTTGCGGGCGATTAGGGAAGATGAAAAAGCATTGGAAGTATTCGGGTATCGCATTACGCGGTATAAGCTCGCCATTTATGTCATTAGCGGAGCTCTAGCTGCCCTTGCAGGGGCGCTGTACGCCTCGTACATTACGTACGTTGACCCATCAACCTTTACGGCGAATGAGTCCATCGTAATCCTCTCTATGATTATTTTAGGAGGGCTGGCGAGTTTGCGTGGGGCAATTATAGGAGCCGCTATTTTAATCGCCCTTCCCGAGGCGCTTCGGTTTGTTGGGCTTCCAATGGACGTTGCCGCGCAACTTCGACAGGTAATTTATGGCCTTATCCTCGCCCTCCTTATGCTCTACCGCCCAAAGGGAATGTATGGGGAATATGAGATGAAATAATGTATGAAATATCTTTATCTGGACGAATCAGGAGACCTTGGTTTTGATTTTGTGAATAAGAGGCCATCAAAATACTTCACGATTACGATTCTTAAGGTGAATGGGCAGGCGGAAAATAGAAAACTTATCAAGGCAGTAGAAAAGACATTAGCAAGAAAATTAAATCCACGGGGTAAAAGAGAGAGAATAGTACATGAGCTGAAAGGAACAGGAACAGAACTTGATATTAAAAAGTATTTTTATCAGCAAGTAAAAGATATTGATTTTTGTGTATATGCGCTTACGCTTAATAAACGGCGCGTATATGATTCGCTTACCACTAACAAGGAGCGAGTTTACAACTTCATTGCAAGGCAAGTAATAGACAGAGTTCCTTTCGAGCAAGAAAGCGGCGCACGCATCGAATTTATACTTGATCGATGCAAATCAAAGCCTGAGATAGAGGAATTTAATAGCTATATTAGGAATCAGTTGCAGGCACGTATCAACCCTAATATGCCGCTTGATATATTCCACCAAGCTTCACATGAAAATAGAGGACTGCAGGCATGTGATATATTTTGCTGGGGGATTTTTCAAAAGCACGAAAGGAAGAATGAAAGTTGGTATAAAGTGTATAAGGAGAAAATACGATATGACGATATTTATCTGCCTGAAAAATAAAAGCCCCTTTCGGGGCTTTTATCGCATGCCGTATGAGCTTGTTGTGCCTAGACTTTTGCCAACCGATGGATGGGAATATCTAGAGCAGCTCATAGCGGTCTTACTACTAATTAAAGTATAGGGTACTGGTGCCTTTTGTCAATGGACTGAGTAATAACCGGCATGTATGGAGCGAGTTTACTGCGATTATGGTAAACTGTTACCATAGTTATGGTAAATAGATACCATAAAATGTATTTCGATTATGGACGCACTACGCATTAAAAATATTAAAAAACAATACCAAGAGGTTGTTGCAATAGACGATCTTTCTTTTGCAATCGAAAATGGAGTAGTAACCGGTATTGTTGGTCCGAATGGCTCGGGCAAGTCAACCGCAATGAATATAATTAGCGGGATGATTTCTATGGACGATGGCGCATTAGTTATTGGAGAAAAAGAAACACTAAAACGCATGTTGCCGTACGAAGCACCAGTCTATGGCATTACACGAACATTTCAGGAGGTGCGCCTGTGGGAACAGATGTCGGTGCTCGACAATCTTCTCGTTGTGCTTACTGAGCGTGATTTACTGGATGCATTTTTTGAACGACACGGTGCATTTCATTTAGAACAGGCAGAAGTAATTTTGAAGCGCGTAGATATGTGGGGGAAAAAGGATGCACTCGTCGCAAACCTTTCGTATGGTCAGCGAAAGTTAATTGAAATAGCACGCGCGCTTGCAATGGGTGCAAACATTTATTTGTTCGATGAGCCATTTGCAGGACTGTTCCCAGAAATGAGGAAGATAGTAACCGCGGTTATTAAAGAGTTGAAGCAGGAGGGGAAGACAGTGATTTTGATTGAACATAACATGGGCCTTATTCGAGAACTATGTGACCACTTGATTGTAATGGATAGTGGAAAGTTACTCGCTGAAGGCAAGCCCGAAGAAGTGCTTGCAAGAAGAGATGTTGTGGAGGCATATTTGGGAGAATAGGGTGGGGAAATGTTTAATTATTAATTTCCAATGATTAATAAAAAATCCTCCGTCATTTGGCGGAGGATTTTTTTACAGATTTTTTAACCACGGTGGCTGGAGTTGATATTTGCCACAGCGCTTTAAATAAAAATTGCAGCGTATTTCTAAAATCGGCGTTGTCTACGATAAATCCAAAGCTATCTTGTTGCGCAGAGATAACAGCGACTTTTGTGCCATAGAGAGCAATCGTATGGGGGAGTTCAAAGCCGAGCGGTGCGAAGCGGATATCGCGAAGATGATGCGCATCTTTTGCATAGAGTGTATCGTTAATCTCTGAATGTTCTGTGCGTATGCCGGTCGCATGGATACCAAGATCGATTCGCTTGCGTACCCATTGCGCCATAAAGTCTTCGCCCGCGGTCTTTGCAAGATCAGCAGAGGAGCCAATATAGAAATATTCTGTAACGCCAGACGAAAGAATATCATCATAGATAGAATGTATTCCAGTTCTGCCAGAATAGAATTTTATGGTAGGTCGAGCACCCGTTGATTTTTGAATGGTAAAAAGATCGGGAAGCATTTGCTTGACCGTCTGCATTTGCTCTTCTGCTCGAGCAAAGAGAATATTAGGGGACTCAGCGGTATACGTAAGCTTGTCCTTTTGGGGAACGATAGCGACTAAGCCACGTTTTGCGAGCTCCTCGAGAATGAGATAGCAAGTAGGGCGCTTAAGGCCAGTTTTCTTTGCGATATCGGAAACAGCGAAACTTCCCAAGCTGAGGGATTGTAGATATACGGCAGCTTCTTTGTCGGAGAGGCCGATGGATTGTAGCTGTTCAGATAGGCTCATGTATAAAGAATAGAGGTATATCGCAAGCATGTCAAGTTTTCTGACAACACAATATAGAAAATAGTGCATTATATATGCCTGTAAATCAAGTAAATAAAAAGTGACAGAAACTATTGACAAAAGCAACTGCATGTGCTAGTATATCGACATAGTCATTAATAACAACTCATAGCATGACAAAAACATCAAAACTAATAGTAGGGCTCGTAGGGATAGCGCTGGTCATCGGAGCAATATTTCTTACACAAAGGAATACGGAAGGTGAAAAAGTGGTCATTGGTGCATCCTTTGCACTTACGGGTAAATCGCCTATCTCGGAGAGGCTGAGCGCAACGGAAGCATGATGGCAGTCGAAGAGATTAATAAGCAGGGAGGAATCAATGGAACAAAGATCGAATTTATCGCTGAAGACAACGGAGGTGATGCAAAGTTGGCGGTAACGGGGGTGTCTAAATTACTGGAGGTGAATAATGCAGACATCATACTGTCTTCGTTTACACATATAACGAGCGCAATCAAAGGGTTGGTCGCAGAAAAAGGAAAGGTTATGATCTACGCAGCAACCGTGCGAGATATTGCACAGAGCAACGACCTATTCTTTAGAGATTATTACGACGCAGAGGACAATGGTGCAGCAACGGCGAGACTTGTTGCAAAGAATGGGTACAAAAACGTTGCATTCTTGAGCGAAAAGAGCCCACAATGTGCGGAATTTGAAAAAGGATTTGAAGCGGAGACAAAAGGAGCTGTGCTAATGACGACCAAAGAGTTGTATAGCGCTGAGGCTACTGATGTTCGCGTAAACCTCACGAAGATCAAAGGTGCAAAATCTGAAGCGATTGTGGTGTGTGGATGGCGACACGAGCACCTTATCATGAAGGAGATGAAGGAGTTGGGGATGATTGGAACACAGACCTTTCACTGGGTTGCTCCATTTCTCCCAGTTGCCAATACAGACGACATGAAGAAGTTGTTCGAAGAAAATAAAGCAATTAGCACCTGGTATGGAGTGGCGGAAGAAAACAATACAGCGGAGCAGAAAGAGTTTATCGAAAAATATCAAAAAGCATTCGGTATGAAACCAACGGGCGAGGCGGTGTATGCATATGATGATATCTACATACTCGCAAACGCTATTAAAGCTTGTGATAAAGCGGGGAAGGCAAAGGATAGTCAGTGTATCGCACAGGAGCTCGGAAAGACCAATTACGATGGAGTCGGAGGAAAAGTATCATTTAATGACAGACTCTCTAATCGTGAAATAACAGCGATTCAGGTGGTAGACGGTGTTTGGAGAAATATAATGCAATAAAACCACTAAAAAATCCGCTTCGGCGGATTTTTTAGTGGGTCAGATTCAGGAATACGTTCCACGGGTATATGGCTGCGCATGCTGTATTAAATCAGGGTATTCCATCGCCATTTGTGTAAATTTATCTACTTGGTAGATTTCATTTATTTCAACCTGTTGAAATATATCCTTGAATTGATTCTTCATGTCACGGATAAGATTGCGCAAGGCATCTCGGTCTTCTATTTCAATATCTAGGAGCAATTCCCAGCTCCCCATGCCTTTTACATAGTTGATGATGTTGGGGTGCAACGAGCAGAATGCATATAAATCGTCGATGCGCTTCTGATCGAATTGCATAATTTTAAAACAAACGCGGTAGAGCAGTAGACCTATTTTTTGATAATCAATGGAAAAAGATATTTTAGTAATAACCCCAGTTGCAACGAGCTTTGCGTAGTGTTTATGTACTAAGCCAACGGAAACCCCCAGAACAGAAGCAATTTTAGTAAATTCCATTCTGCCATCAATAAGGAGGAGGGATATCATCTTGCGATCAAGCTCAGTTAACTTGGCTTTTTCAGTCGTTCCCCCTGATAAAGCGTTTTCTCGCGGATGGTTTTCTTCGTCGATTAAATAGGTGCGAGGAAATTGTATAAAGCCTAGGCCGACAAAAATATCAGAAGAAGCTACGTATTCACCGTATCGGGTAAAAAACTTTTGTAACATTTCGTTGTAGCTAAAAATATCTTTACTAATGAAGCACAGGAAAACATCTGCGTATCCGTCTGAGCGCATGACAATCGGAGTATAGGCATCAGCATTAAGATATGCGTATATTTCCTGCTCCTTTTCTTTTGATAGGCCAGAAAATTTAAGCCAATAACCCCAGAAGAATGAATAATCGGCCTTGTCATAGTCAATAAAGGCCCAAAAGTGCTTAATAACGCCTCGTTCCATGAGCTGCTCATAGTGGTATTTAACAACCTGAGGAGATGTCCCTATAGCTCGCGCAATCTCAGAGAAGCTTGCACGCCCATTTTGGTCAAGCTGAAAAAGTATCTTTTTGTCAAGTTCTGTGACGTTCATTTTTAAAATAATCTATTATTACGGTAATAATAGATTATTATTTAAAAAAATACAAGAAATCTATTGTAGATATAGCATTTAATGTCATAATAATGTCATAAGATACATAGAAAGGAACTATGTTATCCCAAACCTTGCAAGGGTTAGAAAGAGAGAAGTTTATAAATTAATTAAAAATAAAATATATATGGACAAAAATACAAAAATGATCGTCGGTGCTGTTATCGCTATTGTGGTGCTATGGGGAGGATATGCGCTTATGGGGAAACAAAGCGTGCCGGCAACGAATGAACCGATAAAAATCGGCGTTGCAACATTCTTAAGTGGAGATCTTGCGGCATTAGGGGAGAATATTGTGAACACTGCACAGTTGGCTGTGGATGATATAAACGCAAAAGGAGGAATTAATGGACGACAAATACAAATAATCGCCGAAGATGCAAAGTGCGACAGCAAGACAGGGTTATCAGCCGTATCTAAGCTGGTAAACACTGATAATGTTAAGTATATCGTTGGCGGTATGTGCAGTAACGGTACGATTGCAGCAGCACCCGTTGCGAATGAACATAACGTCGTCCTGATGACGCCGGTTACTGGAGGACGAAACGTGGACGAAGCAGGAGAATATATCTTCAGAACAGCAAACTCAGATCTTTTAGCAGGACGCAACATTGCAGAAGCAATGGCAAAGAAGGGATATAAGAAGGTGGGTGTGATTGCTGAAACAACCGAATATACGATTGATATAAAAAAGAGTTTTGAGCAACGGGCAAATGAATTAGGGCTAACAGTTGCGGTTGCCGAAGAATTCCAGCCAAATACAACGGACTTTAGAACAATCGCAGCAAAGATAAAGGGTGAGAATTTGGAAGCAGTGTTGGTTGCGTCACAGACAGGAATCAGTGGAGGCAACTTGATCAAGCAGATGAAGAGCCTTGGCATAAATGCTCCAGTGTTCTCAGACTTCCTCTTGGTATTGAATGGAGATGTTAAAAAGATTCTCGGCTCGTTTGAAGGAATCTACTTCGCTGACCCTTCTTACAATGCGGACAATGCAGGGCTTAAGGACTTCCTCGCAGCATACAAAGTAAAGTACGGAAAAGAGCCGGTAGTACCATTCCACAGCGCAGCAACATACGACGATGTACAGCTACTCGCCACTGCAATAAAGGCCGTAGGTGACGACAGTGTGAAAGTACACGATTGGTTAAAGGCAAACGTAAAGAGCTACAAAGGATTCATGGGAACTTATTCCATCGACCAGAACGGAAATTCAGACCTTGGATTTACGGTAAAGGTTGTAAAAGAAGGAGTGGCAACCGGTATATAAATGAAACTAAAAAATCCGCCTCGGCGGATTTTTTAGTGGGTACTATTTTTTTGATTGCTTAGAGAGAAGTAAGAACCAAATTCTAAACGAATCGGCTATCTGTTGATTTACAATAACAGTAAGAGATGATGAATCATCGATTATTCCAGATTTAACATTTGAAAAAATGACAATGCGATTACCGAAGATATCGATGGCGGTTTCTGTGGAGTATTCTTTTGGTAAAAACTGTGCAGAAGCTCCGGGCATTGGTCCTGTGTGAGCAAGTAATTCCTTTGCTTCTTGGTCAAAAAGAATATGGAAGGTAATATTCTTTTTCTGTGCGTCCTTTAAAAACTTTTCAAAGAACACGGTTAACCGTGAATCACGCCAAGCTCCTTTGCCGCCAATAGTATATACGTCTTGTTCAAGGCGCAAGATATCGCGCATATAATTTTTCCATCCTTCTATTCCTTTATAGATATACACCTCATTTTTATGAGGGGTAGTTTCGTGGAGCTTTTCAAGCGCGGGCATTATTTTTTCAAGTGCACGCTGCTTTTCTTCCGTAAGTTCGGATAATTTTTTAGGATCTACGGCTTGATAGCGATTTTCATGAGAGTCGGCTATCTCAAACACAAGACCTTTCTCGAGGAGGCGATTAAGAGAGTCATATACGTTGCGACGATGCACTTGCGATTTTTGTGATATAAAACCAACCGAGCTTACGCCCTCTTTAAGGAGCGTCTCATAAATACGGGCTTCATTTTTAGCAAGACCAAGAAGTTCTAAGGTTTCTGTATACATGGTTATTTGTGGTGATTACTATCACCATGAGGTGGTATTTGCCACTCGTTAAGAACAGTATATGATACAGGCATAATAAGGTCAAATAAAGGAAAAAGTAACATATAATAAAAGTATGTCAAAAATAACAAAAATTATTGGAGGTGGTATAGTTGGTGCGATATTAATTATTGGGGGATATTACGGTGTAAATATTAACAATAATAATACTGCTATAAAGGTTGGTATTATAACGGATTTAAGTGGCCCGGCTGCTTACTGGGGAGAATCAACAAAGGTGGGTGTAGAAATGGCAAAACAAGAATTGGAAAGCGAAGGATATATAGTTGATATTGTGTATGAGGATTATCAACTTGATGCAGTGAAAGCGGTTTCAGCAGCACAAAAGCTAGTAACTATTGATGATGTCGATGCAATCTACGCCGAATTCAATCCAGCCGCGATCGCCGTCAATTCATTCGTAAAAGATAAGAATCTACTCTTTATGTATGATGCAGCCGTGACGTCTCCGCTAAAAGATAATGCAAATGCATATAAAACGTATTTAGATTATCAGAATGGATGTAAGGCAATTGCTCAGGGGTTTAAAGATAGTGGAGTAGAAAAAATAGGCATGCTGAAGATAAAGCTAGAGGCTGGAGAGCTATGCTTCACAGGAGTAAAAGAAGTGTATGGAGACAGTGTAATCTCTGAAGAATATAACCTAGGCGATACTGATTTAAAAACACAGATAGTAAAGCTGAAAGCGAATAATATTGGAGCAATAATAAACGTTGGCTTTGAAGGAGATACCATGAACACCCTTAAAGGTATTCGAGAACTTGGAGTGAAGGCATTGTATGGTACAGTAGATGACACGATAACGGATAATGTAAAAGAGATATATGCAAAAGAATTAATAGGGGCGCGAGCATTTGGATTTAAGGATGTTGAAAATACATTTGCTAATAAGCTAATAGCATTTAATGGAAATAAAAAAGTAGCGAGCGAGTATGCAGCCGGTCTTTCATATACCCATGTAAAACAGATTGTCAGAGCAGTCGCAAAGTGTGAAGGAGACGTTACTTGTGTGAACGGTGAAATGAGTGAATCAACGGCGGACAGCACGGTCGGGTTCAAAGCCTTTGAGAATCGCATCGCAGATTTAGAGGTTAACGTCAAGGAATACTAAATAAAATAAATAAAATATAAAATGACTAAAAACATAAAAATCGTTTTAGCCGCAATCATCGTAATAATCGTGGTTGCCGGAGGGTATACAATGTCCAAGAAAGACGCCAGCGTAGAACAGGGAGGGGCTGTGCTGAAGATTGGAGTTGTCTTGCCGCTCTCCGGACCGTTTGCGGAATACGGAGATGCGGTAAAGAATGGAATTGTACTTGCTCAAAAAGAGGCAACGAAAAATAATAATGTCGAATTCATATTTGAGGACGGACAATATGATTCAAAGATATCTCTCTCGGCATATACAAAACTAGCAACGATTGATAAAGTGCAGGCTGTATATGTATTTGGTGATGGGCCGAATCAGGCAGTGGCGCCAATTGTAAAGGATTTTAAAGATACGGTCTTGCTGGCAGAATCATCCCTCGGGAGCTTGACTGCGCAGGATTCGAATATATTGCGAACATCTGAGCGGCCGGAAGAGTTGGCGAAGAAAGCATGGGAACAGCTACGAAAACTTAAGCTGAAGAAGATAGCTATCGTGAAGACACAGAACCAGTACCTGAACATGCTATTCGATAGTATGAAGAGCCAGGCGCAGGACGGAGAGTCTGTGGTCCTTGTGGGAGATATTCAAATGTGGAACGAAACGAATTTTCGTACAACATTAACGAAGATCAAGGGAAGTAGGGAGGGATATGACGCGATCGGAGTATACCTATTTGGCGGACAGATTGGCCAGTTCTACAAGCAAATGGGCGAGTTGAAGATGACTCAGCAGACGTTCGGAACAGACTTCTTTGAAAGTCAGAGCGATATAGAGGTAGCGGGAAAGTTGATGGATGGCGCTTTTTACGCTCACTTCGATGTGTCTCCTGAGTTCAAGACACGAGTGGCCGCACAATTCGGCACCATCAACCAAGTCGCCTACACGGGCAATGGATACGATGTCGCACGGATGATCATCGAGGGCAAAGGCCTTTCGAACGGGCAATCGATTTTGGACTATTTCAAGACGATAGACGGGTATGAAGGAGTATTGGGTGCATATACCTATGCAACTTCTGCGGTAGATGGAGATCGCTACTTCAAGATCCCAGTCCACATCAAAGAGATTCGGAATGGAAAGATAGAAACACTTAACTAAAATATGTGATAAAAAGAGCAAGAATCTTGCTCTTTTTTACGTATCGGCGGTATGATTAAGTATGCAACAAGAAAAAGATAATGGAAAAATACCTGAAATTCACGAAGGGGTAGGGGAGCCGAAGGAAAAATTTGCAGGCTCGGCAATAACGCAGGATATAGAAACTACTCGAAGAGCAGCGGAAGGGAAAGGAAAGAAATTGGAAGAGCTCTATAAAGGATTTTTTGGAAGCAAAGAAAATTGTGGAAAATTTACAGAGCTAATACCTGAAGAAATGTATGGCGAAGCTGCACAGAATATTATGGGGGATTATACGATTGTTGATGCAGGATCAAGCCAGGGTACACTCGGTAACTATGTACGAGAAAAGTTTGTCCAAAAAGGAGGGAAGGGCATTAAGCTAGTTATGGTGGACACAAACGGGCTCGCAATGGAGATGAGCCCAGTAGAAGCTGATGAAAAGATAGTAGGAAATTTACTCGAAAGTGTTTTACCGCCAGAATCAGCAAGGGTTATTATTCTTCGTAGTGTATTGCAGTATATGGAGCCGAAAGAGCAGAAAAAGGTGCTCTCAAATTTATTTAAAGCACTTAAGCCAGGAGGTATTTTAGTAAGTCAATTTGGGTCATATGAAACACAGGAGCAGGCAGATATGATGAATACACTCTTTGGCTTTGCGGAACGACGAGTATGTTTTTGCGGAAAGGAGGAAGGAATAAAAATACACAAAGACATGTTTGTTACAGTTGATGAGGTTAAAGAAGGGCCAGTACCCGAAGAAACATTCGATGAGTTTTTTGTAGACAGGGTTAATGCAACACCTGAGCAAATAGCAAAAGCAAAACAATTTATTAGTGAGCACGTGGATGCGTTTGGGGATGCGCTAACGAGTACAACCGAGCCATATGCGTGGCAAATCCCGTATACATTAGTGAGGTGTAAAAAGAATCAATAACACACAGGATAATGAAACTAAAAAATCCGCCTCGGCGGATTTTTTAGTGGGCACTACTCCTTACCCATTTCCCAAAGCATTTCGAAAAATGCGCGGTAGTTGTTTGCAACTCGTTCTGACTTAACGATATACACAAGGGGTGGCGTGAGGAATGTATAAAAAGAAACACTATCCTTTCGAATGATCATATGCGTCTCTCCCTTTGGGAGGCTACTCATAAAGCGGTACTCCTGATGGGCGAGTGTGCCGACGTACTTCTGATAAAGCGGTCGCTCGTCTGCAGTTCCAAGATATTTTATTTTTGTCTTTTTTCTTGCGCGTATTGCGAGATAGGTATTGAGCGTATCTCCCATAAGTTCGCTAAACGCCGTTGTTGCGCCGCCGATAATGTATTCCTCCGCCCCCTCTTCTTCGGACTGCGCGCGCAAAAGTTCGTACTCCTGTATTGCTCGCGTGCCTTGGATAACTTCAAAGTCTTGCTCGTTGCCAATAGCGCTTATTTGGTTAAGCGATCGGGCAAGGTCACTAGCGGCAAGCGCTTTTTTCCTGCCAATAGTCTCGATTATTTGCGGAGAGTGTGCTTTATATTTTGTCTGCTTCCCGCGGAGTACTTCTTCGGCGAGTCCCTCGCGGATAAGTGCTGGGAGGGCTGTGTAAACGTATTGTCGGTGTAGCGACGTGCTTGAAGCTATTTGTGAAACACCAGCTTCAGAGCCATCTTGAAGAAGATGGAGATAAATAAGCGCTTCGTTACGAGAAAACCCAAGCGTAACAAGCTCAGAAATAAGGGCATTTGCACGCTCTTCGCTGACGAGTGATTTTTGAGATGGGCTTCTAAGTGTCATAAATTATATAACACTATACAATAAAACATAGTATTTTGCAACATATTTTGGTATAAAAATATGACATAAAATAGTTGACAAATAAGGACTTTTGTGCGAATATACTACTATAATCAAGATAAACAACACATCTCATAAACAGTATATGAATAATAAAAAATTAGTAATTGCATTGATGGCCATCGTAGTTATTGGCATATCGGGTACGTACTTCCTAAAAGGAAGTAATACGACTACGGAAAATGAGGCCGGTGAGGTAATAAACATAGGAGCAATTTTATCCCTTACGTCATACGGCGCGAGTGATGGAGAAAGCATTAAGAACGGGCTGGAATTGGCAAGAAAGGATTTGATAAAGAAGGACATAATTGTAAACATAGATTATTTCGACGATGGCACTGATCCAAAGCAAGTTGTATCAGGAGTGCAGTACATGAAGTCAAAAAATATAGACATCGTGTTTGGTCCAATTTGGAGCTATCTCGGAGACGCGGCACTTGCCGTAGTGGGTGGTTCGAATATAACGCTACTCGCCCCTTCATTAACGAGCGAAGTAGTGCAGCAGGATTCATCGCAAATAGTGTTTGGGCAGGCAAAGAACGCAGAAAAATTACCAGCGACAACTGCTTGGATGCAAGAGAACAATATTAAGAAGCCGGCAATCATCGTAAATCAGATAGCATGGGGAAGTGTGCATGCTACTATGTTTACCGAGGCGGTTAAAAATGCCGGCGGTGTTGGGGTGTTAAACGAAGAGATCGGGTTTGGAAAAGAAAAAGAAACGTTGCCAGCGCTTATCGTAAAGGCAAAGTCATTGGGAGCTGACGCAATATTGTGGGCTGGGTCAAATGACGGAGAGGTAATTATTGTAAGCGAAATGCAAAAGCTTGGTATGAAGGTGCCACTCTTCGCGGACGAGGGTGTGATGACAGCGTTTAATAGTGGGCTTATTTCAAGAGATATAACAGTGCCAGTGTATACGTGGAATAAGGCAATGCACCCCGAGTTTGTTGCTAAATTTAAGGCCGAATACAATAAAGAGCCAGATCATTATGCAGATGCAGCATATGATATGGTAATAGCGGCAGCAAAAACAGTTAGTAAGAACGGAACAGGTAATCTCAAAACAAACCTAAATAGCCTTAACTATACTGGCTATGCAGGAACATATCAGTTTGATGAAAAGGGCGATATTAAGGGAGGGGAGTGGAGGGTTGTAAAAGTGACAAAATAATAATCTACTAAAAATCCTCCGTCAGTTAACGGAGGATTTTTAGTGGTAGATAAACATGGGCATTGCTATAGTATATAGTATACTATATACTATATACTATGAAGACAGACACAGCCCAGAAAATAAAAGATTTTATAGCAGAAAAAAAGGAAGCAACTCCAAAGGAAATAGGGGATTTTTTGGGTATTACTCCAGATGCAGTTTTTAAGCAGCTTAAAAAGATCATAGAAAGAGGGGAAATTAAAAAGATTGGAGCACCTCCGAAAGTCTTCTATTCCATTGCCAAAGCAAGAGAGGCGAGAGGCGAAGAGCTGATAGATGTCGTAACGAAAAAAGATATAGAAGAGAACTTTATGGCCATTACTCCCTATGGAGAAATGAAGGAAGGGTTGGAAGGATTCGAATATTGGTGTGATAAGCAGCAGCTGTCGGTAGTAAAAACCGCAAACGAATATGAGAAAACGATTAAAAAATATGCAGCATTCAAGAAGAATGGTCTCATCGACGGATTGCATAAGATAAAGAGTTCGTTTAAAAAATCATATCTTGATCATGTCTACTACCTAGACTTTTATGCTATTGAGCGGTTTGGGAAAACGAAACTAGGACAGCTCCTGTTATATGCAAAGCAAAGTCAGGATAAAGCGTTGGTAAAAAGAATATCAAATGAAATAAAATGGAAGATTGAGGATGTAATTAAAACGCATAAAATTGACGCTGTGTGTTTTATCCCGCCGACAGTAAAAAGAGAGGTGCAATTTATGAAAGAGCTGGAGCGCAATCTAAATTTACAGATAAAAACAATAGCAGTGGTTAAGGTAAAGACCCCGGTTATTGTGCCTCAAAAAACATTAAACAAATTGGAAGACAGAATAGAAAATGCAGGCAAAACAATCATTATTAATGAGAGAGGAGTGTATAAGAACGTTTTAATCATTGATGATGCCGTCGGCTCGGGCGCAACCCTCAACGAAACCGCAAGGCAAATAAAGGAAAAACATATTGCACAACAAGTAACGGGGCTTGCGATTACAGGAAGTTTTAAGGGCTTTGATGTGATAAGTGAGGTGTAGAGTGGGTAAGGAGTAGGAGTCTAAATAGAGCATATTAGCATCTTTTGTACATTATTTTGTATGTTATTGACATATAAGTAATTTTTTGCTAGTATCGAGGCATAACTAACTGAGCAATATGATTCACTCATTCTCGTGCAAGAATTTCTACTCATTTCCCGATGTTACAACGGTCGATTTTACGGTAAACGATCAAGCTCCTGCTAATAACGGTTATTTCGAAACGCAATCAGGGGGGCGGTTGTCCAAGATAGAAACAGTTATTGGGGCAAATGCATCAGGTAAAACGAACTTATTAAAAGCATTGCCATTTTTAAAGTGGCTTATTACGGACTCCTTTATAAGTAATCCAGCCGAGCCATTACCGCTACGCCCCTTTATGTTCGGAGAGCAAAAAAATAAACCAATGGAACTCTCGGTTGATTTTGAAATCAATGGAGATGTGTATTCATATAGCTTCGCCCTGGATGCAGAAAGGATTTTGTCAGAGGAGTTGCGGGTTAAAAATAAAAGCAATCAAAAAGTAACAAGCAAAAAAGTTGTTGCACGCGTATGGAATGAAAAAATAAATGCATATGAATTAGAGGATAAGCACTTCGGACTCCCTAAAAATTTCGAAAATGCATTACGAACAAACGCGAGTATTATAAGCGGAGCCATACGATTTAATCACGAAGAAAGCAAAAAGATTGCAGACTTTTGGGAAAGCATAGAAACTAATGTTGTTGAAGCTGGGTGGGTATCTAACACAAACCGACAGTTGGCGGCGGCTTTGAATTTTTATAGCGAAGAAGAAAACGAAGCGGTAAAAAAGAAAGCGGAAAAATTACTGGCACAATTCGATCTTGGACTAGAAGCTTTGGATATTAGTAAGAAAAAGACGGATGAGGGCGTGGAACTAAAGGTGCGAGTTGCGCACTCGTTTGGAGGGAAGACGGAGTATCTTCCGATGGAGTATGAATCAGCAGGCACTAAGCAGCTATTTATTTTATTAAAGGCAATACTTGTTGTGTTAGATAAAGGTGGAATTGCGGTTTTAGATGAATTTGATGTGAATTTGCATCCAGATATGGTGGAGACTCTTTTCGACTTGTTTATACAGCCAGAAACTAACCCGAAAAACGCACAGCTGTTATTTAGCACACACAGTCATCGAATTCTCAGTAAGCTCGACAAGTACCAAATTATACTTATTGAAAAAAATGAAAATGGAGGGAGTGATGCGTGGCGTCTTGATGAAATGGCGGGAGTTCGGGCGGATGATAATTATTACGCAAAGTATATTGCCGGAGCATACGGGGCTATTCCTAAGCTATGAGTAATAAGCCGACTATGATGCAAGAAAAATCCATCACGCGGAAAAATCGTCAAGCAAATAAAACCCTTCTTATTTTTGGAGAGGGCCTTGGTGAAGAAGTATTTCTAAAGCACCTAAGAGGTCTGTATGCTCAGAAGAAAAACGTGCGCATAACTATCAAAGCAGGAAAAGGAGGATCTGCGGATAGGATAGTAATTGATGCGAGTAAAGAGCGTGCGGACTATGACGAAAGGATTGTTGTTCTGGATAATGATAAAGCAAGCTCAGAAATGGGCAGAGCTAGAAAAGAGGCAAAAGAGCGCGGTATTAGGCTGTTAGAAAATACGCCATGCCTAGAAGCGGTATTGCTGGCAATCCTCGACAAGCGACCAAGTAATAAGGATTCAATATGGTGCAAACATGAATTCGAAGCAAACTACTTGGAAAAGAAGAAGAGAGGGGATATGGATGAATATAAAAAGCTTTTCAAAAAAGAGCTACTTGAAGAAAAAAGATTTCGGGTAGCTGAGCTGGGTAAATTTATCTCAGTCATGGAAGGAAACTAAAAATCCTCTAGCCTAAAGCTAGGGGATTTTTAGCGGGTACTGCATCACTTAAGCAAATTCCACATGGTTTCGAAGATGGCTTTGAGGCCGTCATAAATTTTCTTACTTTCAATAATTAATCCCAAATCTTCTTTATAGGAAATGATACCCACCTTATTGTCTCCATAGATCTTTATCTCAATATCAAAAATCTTGAAAGCAGCATCAGAGACGAACTTTGTTGTTGTGATAGCGTTTTCGCGCTGATGTTTAGAAAACTCTCTATTTGCTGCGGTATCAGGAACAATAGCACGAGCCCATATTTTTCGCTTCACGCGCTCAGGCAAGTAGTACCCTTCAAAATAATCTTCACTCAAGTTGATGTATGGGTAGGGGAATAGCGTAAGTATTTCTTGGTCGGGATACTGGAGGGTATCTTCGAAGACCTCCTTAACTCCCTCGAGCCCCTCAAAGTATTTGATCTTAGGCTTTTTATCCAGCAGGTTCATGAGCGAAAGCAGCTCGGGCATAGCTTCTTCTATTGATTGCTTCTTCGCCTCGAGTGACTCGGGGATTTTTTTAGGACTCTCAGCATAAAATACGGTCCGCTTCTTAAGGCGACCTTGGCTTACAAGTCCACGCCGCTTAAGGAGCTCTACCGTTTCGTAGACCGTGGAGCGTTTAATACCCGTCTTTTTTACGAGCTGAGCAATCGTTGCTTCGCTCAATTCTAAGAGCGCTAAATAAACATCAGCTTCTTTTTTAGACAGGCCTGCAGCCTGTAATTTCTTTGATATCATGGATTTGCTATAAAAGTGACGCTAATTCCGTCACTACTTTTAATATACAATAAGTGATAAAAAAGTCAATGTTTAAGGCATAAAAACGATATGCTTATAATAATTATTTTTAAAATAAAAGACAGAAATTGACCAATTGACACAATATTGATAACGTGTTGTTGTAAGGTTTAAATAACAAAAATAATAAAAAATATATGAACAAAAACAAAAACATCGTTATCGCATTCGTAGTTGTTCTCGTGGTGTTGGTCGCAGGGTATGTGTTCAACAGCAATCAGCAGGGTGCACAAACAAATGAGCCATATAAGATAGGCTATATCGGACCTATGACAGGTGGCGTGGCGATATTGGGAGAAGAAGCCGCAAAGTCAATCCAAATTGCAGTTGATGAAGCAAATGCAAATGGAGGAATAAACGGACGACAGATTAAGTTTATCGTAGAGGATGACCAGTACGATACAGCGAAGTCAATCAGCGCATACGAAAAATTGGTAAACAGTGATGGTGTTGATACCATTGTTATGTCTACCTACGGAGGCGTTATGGCCTTGGCAGAACGGGCAAAGAACGACAATGTGATGATCGTTGATTCCTTGGATTGTGATCAGGCACTCGCCAATCTTCCGGAGAACATTTTCTGTATTGCTAAGGAAACAAATGACTTGGCAGATGTAATCGCTGACTATGCAACGGAACAGGGATATAAGAATATTGGAATCTTGCATTCCACCGTTGATAATTTCATGCAGTCTGTTTCTGATGAGTTCGTAGTACGCGTAGGAGATAAGGCTTCTGTGCAGGTAGAAAGCTACCAGCCAGGAACAACCGATTTCAAGACGTCATTGCTTAAGTTTAAGAATAAGGATGCAATTGTATTTCTTGGCTATGATGAAATCGGAATTGCTATCAAAGAAGCAAAGAGCTTGAATGTAGGTAAGAACTACTTAACGATTCCTACCGTTGCAACTACGCCTTCTATACAGGCAGCTGCAGGAAAGGCAATCGATGGTATCCACTTCTCATTTTATGCTCCGCTTGAAGCAAACCCAGTTGCTACAAAGTTTTATAGCGACTTCAAGGCAAAGTACGAAAGAACTCCTTACGTATTTGTCGCAAGCGACCAGGCATATGACGCAGCAAAGATTTTGATTACCGAGGTATTGCCAAAGGTTACTGCTGACACAAAGGCAGAGCAGTTAGACCAGAAGATTACCGCCATGGGAAAGGTAAAGAACTTCAAAGGGGTAACGGGGACACTTACTATGAAGGCTGATGGCCGAATAAGTGGAATCCTTGTACGCTTGTTCAAGCTAGAGAACATGATGCCGGTGTTTGTTGGAAAATAACGCCGGAGTGTAAGGTAACTAAAAAATCCGCCGAGGCGGATTTTTTAGTGGGTTAGGATTTCCCGAACATCCACATGGTTTCAAAGATACTTTTAAGGCTATCGTGGATCTTTTTACTTTCTATAATAAGACCAAACTCTTCCTCAAAAGATAGGATGCCAATTTTATTATCGCCATAAATATCAATTTCAATACTCATGGAATATGTGCCAGAAGGGAACATGCGAACTTGTTTAAGATGGCTAACGTTGCTTTCATTTGCTTTTCGAACGGCCTCACTATCGGGAAGAATCGCACGAACAGAGATCTTCTTCTCCTTTCGCTTTGGAATATAATAGTCCAAGAAAAAGGTGGGTTCAAAATGATGGACATAGGAATCCGAATACCACATACAAATTTCTTGTCCGGGATAGTTGAGCGCATCCCTAAGGACTTCCTTGATACCGTCGTTTCCTTCAAAATAGCGAATCTGAGGCTTTTTATCGAGTAAATTAGTAAAAGACAGTAGCTGGGGGATGATTTTATCAATCGAACGTTTCCGCTCCTCCATGATGTCCCCAAGAGTGCGCGGATCCTGAGCATAGAAGTGCGTCTTTCCTGCCTTTGTGCTGGCGCTAACAAGCCCCTTTTGCTTAAGAGAATCAATAATGAGATATACCGTAGTGCGTTTAACACCAGACTTTTTGGCGAGCCGACTAATAGTTGTGGTGCCAAGCTCTAAAAGCGAAAGATACACCCTTATATCGCTATCGGTGAGGCCAAGATGCTTTAATTCCGGGTATAATTTCATGGATTATATAGAAGTGTCGTCAAAAATGGCAACAATGTAAATAAATTATAGGGCATAAAAAGCTAATATTCAAGGGCTTATAGCGGCTTATACATGATTGTTGCCAAATAATATGGCATATTAGTTGACGCAGTTTTGAATTCGGGGCATAGTATGAGTAACAAAGAAAGAAAAACATATTGTTATCGCCTATGGAAAAAATAAACCCAAAAGGAACGCAAGAGTTTCTGCAGAGAATTAAGAATCAAGAAACAATTGCAGTAGAGCTGGAAGGAGCGACAATACGGCTATGTAAGAATGTATTTCCTCCTAAGACGATAGGTTCGCGAATAATTCAAGATTGTGTCACCCCTATCGAGATAAAAGGAAAGTCCGTACTGGACGTTGGGACGGGAACTGGAATCCACGCAATCGTTGCTGCAAAGCGGGGCGCTAGAAGTGTGGTTGGTATAGATATAAGCGAAGAGGCTGTGGCATGCGCTCAATATAATAGTAATGCGAATGGGATTAGCGAAGTGGTTAGTATAGTGCAAAGCAATCTATTCGAAAAAGTTAAGGGCGAGACGTTTGATGTAATCATTGCAAACCTTCCCTTCGTTGATTATCCGGCAGTTGGAGTTGCCGAAGAGACGCTATATGATTCTGGGTTCGCACTGCATAAAAGATTTTTCGAAGAGGCGCGGGCGCACATGACAGAAGAATCCGTAATTGTATTCCCGCACGCAAACCTTACGGGCCCCGAAGCTTTTAGAGAGCTAGAGGAAATGATAGACTACTATCATTATCGAGTGGATTCATTTGTCGACAACGAGGCGTATGGACAGGTTTGGAGGGTATACATATTAAAATAAAAAATAATTAATAAACATATATGGATAAGAAAAAAATAAGTATTGCAGTTGGTATAGTAGTTATCATTATTCTCGGGTTTGTGTATATGCAATCCGCAGAAAAGAGCAGCGTAAAGATAGGCGCAGTGTTGCCACTTACGGGAGGGCTTGCGGCGGTGGGAGAAGAAATAAAAAATGGAATGGATCTTGCAATTAAAGAGAGTGGGCTAACCCTAGTTATTCAGGATGGAGAAGCAAGCCCTCCGAAGAGCTTGGCAGCAGCGCGTCAGTTGGCGGATGTTGATCAAGTAACCGTTATTCTTACCGCATTTAGAGGAGCAAGCTTGTCGATTGCATCAGGGCTACAAGACAAGGACACAATCATTGTAGCTAATACTGCAACGACAAAAGGAATGGTTGTTTCAACGAGTACGCCAAACCTATTTGTTATTGGCGATGAGGTTGTTCGATCGGCAGCGGTGTTAGGAGAATATGCAAAGAAGGGAGGTATGTGTAAAAACCCTGGAGCTATTTCCGAACAAACGGAGGTTGGAAAGAGTAAGATTATGGGATTTGGTGAGGGATTGGGTGATGTCGAAGTTGTGTTTACTGAATTATTCGATCCGAATACGACTGATTTTAAGACAATCATAGCGAAGGCAAAAGCTGCGAATGTAGACTGTTTGTTTGCAGAAGTGCGCAGCAATGCAACGCCGATTCTTTTAAAACAGCTTGATGAAAATAAGTTTTTCCCACAAGTATTTAGTACTTCGTACTCAGTAACCCCAGCGATTATTGGACAGGCTTCAAAAACGCAATTGGATAATCTTACTATCTCATCAACATTGCTGAACAAAGATAATAAGAACACCAAAGAATTCTTCGAGGCATATAAGCAGGAGTATGGAAAGGAGGCAACCGGTTGGGGCGCAACAGGATATGAAATGATTAAACTCATTGAAAAGCCGCTTAAGAAGTGTGGTACAGACGCCGTATGTATTAAGAAGGAATTAAATGCAGTTATGGGAGTTGAATCAGCGCTGGGAACACTAACGATGAGTAACCAAGAAGTACAACTAAACCAATTTGATATCTTTGATATCGTAGATGGTGCATTTATAAAAGTGCAATAAGACGAGAAAATAAAAATCCAGCCCTCAACGGGGCTGGTTTTTGTTTAAAAAGGAAAACATATATACTAGAAAGATAATGAAAGGAAAAGAGTTCGCACAACATTTTGAGGAGCTGGGGTTTAGTACGAATGATGCGGCGGTATACGCGGCGTTATTAAAAGTAGGACAATCAACTGCGGGGCCACTGATAACGGAAACGAATTTGCATCGTAATGTCGTATACACATCACTAGCGCACCTAATTGTAAAAAAGCTCGTAAACGAAAAAACCGTAAAAGGAAAAAAGTTTTTTTCACTATCATCTCCAGATGTACTTAATGAGCAGTTTGCGAAGAAAGTGGAGGTTGCTAAAGAGGTGGCTGACTATATAAAGAGTAATCTAAATAGCGAAGCACAGGAGATAAGCATTCACCAAGGAAATGAAGAATATGGGAATTTATTGATTAGCCTGCTAAAGGCGCTGCCAAAAGGCGGAGAGCAGTTTGTCCTGGGTACTGGTGGAGAAGAGTTTATGGAGAATACGATGAAGGTGATTTGGAAGAAATATCACGATGTGGCGCACGAACGAAAGATAACTGTCCGCATGCTCGGATATGAGTTACAGCGCAAAGCGATGGAAGCTGCACTTGTAAAAGAGGGGATATATGAAACACGGTATTTGCCAAGCGATACGGAGAATCCGGCAGGGATACATATTTATCCAGAGTTGGGGATAGTGTTAAACATCATTTATTCGGATGATAAAAATCCAGTAACAGCAATAAAAATAAAAGATCAAAAACTCACTAAAGGGTATTTAAATTTGTTCCACAACTTATGGAAGGTCGCAAAAAAGTAAGAAAATACAACACATTTAGGGGGTATTGACAAGTATATAAATATGGTATATGATTCTGTCATACAAAATAGTTGACACAATAAATTAACAAAAACAAAACATACTATGCAAAAAAACATAAAAACAGTAATCGCAGTAGTGGTTGTTCTCTTGGTAGGGAGTGGAATATATTTCGCAACAAATAATAATAAGGGCGGCGAACAGCAGCCTTTAACTATCGGATATATTGGTCCGCTGACTGGACCTTCCGCAGTATTGGGAATGGACGCAATAAAGGCGATTGAAATCGCAGTTGCAGAAACAAACGAGAAGGGAGGTATTAACGGGCAACAGGTAAGGCTCGTAGCAGAGGATGACCAGTATCTAACAAAGAACACGGTGTCTGCGTATAGCAAGTTAGTAAATACTGATAAGGCAAAGGTGATTATGATTGCTACGTATGGAGGAGTATTCGCAGTTGCCGAGCAGGCAAAAAAGGATGGGGTTGTGGTTATTGATCCACTCGATTGTAATTCGCAGGTTGCAAACGCAGATAAGAATATCTTTTGTATTGCAACTGAAACGGAGTCAATTGGATATTCGCTTGCCGACTACATGATCGAGAATGATATGAAGAAGGCAGGGATAATGTATTCGACAAAGGATAGCTTTATGGCATTGGTAAATGATGCATTTACGAAGCGATACACGGAAAAGGGTGGTGTTGTGCAAGTGGAGTCATTTAACTATGACGATACTGATTTCCGAACACAGCTCACGAAATTGAAGCAAGGAAATGCAGATGGGCTCGTGCTACTCGGACATGATGAAACTGGCTTGATTATGAAACAGGCACGTAACCTTGGTATTAATGCAAAGTTCTTGGCAACGGGGACAATCACAAGCCCTCCTGCGCAGCAAGCTGCAGAAGGAGCTGCAGAGGGAACCGTGTTTGCATACTGGGAAGCGTCAGCAGACAATGCATTGGCAAAAGCATTTGAAGGAAAGTTTGTTGCAGTCGTAGGACGAGGACCGATATTGCCATTAACGACGCATCCAGCATATGACACAACTAAGCTATTGCTTGAAGTGGTGTTCCCAAATATATCCGCAAAGATGAACGTAAACGACATAAAGAAAGAACTTCTTTCTGTAAAGGGATATATGGGTACTACGGGAGAAATATCGATGGATGCTATGGGCGCCGCCCGCATCAAAGAATCCGTTTTTAAGCTAGTGAACGGAGCTCCAGTAAAATTGTAAGTGAATGAATATAAAACCAGCCCTCAACGGGGCTGGTTTTATATGGTAGAATAAACCATTCATGCATCAAGACTCTCTCATACAATTAAAAAATGCATCTGTGCGATATGGAGGAGTACATGCGCTCGAAGATGTCGATGTGCATATTGATGCCGGAGAAGTTGTTGTGGTTATGGGTCCGAACGGTGCAGGGAAATCAACCGTGCTAAAGGCACTCTATGGCATAGAACCGCTCACTAAGGGGTCCGTAGTCTATGAGGGCACACAGATACAGCCAAAGCCGCATGAAATGATCAAACGAGGGGTGGTATTCGTCCCACAGGGGAGGCGGGTATTTCCAAGCCTCACGGTAAGGGAAAATATAGAAATAGGCGGCGTGGTAGCGGGTAAAAAAGGATTGGAGTTGAAAAAGAAAATCGATGAAGTGGTGGATTTATTTCCTGCATTAAAAAATAAGCTTGGAAGGTCGTCGGGAATATTGTCAGGAGGGGAACAGCAGATGGTTGCATTAGCGCGTGGCTTAATGGCTGACCCTAAAATACTCCTACTCGACGAGCCTTCACTCGGACTTGCGCCAAAGATAGTAAAGGAAGTGTTTGAAAAAATAGCTGAGATTAATAAAACGAAAGGGTTGGCTGTGGTGATTGTGGAGCACAATATTAAATCAATACTAGCGGTTGCGCATAGGGCATACGTCCTCGACAAAGGAAGGGTTGCGGCAGAAGGCGATGCAAAAGAAATAGCCGGGAGTGATATTTTAGAGCGAGTGTTTTTGGGAAAAGAGGCAAAAGAAGAGCGTGCTGCTTGACTGAATAATTAAATAATAGTTTAATAACTATCAGAATATTGTATAGGTGACAGGTAGCCTGTTTTTAGTTTTTAACCCAAACGAGAAGGGAATACACACATGAAAAAGTTTGTGGTGTTGCTGGCGGTACTGGTGTTCGCATTTGGGCTGGCGTCGGTTGCAGCGGCTCAGGAAGAAGGAGCGGGTCCTCCTGAACTCGAAACCGCGAATAATCTAAAAAAAGCTAAACAGGCGTGGGCGCCTCTTGTGCGAGCGCAGGAAATTGTCGTAAAAAACTTTCCGGGCGCTTACCCAGTAAAATGGGCTTGGACGCTGGGGTCGGGAGGGTACGAACAAAATTTCTGGCTAGAACAAGGAAAGGGCAGAGAAGAAATCGGCGTAGTGCTCTCGTTTGAGGGGAAGGTCTACTACTGGGTGAGTGAATCAAGACTCAAGGAGCTAAAGTAACGCTCCTCGCGAAAGACCAAAGTCCGCGGTTTATCCGCGGGCTTTTTTGTTGCGAATGTACTATAAAAATGATAGTGTAAATGCACTATGAGAACGCTAATTAGAGAAATAATTACAAAAGAGGGGGAGACCGTAGTCCTTGAAGGATGGGTACGAAACCGCCGAGACCATGGAAAGCTTATCTTTATTGATATTAAAGACCGAAGCGGCATGGCACAGGTTGTTTTCTTGCCAAAACCGGAGGAAGTGCATACTATAGCGGCCGAGCTTCGCAGTGAGTGGGTAATTCGATTAACGGGTAAAGTGAACAAGCGACCCGATAATATGGTAAACGCCGATCAAGAGTTCGGTGCATACGAGATATTGGCAGAAGGGTTGGAAATTTTAAACAAAGCAGAAGATCTTCCGATTCCGATTGATACCGATGGTCGCGAAATCAGCGAGGAAGCGCGCATGAAATATCGTGCATTCGATCTTCGCAGAGAGCGCATGGAAAAGAATATGAAGATGCGTGCCAAGGTGGTGCACTTCTTTAGAACCTTCTTGTCTGACCTCGACTTCATCGAAGTAGAAACGCCAATCCTTGGAAAGGCAACGCCAGAAGGGTCACGCGATTATCTCGTGCCATCTCGCATCTATCCAGGAAAGTGCTATGCACTGCCGCAGTCACCACAGCAGTATAAGCAGCTGTTGATGGTTGCTGGTTTAGAACGCTATTTCCAAATTGCTCGTTGTTTCCGCGATGAAGACACGCGCGGAGATAGACAGCCTGAGTTTACACAACTCGATATGGAAATGAGCTTCGTGAAACGCGAGGATGTTATGAAGGTTGTTGAGGATATGTTGATCAAGCTTGTGCAGACACACTATCCAGAAAAGCGCATTCAACAGATTCCGTTCCCACAGATTACCTATAAGGAGTCGATGGAAAAATATGGTAACGACAGGCCGGATATTCGTGAAGACAAAAACGATCCGAACTTGTTGGCATTCTGTTGGGTTCTCGATTTCCCATTCTTTGAAAAAGATGAGGAAGATGGTGGATGGACCTTTACACACAATCCATTCTCAGCTCCGCAACCGGAGTTTGTGGAATCGTTAATGAACAAAGAAAATATTGCTGATATTTTAACCACACAGTACGACATCGTATTGAATGGGTATGAAATCGGGGGAGGAAGTATTCGTAACCATCGTCCAGAAGCACTGCGCAAAGTGCTGGAAATCATGGGATTCTCAGACGAAAAGATTCAGAGCGACTACGGACATATGCTCGACGCATTCAAGCTAGGTGCACCGCCACACGGAGGGATTGCTCCAGGAGTTGATCGCATCGTTATGTTGTTGCAGGGCGAGCCAAACATCCGAGAAGTTATTGCATTTCCAAAGACAGGGGATGGGCGCGACCTTATGATGGAAGCACCAACCGAATTCACGGAAAAGCAATTGACCGAATTACAAATCAAAGTAGAAAAAAAGAAATAAGAATATGACAAAAGAAAGAACATTAGTTGTGGTGAAGCCAGATGGAGTACAGCGATCACTCATTGGAGAAATCACTGGACGATTTGAGCGCGTTGGGCTTAAATTGGTCGGCATTAAAATGCTTGTACCAACTAAGGATTTTATCGAAACGCATTATACAATCGATCCCGAATGGCGACGTATCACCGGAGAAAAAACGATTAAGAGCTATAAGGAAAAAGGACAAACGCCTCCTTCTGAAGATCCGCTTGAGATAACTGGTGTTATTTTGAAAAACTTAATGACCTTCATGACTTCAGGTCCGGTAGTTGCGATGGTATGGGAAGGTGTGCATGCGGTAAAAATTGTGCGCAAATTAGTAGGAAGCACTGAACCGCTATCTTCTGACGTTGGAACGATTCGAGGGGATTATGTTCTTGATTCATATCAGCTGTCCGATAAAGATGGCCGCGCGATTCGTAACTTGGCACACGCATCCGGAACGGTAGATGAAGCAACTAAAGAAATTGACCTTTGGTTCGAGAAAGATGAGTTGATTGATTATCGCCTTGTACAAGATGCTATTTTGTATGATGTGAATATGGATGGAATACTTGAATAAGAATTTGAAAATGCCCGAAAGAGCATTTTCTTTTTTACAGGGAGGTGGTATACTGAAATCAGAATAACGGTAATGATTCTCGAGTTAACCTTGTTGATTTGGGAGGGTAATAGTACATCACCCCTTGGGGCAATGTTGCACCCACCCACCTGACTTTTAGTCGGGATATCACAGGCCGGTATTCCTTAAAAAGTCCCTTTGGGACTTTTTAATAAAAAGGGAATTGCCCTATAAACGGCTCAATATGTTTTTCATGTATATATTGAAAAGTGAAAAAGATGGAGAGTTGTATATTGGCTCTACGGGAAATTTAAAGAACCGAATCGAAGAACATAATACTGGTAAAGTTTTTTCAACAAAACAAAGGGCGCCATTTAAACTGGTTTACTGTGAGGGGTATTGCGCGGAGGGTGAAGCAAGGAGAAGAGAAAAAAATTTAAAGTTACGCGCCCGGGCATTACGGCAATTATTGCTAAGAATCGAGGATTCGATTCGGTTGTGAGCCGTTGAATACGAGCGACAGGGGTTTACCCCCACACCAATCGTGGATTGCGAAGCAATAAGTTGCCGTAGCGGGTATGCTCAGCGAAGCATAAAGATAATCATCACTGAGAGCCCCAATGAAGGCTTCGAGGGTAAACATATCCACGATTGGTGTGGGGGTTTACAAGTGGAAAAAAATAGTGTAATTTAAGGAAACTATGAGACAGTGCCAAATTTGCGGAAAAGGTTCAATGATGCACGGCGCTCGCAAGAAGCTCCGCGGTAACTACAACCCAACCGTCCGAACAAGACGTTATCCAAATCTTCAGAAGTTGACCGTTATGGAAGGTCTGCGTGTTAATGCATGCACACAATGCATCCGAACAGTTAAAAAGAAAGAAGCTGAGGCAGCGGCATAAAACGGCGAAAGCCGTTTTTTTGTTATGTCGCTGCTTTTTGTCATTCCCGCGGAGGCGGGAATCTATCTTTTCGTACTTTTTTAGTAAAAGTACGGCAAAAATCGCGAGCGAATAAAAATGACGGAATGTTCTCAGAAATTGCGTACGAACTCGAGAACTCGCCGTTACTACGGCTCAAACAGCTCGAGTTCTGAGGCAATTTCTCCTCGCCCATTTTGTCCGCCATTTTCACAGGCTCGCAAAGGAGAGGATGAAATAAAATTAGCTATGGCGAGCTTGTTATCCCCGTAGGCTTGATTTATTGTAAACATAAACAAAAATTTAGCGGGTTGTAGTATAATGGTAGTATATATGCATGGGGTGCATACGGCAGCGGTTCGATTCCGCTCAGCCCGACAAAATTGTATTTATGGAAATTAATCAGGATCAAATTGATCGACTGGGAGAAATATTAAAAGCAAATAAAACGCTACAGGCTATATTGCAACGGGCGGATTCTTTGGGCATGTCGAATTGGTATCTTGGAGCGGGGTGCATTTCGCAGACTGTTTGGAATATATTGCATGGGTTTGAGCCTGAATCCTCTATTAAGGATTACGATCTGGTCTATTATGATGCAACAGATACTTCGTATGCGGGTGAGGATGTGTATGTACAAAAAGGGAAAGAATTATTCAGCGATCTTCCCGCGGCTCTCGATATTATCAATGAAGCAAGAGTGCATCTATGGATCGAGAAAAAACACGGATATAAGATAGCCCAATATAAAAGCGTTGAAGATGCTATTAGTACATGGCCAACGACTATAACGTGCGTTGGTGTTAGATATGAGGATGGAAAACTAAAAGTATACGCAACTTTCGGCCTAGATGATGTATTTAATATGGTATTGAGGCCCAATAAGAAAATTGTCACGGAGGAGGTATATATGAACAAAGTTAAGAAGTGGACAAAGACTTGGCCGAAACTTACAGTGATAGGGTGGAATGAATAGGAAATTAGAAAAAGTGACTCTAATTTGAAAAAAGGTCAAGTAAAACGTACAATAGACCCATGGAATGGAAGCTAGAAATAACATGGGGGTCATTATGGAGAATCGTAATTATGCTTACCGGCATAACGATGTTGTATTATATGCGCCACGTGGTTGCGCTCCTTTTTTTGGCAATCGTTATTTCTTCCGCGCTAGACGCTCCATTGAATTGGCTGGAGAAGCGTAAGATTCCTCGCATTATGGGCATTCTGTTCATACTCGCAGCAGGATTTTCTAGCTTTGCCCTGCTATTATATACGGTTGTGCCAATCATGATTATTGAAATAAAGGATTTGGCCGATAATATCGGATTGCTTGAAGCGTCACTCGGTAGTCTCGTGGGGATTTCAAGCATGTCGGGTACATTAAGCTCGGGGCTAAGCGGGGCAAGTGAAACATTGGCGACGAGTGGATTTTCCATGGCAAAGCTCATACCGCAGTTATTTGAGAATGCGGTAATGGTTGTCACGGTAATGGTTATTTCTATTTACCTTGCGTGGTATCGAGATGGAATCGAAGGATTTTTGCGAGCAGTGCTTCCTATAGAATACGAGCAATATGCTATCGGTGTAATGCATCGGGCAAGAAAGAAAATAGGCAAGTGGCTTGAGGGGCAAATATTGTTAAGCCTTATTGTTGCAATAACGGCATTTATCGGATTAAAATTGCTTGGAGTAAATTATGCATTAGTACTCGCGTTATTGGCGGGAGCACTGGAACTTATTCCGTTTGTGGGCCCTATCGTTGCCGGAGCGATTGCTTTTCTTGTAGCAGTTTCACAGTCAACAACGATTGCGGTTGCGACGCTTGTTCTCTTCTTTGTGATCCATCAGCTTGAAGCACATGTTGTATTACCATTGGTAATGCGTAAAACAACGGGTATTCATCCGGTGATCGTGGCGCTTTCTATTGTGGCAGGATATCAGCTCTATGGATTTATTGGCATTATCCTTGCGATTCCATTTGTTGTGGTTATTCAAGAATTGGTGGATGATTATAGCGAAAGAAAGCATAGGCAACCAGCACTGAATTAAATAAAAACATGAAGAAATTTTATATCACAACATCAATTGCATATACGAACGCTGCGCCGCATATTGGCTTCGCACTGGAGAGTATACAAGCAGATGTGCTTGCTCGGTACTATCGTGCACAAGGAGTGGACGTGTATTTTTTAACGGGTACTGATGAACATGGAAGTAAGATTGCTCAGGCTGCAGAAGCAAAAGGAAAGACTGCACAGGAATTCGTTGATGCAATAACAGAAGAATTCAAAGATCTCAAAAAGACACTTAACCTTTCATGGGATGATTTTATTCGTACGTCAGATAAAAAGAAGCATTGGCCTGCAGTGAATGCTATTTGGGAAACATTAACCGCACAGGGAGATATTTATAAAAAGACATATGAAGGGCTGTATTGTACGGGTTGCGAAGCATTCTATACTGAAAAAGAATTGGAAAATGGCGAGTGTCCCATTCATCGAAAGCCGGCAGAGCAAGTAAAGGAAGAGAATTATTTTTTTAAACTCTCAAAGTATTCAAAAGAAATAGAAGAGCGAATCAAAAGCGGAGAATTGCGTATTGTTCCAGAATCGCGCAAGAACGAAATACTTTCATTGTTGAAAGAGGGGCTAACTGATATTAGCGTATCTCGCCCAGCCGATAAAGTGCATTGGGGTATTCCAGTCCCAGGTGATGCAAGTCAGTTGATTTATGTATGGATCGATGCGCTTACTAATTATATTTCAGGTATTGGATATGGCCGAGAAGATAAAAAAGATGAGGAGCTTTATAACACGTATTGGCCGGCCGATGTGCATTTAATTGGAAAAGATATTTTGCGATTTCATGCAGGCATTTGGCCAGGGATATTGTTGGCAGCGGGATTGCCGATTCCAAAGAGTGTGTATGTACACGGGTACATCTTGCATGATGGACAGAAGATGTCGAAGTCGGTTGGCAATGTTGTATCGCCTGTAGAGCTGGTAGAAAAATATGGAGCAGATGCGGTTCGCTACTTCTTGTTACGAGAAATTGCATCAACCGAAGACGGAGATTATACAGAGCAAAAGTTCCGTGACCGCTATAACGGCGAGCTCGCGAACGGACTAGGAAATTTTTCTGCCCGCGTACTAACGCTCGCAAGCAATGAAGATTTTGAAATTAGTGAAGAGGAATACGAAGTATTGGTTGATAATGCAGTAAAGCATCGCATCAAAGATGCAGAGCAAGTAATAAAAGGAAAAGTGGACGCATTCCGATTGCATGAAGCGGTGGGCGCAATCTGGGAAGTGATTACGTTTGGCGATTTATATGTGAACGAAATGAAGCCATGGAAACTAGAGGGTGAAGAAAAAAAGAAAGTCATGGCAAATTTACTTTATATTTTGGAAGCAATTACAATTATGCTCGCGCCGTTCTTGCCCGAGACTGCGGAAAAGATTGCGAAGAATATAAGACACGAAGGAAAGAGTATGAAGATAACAAAAGGAGAAAATTTGTTCCCACGGTTACAATAAGAGAAAGCGCAAAATGCTGGATACCGGTTTTCACTGGCATGACATACAGAAAATAATTTATTTCCTATTGCGTTGTCATCCCGTGCTACGACACGGGATCCAGAGTACTAGGCACTGGATTCCCGCCTTCGCGGGAATGACAGAAATTTAAAACAATGAAACTGATCGATTCGCACACCCATGTGCAGCTAAAACAATTTAATACAGACCGAGATGAGGTTATTAAGCGTGCCCTCGAGAATGAAATTTGGATGGTCAACGTGGGGACGAACAGGAAAGATTCTCAACTCGCAGTAGACCTTTGTGACGCATACGCAGAAGGTGTATTTGCGACGATTGGGCAACATCCCGATGAACGAGAGGTGTTTGACTATGATTGGTATGTAAAGCGAGGGCAACACGCAAAGGTAGTTGCAGTGGGTGAGTGTGGATTGGATTATCACCGCGTAGAACCGCACTTATTTGGAGAAGAGCGTGAACGACAGATAGAGCTATTTCAACAACATATTGAACTGGCTAAAGAACTCGAGAAGCCCCTCATGATTCATTGTAGAGAAGCCTTTTCGGACGTGAAGAGTGTTATTAAGAAAGAGATTGCCGATATGCCAACGGAAGTTCCGGGGATACTCCACTTTTTCACGGGCACAAAAGAAGATGCAAAGACGTTTCTTGATTTTGGATTCATGTTCACGTTTGGCGGATTAATAACATTTAATCGAGAATTTGATGAAGTGCTGAGGTATATTCCGAAAGAAAGAATATTAATTGAAACAGATGCTCCGTTTGTTGCACCCGATCCATATCGCGGGAAGCGAAATGAGCCAATGTATGTATTGGAAGTTGCAAAAGCACTCGCTGAAGTGCGAAAAGCACCGCTCGGAGAAGTGTGTCGACAGACAACACAAAATGCAAAAAGCGCATTTGGAATTTAACGCATTGTCATTCCCGCGGAGGCGGGATCCAGTATTAAATAGATTCCCGCCTCCGCGGGAATGACACAGGAACAATGACAATATTACAATCAATTATATTTGGAATTGTTGAGGGTGTTACGGAATTTTTGCCGATATCTTCAACCGGACACATGATTTTGACGGCGAAGCTCCTTGGGCTTACGCAGACTAACTTCATGAAGTCGTTTGAAATCGCCATCCAGCTAGGTGCAATTTTGTCGGTGGTTGTTTTGTATTGGAGGTCGCTATTTGTAAATCGCGCAATTATGAAACGCATTGCAGTTGCGTTTATTCCAACAGGTATATTGGGGCTACTATTGCATGGGCTCGTGAAAGAGTATTTATTAGGAAGTAATATGACGGTCGTGTTGGCGCTATTAATTGGAGGTATACTGCTTATCGCATTTGAATGGACGCATAACGAAAAAGAAGATGCGCTGGAAGACGTGGCGCATTTATCATATTGGCGCGCAGCATTAATCGGTGTAGCACAGTCAGTTGCGATGATCCCAGGGGTATCGCGATCAGCAGCAACGATTGTGGGTGGTATGTTGGCGGGGCTAAAACGAAAAACTATCGTAGAGTTTTCATTTCTCCTTGCAGTGCCAACCATGCTTGCGGCGACAATTCTCGACCTATCAAAAAGTTATAAAGATTTTTCAGCAGACCAGTTTGACGTACTTGCGGTTGGATTTATCGTCTCATTTTTTGTGGCGCTAGCGAGCATTAAGTTCTTACTCCGCTTCGTGAAAACAAACACCTTTGTCTCATTTGGCGTATATCGCATTGCGGTGGCGGTGCTATTCCTCCTGTTTGTGTTGTGAATAGAATTAGGTTGACGGGGTGTTATTGAGGTGCTATACAGAAGGCAGTAGTTTAACAGTGTCATGTGCTATTTCGCATAGGGTGAAATGGTGCTGCGGCGCATAACAATGAGAGGAGGTTCGTTATGGCACAACATGTCACGAGCGAACAGTATTTCGATTTAGACGGCCAGCTGCTAGAGATTAAGAGACAGATTCGGCAGGCAAGCGGGTATCCGTTTGACCCGGTAAAGTTAAAGACATTCCTGCAAAAGGTGATCGAGGGGAAGTTTGATGATGATGACGTTCGTGTATCGGAAAAATTTGCCCTGCTAGCTGACCTTGGTTTTATTACGGTGCCGGATGACTATGTCTGCAATACAGTGTTTAACCACGTGGATTTCTCGAATCCGAGCGTGATACTAAGGCCCGGCGACAATTTTGCTGTGCGGGTGTACAAGATACTGTATGAAACGGTGACCTCGGAAGAATGTTTGAAATTTCTCGAAGGAAGAGATGAGGGAAATATTTTTCTTGGCATGCAGGGCATATCAGTCATACGCGAGAAGAAGGATCTTAAATTACCAAAAGGGTCCTCGTGTGTAGCGTTTGATCGGAAGGAGAACCTTCCATTTGTGAAGGGCTCACATTATGTTCCGGCTGTGCGAGTGGAGAGGGACGGGAGCTATTACCGTCACTTGGGCTCTTTTGAGCGCAGGTGGATTGGGCGATGCGACGTCCTGCTCGGTTTTAGCTCTCCGAAACCGATTCGGATATTTTAAAACGGTTAGGAGCTAACAACCCCCTGTGAAAGCAGGGGGATTTTTTATCCAATAAAGTTGCATCCGTGGGTGAATCGTATAGAATAGGAACATGACCCATATTACCGAAGAGACCTTGGAATATCTGGCAAAGCTGGCGCGTATGGATTTGGCCGATAGTGAAAAAGCGAAGCTTGCAGGAGATCTAGAGGAAATCCTGAACCATTTCGAAGAATTAAACGAAGTAGATACAACAAACGTAGAACCGATGACCGGAGGTACTGCTCAGCGGAATGTTTTTCGTGAAGATGAAGCAGAAACAAGAAAAGAAATGAACGGATCTGCGGATGATATTATTGCCGCATTTCCAAGCCATGAGCGCGGATATTTGAAAGTGCCTGCTGTATTCGGGGAGCAGGAGTAAACAAATTATTATGACTTTTCTAAAAGACCTTACAATAAAAAAGATTCACGACGGACTCGTGAATAAAGAATTCACTGCGTTCGAATTAACGAAGGAATTTTTTGACTATATAGAAACGAAAGATAAGGATGTGCAGGCATATCTCAGTCTCGATAAAGATGGCGCATTGGCTGCTGCAGAAGCAGTTGATATCGCAATCACAAAAGGAGAAGAGATTGGAATGTTAGCCGGTGTGCCTATGGCAATCAAGGACAATCTTTTGGTAAAGGGATTACCGGCAACTGCCGCGTCAAAGATGCTTGAAAATTATACAGCTGCATATGATGCGACAGTAATTAAAAAGCTGAAAGAAGCGGGTGCTATCTTTTTGGGAAAGGCGAACATGGATGAATTCGCAATGGGTTCATCAACAGAAAATTCCGCATTTAAGGCAACAAAGAATCCGCACGATCTCGAGCGCGTTCCGGGAGGTTCTTCAGGAGGATCTGCTGCGGCGGTGGCAGCACATATGGCAGTTGCTGCATTAGGAACTGATACCGGAGGGTCAATTCGTCAGCCGGCAAGTTTGTGTGGAGTTGTCGGATTAAAGCCGACGTATGGTGCAGTATCTCGTTCGGGGGCTATTGCGATGGCCTCGAGCCTTGACCAAATTGGACCGCTTACAAAAACCGTAGAAGATGCGGCGATTGTGTTTAGCGTTATCAAAGGAAAAGATCCACTTGATGCAACGAGCGTTGATGTTGTATATGGTGATGAACTGCTCAACCCAAAGTTGGAGGATATAAAAAAGTTGCGCATAGGGCTTCCTAAAGAATACTTCATCGAAGGAATGGATGATTATACAAAGGGAGAAATAAATAAGGCAATCGAAAAGATAAAGAGCCTCGGAATCGAAGTGAAGGAAATTAGTTTGCCGAACACGAAACATGCGTTGTCGTGCTATTACATTATTATGCCTGCAGAAGTAAGTTCGAACATGGCGCGCTTTGATGGTATTCGCTATAGCCGATTAGATGCGTTACAGGAAAACGAGCCAAAGACCTTATTGGGGATTTATCATGAACAGCGCGGGCAAGGATTTGGAAAAGAAGTGCGTCGCCGTATTATGTTAGGGACCTATGTGTTGTCGTCTGGATATTACGATGCCTATTATGCAAAAGCACAAAAGGTGCGTAAGTTAATTAAAGAAGATTTTGACAATGCATTCAAGGAAGTTGATGTTATTTTGACGCCGGTATCACCGACCGCTGCATTTAAAATTGGAGAAAAGACGAGTGACCCGTTGCAAATGTATCTCTCTGATATTTTCACACTCACGCTTAACCTTGCTGGGTTGCCAGGGATTTCGATTCCGGTAAAACAGTATGAGGGTACTAGTGAGTTGCCGGTAGGATTTCAACTTGTAGGAAAGGCATTCCGTGAAGCAGACATTCTTGGTATTGGACAATTCTATGAACGAATTCGTTGAAGGAAGTAATAAAATAATACAATACTTATTTGATAAGTATGTAGCGACGCTTCCTGCGTTGCAGACTTTTGCGCTGGTAGTTTCTGGCGTGCTTCTTTTCTTTGTCGTTATGATGATGACGAAAGCAAATGTGGTTGGGGGCAAGCGAGATAAATTTATTGATAAATGGGGGCTTGCCGATATGGGAAAAGTAAAAATTGGACGCGCATGGAAAGAGCTTTTAGTAAGTGTCAGCACAGGGGACAGCGCAAAGATGAAAAAGGCGATTGGTGATGCGGATAAGATTCTTGATGAAGCATTGAAGACGTTAGGATTTGTAGGGAAGAATATGAACGAACGGTTGAACACTGTAGATGTAGTGCGACTGCCGAATATAAGAGAAGTACAAGAAGCGCATCGCATATCGGAGAGAATAAAAAAAGAACCAACATTTTCACTGACGCAACAAGAAGTATGGAACATTGTCGGTATCTATGAGAAGGCGTTTAAAGAATTTGGATTGTTTTAAATAAAAATACCGTCAGCCTTGCGCTGGCGGTATTTTTATTTAAAACAACTATCAACGAGCGCTGTTTCGTAATCAAGCTTGCCGGACTTCACGAGGATGTCATAATCGGCCAGCATGCGCACAGTCGCTAAGTCGATGTATTGATTTTTTGCAAAAATATTGAATATCTTTGCAGGCTCTTCTTGATTAATAAACAATCGTTCGAGCGGGGCAAGACGACTTGCTATCGGGCCTTGTTTTGAAACCGCATTGGTAAAGGCGAATATATCGGGGGACTCAAGATAGTCTATAAGGAGTTCAACGTCTTGTCGTGAAAGTTCACGCTTTGCATCATTAAAATAGAGTGCAACCTTTTCGAGCTCGTTCATAATAAGTTGCGTATCGCGGCGGAGCGCAAATACAAGGAAGTCCGCTGCTTCAGGAGAAATAAGGATTGAACGCTTCTTTGCTTCGGTCGCAATAAAAAAGGCAAGCTTCGCATCAGAAAGCGGATCAAATGTTTCAGCCATCGCAGGCTTATTAAGAAGAAATAATAAATCTCTTGGAACGGTTACACGATCGCGCGGCCGCGAATTAGTTTCGTCGGTAAATTCAGAAATAAAAACGATAACACTTTCGTTGGCTAGTGCGGATTTGAGAATATGCTGTGCAGTATCGTCGCCTTTAATAGAAAAGGCATTGTCGATAAGTGCAAGCTTTTTATTCTCAAACATTGTTTGCTGTGAGCAAAAATCTTTAAAACGAAGCACTTCACTCTCGTCATCGAAATCAAAAGGATTGATCGAAAAAACAGCATATTTTTTCTGGTATGCCTTGGTGAGCTCGCGGAGACGTTGTTCGCGGCGATAGGTGTCAGCGCCGTGAAGGAAGGTAATCATTTTGCGTGAATAATGGAAAATGAAACACGAAACGTGGAATGGGTTGCTACCATCGGCGTTATCGTATACCTTTATAATATCGATAAACGGGACGATTGCAATAAGGCGGGTTCCCACCATTCGTTTTTCAGCTTTCATTTTTCGTGCTATGCGTTTCGACATTATTACAATTTTCCCAAACATCTTTGACTCTTACTTCAATGAGTCTATTTTGAAGCGAGCAAAAGAAAAGAAGTTGTTACAGATATATGTACATGATTTGCGCGCATACGCCACGGACAAGCACCACAAAACAGACGACCGCCCATTTGGAGGGGGTCCTGGAATGGTTATGAAAGTTGAGCCGCTCGTAAAAGCAATCACAGCGGTAGCGAAGAAGACAAAAAAGTTTGAAAAAGAAACGCGCATTATATTCTTTGCCCCAGGAGGCAAGTTGATTGATGACGAATATGCAAATAAGACAGCAAAAAAAGTAAAAAGACTTATTTTGATATGTGCGCATTATGAAGGAATGGACGACCGTGTGAAAAAAATAGTGAAGGATCTCGGCTTTAAAAGCGAAGAGCTATCCATCGGGCCGTATGTATTAACCGGAGGAGAGCTGCCGGCTATGGTGATGGTGGATGCACTTGCGCGAAAATTAGAAGGTGTATTGGGGAAAGGAGAATCACTTGAAGAATTACGCCATGGAGTGGGCGTGCCAGCTTTTACAAGACCAAGTGAGTTCGTGCACAAAGGGAAAAAATACAAAGTGCCGCCAATATTGTTGTCTGGAGATCACAAAAAAATAGACGAGTGGCGTGCACAGTATGGGAAAAAGTCGTAGCAATGCATCGCCAAAACAAAAGCACCACGTTGGTGCTTTTGTTTTAGTGAAAGGTAATATGATACTATATACGCAATAGCCACGCGTATGTGGTAACGATAAAAATTATATGCATAAATCAAAATTCGTAACATATATAACAGCAGTCGTATTGACGGTTGGTATCGGTGCCGGACTTTCTGTCGCGGCAGATTGGGCTCCTCCTGTGCAGGAAGCTCCAGCAAGCAACGCCCCTGCGCCAATTAACGTGGGAGCAAATGCACAAACAAAAGATGGCCCAATAACGTTTCGAGGAATTATCGAGACAACCTTAGGAGGGATTAAATTTCCCGATGGAACAATACAAACAACAGCAAATACTGCAGGGGCCCCGGGTGCGCCGTATAACCTTGTCTTAAAGCAGACAGCATGTCAGTGGATTAGTCCGGCGGCGTCGGGGAAAGCAGTATGTCCAGCAGGGCAATACATGGCAGGGCAAATCACCGACGGAAGAAGCTATTGCTGTAATCCAACGGATTCATTAAGTGAGGTTTGGGACGTTGTCGCAAGGGCGGATAAACCAGTACAAGATCTTTCTAATTGGTCAAACGAGAAGACGGTTACATGGGTTGCTGATGCGCCAATAAACGGAGTGCGTGTTTCGGGGGATTCTAACGATGGAGGGTATTGCTATGCATCATGGGGTACGGGTCACGTTGCAACATACCTGCATGACGGGAGATATGGGTACTACAACGTAAACAGACAGTCGTATAGCATATTTAGTTCGGGCTGTCCTACATATCCACCCTCATTCTCAAATGACGGGGTAGCGAAAATTTGCCAAGCATGGAGGCCACGAGGAACGCTCCCTACGAGAAAGACCGAAGTTGATATTCCAGCAGGAACGGTGATTACATTAAAATCAAACTTTATGGATGGGGTAGATAGCGGACTCATTAATTGTAAGATGGAAGTAAAGCGACAGTAATTAATAAACTATTCATTTACGCTATGGAATCAAAAAACCTACAAAAATTAATTATTGGTTTCGCAGTTGCTGCACTTGTAATCTCTATTGGTGCGTTCGGTTTTGCGATGCGTGTATATCAAAATACTGGAGCGCAGAAGGAGATGGTTGCAACAGAAGAGTCGGAGGGTATCGCTTCAGAAACGAGTGAGATATCCATAATACGCAATGGTTTTATCGGAGTGCCAAAGACAACAGCAATCCGAAATGAGGGGGATGTAAAGGTCCTCACGCTTCGAGGGCATGAAATCCAGGCAGGAGGGTTTGTTGCTGGGTATGAGCCTGTTCTTGCGTCCGACAACACAATTCGCGAGATTCGTATCAGTAGCGAGACAGCAATAACCAAGCTTTCGTTTTCAAAAAGTAGCGAATCTCCTAAGATAGTGCAAATTGCATTTAAGGACCTGACTGAACTTATTGCAAAAGGGACATACTTAGCTAACTTTGAAGTTGAGGGAGCAACGCCTGCGAGTTTAGACCAAATAGCTCCTGCGTTGGATATTTACGTTGAAGAATGAAAGGAATAAGCCTGAGAAACGTAGATGTAAGGGCGTTTTCGCTTACGGGAAGGAAAAATTAAGGAATAAGCAGTGGCCCTTGCCCCGAAAAGGTAAGGGCCTTGCATTTTTAGGGGTATTCTGCTATAGTAAATCCGATGCTTACAAAACGAACAAAAGCAACAATCATAAAGGAGCACAAAACAAGTGATGCCGATACCGGCTCAGCTGATGTGCAAATCGCGATGCTCACCAAGCAGATCGCCGAACTTACTGATCACTTAAAGTTAAATCCGAAGGATAATCATTCCCGACGAGGCCTTTTGAAGATGGTAGGAAAGAGAAAGAGGCTTTTAGCTTATCTCTCACGGACTGACGTGGCTGGCTACGAAAAGATTCTCAAAAAGCTTAATCTTAAAAAATAAGGAATTTTTCAAATTCCTTATTTTTTTAAGTTTCGGCACTCGCTTCAGACGAAATCAATTTTTTGTCTGAGGGCTCGCTAGGAATTATAAGAACATGAGACACAGAGAACAACGAGTCGGAATATTTATCGACGTTCAAAATCTCTATCATTCGGCAAAAAATCTATACCAGTGTCGTATTAACTATCAAGAACTGATGAAGAGCTTGGTGGGGGATCGAAAACTTATCCGAGCACTCGGATATGTGGTAAAGAGCGAATCACAAAACGAAGAACTCACTGCCGAGGCTTCGTTTTTTGATGCGTTGGTAAAAGAAGGCATCGATTTGCGTATGAAAGACTTGCAGGTGTATGCAGGCGGAATGAAAAAGGCAGATTGGGATGTAGGAATGGCGGTTGACGCTATCCGCATGTCAGATTCGCTCGATGTTGTTATTTTAGTGACGGGAGATGGTGATTTTATTCCACTAGTCGAATATCTGAAATGGGGCAAAGGAAAATTGGTTGAAGTGGCTGGGTTTGGAAGAACAACGAGCCTTAAGCTAAAAGAAGCGACCGATTTATACATTGACCTTAAGGAAGTTCCTAGGATATTATTAAAAACAAGGGTAAGCAGAAGGTCTCGCTGAACCGTATATGAAATAGCGGACAGAACACAATTTCTTTGCGATTTGCAAAGTGATTGAAATGTGTCCGGTACTTCACTATCGGGAAGCAAAGAGACTTACAATTACATGCAGTTAACGAAACAGGAGTTTGTCCTCGACGTTGCAGGAAAGCCATTCACATTGACGGTGTCAGATTTGGCTAACCAAGCAAATGCTTCGGCTATCGGATCATATGGCGACACAGTCGTGCTTGTTACCGCGGTTATCGGTTCACAAGACCGACCAACAGATTTTTTCCCACTCACTGTTGATTACGAGGAGCGGTTTTATGCTGCAGGAAAGATTCTTGGCAGCCGATTTATGCGCCGCGAAGGAAGGCCGTCCGATGAAGCAGTTCTTTCTGGACGCTTAATCGACCGCGCTATCCGACCGTTGTTTAATCATGACTTACGCCGCGATGTGCAGATTGTTATTACAATTTTGTCTTATGACGGAGAGAACGATCCAGACTTCGTTGCATTTTTGACCGCATCGTCTGTATTGATGATGTCTGATATTCCGTGGAACGGACCTATCGGGGGTGTGCGATTGGCAAAGACAAAAGATGGCGAGTTTATCTTGAATCCAGAGAATTCAAAAGTAGAAGATAAAACAAAGCTTGCATACGAAGCGTTTATTGGAGCAACCGAAGATCGCATCAGCATGATCGAGCTCGCAGGAAACGAAGCAACTGAAGAAGAAGTTGCGGAAGGGTTTGCCGAAGCACATGAAGCCATAAAGAAAATGTGTGCATTCCAGAAGGAAGTGCAGGCAAAGATTGGTAAAAAGAAGTTAGAAGGCATCCTTGTTGAAACCAACGAAGCACTTGTAAAAGCAGTGCACGATTTTTTGGAAGGAAAATTGGAAGCAGGAGTATATGGAACCGATAAGGCAGAATTAGGGCGCAAGATGCACGGTATTAAGACGGACTTAATTGAGCACCTTAAAGAAGCGGGACATGAAGATTTAGGAAAAGTAGATGCAATACTTGAAGTGGAAGTTGATGCATTAATGCACAAAAACATTTTGGAGCAGAGCCGCCGACCGGATGGACGCGCAATGGACGAAGTACGCGCACTCTATGGAGAAGTGGGTATGTTTAAACGACTGCACGGAACAGGATTGTTTATGCGTGGAGCAACACAGGCACTCGCAGTAACAACATTGGGAGCCCCTGGAGACGAACAACTCGTAGAAACAATAGAAACATCAGGAAAAAAACGTTTTATGTTGCACTACAACTTCCCGCCGTATTCAACGGGTGAAGTAAAGCGCATGGGAGGAGTAGGACGACGCGAGCTCGGACATGGTGCATTGGCAAAAAAGGCCATCGAATGGATGCTTCCAACGCAGGAACAATTCCCGTATGTTATCCGCGTAGTTTCTGAAGTACTCGGATCAAACGGTTCTTCTTCAATGGCAACAACGTGCGCAACAACATTGTCGTTAATGGACGCGGGCGTACCATTAAAGAAAATGGTTGGCGGTATCGCAATGGGACTTGTTATGGATCACGCCGGAAATTATAAGGTGCTAACTGATATCCAAGGACCAGAAGATCATTATGGCGATATGGATTGTAAGGTAGCGGGGACGACCGACGGTATTACCGCCATGCAAATGGATGTAAAAATTGAAGGAATCACAATTCAAATCTTGAAAGATACATTAGCTGCTTCAAAGAAAGCGCGATTGCACATTCTCGATGTGATGCAGAATGTAATCGCAGAGCCACGCAAAGAGTTGTCTCCATTTGCTCCATCAATCATCTCTATGAAGATTGATCCAGAGCGCATTGGTGCAGTTATTGGTTCAGGAGGTAAGGTGATCAACGGTATTATTGCCGACACTGGTGTTATTACAATAAATATCGAAGAGGATGGCATGATATCGATTGCAGCAATCGGTCATGAAAAAGCAGAAGCCGCAAGAAAGATTATTGAAAGCATTTTGAAGGAATATGAAATAGGAGAAGTAGTACACGGTAAAATCGTGAAGCTGCTCGACTTTGGAGCTGTTGTTGATCTTGGGGGAGGACGCGATGGCATGGTGCACATTTCTGAATTCAAAAACGGATTTGTGGAAAAGATTAATGATGTTGCAAAGATTGGTGATGAAGTAGTTGCGCAGGTTATCCGTGCAGAGCAGGGTAAGCTTTCGCTTTCCATTAAGGCAATGTTGCCAAAAGATGATCGTGCCCCAAAGCATGATGAGCTCTCACAGTCTGAGCACCAAGGAGGTGGGAGATCTGAAGGAGCGCGTCCATCGCATAGCGGAGGACCACGCGGAGGGCATGGTGGTGGACACACAGGAGGACGAGGTGATCGCCCAGGAGGAGGCGGAGGACATCAAGGAGGATTCGGTGGAAGCCGCAGACCACGCAACGAAGAACAAGAGCCGTATCGACCAGCTGAAATAAAGCCAGCCGAGTGGCCTCATTCTGGAGGAAAAGACATAAAAGGAAAATCACTTGAAGAAGTGCTTAAAGAGTTAGAGGGCGGAATCTCGAACTAAATAGGGAAAACAAAAAGGCTCGCTCGTTGTATAATGAGTGAGCCTTTTTATGGAGAACAACAGGTGCTATATATTTCGTCTTGCGATGACGGAATATGTCCAAATGTACGACCGTATATTTGGACATAGGTATAAATGGAAGCTAAGTAAAAGTAAAAAAAGAGCGGCGCACATGTGCGTCGCTTTTTTGCGGTTATCGAATTCTTACGGGCAAGCCTTCTCGCGATAACGCTTCCATAGGGAAGCTACCATCGCGCAAGTCGCGGATACTACTGTTGTAGCTACTAGCAGTGATGGCGCGTTCTTTGCGAAGCCAGTGGAGGTTAGAGAGAATCGCATAATATTCAGCGATAGCACCCTTCGTTTCAAGCGGGCCTGCCTCAATCTGGTCAAGACGTAGTTCTTTCGCTGCAATCTCACTGTCGAATTTCTGAACAGTTCGTAGTAGCTCCGTAAACGTAGTAACCTGTGATTTCTCAAGTACCTCCGCTTGTGCAGAATCTATCGGCTTAAGGTAAAAAACAGCTGCAAGCGCAAGAGCAATAATAATGCCACATGCGGCGGCGCCATACGGGTTGCCGATAAAATTGCCAAACCGAGAGGGGATTTCCCTACGTTCAGACATGGTGATTCCTTCCGTGTGCAAAGATAAAGATACTGAGTATTGTATACAAATTTGTAAGAGATAAGTCAACAATAAATTAAAACTCCTCCGCCAATTGGCGGAGGAGTTTTAATTTATTTTGCAGGAGTTGCGATCTTCTTTGAAAGTCGTGACTTTAAGCGGCTTGCCTTGTTCTTCTTGATAATGTTGGTCTTAGCAGCTTTATCAAGCTTCTTGAACACTGTCGAAAGCTGTTTTTCAGCTGCCTCAGGATTCTTTGCGATAACAAGTTTCTTATATTCCTTGATGGATTCCTTTAACGTGTCTTTCTGTTTAACGTTACGGATCTTGCGTCGGATATTCTGGCGATTTGCCTTTTCTGCTGTCTTTGTATTTGGCATAGTGTCTGATAAATAGTGTCTCCATACTACATTTTTTGGCCAGGGATGTCAACCGTACGCGCAGGAAACAAAAAACCGACAGATGCCCCTGTCGGTTTAAAGTATTAAGAAGCGCGATTTTCTCGTTTAGTAAAAATATCAGCGCACTCCGCGCTCCCAAAGTCAACAAACGAATCAAACATTGCATGAAGTTTTAGGTCTGTGTCGCGAAGAAAGGAAGCTCCTTCAACTCGAACGCCTTGTTCGTGAAGATATTGTACGAGTGGTATGTAATCACCGTCTCCGCCGACAAGTATAGCAACGTCAATTCTAGAGGCGGTTCTAACCGCTGCAATTGCAAGGTCAAGATCGCAATTGCCCTTCATTACGCCTCCCGAATGTGCTTTAAGGGGCTTAGTGATTACTTGAAAGCCAATGTTGTGCATTACTTCAAAGAAAGCATTTTTAGAATCATCTTCCAGAGAGACATCGAAAAATTGTGCAGAGTGTAATGTCCTCTTTCCCAGTAATTTTGCAAGAATTTTGCGGTAGTTAATATGTCCTGCGGGATAATTGCGCTTGGTGCTCTTGTAGACGTTTGCTGCGTCAACAAAGATAGCAACTCTAGCAAGTTCAGTTCGGTGAATGTAGGCTTGTGAGCTCATTCTAAAATACTCCTCTAATGTGGTGTATATCCCGAGGGCATTCGGGTTGGGAAAGAACATCCTCACTATGATGAATATTGGCAGGGATGTCAATATAAACAAAAAGGCCGCAACTTAGGGGTCGCGGCCCGAGAACACGCTCAATGATTGGTCTTGCAGATAGTGCGCATGAGTGTGGTTGTAATAAGCTGGTAGTCGAGTAACCACCACCCGCCTCCAGCTAATCCGCCAAAGAGGATGTCGCCAGAGAAATAGCCGACAGTGATGCCAATAGCAACGTCTCCAACAAAGAGGAGGAGGAAGTCAAAATGGATACAAAGAAAGAGATGCTTAAAGAACAGGAGTGAGATCTTCTTATTATGGCGATAAGCCTCAAAAAGGCAGAGGGCAAAACGAACGCCAAGAATAATAAGAGCGACGGCACAGATCCACTGAAAGATATGGAAATGTAATGCGATTGCGGAGCCAGTAAGGCTTGCCGCACATACAGCCAGAAATAGCTTCACGGCAAACCCTCCTATAGTGGTAGCGTTGGATTAAAGGAATCTGATTTAAGTACATCAAATATGCCGGCATATTGTCAATGGCTTTCTATGCAGTAGGGGATTAGGTATACTTAAAAAAATGATCTACTCGCTAAAAGGAAACGTTATCGTAAAAAAAGGGACATGGGCGGTTATTGAAACGAACGGGATTGGGTTTCGGGTTGCTTTGGCGAGCCGTGATAGCGCTCAGCTTCCAGCTATTGGATCTATTGCGCAAGTATTTTGTTCGATGGCTGTTAAAAAAGATGGCATAGAATTGTATGGGTTTTTAAGTGAGCGCGATCTGGACATGTTCGATTTACTAACCACTATTAGTGGGGTTGGTCCTAAAACAGCACAAACTATTCTTGGCGCAGTGGGGACGGATATGTTATTGGCGACCGTTGAGCAGAAGAAGACAGACACATTAGCAGAATTTCCAGGAATCGGAAAAAAGAAAGCGGAACGTATTATTTTAGAATTACGAGATAAGATTAAAAAAATGGATGCTGGAGAAGCGATTGAGTTTCACGAGGGAGATAAGGATGTAAAAGATGCGTTGAAGCAAATTGGATATAAACAAGGAGAAATAGATGAGGCGCTTAAGGCATTGCCGAGTGATTTACAGGGAACGGAGGTGCGCTTAAAAGCAGCGCTCAAAATAATAGGAAAGCATAAATAAGAATCATGGAAAAACTTTTTAAATGGGGGAGAAAAATAATACCAAAATCAATTTTTGAGTTTTTTCAGCCGGCGTATCATTTTCTCTTGGCGTTTGCAGGCGCAGCGCTGTATTGGTTTCCATCGCGAAAAATGACAGTCATTGGAGTAACAGGAACAAAAGGCAAAACAACAGCATGTAATATGATTGCGCATGTCTTGCAGGAAGCAGGACATAAAACAGGGATGACAACCACCGTCAATTTCCGCATCGGCGAAAAGGTGTGGACGAATGAAGCAAAGCAAACCATGCTCGGGAGATTCCAACTACAGAAAATGCTGCGACGCATGGTAGAGGCAGGATGCGAATATGCGGTAGTGGAAACATCTTCAGAAGGTATCATGCAATTTAGGCATACGTTTGTTGATTATGACATTGCCGTGTTTCTAAATCTTTCACCTGAGCATTTAGATCGACACAAAGGGTTTGAAAATTATCGCGCAGCGAAGATGAAGCTGTTTAAAAAAATTGCAAATAAGGGGACGGGTATCGGAATATTTAACCTGGACGATGAACATGTCGAGCACTTCATAGGGATTTCACAAGCTGCACAGTATGGATATACCGTATCGCATAAAAAAGCGCATGACGCAGATGCAGTACGACGCATTGTAGAATTAAAAAATATACAACTAAGCGGAGCAGGGTCTGAATTTGACGTGAATGATGAGCATTTCATACTGCCACTCGTTGGGGCATTTAATGTGCAAAATGCAGGTGCTGTCATTTGTGTGGCGCTTTCACAACACATTGCCCTAGACCAAGTGCGAAAAAGTCTGGCAACATTTAAGGGTGTTTCAGGGCGCATGGAAATTGTGCCGAACGATAAGGGGTTCGCCGTAGTTGTGGATTACGCACACGAACCAAAGAGTCTTGAAGCGGTATATAAGGCAGCCACGGATTGTGATTTGAAACAGGCGGGCGGGAGATTGATTGGCGTATTTGGGGCAACGGGTGGTGGGCGAGACAAATGGAAGCGTCCTGTTATGGGTGAGATAGCCGCATATTATTGCGACGAAATAATTCTTACCAATGACGACCCATATGATGAAGATCAAAAAAGCATTATTGCCGATATTCGCGCAGGCATCGAACATGCGCCATTTATAAAAGGAAACATCCATGAAATTGTTGACCGACGGGAAGCTATTCGCACCGCGCTAAGCCTTGCGAAACCAGGAGATGCCATTGTGCTTACCGGCAAAGGAGGGGAGACAGTAATGGTTGTTGAAAATGAAAAACGAATTCCGTGGGATGAACGGAAGATTGTCGAAGAAGAGCTTGGAAGGTTGTAATAATTACTTTTGACTTTTGAGTTGGCGAATGGTATGAAAGAGGTAGTAAATTTACGACAACCCCTTACGTGTGCAAGGAGGCGACATGAATGGAAAGCAATATGACGCAATCGTGGCTTTCCCGTTTGGGAAAGCGGTTAGGCACAAGTCGGCCAATTGGCACATAGCCATGAGGGCAATAATACTTGCCTCCATACACAGTGTGCCTGTTGTGGCGCACGAAAGACTTCCCATAAAGACAATTGCACGCAAGTATGCAGAAGGTGCGAAAGTGCGGGAGTTGTCGATTGAGCTGATCGGCGGGGAAACGATTCTTGATGCGGCAGGCAATTTCTATGCGTTTGCTGGGCGTGAGACGTGGAAGAATATCCTGCTCGTTTCGATGCCCTTTGTTTCGGAGCGCTGTGTTCGCGATATCGGGAAGGCGAGCGGGGGGAGATTTAACGTGACTCCTGAAAGTGAGCTGCAAAGGCTGAGTGTGTCGACTTGGTTTAGTCGCAGCGAAAAAAGGCTTTCTGCTCGACACCCGCTGATCTTCGGCATGAGCGAGTTTGGTTTACGCATGTTGCCATGGGCTGCCTATGAAGCCTTGGCAAAATCAAAGCCGTGAGCGCAGGTGACGCACGAGCCCGCCCTTGAAAAAGGGTGGGCTTTTTTGTGGATAAAAAATGCTCCCCTAGAAGGGGAGCTTTTTACCAAACAGGTCGAGTTGCTCAGTCGGCGAAGCCGGCTGAACAACAGACTGAGGAATCTCCTTGGTAGTCACTGTGGTAGTGACCGTAACGATGACTTTGTCATCATCAAGAAGATCGACATCGGCATACCGCGGACGCTCGGCGGAGGGGGGGTGGAGTATAAATTGTGCCATCTTGCGGCACGCTTCGTACTCCGGGTCGGTCAGCCGCTGTGACGGGTTGCGAGCAATCGCTCGGTCCGACGCATAGCGTGACTCGACCTTGACCCCGCGCCCCATGGGGACGAAGTGGAGGATAAGTTCAACCTCCCCCTCAATCTCCACCCACTCCGGTGGAGTGTTCTCCGTATCTCGACGGAGCTCTTTCGGGCCGTTGTCGGGCATGAGAGGACCTCCTTTCGGGTGGGGGTTAGTGGGCCATTTGCTTGGCGCGCTTGTCTTCAGCGCGCCAATTGAGCAGGCCGCCGATGCCGAGGATGCAGATACCGAGGTATCCGTTCCCGAATCGCTGGGTGTAGAAAAAGTGCGCCCAGGGGTCGATTTCCATGCGTCCTACCGACATCGGCACCTTGAGGACGTCGATGAGGAGGACATGACCCCCTCCTGCGACGAGCAGGAGAAAGCCGGCTATCATGATCCACATGGCACGAATTTCGGCTACCGACAGCTTCGGGGCCAGGGTCGAACGAGTTGAGGTCTTCATAAGGGAAGATCCTCCTTTCATAATTTATTTAGTTGCTAACTACTTTATACACTACTTGACATATTTTGTCAATAGTTGCGCAATATGGAGAAAGTGCCTCCTTGTAGCTTGTTATTTACCCCAGTATACTGAATATATGACCGAGTATTATACCGAGGCATTTGTGCTCGACAAAGAGGACTTTAAGGAACATGACGGCATGATCCACCTCTATACAGAAGAGCTAGGAAAGGTGTCGGCACGAGCAAGGGGGCTTAAAAAAATACTTTCGAAATCAAGCGCACACTTGGAACCGCTCAATTTTGTGCGTGTGCGGTTAATGCAGATGAAGAGCGGATACTTTCAAATAATAGACGTATTACCGCACCACGAAGTTTCAGTAACAGAAAAAAAGAAGAGCCAACAGCATTGGGGAATCTTATTCGCCATGGCAACATTTATTAATAAAATGACCCCTGAGTTACACCCCGATCAATACTTGTGGAATATGATTAAAAAGATTGCGGGAGTTGAGGTGGACGAAGCGACAATGTATCAATTTCTATTAAAAGCATTTGGCTTTGATCCGCAGTACGCAGTGTGTAACGCATGCCAGCATTCTGATGTGCATTATTTCTTGCACGATGACCATGGGTTTTATTGCAAGGGGTGTGCTTCAAATATAGGTTCAAATGCGGTATTATTAAGGTAGAAAACGGAAGAGAGATACGTATTCCCTCCATTGTATTGGTCGGTGCTTGTTTCTTGTAATCCGTTCTTTACCTTATGTCATTAGAAGAATTGGAAAAAAAATTATACGGAGTTGATAGAAAAGAAGAGTCAGGCGAGCGGCCAGTAGAGGCGCATGTACCAAAACAAGAAGCTACTGAGGTGCAAACAGGGTGGAATGCAGAAGCTGCCTCGGGGGAGATACAGCCAAAAGGAAAAGCAGTAAAAATGACCGTGATTGGGGTCGTTTTGGCACTGCTCGTTATTGGAGGAGTTTCTTATTATTACATTTCAGAATTTTATAAAACAAAAGATTTGCTGTTTGAGGCGGAAACGGTGGAGAATATTCTTATCGCACGACCGTTCGATGTTACTGTGAATGTAGAAAATAGATCGAGAACAAGATTACGGGATGCAAAGATTTTTGTAACACTGCCCGATGGTGTTATTTCTACCGACACGGCAATGAATCGACAAACAATCGAGGAGTCGGTGGGAGATTTAAATGCAGGAGAGATGATCGAGCGAACGTACTCGGTTATCGTAGTGAAAGACGAACAGTCGACCAAAAAGATGGACGTCAATTTTTCCTATTTACCCGAGAATATCAATACGCGGTTTGAGCGCGAAGAAACATTGGAAGTGCGTGTGGGGCAACCAGCAATCACGCTCGATTTTACAACACCGCAAAATGTGTTCAGCACAGAAAACTTTGACATAGGAATGCGCTATAGAAACATTTCTGATATTGATTTTAGAAACGTGCAGGTTCGCTTAATTGTTCCGCCAAAAGTTTCAATCAAGAGTGCCTCAGTAAAGGCAACGACTGGCGATGCAACGTGGAATGTCGACATACTAAAGCCACAAGAAGAGCGGGCAATCGCAGTAAAGGGTGCTTTTGAAGGAGCGAATCAAGAATTCTTTGAGTTGAAGAGCCAGGTTGTGGTGATGATAAATGGCCAAGAATATATCATAGGAGAAAAAACGGCAAACCTCGGCATCGCAGCATCTCCATTAAGTCTTGCAATCACCGCAAACAATAGAACGGATTATGTAGCAAACCTCGGAGAAGCAATTACCTATACATTAACGTATCGCAATAATACGGATGTGGGGTTGAGTGACGTAATTATAAAAGCAAAATTAAAGGGAGAGCTGTTTGATATGGTATCGGTGCGAAGTGAGGGGGGATTTGATTCGCGCACAAATACACTTACGTGGAACACTGCAGGGATTCCCGCATTGAAATTAATTGGTCCTGGTGTTGAGGGAAGTGTTGAATTTACAATACAAACAAAAAAGGTATTTCCGATCAAACGAATGTTTGATAAGAATTATGTATTGCAGGTAGCGGGTGAAATCAATTCACCAACTGTTCCGTATAATGTAGCAAGTGATAAGACGGTTGGTTTTGCTGACAGTGAAACGAAAGTAGCGGGTAACATTACTATTGATACGAAAATAGCGCTCGCTTCTGGATCGGCAGCACCACAAGTAAACAAGCCATCAAAATATTTGGTTACGTGGACGATTAGAAACTACGCAACCGATATGCGCGATATAAAAATAAATAGTTCTTTGCAGCCAGGAATAGTGTGGACAGGGGTTGCGAAGGGAAGCAACGGGTCGGTACCAACATACAATGACCGAACAGGAGAAATAGCATGGGCAATCGAAAAGATTGTTGCAACAAAAGGTGTGATCGGTGCCCCTACTGAAGCAACCTTCCAAGTGGAGATAACACCTAATATTACGCAGATAGGAGGCTCAATAGAAGTTACAAAAGACGGCATAATGACGGCGGTGGATGATTTTACGGGTATGAGCGTGACGCGACAAGTTAAAGGGTTGTTAGCGCCTGGCGCATCTCGATAAACACAGTAGGCATAGACAAACACAGGTAAAGATTGGTATAAAGAATTACTATGGAAAAGAAAGAAAACATGATTGATAAGATAGTTTCCTTGGCAAAGCGAAGGGGCTTTGTGTTCCCATCCTCTGAAATTTATGGAGGATTTGCCGCAATCTATGACTACGGGCACTATGGCATCTTGTTAAAAAACAATATTCAGGCTGCATGGTGGAAGCATATGGTCCAGCTTCGTGACGATGTGCTTGGGCTTGATAGCGCCATATTTATGCATCCAACAACATGGGTTGCCTCAGGACATGTAGGCGGTTTTGATGATCCGCAAATCGATTGCCGTAAGTGCAAGAATCGTATGCGTGCAGACCACGTGTTGGAAGAGTTCGATATTAACGCTGATAAAGCGCCTATCGAATATATTAATGAACAGCTCGACATTCTTAAGGCAGCGGGTAAGGTAAAGTGTTCAAAGTGTGGCTCTACCGACCTAACGCCAGCAAAGCGTTTTTCATTGATGGTAAAATCGAATGTGGGTTCGCCAACCGATGCGTTGTCAGAAGACAATGTTGTGTACTTGCGTCCAGAAACGTGTGGAGGTATTTATTTGGAATATAAAAATACCGTTGATTCATTGCATCCGAAATTGCCGTTTGGTATTGCGCAGGTAGGAAAGGCATTTCGTAATGAAATTGTTGCGCGACAGTTCATCTTCCGCACCCGTGAATTCGAGCAAATGGAAATGCAGTACTTCTTACACCCAAGCCAGATGGAAGAGAAATATGAAATGTGGCATCAGACACGGTGGAATTGGTACTTGAAATACGGGATACCAGAAGACAAATTAAAATGGCACAAGCATGATAAGCTTGCACACTATGCTTCACAGGCGTACGATATCGAATTTAATTTTCGATCACTCGGTGGTTTTAAGGAAGTAGAAGGTGTCCACGCACGAGGAGATTGGGATCTTTCACAGCACTCGAAGTTTTCTGGTGTAGCGTTGGATTATTACGATCAAGAAAAGAATGAGCGATTTACACCACACATCATGGAAACGTCGGTGGGGCTTAACCGGCTTGTGCTGATGTTCTTGGATAATGCATATACCGAAGAGGAGGTAGGCGAAGGAGATGTGCGCACCGTGCTTAAGCTCGACAAGCGTCTTGCGCCGGTAAAGATAGCTGTTTTTCCATTGTTAAAAAATAAGCCCGAGCTAATAGAAAAGGCGCGTGGCTTGTATGAAGCATTGCGCGAAGATTGGATGACCGAGTTCGACGACAGCGGCAACATCGGAAAGCGATATCGCCGACAGGATGAAATAGGTACACCGTACTGTGTCACCGTAGACTTCGACACATTGGAAGACAATACGGTAACGGTGCGCGACCGCGACACCATGGAACAGAAGCGAATTAAAATAGAAGATTTGCAAACATTCTTTAAAGAAAATTTGTAAGCGTGTAAATTGACAAAGTAGCACCCACGGTGCTACTTTGTTTTTAGTTCGTAAGATATTCATTTCTCTCATGGGGAGGCAATATGAGCCGAAGAAAAAAGGCGCGAAGGCGCATGGAAGACCGTAGTGGAGGAGGGGAAGAAGGTTTCCATTTCAGCAGATACACATTCAGAGCGATGCGGCAGCGGGAAAATACGCATTACTGCTTTGTCTGTGGCGGTAAATTCGGATTCACGCCTGGAAGACAGGGGGAGGTGGAGAACGAAAAGGATAACAAAGTCACTCTCAGAAATGAGTGGGGCGAAGAAGTGCTCCTGCGCGACGCGCTTAGGGACGCACGCCTCGAAAAGTATATTGCCCAGGATGTTCGGTTGCATGAGCAGATAGCCGAAAAGGCCGTGTGGCAGTTAATGCTTAACCACGCTGCCGATTTTGAGCATACTGCTGAATTCGTGCAGTGGTGCAAAGAGAACGGGTACATTGTGCTCCAGCGCAATCCAATGGAGCACCACGACCCTATAGCGCATGCCAATGCGGTTGTTGGAGGAGCTGACCAACACATGTTTGTCAGTGATTGGTTGCGGGCAAGGGCTCCGCAGGGCTTCCCCTATAGGGTTACGATTACATAGGGAACAAGCCGCCGATGCAATCGGCGGCTTTTTTGTGAGAGAGGTTTGCATGTAACGACTTGGGATGTCGTTACAGTAAACCCAAAGATTTACGGATAGGAAATCATTTAATTTCGATAGGCTGCCCATCCTTAATGATACGCATAACAAGGCTTCTCTCCGCCTCGCAATCATTGTTGAATGTGATTGTTCCACCAATACCATTGTATGTATGTAATGTGTTTATGAGGTAGTTGGAAACGGACTCAGGTGTTTGCTCTGGTGCGTTGGCAAGGCCGACGGCTAAGAGACGAATGCCGTCATACGTATTTGCCACAACCGGGGAGGCTGGTTGGTTGTATGTTTCAGTGAAGCGTTTTTTAAACGCAGCGGCTTCAGCTGAATCGCTAGTGGTCGGCGTAGCTGCCCACGTATAGCCGGCATACGCAATAGCATTAACCAGAGAGCGGGTTTTTATCTGAGCATTTTCAACGGTCCAGTTATCGCTGACAATAGGTTTAGAGAATTTAAGTTGGGCGATTTGCTTGAGCATTGGCTCTGTTGAGTTACTTGCATTAATCGCAACAAGAAAATCTATTTGATTTTGGAGCTCTTTGAGACGAGTTGCCTGCGAGCGAAAATCGGTAACGCTTTGCTCGAATAACTCGGTAGAAACGATTGTGCCACCTTGTTGCTTCAGAATGGCCTCGATAGATTTTTTCATAGAAACCCCGTAGTCGTTGTTAACGGCTAAAAATGCAATGCGTGGATTTTCAACCTGCGCGAGGAGATAGTTCGAGATTGCCACAGCATAATCTTCTGCCTTTAACGATATACGGCAAGTAAGCGGACTTCCGTCTGTATAAGAGGGGAGAACCGTATTACTGTTCATTGTAAAATTTCCATCCTTTACAATAATCGGTGGCAAGATGCCAGATGCAGGCGCCCCCTCAATATCAAAAAATTTGATACTCCGTAGCTTGAGCGCCTCATAGGCAGGGATGGCTCGCTTTGGATCCCATGCATAATCTTCGACTATCAGTTCAAGCGGCCTGCCGTTAATGCCGCCCTCATTATTGATATCTGCGACAGCCATTTTGGCTGCGTTGAGCTGGATCTCTCCGAGAGAGGAGAACGCTCCAGTAGGAAAGGCAACAAAGCCGACTTTAACCGAATCTTTCGGAGAAGAATTTTTGTAAAAAACAGCGCCAGCGATTACTCCCGCCAGCAAAAGAGCCACTATCAGTAGAGTTATTTTTTTATTCATATGCCATAGTATGAAAGAGAGTGGTAACTATGTAAATCTGTTGTTGAAAATAAACAACAGATAGTGTTACCATGGGTATATGATGAAAAATGTATTAAAAGAACTCGGATTCGCAGATAACACAATTAACGTATATGTGCGTTTGCTTCAGTTGGGGAGTGCCTCTGCGCGCCAGCTTGCAGAGAATATTGGCATGCCACGCCCCTCGGTGTACGTGCATTTAAATGCGCTTATTGAAAAGGGTTTAGTTGTGGAACAAAACGAAGACAATAAGTCACTATTCCAGCCGAGCGATATAAAAAACTTAGAGCATTTAATGGAAGAAAAGATTGGAGCGCTTGAGGAGGAACGTAAAAAGTTGAGGCAATACGTTCCTGAACAGCAAGCAAAAAGTGTCGAACCAAAAATCAGACATTTTAGGGGATTAGAGCAAGTGAGAACAATTCTCAACGACCTCTATTGGTATAAGAACACGGAAATATTATCTATATGGCCAATGAAAGAAATGGTTGCTGTGTTTGGCGAAGAATATCTTAGCGATTTTAATAGGAAAAGAATTAAAAATAATAATCCATTAAGAGGTATTTGGCCACAAGACAAGGCTGTAGATATAGATAACTATCCCTTCTCGGGGACAGGAGTAGGACACAAAAGAACAATGCGGGTTGCTCCGCTCCACATTACATGGAATATGGGATATACAATTTACGGAGATAAGGTTGCCTTTGTTTCTTCCCGAAAAGAGGCGTTCGGATATATTATCCAAAGCAAAGATTTTGCTGAGTTGATGCGCGCGCAGTTCGAAGTTATTTGGAATATATCCAAACCAATAAAATATAAGGCACCAGCAAAAGATACATTTTTAGAAACGTTGTGATAGTAAATTGACAAAGTAGCACCCACGGTGCTACTTTGTTTTTAGTTCGTAACCCAAAAAAACAGAGAGAGGGAGGTGCGCATGGCAGGAAAAATAATTATTATTGGGACGGGACAGATGGTGTCGCCTACGCCTACGCCTCAAGCGGCATGCTCAGTAATTGCAGTCTGGTTTTATACAGGGATACAGATTGTGCTCAAGTGTGATTCATTTCTATTCTTGTTTGAACATCCGTACGGAGGAAGGCGTATCGAGAGTGGGTATCGGCGTCGCGCACACTACGAAAACGATCCAAAATTGATAGGGGTGGGAGAGATTTTATTGCCTATCACTGGAATCAGAATGGCGTACGTGCGGGCCGACGGCATCGTTGCCATATGTGACAATCGGGAGGGGGCATCTGCTGCAGTGGGAGAAGTTGCGGAGTCATTACGAGCCTTGTTTAAAATTGGTGTCGGCGATGACATCATAATTGATGAGGTCGGTTATACCGCACTCACGCACTTCTTCAAGGTTATGTGATGGGAAGGTCACAGGTTTTAGGCCCCGACAAACGGGGCCTTTTTACGTATACTGGATACCCTATACCTGATACGCTATACTTTGAATATGGAAATCGACCAAGCAATATTCAGGGCATATGATATACGTGGAAAATATCCTGCACAGATAAACGCTGAAGTTGTAAAAGCGGTTATTCCGGCGATATTGCGATGTATGGGCCATAAAAGCAATAAGAAGACCCTCGTTTTGGGCCATGACGCCCGTTTAAGCTCGCCAGAATTGTATAAGGCGTGTATTGAGGCTTTGGAGAAAGAAAAGGGCGTACGGGTCGTTCCCGCAGGGTTAATAACCACTCCAATGCTCTATTTCCTAGTAAATAAGCACCAGGCAGCAGGGGGAATTACGGTGACCGCATCGCACAATCCAAAAGAATGCAATGGGCTTAAAATGGTGCGCGAGCAAGCAATACCAATAAGCGGAAAGGAGGTTTTGGAACAAATGAAGAAACAGAAGAAATGAAAGAACGGCACGCAAAACTGCAAAAAGATTTTGAGGCACTTATATCTAAGGAGCAGGTATTTCATGCATATGTTTTTTTTGGCGAAGATGAACAGGCGATGGTGGATTTTTCTCGCCAACTTGGACATAGGCTCGAACACGGAACGTTTGAAAGCGAGGGGAAGTTTTTAAACGATTTTTTGTACGTTGAGCCGGTTGAAAAAGAAAGTATCGGTATCGATGCAGTACGCGCAGTACAAGAATTTTTATACCGAAAGCCGATTGTTTCAAAAAAACGAACAGCGGTTATTTGTCCTGCAGATGCTATTACCGACGAAGGACAAAGTGCATTACTCAAGATAATCGAAGAGCCTCCCAAGGATGCGCTTATTATATTAATCGCACATGCAGCAGACAGCGTAATACAAACAATTAGTTCGCGCGTGCACGAAGTATATATTCCATCGGACATAGGGAAAAAAGAAGGGGAAGATTTTTTCTCAGAAACGCTTGGGGTGTTGCGAAAGCATCTGGTAAAAAACAGTGCGCTCGCACATGAAATTATCAGAAGAAAGATGGCTATGGATCGCTATAATGTAAACAAGCCACTACAAATGCGTTTACTCGAAGGGTATGCAGAGCAATACGGAATAGCGAAAAAGCCAAAGGCAGTTGTAGAAAAAAGGAGAACAAGAAAGAAGGCATAAGATACGATATACACATGCAGAGAAGAAATGAAAAAGAAAATAAAGGGCATGTGTGTAAGTATATTTACGAAACTTCTTGTGAATTATTTCATCAACAAGGAGAAGAAAAGGGAAGCCATATATTGCTTATTGGAGAATCGCCTGCGGCAAGCGGATGGCACGAAGGAAAAGCATGCAGGGCGGTAAGTGGAAAATTATTAGCATCGGGCAAACGACTCGATGAGTTACTAGAGCCGTTTGGACTATCAACAGACATCTGCGGATTTACAGAACTTTCAAAATGCTGTGTGGATGATAGGCGGGATTTAATAGAATGTAGTGAGAAATGTTGGCCTCTGTTTATCGGATTACTAGAACAACATAGTTATAAACTGCTTGTATTGTTGGGCGTGCATACAACAACACTTGCAACAAAGCTTTCGGGAATAGCGTTACCTATGGGAGAAATAACAAATGCCACGGTAGGTAAAAAGACATACGCAATACTTCCCATCTATCATCCATCTCCAATAAATCCACAGGGAAGAGCGCGAAATAAGGCAATTTTCCTGAACAAAAAAGAAGCTATTGCAGAAATAATACAATAAATGTGATATTATTATACTAATGGTAGATACGAAAGAAGCCCTTCTTAAATATCTGAGTTCACAAAAGGTTATGGCTCTCGCAACATTTGGTAATCACGTGGAGTCTTGCACGGTGTATTTTTCTGTAGATAAAGATTTAAATTTTTTCTTTATCAGTAATCCAGAAACCGAGCATTGTAAAAATATTGCAATAAATCCTAAGGTTGCTGCTTCTATAGCAGATGACGGGCAAGATGTACTGGATAAAAAGATTGGTGTACAAATAAAAGGAATAGCGGAGGAATTATCGAGCATCGAAACAGTGCTTGCAGCACTTACCTTTTGGAACAAGGCAAACTTTATCTCAGACGAGCCAATTAGTGTTGAGCAAATGAAAAAGAAAGTCATGTCTTCGCGGGCATACAAAATAAAACCAACAGAAATTAAGTTTTTTAATGAAGCATTGTTTAGCCCAGGCGGATACGATATTCTTGTGCCGTAAAAAGAAATGTGTAGGAATGGAATAAAAAAAGTGGCTCCCCGAAGGGAGCCGTTTTGTTTTGCGCGACAGCGGTCACGAGGCCGGCGTGATGCCGGCGATCTCGCACAGCTTAGTTGTGTGAGATGCTAAAATGCTTTCAATCAACGCTCTCTGCGGGTCATTGTCGCTAAGTCCGGAGAGTGTGGTTAAAAGATATTCGGGAGAGCGCTCGGCGTATTTTTCGCCAAGCAGGACGAGAAACCATTCAGCTGCGTCGCTTAGCTGCTGACGACTAGCCACAACAAGCCAGTAGCTAATTGAGGAGGAAGTGAAGTTGAACTGTCTGATTTTATTTGCGCAGGCCTCACGGATTTGCTCGAATTCCGTCTCCATCAGGAGATGGAAAAAGATATCGCTTTGAACATCGACGATTGCATTGATGAAATCAAACTCATGCTGCGGGTCACCCTTAAATTGGGAAAATATCCAGCGCAAGTCATCCACATCGATACCCTGGACTCTTCGCGCAGCAGTTTTTGCGAAGAGCAGCATCGAAGCATGATCCCTCGACTGTCGCATTAAATCCTGGATTTTGCTGAATGTAAGCGACTGACGAACAATTCCTTCCGCAAGGAGCGGCGCAAGTTCGGGGTTGGCGGGGGCAAAGAACGCTCTGATAAGCGCGCCTTGGCCATCAGGGGCCTGAGCACATGCTTCGATAATGTAGCACTGGACGTCTTGGTTGACAGCATACTTGAGGTAGTCAGTGAGCCTACCCATGAGGTAGTCGTGGTTCCGCACCATTGCACCGCTCAGTATGAGTTGATAATCGGCGTAATGCTTATCGGTGTACAGGGAGAATATGTGTTCGGGTGTAAAATCTTTGTGCCCGAATGCTACTCCGAGTGCAGTGCGGACCTGTTTAGGGTCGGTGAGCATGGAAATAATCCAGAGCAAGTCGTCCAGTGGCTCGATACTGCGAAGCGCATTCCGCACCTGTTTTCTGGCAAGTTTGCCGAGGTTGGTAAGAACTATTAAAGCCATGTACCGCTGAATCTGGGAATGTTCGGCCGTGGTCATCTTCGTCTCCTTAAGGCTATGGGTTATTGGGAATGATTCTGACTAATAAATACGATAAAATGCCCGCATTGTCAATATTTTTTGAAAGGGTGACTTTGATTTTTAGCTAAAACAACGCTATGATAGGGAAAATAGTAAAGAAACATATGGACATTATAAAAGAATTAGAACAGAAAATGGGAAGTTTGGTGGAGTTTGTGCGGCAGGAGCTTTTGGGTGTGCGATCAAATAGGCCATCCCCGAGGCTCGTAGAAGATATCTCATTTGAGCTATATGGACAACGCATGACCGTTCGACAAGTAGGCGCAATTAGTATTCAGCCACCAACATCAATATTGATTTCCGTATGGGATAAGGAAGCGGTTAATGTTGTTGCTAAGGCAATTGAATCATCGAATTTAAATGTAGTCGCAAACGTAGACGGCACAACGATTCGCATCAATCTTCCAGCACTTACCGATGAGCGACGACAGCAGATTATCAAGATGGTTAAAAAGGAAATCGAAGAAGCAAAAATAAAGGTGCGTTCCTTGCGTGATGACGAGAACAAACGCGTAGCGCGCGAAGCAGAGGAGGGTAATCTTACTGAAGATGAAAAGTTTAAGCTAAAGGAACAAATCCAAGCAGTTGTTGATAAGGGAAATAAAGAGCTCGATCAGTTACTAGAAAAGAAGACGGAGGAAATTATGGATGTGAATTAAAACGTATACCGTATGTTACATACGGTATATTTAATGCAGACGACAGATACCGTATACCCTATACCTCATACCTACTACCACCCACATGCTCACTACTATTATCATCATCGCACTGTTATCAATCCTCATTATTGTCCACGAGCTGGGGCATTTTTTGCTCGCGAAGCGGTTTGGGTTGTTTGTGAGTGAATTCGGACTCGGTCTTCCGCCACGCGCATGGGGGAAAAAGATGGGGGAAACAATCTATAGCATCAACTGGCTACCCTTTGGAGGATATGTAAATATCGCCGGAGAAAACGGTGAAGAAGAAGTAAAAGGAGACGTGCCGAAAGAGCGAATATTCGGTAATATCGCACCGTGGAAGCGATTTTGTATATTAGTAGGAGGCGTGGCAATGAACTTTCTCTTAGGGTGGGCACTTCTATCTATCGTACTCATGATCGGGGTAGCACCAGGAGTATTTGTAAGCAAGGTGGTAGAAAATGGGCCAGCAAGTGTGGCAGGGTTACAGGCAAATGACCGACTACTCGACTTTACCCGCTCGGATGATTTTATAACGTTTACAAAGAGCCACGCAGGGGAGCAAATTGCAGTACGCGTAAGCCGATTGGGAGAAGAGGTGACGATTAACATGACTCCACGCAAGGATCCACCAGAAGGACAAGGTCCGCTCGGGATTATACTAGGCGATTCAGTGGGACGTGAAAAACAGGGGATACTCGGTGCAGTACAAGGCGGGTTTATAGAATCGATTGCTATTGTAAAAGGAACATTTGTGGGTATCGGTAGTTTGATTAGCGCAACGGTAATGGGCAAAGGAAGTTTGGAAAACATGACTGGTCCAATTGGCATTGTTAAGATTACGGTTGATGCGAGCGAAGCAGGATTTATTTATGTGTTAAGTCTTATCGCATTAATATCGGTAAATCTTGCCGCGTTTAACGTGTTGCCATTTCCAGCCTTAGACGGAGGAAGAATATTATTCTTAGCCATAGAAAAGATAAAAGGTTCCCCCTTGCCGAAAAAGTTTGAACAGTATGCAAACGGCATAGGACTCTTGCTGTTGCTGGGCTTAATTTTGGTGATTAGTGTGAAGGATGTGATAAGGATATTTTAAATAAAAGAAATGGAAGGACTGCCTAAAAACACAAAGGAAGGGGCGGGAGGAAGAGAAGCTCGTTTAAAAGAGGCTATTGAGCATTTTAAAAACGTAGGAGATAGGTTAGGGCTAGAAATAGACAGGAATATCATTGAATGCGTCGCTGTTTTAAATGCACTAAAGATAAATACAGCAAGTTCGTGTGGAGGGCATACTGAAGAAGGTAAGGGGCGATTGGCATTCCCCTACCTCTACTTTGAAGCCCCAGAGAGTCCGATGTATAGGTTCGAAGGGGAGATGGAGGTGAGAGAGGAGGTTGCTAAAAAGCACAGTATAGCGCCAGAAGATGTTTTACGAGAAGATCCTTCGATAGCGAAAGAATTTTATAAAGCAATTGAAGAGAGGGGGAGCGGGGAGAGTATTGAATGGAAAGAGTGGATGATGAAAAATAAAGAATTGAAAGAGCGTGTTATGAAACTTCTTGTCGAGTTTAATACGAGAAGATCTGAAGAAGACGGCGTATACCTACGCTTCGAGAGAATCTTTCCAGGCTCTAGAATTGAGACAATAGAAAGGGAAGAAGATGAGCGGTTAAAAAGAGGGGTAAAAAAACAAGAAATACCAAGAGTCGTTGTAGTAGAAAAGGTATTGTCGGCTCAGAAAGAGATGAAAGCATTTGAAGAATTTTTAAAAAGAAAGTATCTTTCTGAAAAGGAGTAGTGTATAAAAAATCCCGACCAAATGGTCGGGATTTTTTATTACAGCATTAGTAGATTAATAATCCAATAAGCTGAATGGCTTCGTAGATGATGCCTCCTGCAAACACGACAAGGAGAAGATTAATAATAAATGAAGGGATGGCAGCAACGATTGAGTACGTATGCCCTGAAACATAAAACGTTGAGAATTTAACGCTCGGAAGATGTACGCGTATAGCTTTTTTCCATGCAAGGATAATAAGAATACCCCAAATACTAAACAAGATGCCACCAATTGCGCTTACGAGGGTAATAAAATTTTGGAAGCCAAGAAAGTAAAGAATAAGAGGCGTGCTTGCGACAATAACAAGAGCATTTGCAGGAGTAACGAGCCATTCATATTCGAGAAGCTTGTTAATATCTCGACCAACAGCAGAATAAGAATCCCACAGTGAAACAAAACCAAGAATACTTAGGGTAATTAAAATCGAAAAGGGAACGGTATCGACGAGGCCAGAAAGAGAATCAGGAGAAACAGAAGAAGACAGTCCCCAAATTGAAACAGTATAAAGAAAATAAAAGAATGCAGGGAGAAGGGAGCCCCAAATAATAGCACGCTTCATGTGCACAAAAGAAACAGATTCTTTTCGCGTATAGGCAACAAGTGCGGGTATGGCAGAAAAGCCAATAAGAGAAAAGAGGACTGGGCCAAAGGGGAGAAATGCATGCTCGAAATTAACAATAGGGAATAGGGATGCTTCAAACGGAAATGCGATTCCCCAATAGGCGAAGATTGTGCCAATTGCAATAATGGTTATGGCAGCTGTAATAGTATCGAAAATAGCGGTGTGCTTGATACTAATAAATATAGTAATTGTAGCAAGCGCCCAAAAAAGAAACATCGCAACAAGGGGCGAAAGCGCGGGGATAATAATATGAAGAAAGCTGGACGAAAGAACAAGATATGCGGTGAGTGTAAATAAAAGCGTTATGCAAACAAGTATGCTGGAAAAGAACCCCGCGTTCTTTCCGAGGTATTTTTTGATATAACCTGGGAATTGTAGGCGCGTTTCATTGGTACGGAGAACAATGTCAGCATAGAGAAGATGGATAATAGCAGCCAAAACGCCAAAGAAGACGAGATAAAAAATTCCCACAACAAGCCCCGATTGTTGGAATACAAAAGGCAATGCAAACATACCTGCGCCGATGATATTAGAAACAAGGAAGCTTATAGGAAGAATAAGATTTTTTAAAAAGGTGATCATAGAATATATATAAGTATATACCGATTGTATTGTTTCGAAAACAAAAAGTCCGCCGAGTGGCGGACTTTTTAAAAGAATTCCTTTATCGGTTAAGTGTGTGGCTCTCGTGGGTGAGCTTTTTCTCAGCATCGAGGATGGCGCACAATTTATCAAGCAATTCCTTTGGGTCAGAAGAGAATACAATCTTGTCCTTCATTTCTTCTGCGCGATGGGATTTTTCAATCATCGTTCGCAATACTTCATCGGTTTCCCAATCACCTTCGAGAATTCCAATCGGCTTACTGTCTTCAAATGCAATAGTAAATTCGTTCATCGTACCCATACGGCCACAGCCGATGATTACGGCATCGCACGAGCGGGTTAAGATAAGGTTTCGTCCACTGTAGTGGAATCCAGTATAGACAATCATATCGTGATTATCGATTGGCAGGTTAAATCGGTCGATGTGCTCCTTTTCTGTAGAAGCAGGGGAGAATCCAAGAACAAAACCTCCCTCGAGCTTTGCACCCTTTGCAGCCCAATAAGGAAATCCTGTTGTTGCGCCAGTAACACAAACTGCATTGTGGCGGGTAATTTCGCGACCGATTTCTTGGCCCATTTCAAATGCCTTGTCTCCGCAGTGGCGAGTTTCTGCAGCTCCAGAAACGCAAATCTTATAGGATAGGTTTGTATGGCAAACTTGAGTTTCGTCAATCATAAGGGTGGATAATGAACAGTGTGGCTCTTCGAAGAATCACAGTGTAGTTATTTTAATTTTTAATTTTTTCCACCTCGGATTTTTCTCGAGCTGGCTTTTGGTTAGTATACCATGTTTTGCGCCAATATGCTCAACAACAGAGGCGCTATTTGCGGAGGCGGCACGTATCGCTTCGCGGATAGTTTCTTCTGAAAAGGTAGTTTCTTTTTTGACTTTTTGAGCGTGGATAAGTGTGCTTACAAATGCACTTCCATACGCATCTCCTGCGCCAGTCGCATCAGCGACGACTTTTTTCGGGAATACAGTACAGTCATACCGATGATTTGGCGTTATCACATATGCCCCTGCGGGGCCGTCCGTTACAACAGCGATGCCCGCGTATGATGTATGTAATGTAGAAAGAATGCGTTCAATAGAATCGTATTGAATACCCGTTAGTATGGAAGCCTCTTCTCGATTCATAAGAAGAACATCTATTTTTTTTAATAATGGAGCAAGCGCAAGGAGTCCTTTTTCAACAACGTGTTTAGATGGATTAAAGGCAACCATACTACCGTTTTTAGTAAAGATATTTACTGCGTGCATAATGGTCGGAAAAGGAATATTTCCAGGGACGATATACACCCACTTGCTTTTAGTGGCGACGCGCGTAATATCAGCGGGTTTTAACTTATCCGAAGCGCCGCGATGCGCAAGAATGGTGCGTTCGCCTGCCACAGGAACAAGAATAACGGAGTATGCAGTAGAAAGCGCTTTATCGCTGATGATAAGCGATTTAATACCCTCAGTCCTACATTCGGCAAGGATACGATCGCCACCGTCATCGATACCAATCTTGCCAATGATCCCAACGTGTAAGCCCATGCGAGCAAACGTAGTAGCGGTATTAGTTGCCCCACCTCCTGTTGCGAAAACAGGTTTTTCGATTTCAAGCTTTGCTCCGGGCATAAAGCACGTTGCATCGCCATCGAGAAAGCCAAGTTTTTTTAAATGTTTAGGATCATGCACATTTGTAAAGAGTGCACTCTTGATGAACACGTCTCGCGTTGCTGTTCCTATGGTTATGATGTCGTACATATGTATAGTATAAAAGTTCTAATGACAAATTACTAATTTCTAATTATTGAGATTGGAGGCAGTAATTTTTAAAGTAAAAAACACCCTCCCGTATGAGGGAGGGTGAACTGATAAAGGTAGGCAATATATTAATAGACCGTAACTACTTTTGCGGTAATCAGTGCCAGTGGCTCATTAACTGCCTTCGTAATAACCCCGTGTGCTTGCAGGAGACGGCGCACAATCGGCCAAGCTCGGTGGGGCATTAAAGGGGTGTTGATGCAGATTGTGTCGTCGCAGCCTTCTCTAAGAGAAAGAAGAGTGCCTTCCCTAGCGACGGAGACATTGATAGTGTTGTTAGATCTGTAAACGTACACAGTGTCCCCGACCATAAATGAAGTTATCCGTGGCGGCCCATCTCCTTCAGGCCCAATGTTAACGATTGTAATCACGGCAGAATCCCTTCCTTGGGTGGGTTGATTGATAATAGCTAACTTTCTTATACCCTAGCGGAGGCGCAGAGTTAATGTAGGAAATGAACAGTTAATTTTCGATGTAGCCCTTAGATCTTTTCCAAATAATTTCAAATAAGGCAGACAGGGATTTTTTTATTTTTACATTTTCGATAACAATACAAAGGTTGTCTGCGGGAATTATGATAATTACTTTATTTGAAAAAAGATACAGCATAATTTTGAAATCATTTAACATAGTACTGGTCCTCATTTGAATGTTATGATCATGAATAACAAACTCATTCTTTTCATTGGACGGAATAATAGTTCTTGATTGTATACCCAACCTTTTCTTTTCAGCTAATAAATCTTTCCAAAAATCATAGCCGAGCTTAAAAGAAGAGCGAATATCGCCCTCAATCGTCAAAAGCTCTTCTTTTGTATCATTAAGAGCAACCAATTCTTTGAACGTTTCTTTCATGCCGGCAATCGTATCATAGAAGCGTATTTTACTGGCAGCCGATTTTTGTTCAAAAATATCCTCCAGCTGTGGCATGAGTGCGTCGAGAAGATAATATTGTTCCCTAATTTGCGACAGAAGTGTCTTCGGATTTTTGATATAATATTTCTTCCGCTTCTCCTTAATCTCAATATTGATTAAATTTTTCTCCAACATTCGCTCTATAATCAAATAAAGGGTTGTTCTCTTAATCCCAGTACTTTTGGATATCTCTTGAATAAATTGCGGCCCATTTTTTAATAAGGAGAGGTAAATATCGGCTTGTTGTTCCGGCAAGCCGATTTTTTCTAGCTGTTCTTTTGCTATCATATATGTGACGTCAAAAATGACACTTAAAATGGATTATTTTCATATAAACCTTTCATTTAAGCTATGTTATATTGTTTAGTTTGTCAAATAGTTTGACTTAACTCGTAAATATTGCAAACTAAGACCAGAAGTGGACCTTAATAACAAAATAAAGGGAGGAAAGGGCTATGATTAAAACCGAGGCTTGTCCCTGCTGTGCAGGGAAAAAGAAAGTGGAGCGTAATGTATACGGTTTACCACCAAATGAAGATATGGTGACCACGACAGTCGAGGTTGGTTGCGAAATGTGCAGCAACCAAGGGACAATTCCAGTAATGGAAATGTGCTTTACCTGCGGTGGGGAGAAAAAGTTTTTTATAGATCCCAGTTCATCTATTTGCAGTTGTGAAGTTAAATGTCCGACATGCAAAGGAAATGGCTATGTTGAAAGAGGTGCGCGTAACAAAGAAGGGGGCTTATTGAACAGAATTCATAAAGACGCTCTTTCCATAGAATTGCTCCGAGAGCATACTACTCTTAGATGCAGAAGATGCGACAATGCAATATCGAAAAGGGAGGACTATAACTACAGGTACTCGAATGACAATCCTTCTTGGTGGAACTGGGACTAATGGGGGATTAGTAAATAAAATCAAGAAAGGAGAAGGCTATGGGATCGATGGCGGGAAGCAAAGGCGGAGTTTCTGAGGAGACAAGAGAGCAGGTAAAAGATTTACGCAAACCTAAGAGTGCAGAGATAGCACAACCGAAGGAGGGCGTCTCTCCTCAGAAAACCAAAATTAAAAAGTGACCCAGCACTATTTCAGGCAACCAGGCCGCGCTAAGTTTATTAGCGCGGCTTTTTTTCTAAAATTTGGAAAGGGTTAAAAATCAAATAAAAATACCAGCTACAGCTGGTATTTTTAGAGAAGTCCGTGTTTGGATGAAATACAAGGCGCGGGGAGGTTGTAGAGGAAGACGTGCTAATTGTACGGCGACCGAGGCAACGGGGACCCGCAACACAGTAGTTCGCCAAACAGGGAATTCTCCTTATTTCTTGCGCGCAATAACTTTCTTCACTGCATCTGCAATCGCATTTTTATCAAGCTTATATTTTTTAAATAGTTCAGCCGATGTTCCACTTTCTCCAAACGTATCTTGCATACCAATAAATTCAATCGGGGTTGGCTGATGCTTTGCAAGGCATTCGGCAACTGCACCACCAAGCCCACCGAGAACGCTATGCTCTTCGACGGTTACGACTGCTCCGTATTTTTTGGCCAGCGCCACAATTTTCTTTTCATCCAGTGGCTTTACGGTATGGCTGTTGAGTACAAGTGTGCCAATCTTTTCTTTTTCTAGTTCTTGTGCAGCAAGAAGTGCTTGATGGAGAAGAGGACCACACCCGATAATAACAACCTGTGGTTTTTTTGATTCCCAAAGCGTGTACGCTTTATCAGGAATAAACGGCGTTTCTTGTGTAGTTACAAGAGGAGACTTTTCGCGAGTAAAACGAAGATAGATTGGCCCCCAAATTTGTGATGCTGCAACAGTAGCTTTATGTGCCTCAAGGGCATCTACGGGAACGATAACACGCATATTGGGCATGGAGCGCATGGTGGCGATATCTTCGATTGCCTGATGTGTTGCTCCATCGGGGCCGGTTGAGATGCCTGCATGGTGGCCAGCTATTTTCACGTTTGCATCATTATATGCAATGGTTGTGCGAATTTGCTCCCAGTTTCTTCCTGGGGAAAATACTGCATACGATGCGGCGAAAGGAATTTTATTAGAAACTCCAAAGCCGGCCGCAAGGGTGATCATATTTTGCTCAGCAACACCACACTCAAAAAAGCGTTTTGGATATTTAGTGGCGAATGCTTCGCAACGAGTGGATTCTTTTAGGTCAGCCGAAAGGACAACAACATCGGGGTTAGTTTCTCCGAGTTGCACCAAGCCAGTTCCAAATCCATCACGAGTTGCTTTTTGTTCAACGTCAGATTCAAACGTTTTTTCTGAAATAAAATTTTCTACGGATAACATATGCATTATTATAAAAGATTTAAGAGAGAATTACGAATTACCACGTAAAGTCTTCTACGAGAGGCCCCGTGGCGCGTAAAAAAGCCCCTCGGTAAGCCGAGGGGGCAGGGGGTAAACGGGTAAAAACAGATTCACCCGTCAATAGTAAACGCGAAGACGGCGTGTCCAGGAGAATAGTTCGTCTCCACATCAACGAAACCGTTTTCACGCAAGAAGGTGCGAATCCGATCCGCGACCTGCTTCACGCTCTCTGCGGGCGTTTTCTGAAGAAAGTCCAGCTGTTTTGCAGAGAGGACGGCAACTCCAGTGCCTGAGACGGTGGCTTTTTCCGAGGTCCCGTCGATCGAAATGCGACGAGCATTTTTCTCTGTGGTGTTGGCGCCTTTTTCAACAATGATGTCCATAGAGACACACTTCCTTTCCTGATAAGAGGTTATGAGAACTGAATAGATTATGCAACATTTCATAAAAAAGTCAAGGGGACAATAAAGACCGCTTCGGCGGTCTTTATAAACTATGTATTTGATTGTGCAATCGTTAATCGAGCGTAACTTTCATACCATGCTTTGGAATGATGGTATCGATAGCAAATTCATCGCGTACCTTTTGAGCAAATGGTGTCATTTGGTCTACATCACCGTGGACGACGAATATCTTTTTAAGGGATTGTCGCATTGGATGAATCCATTGCAAGAGTAATGGCTGGTCTGCGTGCGCAGAGTATCCGGAGATAGTCGCCATCTTGCAGCGAACCGGAATTTCTTCGCCCATAATGCGAACAACCGGTGCTCCATCAAGGATAGCACGACCCATGGTGCCACGTGCCTGATAGCCGATAAAGAGGATGGTGGTATTAGGGTCAGGAAGGTAGCGAAGTTCGTGATGGAGAATACGTCCACCGTTGGACATTCCCGATCCGGCGATGATTATCTTAGGTAACGATGCTTCGTTAATAGACTTAGATTGTTCGGAGGTTAGCGTAAAGCGAAGACGCGGGAAGTCGAATATTTCGCCACCTTGTTTTGCTTTTTCGATTGCCTCTGCATCGAAATACATCGGGTCTTGTGAGTATTTCTTGTAGAGAGCAGTAAGCTTAATCGCGAGCGGACTATCAACATACACAGGAGCACCTGGGATGCGACCCTTTTCTACGAGTTCGTCCATCTCGTACAATAATTCCTGTGTACGTTCCATAGCAAAGGCAGGAATTAGGAGAACACCGTTAAGCATCATCGCATCTTCAATAACGTCTTCAAGGCGATCTCGGCGAGTGCCTGGGTTGTCGTGAACGCGATCGCCATAGGTGGATTCAATAAGAAGATAATCAACATCCGCTAACTGCTCAGTATCTTTTACAAGAGGAGCAGGCTGGTTGCCGAGGTCTCCGGAAAAGGCAACGCTTTTGCCAGTAGCTTTTTCAGTAACCACAATAAATGCAGATCCAAGAATATGTCCCGCATCAAAAAATTCAACAGAAAAATCTTTCATGTCGATTTTTTGGTGATAGCTGATGCCCTCCCACATTTTGAGAGTTGCGGTGATGTCGTTTAGATCATAGATAGGGGCACGGCCTTGTTCCAGGGAATCTTTATAAAGAAGATGCTCTGAATCGACAAGAAGTTGTTCTGCAAAATCCTTTGTAGGAGATGTTGAATAAATCTTACCGCGAAAGCCCTCCTTGTAGAGTTTAGGAATTTTTCCCGTGTGGTCGATGTGTGCGTGGGTAACAAATAATGCGTCGATATTCTTTACGTCATAAGGGAATGGTTCGTAGTTTTCAGGATTAACAAAACGACCACCCTGAATCAACCCGCAATCGATAAGAATCTTGGTATTAGGTGTTTCGAGCAGAAAGTTCGAACCGGTAACCTCTTCAGAGGCACCAAAAAAGGTAAGTTCCATGGCGTGATATAAATTAAGAATACGTATTACTCTATAGTATAGAGAAAAAGCGAGACAATGTGAAATAAACGCATTGACAGGGTATAGGGGTAGTGTTATATAGAAGATAGATACTATAAAAATCCATACAGAAAGAAGGTGATTTGCATGGCGATGTTCCCGCAACGGGAAAAAGAAAAAGAGCAGCAAGAACTTCCACTTATCTTTTCGCAGAGTCTGATTAGCGTAAGTGCTGACTTGTACAACGCATTGACGCGAGCAGCTGTCCGTAAAATGGGCGAGAAGCAGGTGAAAAATTTGCAGCTCAGTCTGTTACATCGGGTCGAACAGGAATTCATCCAGGAAAATCCCGAAGCAACGACGTTTGTCGTGCCACGGAAAGCGAGTGAGGTGTATCTACACCTCGTTGTGCTCGCAGTGGAAGATTGTCTGGATGCGTGGGAGCGACAAGCGCGCATAAAAGTACTCTTTCCGATTCACGGCACCACCGCAGTACAGAAAGAAGGTGAGCAGGATAGATTCCTGAGTGCTGTTCAGGAGGCAAGCGGAATCTACGGCCATATAAATGGCGGAGGCCTGCACCTCAAGGTGTCGTTATTCGGTGGAGATATTCCCGCCGAGCAAGTGAATCCCGACGAGCGACGGGGGAGATTGTACAAATATTTCGCCCGAAAAGGAGAAATACCATAAGGCCGCCCCAAAAGGCGGCCATTTTATTAGGGTTTTTAGGGTGTTGACAAAGTTTATTTTTCCTATATAGTGAAAAGGCTTCGCTTTGACATATAAGAGATGAGTGTGTTATAGCCTCTTGACAAATAAAATTTATCTGTTATAATAAATTTATAACGATAAGGAAATAGAGAGAAAGACTATTTGGTTCTGTGGGTTCTTAAGGAATTTCTTTTAGGCTCAGGATGTTCTGGTTCCGGCTGGGGCACTCCTCGAAGAAATTCTAAATTTCTTACTGGTGTAAGATTTCAAAAAATTTTTACACCCACAGAACCAAGGAGTGTTTCTCCGGTGAAAGTAACTAAAACCCCCGCGCAAGCGGGGGTTTTAGTATATAATGAAGAATATGAAAAAGGAAAATATCCCGCAGATCATAAAAGATGTCGGCTTTGATTTTAGCTGGGATGAGAAAAAAGTTTGGGCGTTGAACATACCGATAACGGAAATGGATATTTCCGAATTAGAGTGGCACTTTGATATACCGTTTCATTGGCATGGAGACGAAGTATATAATTTATCTTCACGTGAGATATTAGGCGACCCCGCGAGATACAAGAAAGAGTATGATCGGACAATGAACGCCGATCTACAATACCCGATCGATATTATGCAGAATAAAGGAAGATGGCTGATATTGGACGGTCTGCATCGATTGATGAAAGCATCAATTCTGGGAATGGGAAAAGTGAATGTCCGTATCGTTCCAAGAGAAAAAATATCCGAGATCGCGAAATAAATTTACAAAATACCCGGTCCTATTAATAGGACCGGGTATTTTGTTTGAATTCTGGTATAAACTATTGCGTGAGAATACTGGATTCCGACCTGCGCCGGAATGACAGATGCATTCTTCCTGTCGCATGTCGCTTTTACCCTGTCGCTGTCGTTGGCCATTCCACCGGTCCCGTAACTCCTTCTACTTCTTCAAACGTAGTCATACCGGCAATAACTTTTAAGATGCCATCTTCTTGCATAGTAGTCATGCCATGCTCTCGTGCAAATTTTAAGAATACTTCTTCGCCAGCCATGCTCGCAATCAAATCTTCAAGTCCAGGCTGTTTGGTGAATAGCTCGTAGATAGCGACACGTCCTTTATATCCAGTGTTGTTACATACTGCGCAACCAACAGGAGCGAAAAGTGTTGGCGTCTTATACGTTTCACGATTCACGCGTGCCGGCAATGCATTGATGAACGTGGTAAACTTTGTTTTTAAGTCATTATCAAGCGGCATAGGGACTTTGCATTCTTTGCACAGGCGGCGAATAAGACGCTGTGCAATAACGAGGGTAAGTGCTGGCCCAATAGATTGTGGCTTTACGTTAAGATCGAGAAGGCGGGGAATAGCTCCAGCTGCCGAGTTCGTGTGGAGCGTAGAGAAGACCAAGTGTCCGGTGAGTGCTGCTTGAATAGCAATCTCAGCAGTTTCTTGGTCGCGGATTTCTCCGACAAGAATAATATCTGGATCTTGTCGCATAAGTGAACGAAGTCCACTTGCAAACGTATACCCACTTCCTGTGTTAATCTGGGTTTGTTCAATGCCCTCGAGGTGGTATTCGATAGGATCTTCAATGGTGATAATCTTTTCTTCTGGGTCCGCCTTTGCGCCAAGGAAGGTATAGAGCGTTGTCGTTTTACCAGAACCAGTAGGACCAGTATTGAGAATCATACCGTTTGGGCGGTTAAGTTCAACATTAATAATTGCCAAGTCGTCCTCACGCAATCCTAGTTGGGGGAGGGTAATTTTAATCGAGTCTGGATCAAGAAGACGCATAACCGCTACTTCGCCAAATTGTGCTGGCGCAATGGCAACACGAACTTCCACATCTTTCTGTGGGAAACGGATAGTAAAACGACCATCCTGGGCTTCTTTTGTAACGTTCAGTTTTAAATTGGAAAGCAATTTAATACGGGTAAGAAGATACGGATAAAATTCTTTTGTGAACGTAAAAATGTCGTGCAGGTTGCCGTCAATGCGGAAGCGAAGCTTCCCGTCGTGTTCGCTCGGCTCTAAGTGGATATCCGAAGCACGTGTGCCCATGGCGCCACGCGAAATAATTTCAAGAATTCCCCCTGCCTTACTAGGGGAGAATTCTTCAGCGGCAAAAACTTCTTTTATACCATCGATAGAATTGAGCTTATCGGCAAGATCAATAATGCGTTGCTCGATTTGTACTTTTCCAGTAATTTTTTCAGTTGTTTTTGCTGTGTAGCGATAATAGCTCAGCGCGTATTCCATGCTAGCTGGACCTACAATATAATCGGTGACGGCATAGCCTTGTGCAGCTAGGTCATCAATGGCTTTCTTTGCGTTAGGAGTCGTCGGGTCAAGAGCTACGACAGCAACTTTGCTTGCTTTTCGTTCAATAGCAGCAACATGAGCGGCGCGTGCGATTTCTTCTGGAATCAATGAAAGCGCCTCGATACTAATAGGCGTTTTTGAAAGCGTGATATATTTTTTCCCGAGTGCAATTGCGCGATGTTGCGCTTCGCGCTCCTGTGCCTCCTTTCGTATGCGAGCAAGTTTTTGGGTTAGCGTTTCTTCCATATAAGTAAGTCAAATGTAATAACTCTATTGTATAGAATTTTATGCATCTTTGCGAGATGAGTAATATAAAACCGCTTCAGCGATGAAGCGGTTTTATGAGGTCACATTTCGGGCGACTCTTGCGGGGCTCTTGTCGATCCTTCTGGCTCGACAATTTTGAGGTTTACTCGTGCGTGGTTTTTTACACCAACGATGCGGAGCAATGATCGAATCGCTTTTGCGGTAGATCCTTGTCGTCCAACGATTTGCCCCATGTCGAGCGGGTTCACTCGCAAACTAAGGAGGACACCCATCTCGTCAACTTTTCGTTCGATGACCACCTCTTCTGGGTGATCAACAATTGCTTTGACGAGGAACTCGAGAAATATTTGGTCTTTTTCTATCATGTCTCTGATTACTTTTCTTGTACTTCGTGTGCGCTCTGCGACCTTTTATTTTTTATATAGATAAGTATACGGGCTATTGCAGGGGATTACAATGAACATGTAATAAGAGGTGCGAGATGTGAGAAAGAAAAAAGAAATAAAAAATTCTCCATCAAACGATGGAGAATTTTTATAAGAACGTTATTCAGCTGGAGTAGCTTCTTCTGCAGGAGCTGCTTCGGTTTCAGCCTCGGCTGCTTTTGCTGCCTCTGCTGCTTCTTTTGCTGCAGCTGCCTCTGCCTCCTTAGCTGCCTTTGCCGCTACAGCTGCTTCTTCATCGGCCTTTGCCTTTGCTTCAGCTGCTTTGCGAGGAGCATCAAGTGCTTCTGCGTGGGCTTTGATATCATGCGAAGACTTTTTCTTTGCTTTGATAACCTGATCCTTTACAAGAATATTGTGAACAGTATCAGTTGCCTGAGCGCCTACGCTAATCCAGTAAGCTGCGCGTTCCTTGTTTACGGAATGCGTTTTTTCACGAGGATTCCAGAATCCAAGGTCTTCAACGTATTTTCCACCCATTTTAGATCGCTTTTCTGCGACTACGATACGGAAAGTTGGCTGGTTCTTCTTTCCTATTCGGTTTAACTTTATTGCTAACATAGTTGTAGTATAGTACTGAATAACGCCAGAAAATGCAAGGGCTAATCAGGCACTAGGGGAAATCAGCTAATTAGGTTGACGCAGAGGTATAAAGGTGGTATTTATGGGGTAGATCATACAATAATAAATAAGAGAGAGGACTGCAGATGGAGACGCCGAAGAGAAAGAGAATTCTATTGATTGAGGGGACAGAATTACCGAGCAATACGGTGATTGAGCTGGTAAAGGCGGGGTACGTGCTCGAGTGGAATCTGCTCGACGAAACTACACCCGGGCGAATCAAACAGCAGTATTCTCTGTACGATGTAATTGTCATCGGAGGAAGCGTAGAACGAGAAAAGCAGCACGAGCTGTTGCGAGCAATCTCGATTGTCGAGGGCGATGCCGTGAGATTGCTTGTACCCGTGGTTTGCGTGGACCTTCGCGTTCCAAGGATAATTCGGCTCCAGGACCTCGTGTTGGTGCCGGATCAATTCGACGCCATTGCCGATGGAGTCAAAAGGGCGTTAGCCGATTTGGCTGGCGTAATGCGGCGCATGATGGAGCGCACTGCTGCGCGGGAGGCGAAGACATGATAAAAAAGAAAACGCCCACCATACCCGTATTGCTCGTCGGCAGCCGGGTGCTCGCAGAAATGTACAGGGAGCTGCTTGAAGTGCACAGCATTCAAGCCGATTGGGTGCGAAGCGATTTGACGGCATTTTCGATGCTTGAAATCGAAGGCGAGTACGACATTATCGTCGTGGACGGGTCGGCAATCTGCGGAGACTTCCTCGTCTTCATAGAAAGGTTGTACGAGGAAGTGCCTCCCTGGACATGGGTCGTTGGGTCGACGCAGATAAATGATGACACGCGTACGCAGCTTGTGCAGATGATAGTTGAAGATCTCGCTGCGCGAGGAAAAGTAATGCCATAGTGCGAGCTACGAGTGGCGGACCGAGGTCCGCCACTTTTTTGTAAAAAGAAAATAATATGCAGCTTAAAAGATGCGTAAGATAGAAAAGTAGTATTCGATTGACAAAAGCTGACTGAAGCTGTATTAGATAATTAGTAAATAAAATCTCCGCACTACGCGGATCATAGAAAGGAGCAACCCATGAGGCGACTGCATATTTTGTTGATAACGAATCTGGAATGTGAGACGGAAATTGCCCAGCACCTACTTAAGGCGATGGGGCATGATCTTGATGAGGTGTATGATGCGATATGGGCGATTGAAAAAATTTCCCATAAAACATTTGACGCCATTATCGTTGCAGAATTTTCAGTAGAAGAGGCGGAGCTGATCGTGTGCGATATCAGGATGCAAACACAACAAAACATGTATAGTATTATCCTTAACAAGGAGGCTCAGCACAAAGAGCATAATGACTATGCTGATGAAGTGATTCCGTTAACTCGCCCGGCGCTGCGGGACGCATTGGCGCGCAAATTTAGCGGAGTGTAGTAAGTGGCGAGCCCAGGCTCGCCACTTTTTTGTAGAAAATTTGACCAACGCTTAGCTTTGTGTTATGAGTAATACAGTTCAAGTAAAATTCAATACAGAAGGGGAAGGGTGAAAATGAAAATTTTAGTTGTGGATGACGCGATGGCGAGTAAATACGTGGAAGCACTCATACTTGCCGGATACATGGTTGAGAGTGTACCAAGCGGAGAACAGGCATTGCGCAAAATTATGCAAGAGGGAGGGTACGATCTGATGATTGTTACCCCGCGCATCTCTGACATGGAACCGGTTAAGCTTGTGAAGAAATGCCTAATGCCTTTACGAAGCAGGATGAAAACCATCGTGCCAATCATTTTGGCAGAGCGGCATGGCGACCGAATTACGCAAAATTGGTTTGTGATTGCTCCTGATGAAGTTGAGTCAGTGAAGCAAGCGATGAGAGATTGCCTTAACTTGCATCCGCCACAAAAAGAGAAGCCGGTGGAACAGCGAGAAGGGTTCTTTCATTGCTGGTTTAAAGATGTTTGGTGGCAACTGGGAATATCCTGGTAACCCCTCCTCCTTAATAAGAATGTGCGGCGAGCTTAGGCTCGCCGTTTTTTTAATAAATAAATCAGAAGGCTAACTTGACCGGATAAGAGATGACGTGGTATGTATAAGATAGTTATTCAATTAAATAAATAGAGGGAAGGAGCTGAGCGGATGCGTGCAAACGTGAAAAAGCCAAGGATCCTTATGGTGTGTCGAGGTATACGAGGATCACGACACAGGGAACATGCAACAGACCTGCGTAAGCGCGGATATATTGTCGAGTTTGTGGGTGATGTTAATAATCCGGAGGACCTACTTGCAAGTGATTGGTATGAGGCAATCATAATCAATCGCGAAGTGGGATCCTTGTCTTGCAGAAAGGGTGATGGGTATGCATTTGCGAGGGAGGTTCGGGAAATCTATCCAGCGTTACCCATAATCGTAATTGATCGTAACTTAGCAAAAACACACGTCTACTCAGAAGACACACTGATGCAGATTGTGTGGGATGAGGCGGGATGGATTACAAATGCATTAGCAAAAATATTTCACCAAGAACCTTCTTTTGCATAACATCGGTACGAAAGGATCTGAACGAATGAGTGCGAGCGTGAAAAAGCCAAAGATTCTAATAGTATATCCAGTTCTGACGGAAGCCGAGAATGATCGATTCTGTATTGATTTGCGAGTTTTGGGGTACGACACGTACCTTATGACAAGCGTGAGAGGTCTCGACAGAGATCTCGGCGCAACGAGATACGCCGCAGTTATTATTAGCAAGGCGATGCGCGACCCGCACCATGCGGGTAGCGATGGCTATTCACTGGCCAGTCGCATCAAGAAAAGCAAACTTGCTATGCCGGTGATCGTGTTGGATCCGACGTGCGGGAATGCAGAAGATTGTATGCGGCTAGACACGGGAGTGCGGGTCATCCCTGACACAGCGAGGAACCTCGAATACGTACTTGCAGAGTTATTCTACCCCGAGCGGGTAGAGCGTTTACGCATACATGCGGGCGCGATAGTCAAAGAGGGATAGTCGCAAAAAAGGCGCACCATACGGTGCGCCCCTTTTTATATCGTAGCGAGTGTTGGTGAATCAAACTTCACAGACAATAATTTGGAAGTACCATCGTCATTCATGGTCACGCCGTAGAGTACGTCAGCTGTTTCCATAACGGTACGGTTATGCGTAACGACGATGAACTGCACTTTGTGTGCGAACTCTTTGATAAGGTGTGCAAATCGTTCCGAATTGCGTTCATCAAGCGGAGCGTCAATTTCATCAAGTACGAGAAATGGGGGAGGGCTTACAGAAATAAGTGCAAAGAGTGCTGCGATAGAAACAAGACTCTTTTCTCCACCCGAGAGCACGTCAAGGCTGTTGATGCGTTTCTTCGGGAGGCTGAGTTCTATTTCGATACCCGATTGCAATGGCTCTTCCGCCTGTTTCTGTTCTTCAAATTCAGACGTTTCTCCGCTTAGCTCTTCGACAATATGTTCAATGCTATGTGTCTTGATTTTCATCTTTGCCGAGCCACCGCCAAACATAAGACGAAAGAAGTGATTGAATTGATCGTTAATGTCTTTGAAGGCAGCATTGAATTTTCCGGTTACATCGCGCTTCAACTCTTCAACAAGCTCATTCAAGTCGGAAGATGCTTTTTCTAAATCGGCCGATTGAGTTACGAGATGTGCATGATGGGTCTCCACTTCGTTTGCTTCGGTGATAAGCGATTCATCTACGTCACCGATAGAGAGAAGTTCGGCACGGAGACGAAAAATCTGACGCTCTAAATCGGACAGTTGAAATTCAGAAAGAGATTCAGTGGAGCGAAGTGAGTCAAGCGCGGATTCTTCGTGTTCGTTTCGCACCCATTCAGCACGTAAATCAGTAAGACGGATAGAAACTTTTTCATTTTCAAAGGTAAGGTGCTGCACGCGATTTTCTATGGCACGAATTTCTTCGCGTTTAGCCTCTACAAGACTAAATGCTTCACGAAATCGTTGGTTAAAATCCGTAAGGCCTTGCGATAAAGATTCCTGCGCTTCCCTTACAAACTTAAGATTTTCATCAAGTCCAGCAAGAGCAAAAAGGAGATTATTTTTATCATGTTCAATGTCTGCTTGTTCTGCGGAATAGTCAGGCTTTGGCAAATCAAGTTTTGGAGGGTTGAGATACGAATCTATTTTTGTGATAAGGGATTTAATTGTATGGGAAAGTTGCGCAACATCATCTGATGAAGCATTTTCTTCAAGTGCATGCTTGATTTGGCGAATCAACGCGAGCATTTCTTCTTTGCGATAAACAACGCCTTGGTCCGATGTGGTGTCAGTAGAAAATTCAAGCTTCGCTTCGAGGCGGGCAACATCTTTTTGTAATTGAAAGCGCTTTGCGAGTAATGCGGTTTCCTCTGCCTTTAGCGTCGCAGCTTCCGCGTGTTGATCTTTCGTTGATTCAATTGTTTCGAGGGATTGTTGTAATTGTGAGAGTTCTTGTTGCTTGCGCGTGATGTCTTCTTCTAACGCAAGAAGACTTGCTTTGTTTTGGCTTAGCTTGTCTTTAAGCGTAGAAACTTTTGTTCCGAAATACGATTGTTCTGCTGCAATTAATTCATCGCGTTTTTGGTCGCGCGTTTGATATTTGGCAACTTGTCGCTTTAACATACGTAAGCGAGGAGTAACTTCTTCTATCATAATGCGGATCTTTTCAAGATTAAGCGCGGTGTTTTTTAGTTTTCGTTCAGCCTCAAGCTTTTTTAGTTGGTACTCTTTTAGGCCAAGGATTTCCTCAATCATAAAGCGACGCTCTTGGGGAGTTGCACGCACAAAAAGATCGCTCGAGCCCTGGTTGATGATCGTAAGGCCGCGCGTGCCCAAACGAGAGCGGGCAAAGAAGTCGATAATATCTTTTGCGCGCACATCAGATTTGTTAAGCCCATAGGTTGAGTTTCCATCGCGAGAGATTTCGCGGCTTACGGTAACCTCATCAAAATCAAGCGGGAAAAATTTACCGCTGTTATCGAAGTTGATGCTTACTTGTGCCATGCCAGAGCGGGCGCGCTTAGGAGTGCCGGCAAAAATAAGATCTTCCGCTTTGCCACCGCGGAGATTCTTTGCCTCGCGTTCGCCGAGAATCCAACGAATCGCATCGATGACGTTTGACTTGCCGCTACCGTTTGGGCCTACGATGGCAGTAATGCCTCCGGGGAATTCCAATACGGTTTTTTGTGCGAACGATTTGAATCCGTTCAGTTCGAGTGATTTCAGCAGCATGATGTTGTTACTATACTATAAAAAATGGCGTATTTCCATGGGGAAAACGAGGGAGGGTGTCATTCCCGCGGCCTGCTCCGTGTAAGAATAAATACTCCGCAGGCATTTCGGCACGTTGCACGCTTGCTTCGCTCGCTAGCAACGCCAAGTCAAGGCGGGAATCCATCCCCGCCAGTAAAATACTGGATTCCCGCCTCCGCGGGAATGACAGTAGGCGGGGAGTTGGCAATATAGGAGGTTGACAGATTTGCAATATTATAGTAATGTATATAAATACAAATAAGGGTGGTAACGGCATTGTGCCAATAGGACTTTTCAAACCGAATAGTGAAAGGAAAAAAGAAGATGGATAGCTATACGAAAAAGGTATTGCTGGTGATTGCACTTGCATTCGTGGTAGCAATAGCTTATCGGGTTGCTATTATGAAACCCGAAGCAGATGTGAAGGTCCAGCCGTATCCGGCGACAGTCCTGACGGATATGCAGATTGACAGGTACGGAAACATTATGTATCCCCTGTACTTTTGCATCGACGGAAGGTGTCGCACTCGAGTGACGTGCGGGAATGAATCCACCCCGCTATTCGAAAAAGGGAACAGGGTTACAGTGTGGCTTAAAACCAGCCCGCTGGAAGGGTCTGACTTGCTTTGCCTTGATAAGGTCGAGCTCGTCGGCCGATAACTATTTCCGAAAAGTTCGTCGGGGCGCCACAAGGCGCCCCATTTTTTGTCCCGTGTCATTCCCGCGGAGGCGGGAATCTAGTATTCAGCCAAATGGATTCCCACCTGTGCTGGAATGATAATACAAAAAGAAGAGAGTAATGAGAGATTGACAGATTTGCATTATTGATGTAATACATATTTATACAAATAGGCTAATGGCATCGTGCCAATAGGACATTTAAAAATCGAGAGGAATTCGAGATGAGCGGTCGTGTGAAAACGTTTTTGTTAATAACTGCGCTGTTCTTGGTATTGGCGATAGCGTATCGCGATACCAGCCTCAAGCCCAAAGGAAGCTCTATTCACGAATACACGGTAACGATTATGAACAACGCGCAGATTGTAGATTTTTTCAAGGATAAGCCGTATCTGGCGTACCCTGTCTATGTGTGCGGAGACAGCAAAGAGTGTGCTATGCGAATCCTTCCTGCTCGCGCAGTTCCGACTCCGCTCTATCAGGGGAATAAAATTAGTATCAGGACGAGCGAAGATATTAGCCAGACCGAAGGGCTGCTATCGGTAGAGGACATTACACTGGTGATTATTGACACCCAGTAAAGTGAGGAGGCGCTGCAAGGCGCCTCATTTTTTACGGGGTTGCATTTATATTGCGAAAGGAGTATTACATATAGCTGTACAGCACATTAACAAAAGGCAAAAATGCCTACTATGGGCCTTGGTGGGCCGTCGAACATACACCGCGCTTTCTTGTGTGAGAGCAGATGGAGAAAAAGTGGAACACATTATTGTGAGTGCAGTGGGGAATCTTTCGAGGCAATGCACATTTTCGTTTGTGCTGGTTGGCGTACATGGAACAACGCCATGGAAGCCGCCGTACACAAAGGCATATGCTGTCATAATCGTACGGGTAAGCGGGCCTCCGAATGAGGTCGCCGCATTTTCAAAAGCGCTAAAAAGAGAAGCGAGCCGAACAAAGTCCTGTATTACGGTTGGGGCTGACGGTCGCTTCGACGCAGAAAGCGCTGAGAAAACGTACAGCGTCGAAATACTCGTGCCTGATAACTTTGGAACTCCACAGGAGTTCCTCAGTGGTAAGGCGAGAAAAATCGAAGACGCTTGCAAGAAACCGTAAAGGTTTTTGTAAGCATACAGAATAAGCCGCGTCCTTGTGACGCGGCCTTTTTTAACTTGATAATTATTTTATGAAGTGGTATGACGTAGATAGTTACCTTATCAAAAGAAGCAAAGGCAGTAATGCCTTATCTGGGCCTCGGTGGGCCGTCTAATATGCACCGACCCTTCGTAAGAAGGAGAAGAGGAGTTGCTATGACTGAGAAGAGAAGGCCAGGAAAGAAAGAGCGATTGGAAATGCCCTACAAGAGAATTTTTATCGAGGGCAACGAAGTGGGGCAGCTCTATTTACTAGGGTCTCATGAATGGGACGACAAGTCGGATATGGTCACGGTAATCCTTGCGTTTTCGAGAAGTAAATACGAAGGATATTTCATGGCGCTTATTCTCAGCGAAAATTTCTTTTTTATGAACGGAAGAACCATTGAGGACTTCACGGGTAAAAGGAAGATGATGACTGGGACGTTGCGACAATTAGTCCCGCGGCAGGGCGACCAGATAGGGTTTATAGCAAATATTGCCGAGCGCATAGGGAAGGTCTTGGGAACGCACCTTCCGAGCCTCGAAGAGATGGGATAGTGCAAAAAGCCGCGAGTAATCGCGGCCTTTTTTTGTATTGTCATTCCCGCGGAGGCGGGAATGACAGATTACACCTCAAACTTTTTCAGCGCATTCTTTGCTGATTCAATTTCTGCCTCTTGTTTGGAGAATCCTTTTCCGCGAGCAGCAAATGTTTCACCAAAGTACACACCAATTTCAAAAATTTTATTATGATCAGGGCCTTCTTCACCGAGTACGACGTAGCGAGGGGTTACCTTATGTTTTTCTTGCACAATTTCTTGCAGATGACTTTTTGGATCTTTGTGAAGATTGTTTGCAACAATGTCTGCTGAGTGACTAAGTACTTGGTCGGTTATAAATTTAGCTGCGGCAGCATATCCTTGATCAAGATAAATAGCACCGATAAGGGATTCAAACGCGTTTGCTAAGATAACTTCTTTTGCACGAGCAGTATCCTTTGCTTCTCCGCGGGAAAGTAAAATAGAGCTGTGCATTTTAATACTATCAGCGATACGTGCCAAAATTTGGTAGTTTACAAGCGCTGCGCGAATACTCGTGAGCTCTCCCTCAGGAGATTGAGGGTAGGTATGGAAAAGATATTCCGTTACGACAAGTTCAAGTACTGCATCACCTAAAAACTCGAGCCGTTCATTATGAGGAACACCCCATTTAGGATTTTCATTAAGATACGAACGATGCGTAAGTGCTTCTTTAAGTAAGTCGAGATTAGTAAATTGAATCCCGATTGTTTGCTGTATTTTTTCGAAGTGATTCACGGTTGAATCATTATTCAATTACGAATTACGAATTGCGAATAAATATTCGTAATCCGTAATCCGCAATAAAACAATAAATAATGTTTATTGAGTATGCGGTAATGGGCTTATTCAGCGGCTTCTTCTATAACAACTGGCTCAGCTACAGGTTCTGCAGGTGCTTGTGCCTCTTTTGCGAGTGCAATTTCCTTGAACACTGTTCCGAGTACACCATTGATAAATTTGCCAGAGTTTGGTCCGCCAAAGTTTTTAGCGAGTTCAATTGCTTCATTAATAGCAACTTTCTCAGGGATTTCAGCATGGTCTGCGAACAAAAGTTCATAGAGGCCGATACGAAGTACATTGCGATCAATGACAGGAATCTGTTCAAGCGGCCACTGCGGAGCAGCGCGGCGAATGATATCGTCTATCTCCGGCATGTGCGCAACAACACCGTTGATAAGTTTCCACGCAAATTCTGGTTCATCGATGCCTGCGCCAAATTCGGCGAGGTTGCGTTCGATAACCGTAGTTAATTCATCGCGTTGTTTGTAAAAATCCCACTCGTATAACGATTGCAATATGATTGATCGGATTAAGTGTCTAGTTGCCATAAAAGGTGCTGGTTAATGTACTGACTATATATAGTATAGTATAAAAATTGCCGACAGTAAAAACGGTCGGCAACTTCTTTACTGTGCAGTTTCTTTTTTCGCTGTCTTTAAGCGAGGTGCTTTTACAACCGATCCCTTATAGCTTCCACAGTTCGCGCAATAGCGATGTGGCATAACAGGGGACTGGCAGTTTGGGCAAACCGCGATCTGGCTTGGCTTAAGAGCCAAGTGTGAGCGACGGCGTCCTACTTTCGATTTAGTATGATGTTTGACTGGTACTCCACCCATGGATAATGATGTCTAGTGAATAAATGAGCCGTTAGGCCCGTATCTAGAGAATAATAGATAAATATGGGATAAAAGTCAATGGATAGAATAAAACAAAGCCCCGACGGAAGTCGGGGTAAAAAAGGGCTACAACGGGAGGCGCGAAGGGCCACGGCGCATAAAGGAGTCCTGCAAACAGTATGCGTACATGCAAATGCATGACACAAAGACGTAAAGGTTTCCAAACCTATGGAATCCGGGCGTTTCAGCAACAAACCACGCCTGCGCCGCGAAGAAAAGAGAAATCCACGCAACGAGAAGGAAATTTCCACCCGAATGGTGAATCGCATAGTAGCCTTCAGGAACTCGTTTACCCTGACGGTATCGAGAGTCGCAGAACCAAAGGCAACAAACAACTAAAGGGAAAAACCAGGTAAGAGCGTAGACGAATAGTAAAGCAAACAAATAGATGCTGCTAAGCGTAAGTTCGGACATAGCGCAAACCCCTTTGTAAGATGTTTTTAGAATAGTGAACTGGTAAAATAGTGCAATAAAAGAAGGGCTGTGTCAATGGATAGGGTTGACATATATAGCGGGAAAAGGTTATATGAACTCAGTAGCTTTAGTTGTATAAGAGATCCTCTAACCGAGAAGGAGTGTGAATATGTCGCAGCAAATACGGGTATATTTGGAGTATCCAGGGCAGACTGGGCCTGTAAGTTTTTGGAGTAAGGTAGCAAAAAGAAATACCGAGCCGGGGTGGCCAGGAACACACTATGTGGATTTTGACCTTGCACCGTTCTTCGTGGAATGCTCCCCTGTATTCAGAAAAGGAATCCGAGAGGAGATCGAGAAGAAAACAGAATTTGTTGCGGCGAGTATTGAGACGCCGGTTGATCGTTCGGAAGTTGTCAGGAATAGTAATACTGCATATGACCATGGTGTAGGGGTGACGATAGACAGCTCTCAATGGCCATGTGTGGCCACGATATGGGCGCCAACAATGATAAGCGCCATCGAGAAATTGAGGGAGCTCGCTCCCCCTAAACAGGGGTGCTGCAGGTAAAGGTTTAAGTACTGGCCCGTCTTCGACGGGCCAGCTTTTTGTTTTACGGTTGCTATGATAGGATACAGGAAATGAATGGCGACCCAGCACAATTGAAAAAAGGAGAGGCAGACCTGCAAATAGATTCAGTTCTTCGCCCAGAGCAATGGGATGAATATATCGGGCAGGAGCGTATTAAGGCAAACGTAAAAATAATGATCGAAGCGGCACAAAAGCGAGGGGAGCGACCAGATCACATGTTGTTTTATGGCCCACAAGGGTTGGGCAAAACAACAATTGCAAACTTAATCGCGCGAGAGATGGGCGCACAAATGCGCGTGACTTCGGGGGTAAATCTAGAAAAGACAGGGGATTTAGTATCGACACTCGCAAATTTAGAAGAGGGCGATATTTTATTTGTCGACGAGGCGCATCGCATCAATCGTACGATTGAGGAAATTTTGTATCCAGCCATGGAGAGCCGCAAGCTGCATATGACGATTGGTAAAGGACCGGCTGCGCGCCAACTTACACTTGACCTTCCGGCATTTACGCTTATTGCGGCAACAACGCGCGTAAACTTATTGTCCGCTCCGCTCCGCTCGCGATTCGGTGCAATATTTAGCATGGATTATTATGCGCAAGAACATATCGAAGAAATCATTCGACGCTCCGCCCGCATTCTCGGATTAACAATAGAACCGGCTGCGGTAACGGCAATTGCACGTGCAGCGCGCTTTACGCCTCGGACAGCGAATAGGCTATTAAAACGCGTGCGTGACTATGCACAAGTAAAAGAGATGGCTGTGATTACAGAAGAGGCGGTGCTTGATACGCTTGAGCTGCTTGAGATAGATGAGCTCGGTCTTGAAAAGTGGGATCGCAAGCTATTGGAGAGCATTATTAAAAAGTTTAATGGTGGTCCGGTTGGTTTAAATACACTCGTCGCAATACTCGGGGAGGACAAGGGTACGGTTGAAGAAGTGTATGAGCCGTTTCTTATTAAGATGGGGTTACTACAAAAGACATCGTCTGGCCGCGCGGTAACCGAAGAGGCATATGCGCATTTGAATTTGAAGCAGTTTAAGGTACAATAACGAGTACGTAATAAGTGCCGATTAAGTTTTTTAAACGAATTTTACTATGTTCTATATTTTTAACACCTACCTCTATCAGCCGCTCTTCAACGCACTAATCTTCCTATATGATAAGTTTTCTTTTGGCGATCTCGGTATCGCTATTATCGTATTGACAGTGCTTGTGCGCATCGTGCTATACCCATTTTTCTATAAAGGAGCACGCGATCAGGCAGTGATGCAAAAGATTGCACCAACCATAAAGGATCTACAAAAAAAGCATAAAGACGACAAGCAAAAGCAGGTTAACGAGATGATGGCATTGTATAAGGAACATAAAGTGAATCCATTTTCCGCCTTCTTCCTATTGCTTGTAGTGCAGCTACCGATTTTACTTGCGATGTATAAGGTATTCACGACTGGGCTTAAGACGATGCCACAGGAATTGCTGTATTCATTTGTTCCCCATGTGGATGCATTGAATTTCTCATTCATCGGGCTTATCGATTTATCAGAGAAGAACGTATTATTGATTCTTCTTACTGCAATAGCGCAATATTATCAGGCAAAGCTTACGATTCCGAAGAGTAACAAAGCGTTCAAGGATCTTGAAATGGCAGAGATGATGGGGCGGCAGATGATGTACATGGGGCCAATATTGACGGTTGTGGTATTAATGACCATGCCATCAGCGATTGCGTTGTACTGGCTTACGACAACCTTGTTTTCCGTCGGACAACAGGTCATAATCAATAAAAAGATTAACATCGTTAAAGATCATGGAAAACTTGTCGTTACCGGAGATAATTAAAGGGCTAATCGAAAAGATGGGATTTCGCGATTATTCGGTCAGCTATGACGAAGAAGCACGACGATTTAGTATCCTTATTGAAGATGCACAGTTTCTCGAGAAGAGCTTGGCAAATTTTATTGCCGACCTTAACTATCTTGTAAAGTTAGTTACAAAGAAGTATGACTGGGCTCCCATTACGATCGATGTAAATAATTATAGAAAGAAGCGAGAAGAGCTTATCGTTGAATTGGCAAAAGCTGCAGCAAGAAAAGTAGCCGCAACACAACAAGAAATCGTACTGCCTTCAATGAATGCGTACGAACGCCGATTGATTCACGCAGAGCTTGCAGAGCGCCCAGACCTTAAAACAGAAAGTAAGGGAGAAGGAAAAGAACGCGCAGTAGTTATAAAACCGTTATAAACATTAAAATGCCCCTGTGGGCATTTTTGGTTTTACGTAATCTTTTACGATAGAATAATACTATGGAACGGCTAACTAAAATAGAAAAACAATTTTCAAAACAAGAGTCGGCGGCGGAGCGTGCTACTCTTGCAGAACAGGTTCAAGAAAAAAGGGCGGCTTATTTTGCCCAAAAACGGGAGCAGGAAATGCGCAATGAGCAAGTTGCAGAAGTGGTGAAAGATGTCGAAGGGCTGCAAAAAAAGATAGAGGCGCATCATGCGAGTGGATTTTTCGAAAAGATAAAGAACGTAATTGCAATCAAAAAAGTAGAAGCAGAGCTGCGGGAAAAGTCGGGAGAAAAGACGACGTTGGAAGAGGCACTTGCAAAGCCAATGCCAGGAGCGAAGGGAATGGAAGAGGCGCGTGAAATGCTGTCTAGTTTTTATCAACAAGAAAAACAAAAATGGGCAGAAGCGCCCTATTCAAAAGAAGACATTGCGAGCCTGTTTAGCGAAGAGCATTTAGCAAGTCTTTCCTTGGAGGATTATGCGGCGTTGCTGCGACGATTCCCCGGTGAAATGGTGACGCATGTGACGCGCCAAGGAGTGCGCGATCATGTTGGAATGTACGAGCATATGGCAGGGATGGGAGAGATGCATAATGGATTTAAAGGCATTACACAATCAGGGAGACTTACGACGCGGTTGGGAGCGGCGATGATGGAAGCACGGACCGCGCATGATATTTGCGAAGCGCTTAATGGTGGAAAGCCTGTAGTAACGGGAAGGGACGTTATGGGCAAACATATGGTGGAGTCTACAAGTCCGCAAGTATTAGTGGCGCGATTGCGTGGGTACACCGATAGGGCAAAAGAGTTTCACGATTCGACCGCTATTCACCTGGCAATGGGGAAAGTGCTTGACGAGATTTATGGCGGCGAGCGTGGTAACGAAGTGTTCATTGCGTACCCGGCTGCACATGTTGCATCTCAATATAATTTCTTGAATATTCAAGGAAAAGGAGTAACAAAAGCGCCGGACGACGATCGGTATAACGATCTGTATGTATGGGCGGAAAATGAATGGAAGGGGATGAATATAGATGCGGGTATTGTATTTTTACCCAGTGGTGTGCAGGTAGATAAAATATCCGGTTCGCAATTCGCGCTTGACGAACAAGGCATGCCAATCGAGCGAGAATTTGAAGAGGGAGAAGATACAGTGAATAGACGTGTATATAAGAGGTCAGAACAGATAGTGGACTCAAAAGAATATTGGGAGGCATATTTTGCAGAACATCCCAACAACCGTCCATCAAAGATTATATATTATGATGGGCGCATGACACCGACCGAGGCGCTTTGGGAATGGAAAGGAAAAAATGGAATTGTAGATAAGGCGCAAGCGGCAACGCTTGGGTTTGATGAATATGAATTGCATGAATTTGATCGGCCAGGCGCCGAAGAAGCTGCATTGCATTTTTATCGAACTGCGGTTGATGCACTAGTAAGGGAGTATGGGATGGGTATTATGTTGCCGTGTTTTGATCACCAAGTATTTACGAAGCCACAAGATGAATGGCAAAATTCTATCAATGACATGTATAAAGAAGATGGGATGAAGTGGTAATAATGCAAAGCCAAAGGGGCGGAAGCGGGAAAGAACGAGCAGTTGTTATTAAGCCATTATAAAAAAAGAACCGCCTTTATGCGGTTCTTTTTTTATAAATACGCAAGAGATATTCGTAATGCGAGTAGATTTATTGTACAATAGCTTTATTAAAAGCATGGTAACAGTAACATATAAAAATATGAAGCGTATTAAATTTTTTTTACTAGCAGTTTTATTACTGGCAGCAACGGGACAATCCACGCAAGCTGCGACTACAGAGGAATTGCAAAATCAGCTTGCACAATTAATGGCACAACTGAGTGCATTGCAAGCACAAGTATCGACACCAAGCCAAGGATATGTGTTTGAGAGAAATCTTAAAATAGGTATGCGTGGTACCGACGTGCAAAAGTTGCAAGAGTTTTTAGTGGAGCAAAAATATTTGAAATTAACTAATACAACAACGTATTTTGGTACACAGACGAAGGCGGCGCTTATCGCGTGGCAAAAAGCAAAAAATATTTCTCCAGCAATAGGATTTTTCGGGCCGCTTACTCGGGCAAAGATGAATGCGCTATTGGCTGCCGTAGTACCCGCTACACCATCATCCGCAATAATGACAGGCTCTTCTGTTGCAATTAAATTTGCGAGTACGGGGGTGCGAAGAGTAAATGTTTATTTGTGTGATTTGCAAAATAATTGCAATACGGTTATCGCAGCAAATATCGCAGTGGTTTCAGGGGATAATACAGTTACGTGGGCAGTTCCTGCAAATATTGTTGCAGGAGCATATAAAATAAAGGTAGAAGATGTTGCGAATTCGAGTTGGGTAGTATACGCGGAAGTGCCTTTAGTTAAGCCAGTTGCGACTGCAACGTCGACTCCTCCTGCAACACAGCCGACGATAGTTGCTATCTCGTTACAAACGCCAGTAGCGACGAAAGCGGGAGCATCGCTTGCTATTAAATTTGCAAATAACAATGCAAAGAATGTGAGTATCTCGCTTTGCTCGGATAGCACGTATTGCGATGTAGTTGTTGCGTCGCGATACGCAGTTACCGATGGTGCTAATAGTGTTTCATGGACGATCCCAAGTGCCACACTTGCGAGGGAATATTTCGTTAGAATAAAGGATGCTGATGATGTGAATAGTGCCGAATTTAATAGTGGTCGGTTTGCTATTACAGCAGCTACCACCGTCGTACCGCCAACATCGGCAACATTTTCAGTACAAACGCCCGTGGCAACGAAAGCTGGTGAAGTGCTCTCAGTCGTATTTACAAGCAGTAAAGCGCGAAACGCAAGCGTATCATTGTGCGTAGATGCGCAGAATTGTAGCATAGTGCTTGCGCCAAGAGTCTCCGTCGCATTCGGCACAAATAACTTTAAGTGGACGATTCCAAGTACCACTCCTGCGAAACAGTACTTTATAAAGATAAAAGATGCCGACAATGTAAATGATCCTATTGGGGCAAGTGGGTTGTTTTCAATTACGTTATCAGGAGCGCCAACTTCAACAACGCCCATTGCAACAACCTCTTCAATAATTGAGGTGGATACACCCCTTGCTGCCTATGTTGGTAGCCCACTTAACATAAACTTTACGAGTGCAAATATACGAAATGTGAGTATTGTACTATGTTCCAATAGTGCGACGTGCGCCATAACAGCAGCTTCAAACTTTGCAGTGGTTGTTGACGGCTTCAATACATATGCATGGGCAGTTCCAACGACAACAAGTGTAGGTCAGTATTTTATAAAAATGAAAGATGTTAATAGTGCGAGTGGCGAAGAGTTTTTGAGCGATGTCTTTACGATAGGGGCTGCCATACCAGTACCATCAATTACAATAACACAGCCAGCGAATGTAGTTGTAGAAGGAACGTTGATTGTGAAGTTTACTACAAGCAATATTGGTAGTGTGGATGTGTACCTTTGTCCAAGTAAGACCCAGTGCGGGAATGCAATAGAAAATGGGCTTCCTACTACGGATGGGGTTAATACATTTAAATGGGTAGTCCCAACATCAACAACCCCAGGGGCATATTATATAAAAGTGGCTAAAGCAGGAAGTGTAACTGCGTATACGTTAACAGCAAACACATTTTCAATTGTGGCAGCTCCAGTGGCACGCGTATGTCGTGATGTGAGTGGACTAAGTGAATTATATACAGTGTGTGACGAATCAGAGGAAGCAGTTTCGGGGCGGTGCGTTCTTTCAAAGGCCCCGTATAGAAGCTTCCCTGGAATTCCTACAATATATGAGAATGGAATGGGTATTATTTGTGGCCAATCGGTGGTATGGGTCGAGCTTCGATGTTGTAAATAAAATACATAAAAATCCGTACGCCTTGGGCGTACGGATTTTTTGCGCTCGCTATCGAGCCGGTGCGCTTTTTACAATTCTCCCCAATTGTCGCCAATTTCCAAATTCACCGTTAAGGGAACGTTAAGTGTATAGATAGATTCCATAATATCTTTAATTTCCGTAACAGTAGCTAGTAATCGATCGGTATCTTTAATTTCAAAAACAAGTTCATCGTGAATAGTAAGCAGCATCTTCACATCCGTACCCCAGATGCCCTTGCTAGAAAAATGTTCCTTAACTTTTACCATAGCAGATTTTATGATATCCGCGGCAACGCTTTGAATAGGAAAATTGATTGCCATACGCTCAGCCTCAGACTGAAGCATTTTATTGAACGACATAATTTCAGGAAGTGGGCGCATGCGTCCATTGATGTTTTCGACAAATCCTTGCGTGCGCACGGTCGCGAGTATCGTCTCTTGCCATTGCTTAATAGTAGAAAAGTCTGAAAAGTATTCATCGATAAATAACTTTGCTTCCTTAGGGGTAAGGCCACTTTGTTGTGCGAGTGCACGAGCGCCCATACCGTAGATCACGCCAAAGTTAAGTGTCTTGGCCACCTTGCGCATTACTGGAGTAACTTCTTCAAGGGAAACGTTATAAATTTTGCTCGCAGTGATTTGGTGAATATCCGCATTACTCTTGAATGCGCGTAACATTTCAGGATCTTCAGTAAGAGAAGCGAGAATGCGTAATTCGATTTGCGAGTAGTCGAGTGAAACAAGCTTATAGCCAGAGGAGGCGACGAATATTTCTCGTATCGATGGCGGAATATTTTGCAAGTTTGGATGCTCGCAGGTGATGCGTCCAGTTGCTGCCTTGAGCTGTACAAATGTCGGATGAATGCGAGTATCTAATTCGCTCATGCGTTTGATCGGCTCAAGATACGTAGACTTTAATTTAAAAAGTTCACGATACTTAAGAATAAGATCAATAAATGGAACCGTAGAGCGAAATTGCTCAATTTTATCAATATTTGTCGACTTAATTTTAAGCTTGTACGTAGTCTTAAGTATTTCAAGAAGCTGCTTTGGAGAATTCGGATTAAAGACATGTCCTGCTTCTCGATACAACTCTTTCACAAGCGCATCAATATCGCGATCAAGAATAACTTCCTTTTCGGCAAGGCGCGTTCGATCGATCATGATGCCATATTGGTTCATTTCTTCGAGAATAGAAACGAGCGGGAGTTCAACATCATCGAGGAGTTGTTGCGAAAGGGTTGGCTGCGAAGTGAGAGAAAAAAGTTGCCCTTGGTTTTCTTGTGCTTTTTGTCGTGCAACACGAATTTCATTTTCCGCAGGAACGAGCCGTTTAAGAATACTCGTAAAGCCCATGTCTTTGAGGTAGGGGATAACGGTTTCAGTAGGAAACGCAGTGTAGGCAATTTCAGAAATAGATTGGATACCAATCGGTGCATCGCGACGAATAGTGGCGAGCGTTTTTGAAAGCAAGGCAATTTCTTCGTGTTCAATAAGCTTCTTATAGGAAAGCATCTTCTTTCCTGCGTCATCGGAAACCTTAATAGTCGCAAAAAAGTTTTCTAGTGAACCAAACTCTTGAATGATACCGCTTGCAGTCTTTGGGCCAACGCCGCGAACACCAGAAATATTGTCCGATGCATCGCCAACAAGGCCTTTGTAATCGGCTAGTTGCGAAGGAGAAATGCCATAACGAGCAACTACAGCAGTCTCGTCGTACGTAATCGTTTCAGAGATACCCTGTTTAAGTGTTTCAACAACTACTTTATTTCCTTCGACGAGTTGTAGTGCGTCAAGATCGCCCGTAAGAACAACAACCTGCACATCTTTTTCGCCTTTAAATTGTTCTGCGGCTGTGCCAATTAAATCATCACCTTCGAATCCAGGAATTTCGTAGGTCTTTACGCCGAAGACATCAAATAAGTGGTGCGCCTCGATAATTTGGGAAATAAGCTCGTCGGGAGCTTTCGGGCGATGTGCTTTATACTCCGCATACATTTCCTTGCGGAAGGTCGGCTCAGGGCGGTCAAAAAAAGCAACGGCATATTCAGGATGTTCTTCCTTGAATATCTTAATAAGAACGTTGGTTAGACCATAGAGCGCTCCACTTGGGCGTCCATCAGGAGTAGTTAAGTTCGGAATTGCATGAAATGCGCGATGAATAAGTGCATTTGCATCAATAAGCAGAAGTTTCTTCATAAAAGAAGTATACCATATTTATCGAGAGCAATTATCTGTTTTGTGATTGTGTGATACAATAGTTATATTATGAAATCAACGCGCGGTTTCTCATTACTCGAAACATTACTTTATATCGCTATCTTCGCCATCGTAGGGGGATCACTTTTCGGAATTCTTACAAACGTAGTGCGTGTTTCTACGACACAAGTATCCAACGATGAAGTTACGAGCCAATTACAATTCGCAATGGAAACAGTCACACGATTAGTGCGTGAATCATCTGCAATTGAAATTGCAACCACAACCGCAACAACCACGTTAAAGTTGCGCATGGCTAATCCATTAAAAGACCCAACTTGCATCAGCTTGTCAGGAGGCGTGTTAAAGCTTGCAGAAGGGCCCGATGCATTTCAGGCACAAAATTGTACTGCCGCGACAACTAACATAACGACAGATAACATTGTTGTGGACACTGCATTTTTCAAACGCATTGAATTCCCGGGCGGACACGACCAGGTTGCTGTTGATTTACAGTTTTCTAATTTAGGGACAGGAGCGGGAAAGATATCTCGCGCATTGCGTTCGGGTATTTCACGTGTTTCTGCAGCAACGTTCGATTCCGACTTATTGCCAAGCACGGACAATAATTATGAAATCGGATTTTCTGGTACAAAACGCTGGAAGAATATTTCTGTTTCAAATGTTCTAAATCTCGGCGTCATTGCAAGCGACCCAAGCGGAATTGATGGGTCTGTGTACTACAACTCAACGAGCAAGACCTTTCGTGGTAAGGCGAACGGCGCATGGAGCGACCTAGGTTCTTCGCTGTGGATTTCTTCGGGCACAAATATGTATTCCAATGTGACGGGTAATACGGGGGTTGGGACGCTGGCGCCGGCGTATAAATTTGATGTTACCGGAGACGTTCGTTTGGATGGAAATATCGGCATAGCAAGTTCAACACCAAGCACTACAAGAGCAATAAACATCGGCAAGACATATAGTGACACAACGGGGTATGGAATATACAACGCAACAACGATAACAGGAGCGCTAACAGCCGCAAGGAGTGGCTATGGAATGTATAACATACTTACTAGTACTGCCGACAATACTGCATTTGCAAACACCTTGTATGGAACATATAGCTTGGTAAGTAACTCGAGCGGAACGGGTTATAACACGGGCTATGGTTCGTATAACAGGATAAATAATAATGATACAACGCTCACGAACGCAAGCTCCTACGGAGGGTATGACTATGTAAGCAATGCATCAACTGGCATTCTTACGAATGCGTACGGCAACAATGGGCTTGTGGTTAATGAAACAACGGGAAGTATAGGAACAGCTCGCGGAGTGTATGGGTATGTGCGAAACGACCAAGGGACAATAACAACGGCTCGGGCCGTGGACGGGACGGTTTCGCAAAGCGTGGCGGGGGGTACGATAACAACCGGCGTTGGGGGCTATTTTGACGTGAATCTTACAGCGGGCACACTTACGACTGGCTATGGCGTTTACATTGCGAGCATTGCGGGAACAACGAACTACGGCATATATCAGTCCGACAGTACGAATAAGAATTATTTTGCGGGCAACGTCGGTATAGGAACAACAGCGCCAGGGCAAAAGTTATCAGTTGCGGGGACGGTTGAGTCAACTTCGGGAGGGTTTAAGTTTCCCGATGGGACAACACAAACGAAGGCGATAGAGCGTTCTGTGGTATGCCCGTTCTCGACGGCCAATAGTTGTAATTTTCAGCCGAATGAAGGGGTATATTATTTAGCACTTAAGAAGACTGGGCTTTCATATATATGCACAATGAAAAGAGTGGACTATCTTGAAATGATCAACTTTAATGCATGTGCCGGATATGATTGGAGGTATAATCAAGATGTCGCAAAGCTACAACTATCTTCAGACAATGGATCCTCGTGGTCTAATGCGGGAGTAACATGGGAGTGGGCGATATATTATGAGCCATATGATTTTCTATAAATAGAAAGACAACGCGCGAGGAATTTCTAAAAATACAAAACCGCATGCATTTTGCATGCGGTTTTGATATAATGGAGGAAAAGCGGGAATACCGCATATCACCTATATGAAGATACACGATATCATAATCAACATAATAAAGGATTCTCGAGGGCAAGATACGCTTGAAGCGACCATGTCTTGGGATAATAACGGGCAAAGTATGTCCGCAAGTGCGAGTGCTCCGAGTGGAAAGAGCACAGGATCACATGAAGCGTTTGTACTTGAGCCAGCCAAGGCGCAGGGAATGTTTGCAAGTATTAAGCAGGATGTGCTTGCTAAAGAATTTGCAGATCAAAAAGAATTTGATGAGTTCTTGATTACACTCGACGGAACAGAAAACAAGAGCCGCCTTGGAGGTAATCTTATTCTGGTGTTGTCGTTGGCGTTTGCGCATATAAAGGCACAGCAGGAAGGAAAGGAACTGTTTCGTTATATCCGCGATATTAGCGGGTTGGAAATAGTAGGAACGCGCATGGTGCGCTATCCAATCTTCAATGTTATTAATGGGGGAGCACATGCAAACAATAAGCTCGACTTTCAAGAGTTTCAGGTTATTCCGATGGTGGAGAGTTTTGCAGAGGCGCTACGGATAGGAAAAGAATTTTATGAAAAGTTAGGTGAAGCAATCCGGCAGAAATTTGGTGCAGAGAATGTCACGCTCGGAGACGAAGCAGGATATTCAGCACCGTTTGAAAGCAACGAAGAAGCAATTGCATTGATGAAGTCGGTAATCGCGGCAAATAATTACCCATTGCGCATTGGTCTTGATGTTGCAGCGACTGGATTTTTCCAAGACGGAGGATATATGGTAGAAGGAAAGCGCATTTCGGCACAGGAGCTATTGGGCATGCACTACGACCTAATATTCCGCTATAATATTCTGTCACTCGAAGATCCGTTTGAAGAGGAAGCATTTGGAGATTTTAAGACACTGTATACACGCATAAACCAAGGCAATTTGGACGCGATGCTTATAACAGATGATCTCACGACTACAAATCATACACGGCTTGAGCGGGCTATTACCGAACAGGTTGGAAACACAATCCTAATCAAGTTGAACCAAATTGGTTCGTTAACCGAAACGTTGCGGGTTATCCGCATGGCATATAGCAACAACTGGAAAGTTGTTGTTTCTCATCGCAGCGGAGAAACAATGGACGACTTCATCGCAGACCTTGCGGTGGCTGTGGGTGCATGGGGCTTGAAGTCGGGCGCACCAGGCAAGCCAGAGCGTCTTGTAAAATACGATCGCGTTATCGCAATCGAAGAAATGATTAAGCAGGGAAAGTAAAAGTAATTTAAAATAGCCCGTCAGCATGCTGACGGGCTATTTTTATTGTGATATACTTATACACATGAATACCCGCACAAGAAAGATTGTATATACATCGACTGGTATTGTAATAATAGTAGTAGGAGTTGTCGTTACACAACAAGGGTTTGCATGGACAAATCCAGCGAGCAACCCACCACTCGGGACGAACACCATAAACATTTCAGGAAGTAAAGTTGGGATAGGAACAACAAATCCATTCGGAGTATTTGAATCGTTTACAAATCTCGATATCCCGGCTGTTCGAGGTAATAGCACGGGTGCTTCGGGCGTGGGGGTAAATGGAGAGAGTACGGCATCCGGAGCGGGAGCGGGCGTTTCGGCAAAGGGATGGAGGGGTGTATATGCGGAGTCAACTGATTTAGTTAATGGATGGGCAGGATATTTTCTCGGGAGGGGATATTTTAGTGGCAACGTCGGCGTTGGAACGGCAACACTTGATACAAACTATCGCATTACAACGAGCGGGGGAGGTGTAAAAGCAGGGAACAGTAGTGCAACCCAACCAGCAGGGTATTTTAGTAACGCGGGAGGAGGTCCTGCTATTACTGTGGGAACAGGGGGTATTACACTAGGCGGAGTAAACCAAACCGCATGGCCAGTGAGTGCGAGTCAGTGGACGACTTCAGGAGATGATATCTACAAAGCAAATATAGGGAACGTTGGAATCGGAAAAACAAACCCACAAAATGCCCTGCATATTTTCACAACGTTACCTGCGGGAGGTCTTGATATTGACGGGACCGCATCTAATTCTATTGTTCGATTTAAGAACAACGGGACATCAAAGGCGTTTGTTGGCATTGCTAATAGCGCGGGGGCTATTATAAATGGTTCTACTGCTAATGATACCGCAATTAGATTTGATGGTGGTAATTTATTATTTGGATATGGAGCAACTGAAGTGGCACGCATAACATCAGGGGGTGATATGGGAATTGGAACGACAGCACCCGAAGCAAAATTGCATGTCGCGGGGAATATTGTTGTAAACGGAGTAAATATCGGAACAGGGAGTGGTAATATTTCTTCAAACACTGCCGTAGGACTCTATAGCTTATTTGCGAACAGTGGTGGCTATAGTAATAGTGCATTTGGATCGTCTGCTCTGTTTTCCAATACGTCGGGTATGTATAATACCGCGCTTGGAGGAGGTGCGTTATATTCAAACACCACGGGAGGTTATAATACTGCAGTTGGACCAGATACTCTTCGTTTTAATACAACAGGAACATACAATACTGGAGTTGGTTTGGAAGTACTCACGAGCAATACAATTGGCACGGATAATACTGCGATTGGATCGCGTACGCTTCTTTTAAATACTTCCGGAAACCTAAATACCGCGGTTGGTTCAAGAGCACTCTATGCTAATACAGGGAGCTGGAACACCGCGGTCGGTGGGTACGCTTTGGACTCGAATACTACGGGTAATTATAATGTTGCGAGCGGATATAATGCACTTACTGCGAATACATTAGGCAGCTTAAATACGGCAGTTGGTCCTGGTGCATTGCAATCTAGCATGACTGGGTTAAGTAATACTGCGATTGGACAGAACTCAAATTCAAGCAATACTACGGGGTCATATAACGTTTCACTTGGCGCAAGTTCACTTATGTCCAATAGTACCGGATCCAATAATACCGCAGTTGGTTATTTGGCAAACGTGGCGTCTGGTGCTCTTACGAATGCAACGGCAATTGGTTACAATGCAATCGTTAACGCAAGTAATAAAGTTCGCATTGGTGGTACGGCAGTAACAGTTATCGAGGGCCAAGTGGGTTGGTCTATTGGCTCGGATATTCGCCTAAAGCACGACGTCGTAGATAGCGACCTCGGACTAGGATTTATCAATAAATTGCGTCCCGTTTCCTATAAGTTAAATAATGGAGACGGCGGATTAAACTACGGATTTATTGCGCAAGAAGTTGAGGCTGCAGTAGGAAAGAAAACGAATATTGTCATGACAGACAATACTCCTGAGATGATGAAGACAATGCGCTACACAGACTTGATTGCCCCAATGGTAAAAGCAATTCAGGAACAGCAATTGCAAATAAAAGAGCAAAAAGAGCGAATAGAAAAACTCGAAGCGCTCATAAAATAACATTAAAATACCGTCAGCCTTGGGCTGACGGTATTTTTTATGTGCATTTAGTCAACCATCAAATCCACTAAACTTTGCGCGGTCATTTCTTTTGGCTGCGGGATATGCATTAACTGGAGAATAGTCGGAGCAACATCCGCGAGAATGCCGATTGCGGCTTGCTCTGAAGACCGTACCTCATCATCACTGCGCTCTCGTTTGTATTCATTCGCAACAAGATAAATCGGAACGGGATTCGCGTCATGCTTTGTTTCAGCTTCTCCTGTGAGCGGATTAACTAAGCGTTCCATATTGCCATGATCGGATGTGATAATAAGAATAGAGTCTGAAGCAAGCGTTGCCGTAACGACGCGATTGATCATAGCGTCTACAATCTCAACCGCCTTAATCGACGCATCCATATTGCCAGTATGTGCGATAATATCCGCGTTCGCATAGTTTGTGAGGATGAAATCATAGGCGCGTTCCTCAATTGCCTCAACGAGGCGCGTCGTAATTTCTTCGGCGCGCATCTCTGGATGTTCTGCGGGCTTAAACTCTTGCCGAGAAGGAATAAGTACGCGGTACTCACCCTCAAACGGCGCTTCACGAAGGCCGTTAAAGAAGTAAGTGATGTGGGCATATTTTTCTGTTTCCGCAGTGCGCCACTGCGATTTATTATTATCCGCGAGTACTTTACCAAGTGGATTGCCGAGTTCTTCGGGTGGGAAGAGCACGGGGATGGCATAGGTAGGATCGTATTCGATAAACGAGCAACAATATAGATTGGAAAAATGCTTAACAGGAAAGGCGGTAAATGTGGTATCAGTAAATGCTTTCACAATTTGCTTCATGCGATCTTCGCGGAAGTTGAAAAAGATAACCGCATCATTGTTGTGTACAGGACGAGCTGTTTGTCCAACAAGTGTTGGTGCAATGTATTCGTCGTTAAGACCCTTTGCATAAAATTGTTGCGTGTACGCTGTAAGATCAGTAACAAGATTGCCTGACTCAGTGATGGCAGTATAGAAAGGTTGAATGCGATCCCAATGATTGTCGCGATCCATACCATAATAGCGCCCGCCGATACTTGCAAGTTGTTCAGGGTAGGGGAGGCGAGAAAGAAGATGTATCGCCGATTGTGGAGGGCTGTCGCGTCCGTCTGAAATAAGATGCAGCTGCACGCGCTCTTTAGGAAACTGAATTTGGTCGGCGTATTTCAAGAGTGCTTCAAGATGCTCGAACGATGAATGTACGTTTGCCTCGCCAAGAAGACCGATAATATTAACCGATGAATTATTGGTGATTGCATGATCAAACGCAGCCTTTAGTACGGGATTAGTAAAAAATACCTTGTCACGAATAGCGAGGGTAATTTTAGGATAGTTTTGGTACACAACTTTTCCAGCACCCATATTTAAGTGCCCTACTTCGCTATTGCCCTCTTCTCCCCAAGGAAGACCGACGGAAATACCAGAGGCTTGCAAAGTGCCACTGGGGAAGTTGTGCTTCAAAAAATCAAACGTTTTCGGATTGACGGTGTGGATAGGGTTTGAAAAATCTTTTCGTCCGACACCCCATCCGTCGATAATAACAAGAATTACAGTTCTGCGTGTTTGCATACTGTTTATTGTAATAGAATGCAATGGAGCTGTCGAATTGTGGAACTAGGCTTTACATGTGGTACAATATAGAAAACTAAAGAAACGAATGTATGAAAAAAACAATAACAATCACAATTATCGCAATCATTGTATTGGTAGGAGTTGGATATGGTGTATGGATGTGGCAAGGGAATCCCGATGTAGCGTTGAATGAACAAGCTAGTACATCAACACAACAGGTGAGTGATGAATATGCTGATTGGAAAGTGTATAAAAACGAAACATACGGATTTGAGTTCAAATATCCCAAGGACTGGGGAATAAAAGAGGAAATTTACAATAGCAATATGGGGGAGGGAGCGTGTGAGACTATTGAGTCGATAGAGCTAATAAATAAATCATTAGGCAAGCAAGTCTACGAAGCAGCCCCTCCTGGAGAAAATGTAAATACGTATGTTGAAAAATATGGGAGTGTGCCGATACTGGCGGTTAATGTTAGAAAAAATGATTGCAACAATGAGAAAAATTTAGGATCACAGGCGAAGGATATTTTAAGTAAGCTTAAAAATGAAGGCGTTAGCTCTCGGCTTGCGGTTGCTACGGTGAGTCTGCTCCCAGGGTATGGAGAATTAATTTCAGAGAAGCCTAATGTTTGGGAAATGAGAGATGGTTGTCGAGAGAACAATCTGCTAACAGTAAACGGCAGCAGGGTAATTAAAAGCATTGGTTGCATAGAGGGGGTGGTTCAGAATACATTTGCAACATTCGTGAGTGAGGATAGGTATATAATTCAAATTAGGGATAGTGCTTCGGAATACGAACGTAGCGGTTATTTTGATAAGATTCTCGCTACGTTTAAACTAACAAAATAAGGTAGTGATAAAAAGGCATCCGGAAGGATGCCTTTTTTGTTGATTGCGCATATGTGAACTAGTGAGAAGTAAGAAAATTTGTTACTATATACACATATAACTAGTGAGAATATTTTATGGATAAGACACCATTGAAAAAAGTAAGAATGATGGATATTGTGCGTAAGCAGCCGCAGTCAGAGCGCAAAGAAATAAATCCGCTTTTGCGGAGTGAACAACGCGTTCCGTTTTCTATTGAAAAAAAAGAAGAGCCACTACGCGCAGAGTTACATGAAGAGCCTGTGAAAATGCATACACATGCAGCTATATCACATACTTCAACAGAAACAATAGGCGAGGAACGGTACGAAAAAGAGCTTGTTACTGAGCACGTTCCACCACGCATATTGGAAGAACGCATACCTGCAGAAGCGTCTTCACTAGAATTAGATAGGCCAATCGCGTATATTCCGAAGGAAAAGCCATCAAAAGAAGAGAAGAAGATGTTCGAGCGCATCGAAAAGAGGGAGCGCTCACAACGAAAAGAAAAAGAAGGCTCACGAGGAAAAGGGAAAAGTATTTTTGTGTGGGCAACGTCATGTATCCTGCTCGGCTTAGGTGCGTACATTGCTCTTGCTGTTTTGCCGCGCGCAGAGATAATGCTTATTGCTAAAAAAGTAGAGTGGGGCTATGCCAATACAATCGGCGCGAATACAAAAATAGCAGAGGTAGATGTGGCTACTCGACAAATTCCCGTTGCAGTATTTTTGGAAAAGAAAACAAACTCGTTTAAATTTCCAGCAACTGGAGCGGGGAAGAGCATTGAACGAAAAGCTACGGGGAAAGTAACAATTTACAACGAGTTTAGTGAAAGTACGCAGCCACTTGTTGCGGGTACGCGATTAGAAACTCCTGATGGGAAAATATTTCGTTTAGTTGAGCGTATAGTCGTTCCAGGAGCAAAAAAGACTGGAGGAGAGTTTGTCCCAACAGGCATAGAGGCGGACGTAGTAGCAGATAAGGCGGGTGAATCGTACAACATAAGCGCAGTAAATAAATTTACGATTCCAGGGTTTGCAGGGACTACGAAATTTGACGGCTTCTACGCAAGCTCAAAAGATGCAATGACGGGCGGGTTTATCGGAGAAGGTAAGTATCCAACCGCAGAAGATATTAAAACAGCAAAAGAAAGTGCAAAGAGTCAGATGCAGGGAGTGATTGAGTCGTTCTTGCAAACGCTAGTGCTCGATGGATTCAAAACAATAGAAAGTAGCAAAAGATACGCCGTTACCAAGGAAATGGTAAACGAGGCTGTTGATGCAGAGGGGAATTTCTCTGTATATATAGAAGCCGAAGGAGGTATTGATGCGCTTAAGGAAGAGCATGTATTAGAGCTCATGACCGCTTTAGCACGACAGGTAAACGGAGAAGAATACGTGATAAAGGAACACACACTTTCCTATGGAGATATCGCCATAGATGCAAAAGCGGGGACTATATCACTTCCGGTTGATTTTAAGGGAACATTTTGGAAGCCAGTTAATCTGGAAGAGTTCAAAAGCGCGGTTATGGGGAAGACGCAGGACGAACTAAAAGCATATATATTCAGCTCAACAAGTATAGAGCGAGCCGATGTCGCCTTGTGGCCAGGATGGGTGCAAAAAGTCCCAACCGACATTGAACGAGTAAAAGTGGAATTGCAGTAAATAAAAAATCCGCCAAATGGCGGATTTTTTGATCACGAACGACAGCATACAAACTGTTTTCCTCTTGTATTTATCTCAATACAGTGTACTATACCTACATACCGCATCACAGTTGCTGCACGAGAAGGTAGGTATTACATAAAAACCGTAAAAGCGGTGAATTACAGTTGACTCTACATATCAAACGAATATCAATTCGCTTGATAGAGATGGGTTGACTATTCGGCATTTTTAGTCTAATATCTATATCTACATGCGACCCAGGATGCAACCGAGACAACCAAAGGATCAAGGCAAGTTACTCGTGAGAGGGATTGTTGTTGAATCGCTGCCCGCGACAACCTTCCGCGTCAAACTAGAGAAAGGCGAAGAAATCCTTGCGTATCTATCGGGGAAGATGCGGATGCACTATATCAAGATACTGCCTGGCGACACGGTGACGCTCGAATTGAGCGAAGACGGCGCGCGAGGGAGAATCGTGAGGAGATTGTGAGGAATTTACTATTTAACCAATACATAAAAAGATGAAGGTTCGAGCTTCAGTTAAAAAAATTTGTAAAGATTGTAAATCCGTACGCCGACAAGGCCGCGTATTTATCATCTGCAAGAAAAATCCAAAGCATAAACAGCGCCAAGGATAATAATTATTCAATACCATGCGATTAGTCGGTGTAAACATTCCAGATAATAAGAGGGTAGAGTATGCGTTGACATACATTCACGGCATCGGAAAGACTTCCTCAGATGCTATTTTGGCTGCAACAGGAATCCCTGCTGATAAAAAAGCAAAGGATTTGACGCCAGAAGAGATGAAGAAGATTCAAGAATATGTTGAAAAGAACTGCAAGGTCGAAGGTGAATTGCGACAGGTAATCAAAACAAACGTTGCTCGATTGAAGGAAATCAATTGTTACCGAGGAACTCGGCACATGAAGAAGCTTCCAACACGCGGACAGCGAACGAAAACCAATTCGCGAACAGTACGAGGAAACGTACGTAAGACTGCGGCAAGTGGAAAGCGTAAGTCATCATTGAAGTAATCTAAACTCCTCTAACTATGGGTAAGAAAAAAGTCATAAAACAAACTGAAGCGCAGGTGTTGAAAGAAAGTGACACCCTTGAGAAGACCATGACCAAGGTCTCTGGAAAAGGAGGGGGATCACGCAAGATCGAAGCAGGTAAGGTATATATCAATGCTACGTATAACAACACGTTGATTACCGTTACAGATCGGAGTGGCGATGTTATCGCATGGGTCTCTGCCGGAAGCCTTGGTTTTGCAGGACCGAAAAAGGCAACCCCGTTTGCTGCCTCAAAAGCAGTTGCAGCGTTGGTTGAAAAATTGAAGAAAGTCGGTTTGACCGAAGTCGAAGTAGTTGTAAAGGGTGTTGGTTCGGGTCGCGATTCCGCAATTCGATCATTCGCAACACAAGGGTTCAACATTACATCTGTTAAAGATGTAACACCGATTCCGCACAACGGACCTCGTCCAAAGAAACCGCGCAGAATCTAATCACTCGCATTTAGCATATAACATTTTACTTTTAAAGAACTTATGATGGGTCCAAAAGAAAAAAAAGAACGGGCACTAGGAGTGCACCTCTTCCTCAAGGCAGAGCGATGCAACTCCGAAAAGTGCGCATTGATCCGACGACCATATCGTCCGGGTGTGCACGGGAAATCCCGCAGAAAGCAGCTATCCGAATACGGTCTACAGCTCGCTGAAAAGCAAAAAATCATGTTTAGCTATGGCCTAAGAGAAAAGGCTATGGAACGCATCTTCACCGAAGCGTTGCATAAAAAGGAAGCTATTACGACAACAATCGTAAATCTCCTTGAGCGACGACTTGATAACGTAGTATTTCGCATGGGGCTTGCTCCATCGCGCATTACCGCAAGACAGTACGTAAGCCATGGTCACATCTTGGTAAATGGACGACGCGTAACTATCCCGTCTTTTCAGGTAAAAGCGGGGGAGGTGATTGCGGTACGGGAAAAGTCAAAGACTTCACCGTTGTTTAAAGATCTTGCAGAAAATCTTAAGAAATATGACACTCCAGTTTGGCTTCAGCTCGACAGGGAGAAGCTCGAAGGAAAGGTAAAATCTCTTCCATTCGACGTTGAAATTCCTTTTGATATTAACTTGGTCGTTGACTTCTACTCAAAATAATCATTTTTCTTTTCTATGGAATATACACGATTAAGCGAGTCAGTAAAAATCAATACGATATCGGAAACTGATACAGAAGGTGTGTTCGAAATCGAAGGGTTGTACTCGGGCTATGGTCTAACCGTTGGAAACTCATTGCGCCGCGTGTTGCTGTCATCGCTTCCAGGTGCGTGTGTAACACAGATAAAGATCAAGAACGTAAAGCACGAATTTACAACAATCGATGGCGTTATGGAGGACATCGTTGAGCTCGCGCTTAACATGAAGAATGTACGCTTCGCATTGCACACCGATGAACCACAGTTACTCACCCTCGACGTAAAAGGAGAGAAAGAAGTAACTGCAGGGGATATCAAAACAAACGCACAGGTAGATGTCATCAACCCAGAGGCACATATCGCAACCATCACCGACAAGAAAACGGAGCTTTCAATAGAAATCACCGTTGAGAAGGGATTGGGATATGTACCGGTCGAGGCTCGCAAGGTTGAAAAATTGCCGGTTGGTGTTATCGCCATCGATGCAATATTCACCCCAGTTACGAACGTAAATTTCGTAGTTGAGAATATGCGCATTGGAGAGCGAACCGACTTCAATCGGGTAAAGCTCACCGTTGAAACAGATGGAAGCATCAAGCCTTCCGTTGCAGTACACAAGGCAGCGAACATCCTTAAGGATCACTTTGCCAAAGTTGCTGAAATGGAAGTAGCCGTAGAAGAAGAATCTTCTGAGGAAGAAGCTCCAGCGCCAAAAAAGAAAGCAAAGAAATAATTCAAACGTATGAAACACCTTAGTAAAGGAAGAAAATTCCATAGGAAGACGGGGCAGCGCTCGGCACTCATGAAGACCCTTGCGAACAACTTGATCTTGACGGAGTCCATTACCACTACCGAGGCAAAAGCAAAAGAGCTTAAGCCGGAAGTAGAGAAGATGGTAACCCTCGCAAAGAATCAGGATACAGCAAGCTTACGCTTGCTCATTGCAAGACTTCCAAAGAAAGCTGCAGAAAAGATGTTCTACGAAGTTGCGCCTAAATTTAAGACGCGACCAGGAGGATATCTTCGCGTAGTGAAAGCGGCGGAAGCGCGTATGCGAGACGGATCAGCGATGGCAACCATCGAATTCGTTTCCTGACGCCTGCTATAGCTTTAGCGAAAGCAGGTTGACGAACAAGCTGAAAATACTATATATTTAACAAGTCGATTAATAAAAAAATCGAATATGAAATATGGAGTTTGGGCCATTTTAAACAAATGCCTCATGCTCTATCGTTCATATTCAAAACTTATACACACGTATGGCAAACGAAAAATTTGAACGAACCAAGCCTCACGTCAATATCGGAACTATCGGTCACGTTGACCACGGTAAGACCACATTGACTGCAGCTATCACAAACGCCTTGTTCCTCAAGGGTTTGACAAAGAAGCGAGAGAACGTCGACCAGATCGACAATGCTCCAGAAGAAAAAGCTCGTGGAATCACGATTGCTTTGCACCACTCTGAATATGAGTCAGAAAAGCGTCACTATGCACACATCGACGCTCCTGGACACGCAGACTACATCAAGAACATGATCACGGGTGCTGCGCAGATGGACGGTGCAATTTTGGTAGTATCTGCAACTGATGGTCCTATGCCACAGACACGAGAGCACATATTGTTGGCACGTCAGGTTGGCGTTCCTTCAATCGTAGTATTCTTGAACAAGTGCGACATGGTTGATGATACTGAATTGATCGACCTCGTAGAAGCTGAAGTTCGAGAATTGCTCAAGAAGTACGGTTTCCCTGGAGATGAGACCCCGATTATTCGTGGTTCTGCATTGAAGGCAGGAGAAGCAACCTCTGCTGAAGATCCAGCATTGCTCCCAATTCTTGAATTGGTAAAGGCATGTGACGAATACATCCCAGAGCCAGTTCGCGCAACCGATAAGCCGTTCCTTATGCCAGTTGAAGACATCTTCTCAATCGAAGGTCGTGGAACTGTTGTAACCGGACGCATCGAGCGCGGAGTACTCAAGGTAAACGAAGAAATCGAAGTTGTCGGTATCCGACCAACTGCGAAGACCGTTGTTACTGGTATCGAAATGTTCAACAAATTGTTGGATTCCGGTATGGCAGGAGATAACGTTGGTTTGCTCTTGCGTGGTTTGAAGAAGGAAGACGTAGAGCGAGGACAGGTGCTTGCAAAGCCAGGAAGCGTAACACCGCATACTGAGTTTGAAGCAGAAGTACTTATCCTTACCAAGGAAGAAGGAGGACGACACACCCCATTCTTCAAGGGCTATAAGCCACAGTTCTATATCCGCACCACTGACGTGACCGGAGAAGTAGAGCTTCCGGCTGGAATGGAAATGGTTATGCCAGGTGACACAGTTACCTTCATAGTCAAGCTCATTGCCCCTGTAGCATTGGAAGACCAGACACGTTTTGCTATCCGAGAGGGTGGACGAACGGTTGGAGCGGGTGTTGAGCTTGACTTCATCAAATAAAATAGAACACGCACATTCGGTGGATTGCTTCGTTACGGGGCCCAATCGATTCGGTCGCAGTACTTCTGTACAGCTTCCTCGTCGATTCTCCCGTGCCTCGCACTCCATTCGAATGTGCAAGTTCTGTCTAGAAAAACAAAAAGCGATTATTCATATAAAGTATTTTGACAATGGCCAAGAAAGAAGAAGCACAATCTAAATTGCGATTACGCGTACGATCGTACGATCATAAGCTTATCGATAACTCGATCAAGCAGATCGTTGATACGGCGGTTCGAAACGGGGCAGAAATCGTTGGACCAATTCCGTTGCCGACTGAGTTTAAGCGGTACACGGTAAACCGTTCAACATTCGTCCATAAGACTGCGCGTGAGCAGTTCGAATTGCGAGTTCACAACCGAATCATTGACATCGTTAACCCGAGTCAGAAGATCATCGAGTCGTTGAGCTCTCTCAATCTCCCTTCTGGGGTAGATATCGAGATCAAAATGAAATAAAGTCAGTAGGTTCTTTACGAACTTATTGATACAGTTTAATCGCTCAAAAACACCGGCCTTAGCCGGTGTTTTTGTTTATATTGGAAAACCCATATTCCTGAATTGTCATTCCCGCGGAGGCGGGAATCCAGTATTCGCTAATAAGCTAAAAAGCTTCCTGTCTATCGAGCTCGCCATGTTTGTATATCGCAGACAACTGTGTTATAGTACAACCAATATGCGAGAAATTTCCGCGGGTATCATAGCATACCGAAAAACTGCGGAGGGCCCTCGTTTTCTAATTTTATATCACGGACACAACTATTGGAATTTCCCAAAAGGGAAAATTGAAAGCGAAGAAAAAAGCTTCCAAACAGCGGTTCGAGAAGTAAGGGAAGAAACGGGCCTTACGCGAAATGATCTTCGATTTGATGAAAGCTTCAAAACGTCGGAGAACTTCACATTCTGGAGGAATAAGGAAAAGATCTATAAAACGATCGTTTTTTATCTTGCTGAAACAACTCAGCAACGTATAAAGTTACCGGAGCAAACCGATGCAGAAGGGGAGAAGCATGAAGGATACGGATGGTTTACCTACAAAGAAGCATTGAAAGTCCTCGTGAAGGAAGATAGCCAACGCGTACTAAAGCAGGCGCATAATTTCTTGCGCAATTTAGAGGGAATTAAAACTGGTGTTGCCGTGCGACGTCCTCGTCCGCAACGCCCTCCAATGCGACAGCCAGAGCGAGCTCCGCTTGGACAAGTAAGGCCGCAGAGCGCCGCAGAAAGGCCGGCAGGACAAGTACAAACACCGCGACCACAACAACCCCAGCATGGGCAGCGAAGCCCCTTTCAGCGACGTCCGCAGCCATTTAGAGGGCAACCAGGGACACAACAACGAAGACCACAACCAAATCATCGACAACCGCAACCAACACGCCCTGCATCGCAACAAACCGGCATATAATGTGCCGGTTTTTGTTGGCTTGACATTTTATATACAATAGTGTATAAAATAATCAGCTGTTTGGTATTAATAAATAGAGGAAGAGAAGGAGAAACGAGAATGGAAAGCAAAAGGAATGTGCGGCTGAGCGCAGTAGCGCTTATGGTGGTGATCGCTATCATCCTGGTGGGCGCATTTGCAGATGGATATCTGTTAACTGCGATAATCGGCGCAGCGATTGCCGTGATTATCACCGGACTAATGCGAGGGGTTAAAAAACGCAGAGAGGGAGACCTTCGCTTTCGCAGAGAGGAAGACCGGCGCCAGCAGGCGGAGGCACTCAAGGAATGTATCTTGGGGATTGCCTTAGGGGCGCTTGTTGCTGAGGCGAAACAAAATATCTCCGCGAACAAACTCTCAAGCGGCGAAGCGGCTGATGGAGTAAGCCGGATTCGTGTTAAGCAAGTCGGCGACTCCATCTTCGCCTACATGGAAGACGGGAGAAGTTCACTCGCTCTTGCTGTGGGCGGGCGAGGGCATTACGTCCTGCAATTTGCTGTACGGGAAAAAGACGGGCAGATAGAAATCGAGGTGAATACTGCCTCATACACTGTCCCGTCGGAATATTTTAATGGCAGCCAATACCATTTGGCAATTATGGAGGGTGTTCACCACGTGCACTTCTTCCGCCTTTTCCCCGAACCCTCCTAAGCGAACAGGAGTAGGCCGCCTCTCGAAGGCGGCCTTTTTTACGAAAAAAGTTGACATGACGGGTAAAATAAATTATTACATAAGTAGCTGTTTATTTTATCAAGCGAAGGAGATAGCGATGAAGAGTGCTGAAGTGAAAACGTGGAGAATTATCGGTCTCGTTATATTGTTCAGCGGGAGTGGCATACTGGCAGGAATTGGCATGGGGATTGGATTCATACAGGAGTATTCGATAATCATCTTCTATGCGATGTTTGCAGTGTCGATGGCTGTCGGAATTGCCATAGCCGTCAGGGCTAATCTTAAGGGCAGTAAAAAGCCGTTGAAGAATCGCGCTGCCGAAGCGAAGGAGGTGGAATTTCAACGGCGAGAGGCACTGCGGGATGAGTTTTTACCTATTGCGCATAGTATGCTCACACACGTCGCTGCAGAAAATTTCGAGCGAACCAAGCGCCGTGCCAGTGTCGTAGCCGAAGACGTACAGGCCGTGACCGTCCAAAGAATAGAGGATTCAATTATCGCCTATAGCAAAGATGACTTAGGTCCCGATACTGTGCTTTCTGGCGTACATGGGCGGCCGGTATTATTAATGTCCGTGCGACCAGAGGAAGAGGAGGGGAGAGGGATCGAAGTGTTCCTCGGTGGATATGAAAATGACCCGATGTTCTTTTCTATCTATCATCGTTGGGATGCGCTGAAGGTTGCGACTGAGTATCTCGAGAAGTTCGATCTTCTAGAAACCTAGCAGTAAGGAAAACAAGGGCCGTCATACGACGGCCCTTTTTTGTATTTAGGATAGGGCTAAAAAACCGCCTTTCGGCGGTTTTTATACTTATTTTGCTTTGTTTACAATCTGTGCAAATGTATTCGGTGCGGTCTTTGCAATTTCCGAGAGAACCTTTCGATCCAACTGGATGTTTGCCTTGTTAAGACCATCAATGAACTTGCCATAGGTAGTTCCTAATGCGCGAACAGCTGCGTTGATCTGAACAACCCAAAGGGCTCGGTAATCTCGCTTTTTCTGCTTGCGTCCTTGGAAAGCGTGACTCCAAGCGTGAAGCAAAGCTTCCTTAGCTGCACGTTCTTTGGTCTTGCGTCCCCATTTGAATCCCTTCACATAGGTAAGCAGCTTTTCTCGTTTTTTGTGGGCGGTAACGCCTCGTTTTACTCGTGTCATGTTTCTGAATGGTATATATGTTTCGCTAGGGGAGAGCTACCGGGCGCTACCTTTGTGAAACATATAGAATTACATATTTTGTTTGATCAATGATGCTGCGCCTCCGAGGATTCGCATATTTGCCTTGCGGCGCATTTGGTTTGAGCTTTTGCGCGATCGGTTGTGTCCGAGGCCCATTGCTCTGTGGAGAACTTTACCGGTTGGGGTAATTCTCAATCGCTTTGAGATAGTCTTTTTCATGCCAGTGTTATTTATAAACGCAGTGAACAATGGCCAGCATTGAGCACCCCGCCGCCGTTAGCTTTTCGTAGCTACGTTAGTTTAGTATTTATATCAGATATAATTTCGTTTTTCAATCCCTTACTTCTTGGTAATTTGCGTCAGAAGCCCTCTGCCGCCAAATTTAGGCGGAACGATGATTTTGTACTCAAAGGTGATCATACCAAGGAATTCGTTCAGCCGTTGCTGAGCCCACTCCCTGTTGTACTTCTCACGTCCTTTAAGCACAAGCATAATCTCTACCTTGTGGCCATCGTTCACGAATTTATCGATCTGTTTGATCTTTATTTCCATGTCGTTTTTGGCCGCGCGAGCGCCGAATCTGATTTGCTTCAGCTCGCTCGTCTTTTGCAAGGCGCGCTGCTTCTTCATTTCCTTCTCTCGCTGGTACCGGAACTTGTCGTAATCAATGATTTTTGCGACAGGTGGTTTTGCGTTAGGAGCTATCTCAATAAGGTCAAGCTCTTTCTCGCTCGCAATGCGAAGCGCTTCCGTTAGAGAGAATATACCGAGAAATTCTCCTTGTTCGTCAACGACGCGCAATTCCGGTGATTTAATTTGATGATTGAGTCGAAGGGGTTGTTCCAAAGCGGTGCTTGGTTAATGGATGAATAATAATGTGGAGATGAGGAGAATTGAACTCCCGTCCAAAAGAAGTATTGAAGAACATCTACAGACATAGTCGGGTTGTTGTAAAACAGAAGCAGAAAATCCGACGAATCGCCTCTGAGTTTGCCGATTTGAATCTCGCTGAGAAACCTACGGCACGGGTTCTAAGCCAGCTTGAGTGTTGATGCCGCGTTCACTCTACAAGCTTCGAGTGAGGCGACACTGCATTACGCGAAAGCGAACGCAGGAACTGCTGTTTTGTTGGCAGTTATTGGTTTTTGCCAAGTTGCGGTGTGGCGACCGGTCTGCAGTTTTTCAATGAACATCTAGTGTCTAAGCCTGCCATCCCCATACAGAATATATTAGAAGCCCTCCTTGCGGACTTGCTTCCAATCATCACGTTTTTTAATGGCTTCGCGCTTATCGTGCTCTTTTCGACTCTTTGCGAGACCGATAAGAACCTTAATTCGCTGGTTCTTAGTATATACTTTAAGGGGCACTAATGTCAACCCACGTTCGTCTATTTTCCCTGTTAAATACTTGATTTCTTTGCGGGTAAGGAGGAGGCGGCGAGAGCGTGTAGGGTTGTAATCCGCGGGTGCATTTTTCGGTTGGTAGGGCGGAATATCCGAGTTAAGAAGGGAAGCACCGTTTCCACGAATAATGACGTAGGTACTAGAAAGATTCATGCGGCCATGTTTGACCGCTTGCACCTCAGTTCCGAGGAGCTCAATGCCACACTCGAAAGTCTCGAGAATCTCGTAGTCAAAATGGGCACGCTTATTCTCAATAGGGGACATGTATTCCTTCATACCTGGGCAGCTTCTTATAATAAAGAGTATATGGGTAATGGCGTATAAAAAAAAGGGCGCTCTCGCGAGCGCCCAACCCCCAGAATGCTTGCTAAAATGAGAGGGCTTTTAGGGCGGTGCTCACCTGGGTATGAGTTTGGGCAGCCCCACATGTGCAGGGCCCGTGGTAATCCGGGTCGAGGTCGACCATGCAATTGGGGGAGTGCTTCGTATTTATCCCCTCAATTGCGACCTTTGCTCGGACCATCTTCTCAATGAGTTTAATCTCGTCGGGTGTCGCCATTGCGTTACCTCCGTAAAAGTGATGATGCTAAATAGTAAATACCATTGTTTATAATTTTTGTCAATATTTAATTTACGCATTGTTTCCGCTACACTACTAAAGAAATGATACGCAATGAGCTAGAACAATACTTGCGAAAGGCAGTGCCTGACGCAGAAACAATAGAGCTAACTATCCCTGAACACGCACAGTTCGGGCATTTTACGACCAATATCGCATTGCGCTTGGCAAAAGCACGCGGAAAGAGCCCGATGGATGTTGCCGAAGAGATTGCAGAAAAGCTGCGAACAGTTGCCCCTGAGGGATTTTTTGCAAATATAGAGATAGTTCGACCAGGGTTTGTGAACATATGGATAGCCACAGGAACGATTCAAAACAGCTTCAAAGAAATAAATGAAGCAAAAAATAATTGGGGCAAGCCTACAACCATAGAGAAGCAAACAGTTGTGATCGATTATTCTGGGCCAAATATTGCAAAGCCGATGGGGGTAGGACATTTGCGCTCAACCGTCATAGGACAAGCACTCTATAACATATTTACGTTTGCAGGCTGGAATGCTATTGGGGACAATCATTTAGGGGACTGGGGTAAGCAGTTCGGCGTATTGATTGCAGCATATAAAGAAGACGGAAAGCCCGAGGATATTTCGATTGATTATTTGGTTGGTTTATATGTTGCGTATAGCACGCGCATGAAAGATGTTGCGGCCGGCGGAGCCGAGCTTGGAGAGGCTGCACGGCGTGAGGTTAAAAAGTTGCAAGACGGGGATGAAGAGAATCTCGCAATATGGAAGAAATTCTATGCGATTAGTATTGAAGAGTTTAAGCGCATGTACAACATGCTCGGCGTTTCTTTTGACCACACGCTCGGGGAAAGCTATTACAATAGTCAGCTGGAAGGAATTGTAAAAGTTGCACTTGAAAAAAATGTTGCCATAGAAAGTGAGGGCGCAATTGTTATCCCTATTGAGGGGATAGAAGCCCCGATGATCATTCGTAAGTCTGATGGTGCGTATCTCTATCCGACAACAGACATCGCAACAATTAAACACAGAATCAATGAGTTTAAAGCGGATTGCATGCTCTATGTCGTGGGCAACGAGCAGGCGATGCATTTTGAGCAGTTGTTTAGTGCAGTAAAAAAGCTGGGTATCGTTACCGATCAAAAACTTGCACATATAAAATTTGGACTCATGCTTGGTGAAGACATGAAAAAGTTTTCAACACGCGCAGGGAAAACAGTTTCATTACTTGGATTACTAGAAGAAGCAATTGCACGAGCAAAGAAAGTAGTGGATGAAAAACAGCCAGACCTTTCGGAAGAGGAGCGGCAGAAGATTGCTGAAGTTGTTGGTATCGGTGCGGTAAAATACAATGACCTTTCGCAGAATAGGCAATCTGATATTGTATTCAACTGGGACCGCATGCTGAATTTTGAAGGAAATTCAGGACCCTATTTGCAATATACTTATGCACGATTAAAAAGCATTTTACGAAAGGCGGAGAATATATCGACTTGCGATGTCGATAATTTAAAAGATGAAACAGAGTTGCAAGTAATCATGCGCTTGCAGGAATTTCCAGAAGTTATAGAAAGTATTACAAAACAATATTTTCCACACTACCTTACGGATTATCTCTATACATTAGCAAAAGATACGAATGCTATGTATCAAAAAATGCCGGTATTAAAAGCAGAAGAGAACGAACGCAACGCGCGCCTTGCGCTTATCGCAGCAGCAGCACAAACCCTAAAGACAGGCTTAGAGTTGCTTGGTATAAAAACGTTGGAGCAGATGTAAAATTTATATTGTCATTCCCGCGAAGACGGGAATCTAGAGTGTAAAACAAAAAAAGCCCGCGCAAGCGGGCTTTTAAGTAGAACGAGAAAACAGGAGGTTAAAGTGCAACCAGAACATCTTCTGGAGGAATGCGAACGCCGAAGACCTCATTGCGGCCACATTCGTCCGAAGTGGTCCATGTGATACTTTTCCCGGGCGGGAGCGTGTCGAGAACCACTGTACCTCCGCCTTGGACATATTTGTATCCGTTATGAATTGCGTAGGCCCAGACATTCTCCACGGTAAATTGCACAGCGTAAGCAACGCCTCCAAGAGGGCAGTTGTCGTCTTGATCTGCAGGGGTACACTTATCGCGCGGGGCGATAATTGCCGCATAGAGAAATGGTCTCATGACTTCGGTCTTTGCCAGAAAAAGAGTAACCCATCCTTCGGGCAAGTTAATAAGCTTCTTTTGATCGGGGTTGACTCTCAAATTTTTAAACACGGCAATACCTCCAATTCCTTAGTTGTGAGTAGCTAATTACTACATAGCAATTTATAAATGAAGTGTCAAATAAAAAGCCCCGCACAGTGCGGAGCTTTCGGGATAACGGGAGAGGAGGCTACAAGCAAAGAATAATTCGCGAGTCTTCGATAGGATGGGTATCGATCATGTGAGACCCATCATAGCAGTGGATTGTGCCTTGGAAATGGATAGATCCAAAGCTTACAAAGAAGCCGCCCTTGCTGACTTTGTAACCGTCACCGACATCGACAACAATAGTGGGTTCAATAAAGCCCGCTTTGAAGAAGACGATTTTTGCGCCGATAATTTCAGAGTAAAATAATCCTTCGCGAGGAAGTAGTTCATCGGGGCAAATAACGGCGCAAAAACTGTATTGCCCGTACATGCCCGTGAGATCAGCAAGGAAAATTGTTGTCCAGCCTTCTGGTAATGCGGCGAGATATTGCCTGCATGCGCTTACTCTCAGATTTCCAAACATCGGTAGTACCTCCTATCTCGTAATTGTGAGTAGCTAGTTATTTAATACCAAGATATAAATGAAGTGTCAACAAAAAAGCCCGTGCGCCTTGAGGGCACGGGCTTTTGGGATAACGGGAGTGTATCAGCAAAAAGAGCTAAACACTCGTTGCGGGGGGATAAGCATGCCTGTGAAGGCGTAGCGATCAGCCTGCTTAAGGATGCGCCAGCAATTACCTTGCCAGTCCCACGATACGACAAATGTATCGGGGCCATTTTTTGAACAGGCCTTAGCCTTTAGTGCTAAGACAGTCCTGTCCCGGTTGAAGAATACCACGTGCGCATCTATGATGATGGCGCTCGGGGAATTCGCTTGAGGGATAGATGCCTTCGGACAAATGATCGCTAAAAAGTCCGATGGTCCGAACATTCCTGCGATACTAGCCAAGAAAATTGTTTGCCAACCATCCGGCAGCCCCTCGATACAGGGTGTGTGTGAGTTTACTGTAAGCTTACTGAACATGTGGACCTCCCGCTTCCGTAAAAAATAAAACAGCTGATTATTAAATACCAACTTCCGATTAGTATGTCAATCGCGAAAGAAACAGAAGCTACGTGCATCCGTTATAGAAAGAAAGGGAAAATCTGATACAATAGAACATAATGAGAGCAATCGACGGAAAAGAAATAGCGAAGGAAATAATCGAACGGCTTAAAAAAGAAACAGCTCCGCAGAAAATATTCGCGGCTATTTTAGTTGGCGACAACGCGGCAAGTGAGAGTTTTGTAAAACAAAAAGAAAAAGCTGCAAAAGAGTTGGGTGTCGATTTTCGCATCTATCGATTCCCAGAAACAAGTACAAACGATTCCTTGCGAAAGGAGATTAACACAATCGTAAAGCTCTCTCGGGTTGGTGCTGTTATTGTACAGTTGCCATTGCCTGCGCATATAAACGCACACTATGTACTCAACACAATACCACCGGAAAAAGACGTTGATGTATTGAGCGAACGAACACTCGGAGCTTTTTATAATAATAGAAGCAACGTGGTAGCGCCTTCGGTTGCTGTGTGTGAAGAGTTGTTCGAACGAGAAAAAATAAATTTACAAGAAAAAACCGTTGCTGTTGTCGGACTTGGTATATTAGTGGGGAAGCCGATTGCCGTATGGTTAATGAACCCCGTAAAGTCGCTCGGTAGCGACCACGGGGCGAGGAAGGTAAAAGAGGTTTATCTGCTTGATAGGGGAAGTGATTTGGAGATTATAAAAAAAGCAGACATCGTAATAAGTGGTGTTGGTAAGGCGGGCTTACTGCAATCGGAAATGTTGAAGCACGGAGCAGTGGTAGTAGACTTCGGGTATTCGTTTAACGGCGAAGGTAAAATCTGTGGCGATTTTAATTATGATGAGTTGCACGCAGAAGGATGGTACACGCCAACCCCAGGAGGAACGGGCCCGATATTAGTCGCAAAGCTTATTGAGAATTTTTATATAGTAAACAGAGGTAATAAATAGGTGATTGTCATTCCCGCGCAGGCGGGAATCCAGTACGCTATAGATTCCCGTTTTCACGGGAATGACAAAAATAACGCATGCCGCAAAAAGTAAAAACAATCGCAAAAGTATTTATCGTATCAGCCATTGTAGTGGTGATTGTTTTGATGTTGAGCTATCAAAAAGAAATTTCCATATTTGCAAATAACGACGATAATCCAATAAGCGAAGATAGAATCAGCTTTCTATTGCTTGGAGAAACAGGGCGGGCAATTGGGTGGAGTAATGCACCTGATTTAACAGACAGTATGATCGTAGTAGATTATCGCCCACAGCTCGGCGTAGTGAATTTGATATCGCTGCCTCGTGATTTATTTGTAACCCTTGGAGGGGAGTCGTTTAAGGCAAACGAAGCATTGCGAAGAGGGAAAATAAACGACCTTCTGGCGGCATTACCGCAAATGACCGGATTAAAAACAGATAAGTATGTTGTGGTAAATGTGGATACGTTAAAGAAAGTTGTTGATGAAATGGGTGGGATAGATTTAACGTTGCAAAGCAAGGTTGTGGATGCAGTAAGTGGATACACTATTCCTGCGGGAGAAAATCATATCAATGGAGAGCAGGCCATCTGGTTATCAAGAAATAGATATTCGCCGGAAGGGGATTTTTTCAGAGAAAAGAATCAGCAAGAAATGATGCGTGCCATTATGAAGAAGTTTAAGGCGATGGGCAATATTGAAAAAACTTCTTTCTTATTTAGAATGACACCCGAGTTGGGTAATTTAAATACAAATATAGATTTTAAAGAGTTGTTGCCGACGCTGCGCCAATTTGGGGGAGTGCGGCTCAACACAATCGTTATTGATTTTAAGACAGGTATCTTGCAAAGCTCACAAGTGGATTATGGATCTGCGATGGCATATGTGCTTGTTCCTCGATTAGGAGTAGGCCAATATGAAGAAATGCGAACGTATATCCAATCAAAAATCGAAAAATAAATACGTAAGGTGTCTATATTGACATATATAGATGCATGTCTTTATAATTATTACTTAAGTATCGCCTCGGCGATTTGCAGCACATTATTAAATCGGCCCGTTGCTCAAGCGGTCACCCGATACATACAGAGAGAGGAGAGACTGCCTAACTCAGAAATTTAAAATTTAGTAAGGCGCGGCTATTACTGATAGGTACTTTATCCCCCTAACAAGACATGAGGTGATGATGAAGAAAATTCTCTTGTGCTTGGTAGCCCTGGCGTTCGTACTGGCAGTGGCCGGTCCAGCGCTTGCAGTCGACGGCGGCGGAACAAAAGTTCTTGCAGGTCTTAAAGCGGGCGTGGCCCAAACGGCGGAAACCCTTTCGGAAGGCACCCCGGTCGTCGGGCGTGATACGGAGGCGCTGACTTCCAAAGATATTGCGGTCAGTTACCACATCATCTATGCTCGACATGCCGACGCGGCCATCGATCAGCTTTGGGGAATAACGACCGCCCTCCCCGCACACGTTTTGTTCGGTCTCGCCAAGACCTCTTTGTCATCGGGCACGATCTCCGCCCTCATCGCCGATAACCGCTTCTCCCCGGCCACAGCCCAGGAGGTGCTGTCGTCCACGGGAATTGCCGCCGGCGCGAGTGCCACAAATGAAAGCATCGCCGCCGAGCCGGCGCCGGCGTAGGCCTAATAGAGGCGCGCCAAAGCCTATTGAGTAAAATCCCCCAGTTCCTTGGGGGATTTTTTTATAGCAGCTGGACTTTTTATCCAAAAACCAGTATGAGGTATATACTAAAAGAATAATATGAACATTCAAGGAATAAACGAGATTTTAATAGATCAGCCAAAGTATCGGCAGCAGCAGATTGAAAAAGCCATATACGGTGAGTTTATTAGCGACTGGTCAGAAGCCATCGCATTACCGGAACATTTGCGAAAGCAATTAGCCGAAGCATGTCCGTTGGATATACACGCAGAAGAAACAATATCGAGCGGTGATAGCCGCAAGGCACTAATTATACTAGAAGACGAATTGAAGATAGAAGCCGTATTAATGATGCACAAAGGTGATCGCAATACCGTTTGTGTTTCTTCGCAGGTTGGTTGTCCGATGGGATGTTTATTTTGCGCAACAGGCAAGCTTGGCTTTAAGCGTAACTTAACTGCCGACGAAATTGTTGAGCAGGTACTTTATTTTGCACGACAACTGAAAAAAGAAAATAAACGAGTTACGAATATTGTGTTCATGGGGATGGGGGAGCCGATGGTAAATTATGATAACGTAATGGCCGCCATTCGAATCTTAAATAATCCGAACGGATTTAATTTAGGCGCACGCCGTATGTCGATTTCAACCTCAGGGATTCCAGAGGGCATTCGCAAGTTTGCACGCGAAGGACTCGAAGTTAATCTAGCACTTTCGCTGCATGCACCAAACAATGAATTGCGCTGTAAAATAATGCCTGTAAGCAGGCGTCATTCGCTAGAGGAAGTTATGGATGCGCTGAGGGAGTATGTGGATATAACGCATCGAAAAATCATGTTTGAATACATCATGATAAAAGATGTTACCGATACGCCAGAGCTGGCGCATGAGTTGGTAAAATTATTATCAGGTTGGTTAGGATATGTAAATCTTATCAATTACAACCAAACTGAAATGTTCGCGCCTTCAACGAGAGAGCGTATCGAGGAGTTTAAACAAATACTCGAAGATGGACATATTACCGTTGTGCAACGCTACACCTTTGGACAGGATATCGATGGAGCATGCGGACAATTAGCTGCAAGAACTAAATTGCAAATTGATTAAATCAAAAAATCGCCGTGAGGCGATTTTTTGATATTATTACCCAATTAATGCTTCACTAGCTTGTTCAAATGCAGTATGCATGAGCTCGAGATCTTTTGTGGAAATGGGTTTCAGTACATAATCCATTGCCTTCTTTTTAATAACTGCTCCTTCGGGTGTCGCGAATGTTTTTGCAATACCAATGCGCAGTCGCCAAAAGTCTTTAGTGCCTAAAGAGTCAATAACCGATTCTACGCCGTGATGTCCTGCGGCTCCACCACCAAAAGAAAGTTTGTATTCCCCAAGAGGAATATCAACATCGTCATGTATAAGTAGCATACGTTCAGGGGAGACACCATTTTTTTTGAGTTGTTTCTGTGCTGCCGGCCCAGACGTATTCATAAATACGCCAAGGGATTCAATAGCAAGGGGAGTGGCAAAAGAGGACTCTTTGATGAAGTGCACAAAAAGAGCGCCTGCATTATGGTAGGTATTTACGTATTCAGCGCCTGGATTGCCGAGTGCGATGACGATATCGATGTCGTTGAAGGTGATTGGTTTTTTCATGTCGCGTTTACTCCATAATACTCGAAAAATGTCTTGTTTGACATTGCCTACGTTTATACTAAAATGAAGTTAACAAATTATCAAATGAGATGAAATCATTCCTTTACGCACTTCGTGAAATTATAGAGATAGTATTAGTTGCAGTGTTGGTCGTCTTCGGCGTCCGCACGTTCTTAGTGCAACCATTTTTGGTAAGCGGAGCGAGCATGGAACCAAACTTCCATGGAGGTGATTACATATTAATAAACGAACTCTCTTATAGATTTAGAGAACCAGAACGAGGAGAGGTGGTTGTGTTCCGCTATCCAGGAGATGAAAAAACTTTTTTCATTAAGCGCGTTATGGGGCTGCCAGGGGAGCGTATTGTAGTTACTGATGGTGAACTGTATGTATATAGTGAAGAAAATGCAGAAGGGAAATTAATCACCGAAGGATATCTTCCGCGTGATTTACGAACCGTAGGAGAAAAAGACATAACATTAGCAACAGGCGAGTATTTTGTAATGGGAGATAACCGTGATGCAAGCTTTGATTCGCGACAGTGGGGAGCATTAAAACGAGACGAAATAATAGGTTCAGTATGGGTACGATTATGGCCGTTAAATAAAGTAATGGCATTTGAAAAACCTTCGTATTAAGCGGAGGAGTGATACACATATGGCAGAAAAAGAGACTGCTCAAAAAAGCGAAAAGAAAGTGAGGGGGAAAAAGATGGCATACCAGTCGGTAAAGGGAATGCACGATACCTTACCGGAAGATCAGCCACTATGGGAAAAAGTGCGATTGGCTACGCGTCATATTGGGGAATTTTATAATTTTTTGCGCATCGATACGCCAATATTAGAAAGCGCCGATATATTTGAGCGCGGATTAGGGGAGGGAACGGACGTGGTAGAAAAGGAAATGTTTGTCGTAAAGACAAAGGGTGGTGATAAGCTCGTATTGCGCCCCGAGTTTACTACTGCGATTATGCGTGCGTATTATCAGCACGGTCTAAGTCAATATGGGCAGCCGGTAAAGCTGTATTATGAAGGACCGGTGTTTCGCTACGAACAACCGCAGGCAGGACGATTTCGACAGTTTCATCAGATTGGATTTGAAATATTAGGCGCAGAAAGTGATCCCATTTACGATACACAAGCAATTCTAGGCGCATATCGACTTATCGAAGAGTTGAAGCTCAAAGGCGTCACCGTGCATATTAATAGTATCGGATGCCATAAGTGCCGAGCTGCGTATATTAAAAAACTGGAAGCACACTATAAAAAGAATGCGCAGAAGACCTGCAAAGAGTGTAAGATACGCATAGCAAATAATCCGTTACGAGTGCTTGATTGTAAAGATGAAAAATGTCAGTTAATAAAAGCTGACGCTCCGATTATTCTTGATTATCTTGATACCGAGTGCAAAACGCATTTCAAAAAAGTATTGGAATATCTCGATGAGGTAAAAATTCCTTATCACATTGATTCATATTTGGTGCGTGGACTCGACTACTACAATAGAACGGTATTCGAATTCTTCGCAGAAGGTTTCGACTACGCTATAGGAGGAGGGGGGAGATACGATTATCTTTCAGAAACGTTGAAGCTTGGAAAGCTATCTGCAGTAGGAAGCGCGCTTGGCGTGGAGCGGGTGATAGAGGTATTAAAAGCAAGTGGAAGGCCGGTCGCCGCAAAAGGAGCCTCTAAAGTTTTTCTCGTCCATATGGGGGATGAGGCTAAAAAGCGGGGATTGTCTTTGATCGAAGAATTCCGTAAAGCAGGGATGCGCGTGAATGAATCGTTTGGAAAAGATTCGCTAAAATCACAGCTACGGGTAGCAGACAAAGATCAGGCACACCTCGCGCTCATTCTTGGGCAAAAGGAGGTATTTGAGGAAAGTATAATAATTAGAGACATGGAAATCGGTACGCAAGAAAACGTACCACTTACAAGAATTGTCGAAGAAGTAAAGAAACGACTAAAATAAGGAAGTGAGTATAAGGTATAGGGTAGTGCGTATAAGAAAGGAAGATTATGTATCTAAATAATTATACCTAATACCGTATACTATATACTTCCTACCCCCCCCAATATGGACTGCCTATTTTGTAACATTGCAAATAAAGAACGTGAAGCGGAAATCGTGTATGAAGACGACCATGTGGTTGGGATTCTCGACATATTTCCTCGTACAGCGGGGCATACGATGATTATTCCTAAAGTGCATGTAGAAACGATTTTAGACCTGCCTGAGGCAGAAATAGCCCCCGTATTCGCAGCAGTAAGGAAAATGACCGCTATTTTACAGGAGGCGTTATCTCCGGATGGCTTTACAATCGGTATCAACCATGGTAAAGTGGCTGGGCAAGCAATTGACCACCTGCACATCCATATTATGCCTCGCTGGCACAATGACGGTGGTGGATCGCTCCATAGCGTTGTCGGAAATCCTCCGAAGGAATCGCTAAAGGATATTAAGGAAAAGATCCTTAATGCCCAAAATTAACGTAATCAATAAATTATTCAATCCAAATGGAGTTAAAACGTCGAGAAGGTGAGTCGGTAAGTTCGTTCCTTTACCGCTTTTCAAAAAAGATGCAGCAAAGCGGTGTCTTGAAGGAAGCGAAAAAGCGACGATCTCGCGCACGCGCCGTCAATAAGAACAAGCGAAGAGTTGGAGCTATCTACCGCGACGAAAAGCGCGTTGAGATAGAAACCGCAAAGAAACTCGGAACATTCTAATAAAAACGTAAGTTTTGTAAAATCGACGCTGCTATGGCGTCGATTTTATTTACTGGTATAATGAAAACATCTAATTAATACGCCTAAGGCGATGAATCTATGACAATAAAAGAACAACTCAACGAAAAAATAAAGGAATCAATGAAAGCGGGGACATCAGAGCGCACAGGAGTATTGCGCATGATCATGACTGCAATTAAAAACAGGGAGATTGAAAACCGCGGAAAAGGAATCGAAGGCGAAATTTCGGAAGAAGATGTAATCGATATCTTCATGAAGGAAGTGAAGCGACGTAATGAATCTGCAGAAATGTATGTCACAAACGGACGACAGGAGTTGGCAGATGCTGAACTTTCAGAAATAGTAATTATCAAAGAATTTTTACCGGAGGAGCTTTCCGCAGAAGAGCTTGAAGCAATTATCGTAGCGGCAATCGCAAAAACCGAAGCAAAGGAAATGAAAGATATGGGAAAGGTTATGGCCGAAATCAACCCACAGATTAAAGGCCGCGCAGATTCTCGCACAGTAAGTGAAGTGATTAAGCAGAAGATGGGATTGTAATTTTGAATCCACTATGGAATCACGAGAACGGGGCCATCAAAATTTTGAGCACGTAGATTATGCAGCGCATGTTGAACGCGTATTGCGTTCGGCTTCACAAGTGCGTCCCGACGAAAACGACTTCGGGGAGTTATATAATGAAACGATAATCAGCCGTGATCTTGAAGTAGTTAAGATACTTGAAGGAAAATTTGACGAAAACATTGATCACCTCACCCCGAGCGAAATAAAACGAGTGAAGGAGGGGAGAAAGAGGAGTGAAGCACTTGAAGTTATTATAGTTGAGGGCGCAGAACTGCATAACTGGTTCGGTCCAAATGTATTTGCGTCTCGCACAGGGAAATACGATGACTACAGTGGAATCGACGAGGTGCTTGAGATAGTGCAAGAGGAAGGAGAGCAGGCACATAGCGTAGCACTTGCAATCGACGCTTCCATGCGTCCTGATTTTTCATCAATACAACGAAAAATAAAGCGGAACGTTGAAAAAGTGCTTGGGCCAAAAAAGCCTCGAGTAAAATATTTTCAGTCGGCGGTAGATGGATCAAAGAAAAGTCTCACTATGGTATTACCAGTTGTTGTGGGCGTTGAAGGGAAAAATGCAGAAGAATTGATCAATCTCTTTGGCGAGGTAATACAATTGCGAGAAATTAAAGACAAGACTGAGCAGATAAAGAAGAAGTTAAAAGAAAGGCTCGAAATCATTGCGAATCATCCAGCACAAGTGGTATTTCTGCAAGAAATAATGGATCAGCTTGATGGTTATATAAGAGTTTTTGCAAAACGAACCGATAAGGATAGCGTCGAATACGGTAAGCGAGCAAAAGAGTTGGCTAGCGTAATAAGCGATATTATTGATACAAAAGCAGTGATCGATATCGGAAAATATGAAGATGATGGCGTATATCTCACCATCGAGGAAGTAGCCGGAACAATGGGGCAATAAGAAAAGGAGCGCGCAAAGCGCCCCTTTTCTTTACACATTACAAAAATCTGCTACAGTAGAGATTATGAAACTATCTATGGGCATTGTGGGGTTGCCAAACGTAGGCAAATCAACCCTCTTTAAATTATTGACTGATTTAAATATAACGATTGCGAACTATCCATTCGCAACCATCGACCCAAACGTAGGCGTCGTACCAGTACCCGATGAGCGCTTGCAACAGCTATCCAACTTAACCGGATCTAAAAAGCTTATTCCTGCGGTAGTCGAGTTTTATGATATCGCTGGATTAGTAAAAGGGGCATCCGCGGGAGAAGGGTTGGGAAACCAATTTCTAACCCATATTCGAGAAACGAACGCAATTGTAGAAGTATTGCGTTGTTTTCCATCGACCGAGATTATCCACGTTGAGCAGGGAGTTGATCCGATTCGTGATATGGACATCATTAATACGGAGCTCATCTTAAAAGATCTAGATACGGTAGATAAGCGTATTAATAGACTAGAGAGTGAAGCGCGGTCTGATAAAAGTAAAGTCGATGATTTGGCGATTGTGAAAAAGCTTCGCATAGTGCTAGACGAGGGCAAGTTGGCAAACAGCTTGGACGAAAAAACACTCGCCGAGCCAGCGGTAAAGGAAATGACATTGTTGACCGCAAAGAAGATGATTTATTTGCTCAACGGAGCGCCTGAACACGTAAGCGAAGAGTTGAAAACAAAAATAAAAGAATCGGGAGCTGATTATGTTATCTACGATTTGCACGATACGCTTGATGTAAACGATTTAATTACAAAAGCCTACGAAATACTTGGCTTGATCAGTTACTTCACTACCGGAGAAGAAGAAACACGCGCATGGACAACCCGCAAGGGAGCGAAAGCACCAGAAGCGGCAGGAGAAATTCATAGCGATTTTGAAAAGAAATTCATTCGAGCTGAAGTAATTGAAACAGGAAAGTTGCTTGAAGCAGGGGGATGGAAAGAAGCAAAACAAAAAGGATGGATTCGCACCGAGGGCAAGGATTACGTTGTTGTTGATGGGGATGTAATGGTTATCTTGCATTCGTAATAATAAAAAATACCGCATATGCGGTATTTTTTATGGTACAATAAATGCATTATGGAACAGTTTGTAAAAAAGAAAAACCTTGCTTTGAGCTTGCCAAGAGGATTTACGCTTGTCGAACTTCTTATAGTTATGGGAATCTTAACAATTTTAGCAACGACAAGTGTAGTTGTGTTTAATCCGCTTGAATATAATCGACAATCGCGAGACACGAAACGCATCGGAGATCTGGAAGCAATCCAAGGGGCAATAGAAACGGCAAGAATTAGCAGCCCGAATATTTCATTAGGTACGTCAACGAACACAGTCTATGTTTCTTTACCAGATGCGACGCTTGTTGGGAATGCGACATCTACGTGTGGAGGAGTCGCGGGTATGCCGGCGCTTCCGTCTGGGTGGCAGTATCAGTGTGTTTCCACTGCAAATGTTACAAAGATCAATGGAACTGGTTGGCTCCCTATTAACTTCGATTCACTTCCTGTAAAATCTCCGTTAACAAAACTCCCTATGGATCCGAAGAACGAAACGGCGGATCGTTATTTTTATACCTATATTCCGCAAGGGGGATTAACCGCAAAGTTGGAATCGCAAAAAAATATTGACAGTATCGGCGCAAAAGACGGAGGAATTGATAATATGTTGTATGAAATAGGAAAAGCTCCAAATCCGATTGCGCTTGCAATGCCGCCAACGATGGTAACAAATGCAGCGACTTTAATGACACAAACCACGACAAGATTAAATGGAACAGTAAATCCAAATGGCAGCGCAACAAACGCATGGTTCCGTTATGCAACAACGAATCCAGGAAGTTGTAATAATACATTCGGAACATCGACAATAGCACAAGCGAAAGGAAGCGGATCTGCTGCAAGTGCCTACACACAGGATATCACAGGGTTGTCTGCAAATACGACTTACTACTATTGTGGTATTGGTCAAAATGGAGGAGGGCTAGGATATGGAGTCGTGCAGTCGTTTACAACAAATCGTTGGGCACGATTGCTCCCCGGGGGGAGTATTCCAGCAGCCCGATCTTCGCACACAGCCGTTTGGGACACGAACCAAGATGTATTGAGAGTGTTTGGCGGGTATACGTCTACCGGTTATATTGCGAATGATATGCAGGTGTACAGCCCGACGACCAATGCATGGTCGGCGACCACAACTCCACTATCGGGTCGTTACGGACATGCCGCTGCATGGGATCCGACTGGTAGTCGAATGTTCATATTTGGTGGATATGCCAGCGAGGGGAGTTTAACTTACAAAAACGACCTATGGCGATATACGGGAGGCGTATGGACGCAGCTATTGCCATCTGGAACAGCGCCATACGTAAGAACGAACCACTCGGCGGTATGGGATGATGCCCAAGATAAACTGTATATTTATGGAGGTTCCTCAACAACAACGCAGTACCTAGGAGATCTTTGGACATACAATGCAGGTCCAAACAGCTGGACAAAGTTAGTACCATCGGGAACGCCTCCGTGTGCACGAAACAATCACGACGCGGTATGGGACCCAGTACGAAGTCGCTTGTATATTTTTGGAGGGAGCGGAGAAACTCCGTGTACGGGATATATGAACGACCTATGGGCATATGACGTAGCAACTAATGCATGGATTAATCTTGGGCCAACAGGCACGAAACCGGCGGGGCGTGTGGGGGCGAAAAGTGCTTGGAATGCATCGAGAGACGCCGCATATTTTTACGGAGGGATGCTTTCTGGAATTTCATACAACGCAGAGGTTTGGCAATATGCACCGGCGACAAACGCGTGGACGCAAATAACGACGACGGGTATGTTCCCTATGCTACCAGGGGGAACGTATCAGTCTGGGTTGGGTTGGAGGGATTTGATTGACGGGTTCTACATATTTGGTGGATATGCGGGGTCGTATTATAATCAGACTTGGATGTGGAAGGCTCAATAAGATAAAGACAGAAAGAGGCGCGTTGTGCCTCTTTCTGGTATACTATACATCATGAAAACATTGCGTGAATACATAGAAGATGCAAAAGAGCGAAAGGTGGCGATTGGCCACTTTAATATTTCCGACATTGCGGGGTTGAAGGGTATTTTTGAGGCGGCAAAGGAGTTGGATCTTCCCGTCATCATCGGACTCTCCGAAGGGGAGCGCGAAGCAGTGGGCACCAAAAATGCCCTTCAATTGGTTAAGAACTTGCGCGAACAATACGATTATCCGATTTTTTTAAATGCCGACCACACGCATTCATTTGAAAAAATACAGGAAGCGGTCTTAGCAGGATTCGACGCAGTATTGTTTGATGCAGGTAAGCTTTCGTTGGAAGAAAATATTGAGAAAACAAAAGAAGTAGTCGCATGGGTAAGGAAAACGCGCCCAGAGGTGCTCATAGAGGCAGAGCTTGGGTACATTGGGAGCAGCTCTACAATCATGAGCGAAGTTCCTGAGGGAGCAGCGGTAAACAAAGAAGATTTGACGAGCCCTGAAATAGCAGCGCGATTCGTAAAAGAAACAGGGGTTGATTTACTTGCACCGGCTGTAGGAAATTTACACGGTATGTTCAAGAATGCACCAAATCCAGATCTCGACATTGAACGCATTGCGTTGTTGCGAGATGCAACTGGAGTTCCAATGGTATTACACGGTGGCTCGGGCATTAAGGACGTAGATTTTACGGCCGCGATACAAAACGGTATTGCAATTGTGCATATTAATACGGAGATTCGGTTGGCATGGCGTAAAGGTATGGAAAAAGCACTCGTAGAAAAGCCGGACGAGGTGACGCCATATAAGCTACTGCTCGATTCCGTGAGTGAAGTGAGGGAAGTAGTGAAGGAGCGCCTCGCATTATTCAATAATATGATATAATAAAAGCATGAGTACCGTACCAAGGATTCTAATGGTTGATGATGATGTTGACTTAGCATCGATTATTTCGATGAAATTGCAGACAGAAGGGTTTGATATTAAAACAGTCAGTAATCCTGACGTGGCGTTAGAGACTGTAAAGGAATTTAAGCCCGATTTAATATTACTCGACATCAACATGCCAGAAATGAATGGTACGGAATATTTGATCGAATTGCGTGATCTTCCAGACACAAAGAAAGTGAAAGTCATTTTCTTTACAAGCATGAGTAACCCATGGCCGATATTTAAAAATCGTGACGCCGTTGCAAAAGATTTAGGGGCGATAGATTTTATGGAAAAGGGGACTGACCTTGACCTAGTCGTTAAAAAAATACGAGAAACGTTGATGAGTGAATAAGGAGTATATTACGGAGGGCGCATATGCGCCCTCCGTTTTGTATAAAGTCTATAATCGTCTATAATGGGGGCAATATGACAGCGAAAAAAGACTATTCGGCAGAGCAGATAATAAAATTCTTTTCTGAAAAAGACAGTAAGTGGTGGGAAAAGGAAGGGCAAGCGCGCGCACTCGCGCTATTTCACGATGCTGCGGTTCGTGTTCCGGCATACAAAGATTTTCTTAAGAAGAACAAGATTAATCACACGAAGATAACAACGTGGGAAGATTTTCAATCGGTTCCACTAACAAGTAAAAAGGATTACTTAAAAAAATATCCGTTGGAACAGCTTTGCTGGGATGGAAATTTGAATAAACCACTTGTGTTTACGGCTACTTCCGGTTCTACGGGAGAGCCGTTTTATTTTCCTCGGACGGAAGGAGTAGATAAAAATGCCGCAATTATTCACGAGTTTTTTTTACTTAACAATACTTATAATACTAAAAAACCGACGCTAGTCATTGTTGCTTTTGGGATGGGTATTTGGATTGGAGGGTTAATAACGTATAAAGCGTTTGAAATCGCCGCACAACGTGCAGGGTACCCAGTTTCAATAATCACTCCGGGGCTAAATAAAAAAGAAGTGCTCAATGCGCTTGAAAAGATTGCTCCAAACTATGGGCAAGTAATTTTGGCGGGATATCCACCGATGGTAAAAGACATTATTGATGAAGGGATTGCGCAGGGGATTGATTTTAAAAAGCTGAATATGCGACTCGTGACTGCGGCGGAAGCATATACGGAAAACTTCAGGGACTATCTTATAGAAAAAACAGGCATTAAAAATTTGTTCCATGATGTTATGAGTATTTATGGTTCAGCAGACATCGGCGCAATGGCATTTGAAACGCCAACAGCTATTCTTATGCGAAGATTAGCCATGAGGAAAAGAGAGCTTTTTGAGAATATTTTTTCAGAAATTAAAAAAACGCCAACATTAGTGCAATATAATCCATTGCAGATACTGTTCGAGGCTCCAAAAGGAGAAGTAGTCCTTACGGGAGATAGTGCTATTCCATTAATCCGATACGCCATTGGAGATAATGGAGGTGTGGCAGGATACGATGCATTAGTAGGGCGCGTGGAGAAGGAGGGTATTGATTGGGGGAAAGAGGTGAAAAAAGCAAAAATAGGTTCAACACAAAAACTTCCGTTTGTGTATGTGTATGAGCGAAATGATTTTTCGACCACCTTGTATGGCTTACAAATTTATCCGGAAACAATCAGAGAGGCGTTACTAAAAGATTGCCTTAATAATCATGTGACGGGGAAGTTTTCCATGGCGACTTCATTTGATGGCGAGCAAAATCAATATTTAGAAATAAATATTGAGCTCAAGAAGGGAATTACAGTAGACAAAAATGGAGCGGTTGTATGTAAAGAAGGAGAAGAGGATTTAATGCAAACAGTAACAAAAGAAATAACAGAATTTTTAAAAGCAAAGAATGCTGAGTTCAATGAGCTTTCAAAAAATCTAAAAGAACGGGCAACGCCGAAGATCGTGCTGTGGCCGGCGGAACACCCAACACATTTTAAGCCAGGAACAAAACAAAAATGGATACAAAAATAAAACCAATACAGTGGAATAAGAGCGAAGGCAGTCTCGAGGAATTTAAAAAGCGATTAGAAATTCGTGAAATTATTGATGCGTACGATGCATTGCTTGATGAGTTGTTTCAGGTGCGTAATCCGAAATATAAATTTATTCCTGAACATAAAGAGGATTGCGCGGCGTTTAAAGAAGAATATCTCGCAGGGGTGTCTATGGAAGAACATGGGGAGTGGTTTTATTTCCCGTATACAAAAAATGTAATTCATTATTTGCCAGATGAAGTGCATCAGGAATTGCGCACAGCACGTAACAAAAATCTTATTACAAAAGAAGAGCAGGAAAAATTCTATAACTACACAGTTGCAATCGCGGGCTTGAGTGTAGGGAGCCATCCGGCACTTGCTATTGCAACGATGGGAGGTGCAAAAAAAATAAAGATAGCAGATGCGGATGAAGTATCTGGGCCAAACCTGAATCGATTGCGCTACGATTGTTCAACACTCGGGAAGAACAAGGCGCATTTGGTGGCAAGTCATATTTTTCAATTAAATCCATATGGCGAAGTTGAAATATATGATAATGGCGTGACTGCGGAAAATATGGATGCATTCTTAAGCGGAGCCGACGTTGTTATCGAAGAAGTAGACTTTTTGCCGATGAAAATTATGTTGCGTGAGGCGGCAAGAAAGAAGGGAATACCGCTTATCATGGCAACGGACAATGGAGACGGAGTTATCGTTGATGTGGAGCGATATGATATCGATCCAGCATTGCAATTGTTCAATGGCGCCGCAGGAGATATTTCAATGGAAACGCTCAAAACAATGACGCCAACTGATTTGCCAAAGCTCGCAACACAGATTGCGGGTCCGTATATGGTGGTCCCGCGTATGCAGCAGTCTATTTTAGAGGTGGGCAAGACGCTCTATTCATGGCCACAGCTGGGCGATGCTGCGATATTGTGTGGGCCAGTGATTGCATATTTAGTGAAGCGACTTGCGCTAAGACAGAAGGTAAATTCAGGGAAATTCGATGTAAGCTTGGATGCCATCTTGGACCCCGATTACCACACGGAAGAGGCAAAGGCAAAAAGGGAAGCAGAAATAAAAGAAGTGCATAAGGTAATAGGATTTGAATAATGATCGAAAAGACAATAATACAATCAATTATCGAAGAGGCGGTTAATGCACCATCGGGCGATAATTCGCAGCCATGGCGATTTGAAGTGAGCGAAAATTTAATCGATATATATAATCTCGTAGGAAGAGATGCAACTCTATTTAATTTCAGAAATAGAGGTGATTTTTTGGCACATGGTGCTTTGATTGAAAATATAGGCATAGTAGCCGAACAGTTTGGATACACCGCAATCGTAGCCTTATTACCCGAAGAAGGAAGAAGCGACCATACCGCAACGATTCGATTAGAAAAGGCGACGGAGAAAAAAGGAGATGGGTTGTTCAAGGCAATCCGTGAACGGGCGACTAACCGAAAGATATATAAAGCATACGAACTAACCGAAGAAGAAAAGAAAAGTATCGAGGCAATAAAAAGCGAAGGAAGCGCCGAGATTCACTTGGCAACTTCGCGCGATGACGTGCAAGCATTAGCGACCATTGTTAGCTTGAACGAGCGGTTACTGTTGGAAAATAAGCATATTCACGACTTCCTATTCTCCATTATTCGTTGGACGGATAAAGAAGAAGAAGGGAAGCCGGGTATGCACGTGGAAACACTCGAGCTCGCGCTACCACAGCGCTTCGCATTTGCCCGGTTTAAAAACTGGAAGTTTGTCCAATGGGCTAACAAATTTGGAATTTCGAAATTTATCGCAAAAGAAAACGCAAAGTTGTATGCATCGTCTTCTGCAATCGGTGCTATAATTATGGCAGGAGATTCGCCAAAGGATTTCATATTAGCAGGAAGACTATTGGAGCGTATGTGGCTAACACTTACAGACAGCGAATTAAGCTTGCAGCCGGTTACTGCGGTTGCATATCTCGCACAACGTATCAAAGCTGGCGAAGCAAATGAGCTATCAGCAGCGCATCAGGAATTGGTGAAAAAAGCGGATAAAGAAACGAGGAAGATATTAAGTATCGGAGATGAAACTATTGCTATGGTGTTTCGCATTGGTAAGGCGGAGAAGCCGAGTAGAAAATCGATTAAGGTAAAGCCCGACATACAGTGGAAAGAATAAAAATATGAGTATTTGGTTTTTATATAATATAGATTTATTGATATCAGGAATCGCAGCAGCAGCTATTGGTATTTTAGGTTTCGCTGTATTTTACAGAGATAGAAAGAGTGTCACGGCAAAGTCGTTGCTTGCATTCTCACTCATTACAATCGCATGGGGAGCGGCAAACTATTTTTCGTATAAGATCGCAGATCTTGAAGTTGCTTTTTGGTTAATTCGGCTTGTGCTATTTATTGCCACATGGCATGCATTAGCATTATTTACGTTGTTTCTTGTTTTCCCTCAGACAGAAATAGTGTTTCCTAAGTGGTATGAGTGGCTCGTGGGTGTTACGGGGATAACATCGCTACTCACGCTTTCTCCCCTGGTTTTTTCAGGGATAGAAACAGTTTCAGCTACGGGGCAAATAACGGGAGTTGTTACTCGACCCGGAATTGCGATTTTTGGAGTTGTAGTGTTTGGGATAATTATTGGTGGGTTAACCATTCTTGTTAAGAAGACACAAAGAGCGACAGGCATCGAGCGAAAGCAATTCAAGCTGGTACTTGCGGGAGCCGCTATAACATTTGTATTAATAGGAGTTTTTAACTTTATTTTTCCAGTAATTTTTAAAAATTCAAATTTTTATCCCTTTGCGATGGCATCTGTGGTTCCATTCATTGCATTTGTATTTTATGCAATCGCGCGGCTGCATTTACTCAAGATCAGAGTTATTGCAACAGAAATATTTACATTTCTCTTAGTCGCCTTATCATTTATTGAAATAGTATTTTCTGTCACCGCAACGCAGGTAATGATAAGGGGTTTGATTTTTATATTGCTCAGTGTTCTTGCAATACTACTTATTCGTGGACAAATTCGCGAAGTAGAACAAAAAGAAAAGCTACAACTACTGACCAAGGAATTAGAAAAAGCCAACGAAGAATTAAAAAGTACAGAAAAGTTAAAAGCAGAGTTCTTCTCGTTCGCAGCGCACCAAGTAAAATCGCCTATGGCGGTTATTAAAGGATATGCAACGTTAATTGGTGACGGCACGCTCGCAGGCGCACCAGCAGATAAAATTGTCGAGATCGCAAAAAAAATCGGAGCTGCTGCAGGTCGTACACTTTCGATGGTAAATAACTTGCTCGACATGCGAAAGATAGAAGAGGGGAGAATGGTGTATTCATTTGAAGAACTAAACGTTGTTCCGCCGATTCGCACGATTGTAACGGATTTAGAAACCATCGCGAAAGATAAAGGCCTTGCCTTAACATTTGAAGCATCACAAGAGGAGATTATTCTGAATATGGATATTCAGAAGTTTGCACAGGTTATTCAGAACCTTATCGACAATGCAGTCAAATACACCGATGCCGGTTGGGTTAAGGTGGGGGTAAGTTTAAACGACAATAAGGTTGTATTTGCCGTTTCCGATTCAGGAAGAGGTATTTCAAAAGAATTTGCGGCAAATATGTTTTCGCAATTTGCTCGTGATCCGGCATTAGCGAAAGATACAAAAGGAACGGGGCTTGGACTCTTTATCGCTAAGCAGATCGTCGAAGCCCATGGGGGCACTATCAAGGCACCTTCAGAGGGGGAGGGGTCTGGCAGCGCCTTCACAGTGGAAATCCCGCAGGATAATAAAGCAGTTACCGATGCGATGGCAAGCTAAAATAAGGATACTCTTGCAAAAAGACAATAAAATGGTATAGTGATGGTCAGTATAAACACGCACTCAGCGTAAGGGGCGCTATAAGAGAAAGGGTGTTTAGTATTCATTGCAGTAATTTAAACAAAGATATGGAATTAAAAGCGGAAAAACGAGAAATATTAGGAGGAAAAGTAAGTGCATTACGCAAGATAGGGCTTGTTCCAGCCGAATTATATGGCCAGGGAAGTGAAAATGAGCACCTTACAATCAACGAGAAGGAATTTATCAAAGTATTCAAGGAAGCAGGGGAAAGTACTGTTATTACTCTTGTTGTAGGTGGTAAAAAGACCCCTGCATTAATTTACGACGTAACTACAGATTCAATTTCTGACAGAATATTACACGTAGATTTCTACCTCGTAGATATGGCAGAGGAAATCACAACTGAAGTTACTTTGGATTTTATTGGTGAAGCACCCGCAGTAAAGACAGAAGGAGGCGTATTGATCAAGTCAATGCAGGAAATCGAAGTATGCGCATTGCCAGCAAACTTGCCACATAGCATCGCAGTCGATCTATCTATGCTCGCAAATATTCACGATAGCATCCACGTAAAGGATCTTGTAGTAGCAACTGGCGTAAAGTTGCTTGCTGACATGGATACCGTAATCGCTACCGTAATCGAGCAGGCTGCTGAAGAAGTAGCAGAAGCTCCGATAAGCGTTGCCGATGTAAAAATAGCAGGATCTGAGAAGAAGAAGGAAGAAGGTGAAAGCGCAGCCTAAATAAAAAATAAAAAGCCCTTTACTGCAAAGTAAGGGGCTTTTTAGTGTGATGACATCTTTAATTTTGACTATTTTTGTGATACGCTAATAGAAGTATGAAGCGAAAGATTTTAGTTGATATTAAGCGAAGGGGACGTTCGTTCCATAGAATAGTACCGCAAGTAAATCTTGCATACACTCGAACTATTAGAATCCCAGTAAAGGGAGTTACGAGTGTATTTTTGATACTCTTCTTCTTTGTTTCATTTGTGTTTAATTTTGTAACCGCTCCGACAAGCGGCGATGTATTTGCGGCCGTTGAAAATGCGGAAACACGCAAAGCACTCGAGGCAGAATTGGTCCAACTAGAAAAAGAAATGGCTGACTACGAAAAGCAGATTTCGGAATATAAGAAAACGGGTAATACATTGCAATCTGAAATTACGCGCATGAACAATCAGGTGGCAAAGCTAAACCTGCAAATAAAGTCCATCATGGTCACTTTGAAAAAGGTGAATAAGGATATCGATTCAACAACGACAGAGATTGGCGTTACGGAAACGAAAATAGAAAAAAAGCGAAGAATTATTGGGGAGATGGTGCAAGAGATTTATCGCAACGAAAATCAAGGCGTTTTATTGACGCTGTTAGCAAATAACGACCTTTCGAACTTCTTTACTGATTTAAATAACTTGGCAAATGTAAGCGATCGACTTCGCTTTAATCTCGATGAATTGATTGGTTTCAAGACAGACTTGTCTGATCAAAAAGAAGCACTTGCATTGCAGAAGATGGATATCGAAACATTGCAGGCATATCAGGAGGCGCAGCGAAAAGAAATTGCTAAAACAAAGGCAGAAAAAGACAGCTTACTGAAAGTAACAAAAGGAAAAGAAACGGAATACCAAAAAGTACTCGCGACAAAGCAAAAGACAGCCGCAGAAATTCGCAGTCGTTTGTTTGATATGGTTGGTGGAGGGCAGTTGAAATTCGAAGAGGCGTACAAGCTTGCCCGCGCAGCAGAAAGCGCCACAGGAGTACGCGCTGCGCTTATCTTAGCGGTGTTGAATAAAGAGTCTGCACTCGGGCAGAACGTTGGAAAATGTCGCTACGATGTAAACCCATATTATCCAGATCGGGCGAGCAATAAGACGACTATGAAGCCAAATACGGATATGCCACACTTCTTTGAGATTACAAAGAAGTTGAACTTAAATCCGGAAACAACGTTGGTATCATGTCCAATTCCAAAAGATGGAGCATATGGAGGGGCGATGGGCTACGCACAATTTATGCCATCAACATGGGTTGGGTTTGAAGCAAAAATCGCATCACTCACAGGACATAACCCGCCATCTCCATGGAATGCACAAGATGCATTCATGGCAACCGCACTATATCTAAAGGGAGCGGGTGCGGCAAACGCATCGTTGTATCAGGAAAAAGTTGCAGCTGCTAAGTACTATGCAGGAGGAAATTGGGCACGACATTTGTCGGGTTATGGAGCAAAGGTACTCGACATGGCCGCACAATTCGAACAGGATATCTCGGCGTTGACGGGATAAAAAATGCACGCCCATATGGGCGTGCATTTTTTGTGGCATTGTCATTCCCGCGAACGCGGGAATCCATCGGGTTCATTTTTCCTTTTGCGTCTTCTTAAATTCTTTAAACGCGTCAACAATCGGTTGAAAGTTTCCCTCGAGTATCTTCTCGATATTGTGAAATTTCTTTCCAATACGATGATCGGTGATCCTGTCTTCAGGGAAGTGATACGTGCGTATTTTTTCGCTACGGTCGCCCGTACCGATGACGGTACGCAAGGCACCAAGCTTCGAAGCCTCTTCTTGTAATTTGAGGTCATAGAGCTTTGCGCGGAGCATTCCCATAGCGGTTTCGCGATTGCCAAATTGTGAACGTCCCGATTGTGATGAAACAACGATACCGCTCGGCTTATGTACAATACGTACAGCAGTTTCAACTTTGTTTACATTCTGGCCTCCAGGGCCGGAGGAGCGGAAGAACGATACATCGAGATCTCCGAGGTTAATTTCTACTTCAGTGGCTTTAACTTCCGGCATAACGAGTACAGAAGCGGTTGAAGTATGAATGCGGCCTTGGCGTTCGGTTTTAGGCACGCGCTGTACGCGATGCACGCCCGACTCTTGTTGCATATCAGTAAACGCATCAGGACCTTCTATGGTAGCAACAAACGATTTAAAGCCATCGAATGTTTCAGCATTAAAATCTTCAACAATAAATTTCCATCCACGGATAACAGAATATTTTTGATACATGCGAGCGAGGTCACCTGCAAAAATAGCGGCTTCATCTCCGCCCGCACCTGCGCGTATTTCAAGAATAATTTTTTGGATTTCTTGCGTCATGATTGTATGTATCAGTTGTACTAAATTTTATCGTATAAATCAAAAAGCACCGTACGGTGCTTTTTGATTAGAGAACGATATTCTGATCTTTCTTTACGCGAGCTTTCTTCTCGACAGGAGCTGCTTTTGCAGTTGCACGTGCCTTGAACTTCTCAACGCGTCCAGCGGTGTCCATAACCTTTGCTTTTCCAGTATAGAACGGGTGGCAGCTAGAGCAGACATCGACTTCGAACTTGTCCTTTGTTGATCCAACAGTGGTTTTGTTACCGCATACGCAGTTTACTTCCGCAGCTGAATGATATTGTGGGTGGATTTTTGCCTTCATTGATTTTGTCATTCCCGCGCAGGCGGGAATCCAGTTCATTTAATATCTTGTTATACTATACGGGTTTGCGGTGATAGTCAACCCTGTAGTGAAAATTCGCTATGCAAAACAGTATGTTTCGCGTTCGCTTAAGAGCGAACAAAGCGAATTTCTACTACGGGGTCAACATGGTAGAGGGTTGCTATAGAGAAGAGGAAGTATGGGAGATAAAAAAATGAGCGGCCACAGGGACCGCTCGGAGATAGGGGTGCTAATGCGGAAAGCACAAGCCCCATATCATGGTCCCCGATACGAATAAGAGGACCGCCGCCACCCATACGAGCGTAGCGTTGGAGCAGGTGAACGGAGAGGGATTGTTAGGGTCATACTTTTCTTCTTCAGGCATCGAGAAGAAAGTGCGCACCATTTGCATTGGCTTCGCTTTCATTTTTGTGCTCCCTTATGTAGGCCCGAAGGCGTTTTAAATGTCCTAATTGATGAATATATTATAATACATATTGTATATATTTGTTAATAGCACAAGATGTGCAAGAACGTATGTTGTATCTGCGAGCCTGTGAAAATGACGGATAAGATGAACGAAAATAAATTTCCACAGGAGCCGAGCTGTCTGAGCTTCTCAAAGCCAGTAGGCGAAGAGGGCGAGTTCTCGGAGCGTAAGAAATTTACGAGTTCGTCCCGTCATTTTTATTCGCTCGCGATTTTTGCCCTTGGCGTTGCTAGCGAGTACGCGAGCGTGCAACGAGCCGGGCTGTCGGATTCGATTCTTCTAATATGAATCCGACGGCTCCACTTTTTATAAAAAAAGTGGAACGAAGTATTTTAAAAAGAAGTGGATTCCCGCCTTCGCGGGAATGACAGTAAATAGAAACCATATTTTTAGTAAAATATAAATTTATTTTTAATAAAAAATAATAAAGAAATAATATATAAAATCGTTTATAAAAAATATGAAAAAAATAACGATAAAATGTGAGTATTAAAAATAGAGTACAAATGCGATAAGAGGGGATAGATGCTACGTTATTTAGTATACGTAGTCAGTAAAGTAATAACCTCTTGACAAGGAGGTAAATCTCTATATAATGGCTAATACTGTCTGAGAGAAGTACCAGTAATTTGTAAACCGAATAACTTCAATGATATTTATTCCTAAATACATTGGAGCGTTTGTAAACATCCAAAGTTTTTTTAGTTGTCCCAATGAAAAAGGATTAGAAAGTGATTTACGAAAGCAGTTCGATGTTTTCGTGGATCTATTTCTATAATGAGGGTTTGATCCTGGCCCAGGATGAACGCTGGCGGCGTGGATAAGGCATGCAAGTCGAACGAACCCTTCGGGGTTAGTGGCGAACGAGTTAGTAACGCCTTGGT